>Ga0182737_1000108_pt1 | contig 157014 bp, 151 predicted proteins | sample eDN5th30CBELigOP_FD_128878 | JGI IMG/M metagenome (GOLD analysis project Ga0182737, IMG submission 128878) | Enriched Organic Plus compost microbial communities from Emeryville, California, USA - eDNA 5th pass 30_C BE-Lig OP (version 2) (version 2) ... | reverse complement strand
GGTCGTAGCGGCTGCGTTTGTCCGGGTCGCGCAGGAGGTCGTAGGCGCGGCCGGCTTCGGTGAACCGGACGGTGGCGAGCGGGTCGTCGTGATTCTGATCCGGGTGCACGGCCTTTGCCAGCGAGCGCCAGGCCGCCTTGATTTCTTCCTGTCCCGCGCTGCGCTTCACGCCGAGGACCGAATAGGGATCACGCATAATTTCCACCCGTCTCCGTTGTACCGTTCAAAATAGCGATGAACGTCCTAATCGCCTGTTACGGATCAGGGTTGAGAAAGCGTTACCCCTGCTTGTCGAAGGCGAGCAGCAGCCATTCGCCGGTGTTGCCGAGGCAGGTCCGGCCGGTGAAATTGGCGATGCCCTGGTAGGAGTGCTTCGTCGTCACGAAATCGCGGCAGGGGCGGCCGTCCCGGTCCCGGTTCTCCGCGATCCGGCTGATGACGCCGGCGCTGCCCGAGGCGGAATTGGCCCATGGAATGGGTTTGCCGCCGGTACGCAGGAGGTCGGCCGAAGAGACGGCGTTGCGCACGGTGATCTCGTCGGTCAGCCGCTCGGCATTGCCGTTCTGCACCGTTCCCGTGTGCACGGTCTTGTCGACGCCGCTGTCGGAAAAAAGGTCGAGACCGCTCATGCAGCCGGAGAGGATGAAGCCGCCCATCATGACGGCTAGGATCCCGTGGCTGCGCGTCCAGTATCGCTTTGTGTCCGGTCGCGTTTTTGCTATGTCTTTCACTCCAGACTGCCTCATACAGCTAGATAGATCGGCATTTGAGTAGAATATGAGCGAAAATGCGTTAACAAGCGGTGACTTTACCGAGGAAAACCAACCCTATGACCTGTTCGCGGCGTGGCTGGCGGATGCCGGCGGGAGCGAACCGAACGATCCGAACGCCGTGGCGCTCGCGACCGTCGACGAGGACGGCCTGCCGAACGTGCGCATGGTGCTGCTGAAGGGCTTCGACGAGCGGGGCTTCGTCTTCTACACGAATTTCGAGAGCCGCAAGGGCACGGAGATCCTCGCCGCCCGCAAGGCCGCCATGTGCTTCCACTGGAAATCGCTGCGCCGCCAGGTGCGCATCCGCGGCGAGGTCGAGATCGTCAGCGACGCGGAGGCCGACGAATATTACGCCTCGCGCCCGCGCGGCAGCCGCATCGGCGCGTGGGCCTCCAAGCAGTCCCGCCCGCTCGAAAGCCGTTTCGCGCTGGAAAAGGCGGTCGCCGAGTACACCGCGCGCTACGCCGTGGGAAACATTCCCCGCCCGGCCCACTGGTCCGGCTTCCGCATCAGGCCCGTCTCCATCGAGTTCTGGCACGACCGCCCCTTCCGCCTGCACGACCGCGTCGAATTCCGCCGCACCGCGGACGGCAAGGGCTGGGAGAAGGTGCGGATGTATCCGTGAGCGGCTAGCGGCGGTAGACGGATTTCCGGTCGCCGATGCGAACGATGAAGATCGTGACGACGGAATCCTCTATCCGCGCGATGACGCGATAGTCGCCGACCCGGTATTTCCAGAATTCCCCGAGTTCGGACCCTTTCAGGGCCTGGCCGACGGCACGGGGATTGTCGAGCTGCGCGATGCGGTCGTGGAGAAAGCGCAGGATGCGCTGCGCGGCGACAGGGCCGATCTTGGCAAGTTCCTTCTCCGCGCCCGGATGGAACTCAATTTTCCAGGCCATGGGCCTTCATCAGTTCGCCAATCGCGATGGCCTTGCTCGATCCGTCCCGCAATTCGCGCAGGCGCTCTTCGGCAAGCTGCAGGTCTTCGAGGTCGTCGAGATGTTCGATGATGGCGTCGCGGACATGGTCGCTCTTGCTGCGCCCGGTTTTCCGGGCGAGCTCGTCGAGGCGTTTTTCGATATCGGCGGGCAGGTGAAGGTCAAGCATCGTTCGGTCTCCACGGCTTATATAGCACGTCGGGAAGCGCCGCCAAAGCCTAGCGGCGCATCAGCCGGAAGGGGATGCCGGAGGCCAGCGCGCCGACATATTTCGGTTTCTGGTAGAGGCCGTTGAGCGAGATGCGGGGAAGCGCCATGGGCGCGTCGAAGGAGCGCGGCGAGAGCGTGCCGGGCTCCGTCGTCACGGCGGCGCGGAAGCCGAGGTCTTTGGCAAGCCGGTGCTCGCGCGCCGAGACGGCGGGGGCATCGCCATAGGGATAGGCGAAGGTTTCCGGGCGCCGGCCGGTGATCGCGGCGATGCGCTCGGCCGATTCGGCCATTTCGCGGCGCGCCTCGCCGTCGTTCAGCCGCGCCAGCGCGCGGTGGCTCACGGTATGGGCGCCGATTGCGGCGAGCGGATTGAGGACGAGGCTCTTCAGCTCCGGCTCGCGCATGACGAGCTTCTCGGTGATCATCAGCGGATCGATGCCGTGCAAGCGCGCGGCCGTATCGAGCCGTTCGATCGCGGCGGCCTCGTCCATCTCGGCCTGGATGAAGCGGGCGAAGCTGGAAAAGGCCGCCTGTTTCTGGAAGGGCGTGGCGAGCGGCAGGGTCACGGGGCCGGAGCCGAAATCGAATTCGAGATGCGGGACGGCGCGCAAAAGTTCGGCCAGCGTCTCCCACCAGATGCCGTGCGTGCGCGCGGCAAAGCCCGGCGCGACGAACACGGTGAAGGGAACCCGGTGCTGCGTGAAGACCGGCTGGGCGTGGACGGCATTGTTGCGATAGCCGTCGTCGAGCGTGAAGGCCGCAAAGCGCTCGCCAGCCCGCGCGATGGCAAGGCGCGCCGGCATGTCGGAAAGCGCCACGAACTGGTAGCCCTCGTCCGCAAGGTGCCGGATCGCCGCATCGAGGAAGTCCGGCGTGATCTCCAGATGCGCATTGGGATCGAAGGCCTGTGGCGTCTTCGGCCGGACATGATGCAGCGTGAAGATCGCGCCCATGCCGCGCGCGCCGGCCATGAGCCCGGCCCGTCCGGCCAGATGGGCGACCTCCAGCCCGCCGGTGATCACGGCGCGCTTCAGCCCCTGTCTCATGACGCTGCGGATCGGCATGTGGCGTTGTTATCCTTCGTCTTTCAGGCGGCCGTTATCGCACCCGGGCGGTATCCGAGGGGTTAACGGCGACTTTCCTGTGGCGATTGAGGAAATCAGCCCCTCATCCCCCTGCCGGGACCTTCTCCCCGCAAGCGGGGCGAAGGAAAGGATGCTTGCTCCCTGCGCCCAGCGGAACTTTGCGATGGGAAAACGATGCGGCAATCCCCTTCGCCCCGCTTGCGGGGAGAAGGTCCCGGCAGGGGGATGAGGGGCAATTGGCGGCCTCGCCTTAAGCCTTCGTCCCGCCCACCGTGATCTGGTCCATCCGAAGGTGCGGCTGGCCCACCCCGACGGGGACCCACTGGCCGGCCTTGCCGCAATTGCCGATGCCGGTGTCGAGCCTGGTGTCGTTGCCGATCATCGAGACGCGGCGCATGGCGTCCGGGGCGTTGCCGATCAGCATGGCGCCCTTGACCGGGGCCGTCACCTTGCCGTTCTCGATGAGATAGGCTTCCGTGCAGCCGAAGACGAATTTGCCGGAGGTGATGTCCACCTGCCCGCCGCCGAAGGAGACGGCGTAGAGGCCGTTCTTCACCGAGGCGATGATCTCCTCCGGCGTCCTGTCGCCGGAGAGCATGTAGGTGTTGGTCATGCGCGGCATGGGGCGGTGGGCATAGCCCTGCCGCCGGCCGTTGCCGGTCGCGCGCATGCCCATCAGGCGGGCGTTCTGCCTATCCTGCATGTAGCCGACGAGCTTGCCGTCCTCGATCAGCACGTTGTAGGCCGAAGGCGTGCCCTCGTCGTCGACGGTGATCGAGCCGCGGCGGTTATCGATGGTGCCGTCGTCCACGACGGTGACGCCCTTTGCCGCCACCTGCTCGCCCATCAGCCCGGCGAAGGCGGAGGTCTTCTTGCGGTTGAAGTCGCCTTCGAGGCCGTGGCCGACCGCTTCGTGCAGCATCACGCCCGGCCAGCCGTTGGCAAGCACCACGTCCATCGTGCCCGCCGGGGCTTCGACGGCGTCCAGGTTGACGAGCGCCTGGCGCAGCGCCTCGTCGGCGCCCGAGCGCCAGCTTTCCTCCGTGAGGAAGGCGTCGAAGGTGGTGCGCCCGCCGATGCCGTAGCTGCCCGTCTCCTGCCGGTCGCCCTCGCCGACGACGACGGAGATGTTGATGCGGGTCATCGGGCGCACGTCGGTGACGCGGTGGCCGTCGGCACGCAGGATGTTGACGACCTGCCAGCTTGCGGCGATCGAGGCCGTCACCTGCCGCACCTTCGGATCCTTGCCGCGCAGATAGGCGTCGATCCCGGTCAAGAGCGCCACCTTCTCCTCGAAGGACGGAGACCCGATCGGATTGTCCTCGGTATAGAGCCGGCGGTTGGTGCCCTGCGGGGCGGCCGAATAGTCGCCGGAATAGCCGCGCGTGACGGCGCCCGCCGCATCGCCCGCGCGCTTCAAGGCCGAAAGCGTCATCTCGCCGGAATGGGCGTAGCCGACGGCCTCGCCCGCCACGGTCCGCAGGCCAAAGCCCTGGTCGGTGTTGAAGCTGCCGCCCTTGAGGCGGCCGTTGTCGAAGGAGAGCGATTCGGCCTGCGCGTGTTCGAGGAAGAGCTCGCCGTCGTCGGCGTCCTTCAGCGTTTCCCGCAGCACCGCCTGCACGGTCGCCTCGTCGGCGTCGAAGAGGGAGAGGAGGTCGGTGTTCATGGCGGGCTCCGCAAGCGTCATAATCTGGGGCTCATGTAAGTCCCCCGGCGGCGGGCGGCAAGCCCGCCGTACTCACGGCAATGCGTCGTAGCCTTCGCCGAAGCCCTTGAGGTCGACGGGAATGCCGATGCCTTCCTCCGGCGACTGGAAGACGATGAAGGTCGCCGTCGCGCCCGAGCGGAAGGTCTTCAGCAGCTCGTCCTCCAGCACGACCTCGGCATAGCAGCCGTCGGCGAAGCAGCGCACGAAATAGGCCCGGCCGATATCCTTGCCGTCGACATTGAGGCCGAGGCCGTTCGGCAGGAGAACGCCGAGCGGGGCGAGCACGCGCAGAATCTTCGCCTTGCGGTCCGCGGTCTTCAGGACGACGACGGAAAGGCCGAGCTCCGGCCTGTCCTCGGCCAGCACGTTCTGCATCAGCGCGCACTGTTCGCCCGAAGCGCCCGCCGGCTGGTCGCAGACGATCGACCAGGCGCCATGGTTCGATTTCACCGTGCCGGGCTGCTGGGCTGCCGCAAGAGGGGCGAGCGCGGCGGTGCCGAAACCCAGAGCGGCAAGGCCAAGGGCCGCCCGGGACAGCCGGGAAAGGGAGGAAAAACCCATGAAAACCTCGGAATCTCGAATCAGTCGCGGTATCTTTGAATAGGCGGCAGCGAAATGAAAAGCCCCAAGGGCTCCTTTCCGATTGATTGACGGCGGAAATTGGACAAGCCGGCGCTCTTTATAAATAGAGGCGCTTTGGAAGCGCCCGCCGGGCGGCGCGAAGGGGAGGGCGCACGGTCAAACCTTTCGTGCTATAGGAAATTATGAAGAAAGTGTGTGGAGCGGCTGCGCGCTTTTGCCTTTGCGCAAAAATGCCGCATGGGGTGTCCCCCATGGCGGTTGCGGCGAGCATGAAACTGTGGTTTTAAGCTCTCAGTATAGCAGGGATTCTGCGCGTCTGTTTGATCCCGATCAAACGCCTTGGGGAGATACGTTGTGAAAAACAAAGCTTTTGCAGGTCTGGCCGCTCTCGGCTGTCTGCTCTTTGCTTCGACCGCTTTCGCGGACCAGCCGATGCCGTGGCAGACGGGGTTTCAGCCCGCTGCGACCTCGATCATGGAAGAGGTCCGCTGGTTCGAGCAGTACACACTCTGGTTCATCGTCCCGATCACTCTCCTCGTTCTGGGCCTGCTCATCGTCGTCATGGTGAAGTTCCGTGAGGGCGCGCATCCGGTTCCCTCCAAGACCAGCCACAACACGGCCATCGAGGTCGTCTGGACGCTCGGCCCGGTCATCATCCTCCTGTTCCTGGCCGTTCCGTCCTTCCAGCTTCTGACCAAGCAGCTTGCACCCACGGAAGAGCCCGAGCTGACCGTCAAGGCGACCGGCTACCAGTGGTACTGGGGTTATGAATACCAGGTCGGCGACAATCCGGTCTCCTTCGACAGCCTGCTGCTGGCCGATGCGGACCGCGCGGCCGCCGGCAAGGAAGACAAGGCCGTCTATCCGCGCCTTCTGACCGTCGACAACGAACTCGTCATCCCGGTCGGCAAGCACGTCCGCGTGCTCGTCACCGGCGCCGACGTGATCCACGCCTTCGCGATGCCCTCCTTCGGCGTGAAGATCGACGCCGTGCCGGGCCGTCTCAACGAGACCTGGTTCAAGGCGGACCGCGAAGGCCTGTTCTACGGCCAGTGTTCCGAGCTGTGCGGCAAGGACCATGCGTTCATGCCCATCGCTGTCCGGGTCGTCTCGCAGGACAAGTTCGATACCTGGCTCGCCGCCGCCGCAACGAATGTCGGCGAAGCGAACAAGGCCCTGATCGCGTCCATCGATGGTGCGGACAAGTCCGTCGCCGTCGCTGCAAACGCCGCGCAGTAATACCTAGGGAGATTGAGACCATGGCCGGAACATCCGTTGCCCACGGCGATCACCATGATCACCATGAACACAAGCCGCTTAGCTTCTTCCAGCGTTGGTTCCTGTCGACCAACCACAAGGACATCGGCACCCTCTACCTGATCTTCGCGATCATCGCCGGCCTCATCGGCGGCTCGCTCTCCGTCGTCATGCGCATGGAGCTGCACGAGCCGGGCATCCAGATCTTCCACGGTCTCGCCCAGATGGTCTACGGCTACCAGGGCGATGCCGCCATCGACGGCGGCAAGCAGATGTTCAACGTCTTCACGACGGCGCACGCCCTCATCATGATCTTCTTCATGGTGATGCCCGCGCTGATCGGCGGCTTCGCCAACTGGATGGTGCCGATCATGATCGGCGCGCCGGACATGGCGTTCCCGCGCATGAACAACATCTCCTTCTGGCTGCTCGTGCCGGCCTTCGCGCTGGTGCTGCTCTCGATGTTCGTCGAGGGCCCCGCAGGCGCCTACGGCTCCGGCGGCGGCTGGACGATCTATCCGCCCTTCTCGACCTCGGGCCAGCCGGGCCCGGCCATGGACCTCGTGATCCTCGGCCTGCACATCGCCGGCGCCTCGTCGATCCTCGGCGCGATCAACTTCATCACCACGATCCTCAACATGCGCGCCCCGGGCATGACGCTGCACAAGATGCCGCTCTTCGCCTGGTCGGTTCTCGTCACCGCGTTCCTGCTGCTGCTCTCGCTGCCGGTTCTGGCAGGCGGCATCACCATGCTGCTGACCGACCGCAACTTCGGCACGGCCTTCTTCGCGCCGGAAAACGGCGGTGACCCGATCCTCTTCCAGCACCTGTTCTGGTTCTTCGCCCACCCGGAAGTCTACATCCTCATCCTTCCCGGCTTCGGCATCATCAGCCACATCGTGTCCACCTTCTCGCGCAAGCCGATCTTCGGCTACCTCGGCATGGCCTATGCCATGGTCGCCATCGGCGTCGTCGGCTTCATCGTGTGGGCGCACCACATGTACACGGTCGGCATGTCGCTCGACTCGCAGCGCTACTTCGTCTTCGCCACGATGGTCATCGCGGTTCCGACGGGCGTGAAGATCTTCTCGTGGATCGCAACGATGTGGGGCGGCTCGATCCGCTTCACGACGCCGATGCTCTGGGCGATCGGCTTCATCCTGCTCTTCACCATCGGCGGCGTCACGGGCGTCCAGCTCGCCAATGCCGGCCTCGACCGCGCCATGCACGATACCTACTACGTCGTGGCCCACTTCCACTACGTCCTGTCGCTCGGCGCCGTCTTCGCCATCTTCGCCGCCTGGTACTACTGGTTCCCGAAGATGACCGGCTACATGTACTCCGAGTTCATCGGCAAGCTGCACTTCTGGATCATGTTCATCGGCGTGAACCTGATCTTCTTCCCGCAGCACTTCCTCGGCCTTGCCGGCATGCCGCGCCGCTACATCGACTACCCGGATGCCTTTGCCGGCTGGAACGCGGTTTCCTCCTACGGCTCCTACATCTCGGCCGTCGCGGTGCTGATCTTCCTCTTCGGTGTCGCCGAAGCCTTCGCCAAGAAGCGCGTCGCCGGCGACAATCCGTGGGGCGAGGGTGCGAACACCCTGGAATGGCAGCTTTCCTCGCCGCCGCCGTTCCACCAGTGGGAACAGCTCCCGAAGATCAAGTAAGGTCTTCGAAAGATCGGGGCCGCCGGCAACGGCGGCTTCCGAACATACGGAATACCGGCGGAGGCCGGGGCAAGGGCGCCAGCATAACCGGCAGCCCGCACCCCATCCTCCGTCATCCTCGGGCTTGACCCGAGGATCCACACCCGCGGCACGCCGGAGGATGTGGCATGGATCCTCGGGTCAAGCCCGAGGATGACGAAGGAGAGGGAAGGGCATGAGGCCCCTCGCTCCCGGACAGAAGAACGGAAAGAACATGGCGGTCATCGAGCATCACGAAACGGTTCCGGGCGGAGAGGTCTACCTTTCCGAAGCGTCCCCGCGTGATTTCTTCGAGCTTCTGAAGCCGCGCGTCATGTCGCTCGTCGTCTTCACGGCCTTTGCCGGCCTCGTCGTCGCGCCGGGCACCATCAATCCGTTCATCGGCGCCATCGCCATCCTCTGTATCGCCGTGGGCGCCGGCGCGTCCGGTGCCCTCAACATGTGGTACGACGCCGATATCGACGCGGTCATGTCGCGCACGGCCAAGCGGCCGATCCCGTCCGGCCGCGTGCGCCCGGAAGAGGCGCTCGCCTTCGGCCTGACGCTCTCGGCCTTCTCGGTCGTCATCCTCGGCCTTGCGGTCAACTGGCTTTCGGCCGCGCTGCTCGCCTTCACCATCTTCTTCTACGCCGTCGTCTACACGATGTGGCTGAAGCGCTCGACGCCGCAGAACATCGTCATCGGTGGAGCCGCCGGCGCCTTCCCGCCGATGATCGGCTGGGCGTGCGTGACCGGCGGCGTCTCCATCGAGAGCGTCGTCCTCTTCCTCATCACCTTCCTGTGGACCCCGGCCCATTTCTGGGCGCTCGCGCTCTTCAAGATGCGCGACTACGACGCCGTCGGCGTGCCGATGCTGCCGAACGTCGCCGGCGAGGCCACCACCAAGGTGCAGATCCTCGTCTATGCCGTGCTGACCGCGGTGATCGCCGTCGTGCCGGCCGTCCTCGGCTTCGCCAGCTTCGGCTACGGTCTCTTTGCCGCAGCCCTCGGCGCGGGCTTCGTGTGGTACTCTGTCGGCGTGTTGCGCATGCCGGAGGGCGACCGCGCGATGGTGCCGGCCAAGAAGCTCTTCGCCTTCTCCATCGTCTACCTGTTCGCGGTCTTCTCCGGGCTCATGCTCGACCACCTGATCGCATCGCTTGGATGGGGGCTGTGATGGAAACCGTGAACCTTACCGAAAACCAGAAGAAGGCGCGCCGCAACCGCAACATCGCGCTCGGCGCCGTGCTCCTCGGCCTCGTCGTCCTCTTCTACATCATCACGCTGGTCAAGCTCGCCGGCGGAATGGCAGGCTGACATGAGCAAGACGCAGAAGACCGGAAAGGGCGGCCTCGGCAACGGCACCATCGTCGCCATCTGTTGCGCCTTCGTCATCGGCATGGTCGGCATGGCCTATGCCGCCGTGCCGCTCTACCGCATGTTCTGCCAGGTGACGGGCTACGGCGGCACGACGCAGCGCGTCGAGCAGGCTTCCGACGTCATCCTGGACAAGACGATCAAGGTGCGCTTCGACGCCAATGTCGGCCCGGGCCTGCCCTGGACCTTCGCGCCCGTGCAGCGCGAGGTGGAGATGCGCATCGGCGAGACGACGCAGATCTTCTACAAGGCGCGCAACAATTCGTCGGTCGCCACCACGGGGCAGGCGGTATTCAACGTCACGCCCGAATCGGCCGGCGCCTACTTCAACAAGATCGAGTGCTTCTGCTTCACCGAAACGACGCTGAAGCCCGGTGAGGAACTGGAAATGCCCGTCGTCTTCTTCGTCGATCCCGAGATCGTCGATGCCGTGGAGACGAAGGATATCCATACGATCACGCTGTCCTATACCTTCTATCCGCATGAGGCGTCGAAGCCGGTGGCTTCGACTGCGGATGGCAAGGCGGACGACGCGAAGAAACTTTGAAAGACATGCGTTTCCGGCTATGCCGGAACGGAACGCGATACATTCGGGGATAAGTCACATGGCCGATGCGCATCAGAAGAAACACGACTACCACATCATCGACCCTAGCCCGTGGCCGCTGCTCGCCTCCATCGGCGCCTTCATCATGGCCTTCGGCGGCGTCGCCTACATGCGCTACCTTTCGGGCGGCTCGTTCCACCTGTTCGGTGCGGACCTTGCCACGCCGTGGGTCTTCTTCATCGGCCTGCTCATCGTCCTCTACACGATGTTCGGCTGGTGGTCGGACACGGTGAAGGAAGCCCATGAGGGCCACCACACCCGCGTCGTCTCGCTGCACCTGCGCTACGGCATGATCATGTTCATCGCTTCGGAAGTGATGTTCTTCGTCGCCTGGTTCTGGGCCTTCTTCGATGCCAGCCTCTTCCCGGGCGAGGCCATCCAGGCCGCGCGCACCCAGTTCACCGGCGGCGTCTGGCCGCCGAAGGGCATCGAGGTGCTCGATCCCTGGCACCTGCCGCTCTACAACACGGTCATCCTGCTCCTGTCGGGCACCTGCGTGACCTGGGCGCACCATGCGCTGCTGCACAACGACCGCAAGGGCCTCGTAAACGGCCTCGCGCTCACCGTGCTGCTCGGCATGCTGTTCTCCTTCGTGCAGGCTTACGAGTACGCCCACGCTCCCTTCGCCTTCAAGGACTCGATCTACGGCGCGACCTTCTTCATGGCGACGGGCTTCCACGGCTTCCACGTCCTGGTCGGCACGATCTTCCTGATCGTCTGCCTCGTGCGCGCCGTGCGCGGCGACTTCACGCCCAAGCAGCATTTCGGCTTCGAGGCCGCCGCCTGGTACTGGCACTTCGTCGACGTCGTCTGGCTCTTCCTCTTCTTCGCCATCTACATCTGGGGCGGTTGGGGTGCGCCGGTCGCCCACGGCTGACCCGGCAGAAACGACCTTCGAACGGCCGCAGCGATGCGGCCGTTTGTTTTTGGGGCTTTCGGTTGGACGGAAGGGCGATATAGGATGCGGCCGTAACGGCCCCTCATCCCCCTGCCGGGACCTTCTCCCCGTGAACGGGGAGAAGGAGGAAAACGGTGAGGCCATCGTTCCTCGCCCCGCTTGCGGGGAGAGGATGCCGGCAGGCAGGTGAGGGCCCCGGCCTGCGCCTCGGATGCAATTGCCTCGGTTTGCTGCCGGGCGGAAATACGGAAACGACCATGGAAGACGACAAGGCACTCTATCCCCCGATCGATCCCTTCAGCGCGGGCCTGCGCGGCTGCTGCCCGCGCTGCGGGCAGGGCAAGCTGTTCGACGGGCTGCTGAAGGTGCGGCCGGCCTGCAGCAATTGCGGGCTCGATTATTCCTTCGCCGATTCGGGCGACGGCCCGGTCGTCTTCGTGCTGTTCATCGTCGGCTTCCTCGTCGTCGGCGCGGCGCTCTGGACGGATATCAACTACAATCCGCCGCTCTGGGTGCACTTCATGCTGTGGATCCCGCTGGTCATCGTCCTCGGCCTGTGGCTTACGCGCCTCGCCAAGGGCCTGCTGATCTCCCTGCAGTACCGCAACAATGCAAGGCCCGGCGAGATCGACCGTGGCTGAGGTGCCGGCAGGGCATGCCCCGGGCAAGGCGAGGGGCAGGGGCCGGACGGTCCTTGCCACGATCGCCTTCTTCGTCGCGCTCGCCATCCTCCTTGCGCTCGGTACTTGGCAGGTCGAGCGCCTGCAGTGGAAGGAGGCGCTGCTGGCCGACATGGCCGCGCGCCGCACCGCCGCGCCCGTGCCGCTCGCCGATATCGAGGCGATGGCGGCAAAGGGCGAGGATATCGAATACCGCCCCGTCACCGCCACCGGCGTCTTCGCCAACAACAGGGAACGCCACTTCTTCGCCACCTGGCACGGCCAGACGGGCTATTACATCTATACGCCGCTTCGCCTTGCCGACGGCCGCTTCCTCTTCGTCAACCGCGGCTTCGTGCCCTACGAGGCGAAGGAGCCGGAAATGCGCAAGCAGGGCCAGCTCACGGGAACGCAGACCGTGACGGGCCTTGCCCGGTCCCGCCTTGCCGGAAAGCCCTCCTACCTCGTGCCGGACAACGACATCGCCAAGAACATCTTCTACTGGAAGGACCTCGACGCGATGGCCGCCAGCACCGGCATCGCCGCCGATGCGCTGGTGCCCTTCTTTGTCGATGCGGGCGATGCACCCAATCCCAAGGGCCTGCCGATCGGCGCCGTCACGCAGTTCGACCTGCCGAACAACCACCTGCAATATGCCATGACCTGGTACGGCCTTGCCGCAGCGCTTGCCGGCGTCGGCCTCTACGCGCTGTTCCGCCGCAAGGGCGATTGAAAGTACGGGACGAGGCGGTTTTTCCTTGGCGGGCCGGCCTCGGGCGGCCTATATGGGCGCAAGGCGTCTGAGACCACCGGATAAGCGATGAGCATGAGTGAAACCCGACCGGACTTGACCATCAGGCTGTGCGGCCCGCGCGGCTTCTGCGCCGGCGTCGACCGCGCGATCCAGATCGTCGTTCTGGCGCTGAAGGCCTATGGCGCGCCGGTCTATGTCCGCCACGAGATCGTCCACAACCGCTATGTCGTGGAGGGGCTGGAGGCCAAGGGCGCGATCTTCGTCGAGGAGCTCGACGAGATTCCGGAAGAGCACCGCCGGCAGCCCGTCGTCTTCTCCGCCCATGGCGTGCCGAAATCCGTGCCGGCGGACGCCATGGCGCGCAACCTCTTCTATCTCGACGCCACTTGCCCGCTGGTCTCCAAGGTGCACAAGCAGGCGATGCGCCACCAGCGCCTCGGCCGCCATGTCGTGCTGATCGGCCATGCCGGCCATCCGGAGGTCATCGGCACGATGGGCCAGTTGCCGGAAGGCTCCGTCTCGCTGATCGAGACCGTCGAGGACGCCGACAGATACGTGCCGGCCGATCCCGACAATCTCGGCTACGTCACCCAGACGACGCTCTCGGTGGACGACACGGCCGGCGTCATCAAGCGCCTGCACGAGCGTTTCCCGAATCTGACGGCCCCCGCCGCCGATTCCATCTGCTATGCGACGACCAACCGGCAGGAGGCCGTCAAGCAGGCCGCGCCCGGCTGCGACCTCTTCCTCATCGTCGGCGCGCCGAACTCCTCCAACTCCAAGCGCCTCGTCGAGGTGGCATTGCGCGCGGGGGCGAAACGGTCGGTCCTCGTGCAGCGCGCCTCCGAGATCGACTGGCAGACCATCGGCGACATCCGCACCATCGGCCTTTCGGCCGGCGCCTCCGCGCCCGAGGTCATCGTCAACGAGATCATCGAAGCCTTCCGAACGCGGTACGATGCCGCCGTGGAACTTGCCGATACGGTCGAGGAGAACGAACACTTCCTCGTCAACCGCGAACTGCGCGCCATCGAACTCACCCCCGCCGACATGGCCTTTGTGAACGGGGAGTAGCGGAAGCATGACTTTTGCGGCGCACCCCCCTCTGCCCTGCCGGGCATCTCCCCCTCAAGGGGGGAGATCGGCAGGACGTGAGGGCATTGCTCGTTCTGTAACAGCTCATGTGGGCGAGAGGCTTCCCCATCCAATCTCCCCCCTTGAGGGGGAGATGCCCGGCAGGGCAGAGGGGGGTATCCCCCATTCATCCCTATTCCCCCAAGCCTGAGACCCGCCCGTGGCCGTCTATACCGATATCACCGAAGATGATCTCTCCCGTTTCCTCGCCGCCTACGATGCCGGCACGCTGCTCTCCTACAAGGGCATCGCCGAGGGCGTGGAGAATTCCAATTTCCTGCTGCACACCACGAAGGGCGCGCTTATCCTGACGCTCTACGAAAAGCGCGTCGACCCGAACGACCTGCCCTTCTTCCTCGGCCTCATGCACCATCTGGCCGAGCGCGGCCTTTCCTGCCCGCTGCCGCTGCCGCGCAGCGACGGCGCGCTGCTGGGCGAGCTCTCCGGCCGCCCCGCCGCGGTCATCTCGTTCCTCGAAGGCATGTGGCTGAGGAAGCCCGCGGCGAAGCATTGCCGCGAGGTCGGCCGCGCGCTGGCCGAGATGCATCTTGCCGGCGAGGGCTTCGCCATCACGCGGCCCAATGCGCTCTCGGTCGGCGGCTGGCGGCCGCTGTGGGAGAAATCCGCCGCCCGCGCCGACGAGGTGGAACAGGGGCTGGAGGACGAGATCGCCGGCGAGCTTGCCGCGCTGGAGGCCGGCTGGCCGAAGGCGCTTCCGACCGGCGTCATCCATGCCGATCTCTTCCCGGACAACGTCTTCTTCATCGGCGACGAGCTCTCCGGCCTCATCGATTTCTACTTCGCCTGCAACGACCTTCTCGCCTACGACGTCGCCATCTGCCTCAATGCGTGGTGCTTCGAGAAGGATGGTTCCTTCAACCTCACCAAGGGCATGGCGCTGCTTGCCGGCTACGAGAGCGTGCGTAGGCTCTCGGACGCGGAGGCCGCCGCCCTGCCGCTGCTCTCGCGCGGCGCGGCGCTGCGCTTCTTCCTGACGCGGCTCTACGACTGGCTGACGACGCCGCCCGGCGCGCTGGTCGTCAAGAAGGACCCGCTCGAATACCTGCGCAAATCGCGCTTCCACCGGCAGGTGCGGAACCCGGCCGAGTACGGGCTTTCGCGATGAAGCATGTCGATATCTTCACGGACGGCGCCTGCTCGGGCAATCCCGGCCCCGGCGGCTGGGGCGCGGTTCTGCGCTATGGCGAGGTCGAGAAGGAAATGTGCGGCGGCGAGGCCGAGACCACCAACAACCGCATGGAGCTGACGGCCGCCGCCTCGGCGCTTGCCGCCCTCAAGAGCCCTTGCGAGGTCGATCTCTACACGGATTCGAAATACGTCATGGACGGCATTTCGAAGTGGATCTTCGGCTGGAAGAAGAACGGCTGGAAGACCGCCGACAAGAAGCCCGTGAAGAACGGCGACCTCTGGCAACTGCTCGACGAGGCGCGCCTGCGCCACAAGGTCGAATGGCACTGGGTCAAGGGCCACGCCGGCCACCCGGAGAACGAACGGGCGGATGAGCTGGCTCGGAAAGGCATGGCGCCGTTCAAGAAGGGGTAGAGCGATCGCCCCTCATCCCCCTGCCGGGACCTTCTCCCCGCAAGCGGGGAGAAGGAGGAAAGCGGTGAGCCCATCGTTCCTCGCCCCGTTTACGGGGAGAGGATGCCGGCAGGCAGGTGAGGGGCGAGCCTCACCGGAATCGTCAGCTCAAAGCTGCTCGATCATCGCCGCCGCGCCGGAGACGGTGGCCTGGCCGGGGCTTTCCTCGATGTTGAGCGATTTCACCACGCCGTCCTCGACGAGCATGGAATAGCGCTTGGAGCGGACGCCGAGCGTACCGGCGGAAAGGTCGATATCCATGCCGAGCGCCCTGGTGAAGGCGGCGTCCCAGTCGGCGATGAAGCGCAGCTTGCCGGCCCCGCCGGTGGATGTGGCCCAGGCGCCCATGACGTGATGGTCGTTGACCGCGACGACGACGATGTCGTCCACGCCCTTGGCGAGGATCGCGTCGCGGTTCTCCAGATAGCCCGGCAGGTGGTTCAGCGAGCAGGTGGGGGTGAAGGCGCCCGGCACGGCGAAGAGCACGACGCGCTTGCCGGAAAAGAGGTCGCTGGTCGAGATGTCGGCCGGGCCGTCCGGCGTGCGCTCCTTCAGCTTGAGATCGGGCAGCTTGTCTCCAACGGCAATGGTCACGGTGTGTCTCCTCGTCTGTCCTGGGGGATGGTTCGGGCGCACTATAGCAAAGGCGGCGGGGCTGCGAAGCGCTTTCGCGCCGAAAACGGAACGGGCCTCAATCGATCGGAAGCGGGGCTTCCATCGTCCGCGTTCCCGCCCGCACCGTCAGGCGGATCGCCGCCTTTGCCGCATCGAACGCCTTCGGCATGTGCAGCACCGGCACGTCGGCGACGAAGGCGTCGCCCTCCCGCCGCGCAGGCGCCGAAGCGCCGAATTCGAGCGCGGAATCGCCGGAGACGAAGACCTCCGGCACGGGGCCGTCCGCCGGCGCCTCGAAGCGCACGGCGATGCTCTTGCCGTCCGCCGCAAAATGCCCCGAAAGCGGCCGGAAGCCCTCCGTCGCGGCCTGCGGCAGCTTCGCCTCGGCATCCGCAAGGGCGGCCTGTTCCAGCGGGCTGGCGAAGGCTTCGCCGCTCGCATCCGCCGTCAGCTCGGCCTGCACGGGAATGCAGATGTCCTTGCACATGCCGAGGAAGATCGCCGCGGTGACCGGCCCGCCTTTCGCCTTTTCCAGCGTCAGGGGAAACTGCACGGGCGCATTGTAGCCGATATAGTGGCCGTCATCGCCGCCGAGCCGCTGCGGCGCGGGAAAGCCGATGGTATCGAGCGTGGCGCCCGAGACGGCGATGGACGGCGGAATGCCGCTGCCGCCCGGATCGCGCCAATAGGTCTTCCAGCCTTCGTTGAGGCGGATATCGAGAAGGGCACTCGCCTTTCCGCCGGCGTCGGCGGGAAGCGCGATGAGCCGCACGCTTCCGCCCGGCGTCTCGACCCAGCCGGAGGTCGCGGCCGGTGCGGCGGAGGGAAGGAGGAGCAGGGCGAGCGCTGCGGCTTTGACATGTTTCATGCTGCGACATCTACCGCCGCCCGCCGGGCCTTTCCAGCGGCAAAACCGGGTCGGCCGATCATAAATGCTTGATCTTCGGCGCGCGGACCTTAGCTTTTCTGCAAGGCTTGGGCGTCGTCCGGGCAAAAAGAGCGCTTTTCATTTGGCGATGAATTGATAGGCTGAGGCATCATGGCTATGTCGGTTCTGAAAAACAGACGAGAGCGAGGCTTCCTTGACGGTCAGTTCCTGATCGCCATGCCGGGCATGCTGGACGCCAATTTCGCCCGCACGGTCGTCTATATCTGCGCCCATTCGGATGACGGGGCCATGGGCTTCGTCATCAACCGGCCGCAGCAGTTGAGCTTCTCCGACGTGCTCCTGCATCTCGACCTTGCCGGCGAGGACGAGCTGATCCGCATGCCGGGCGCCTCGCGCGACTTTCCCATCCGCTGCGGCGGGCCGGTGGAAAGCGGCCGCGGCTTCGTGCTGCATTCGGACGACTACATGTCGGAATCCTCCATTCCCGTCAGCGACGACATCTGCCTGACGGCGACGCTCGACATCGTGCGCGCCATCTCGCGCGGGCGCGGGCCCGAGCGCGGCCTGATGATGCTCGGCTATGCCGGCTGGGGCGCCGGCCAGATCGAGAACGAGATCGGCGCCAACGGCTGGCTGAGCTGCCCGGCGCAGGAAGAGCTGATCTTCGATACCAATCTCGACAGCAAGTACGAGCGTGCGCTCGCTTTGATGGGTGTCACGCCCGCCATGCTCTCGGCCGAGGCCGGCCACGCCTGAGTGCGATTTTCACGGGCTCCCCCGGAACTTGTCGCGCGGTTCGCCGTTAACGGGCCGCGTCGATGTGGACGCCTCGAACAAGGGAGCATGACGGTGAGCAGCACGACCGACAAGATCAAGGGCACGGCGAACGAAGTGACGGGCAAGGCCAAGCAGGCCGCCGGCAAGGCGGCAGGCAGCCCGAAGCTGCGCGCGGAAGGCGCCGCACAGGAAGCCAAGGGCAAGACGCAGAAGGCCGTTGGCAAGGCCAAGGACGCGGTCAAGGGCGCCGTCGACCGGCTCTGAGCCCAAACCGCCGAACGAACGAGGATGCCCGCATCGCCGCCCGATGCGGGCGTCTCGCCTGAAGCCGGGAACGTCATGAAGCTCTTCACCTGCAGCACCTGCGGCCAGACCATCCATTTCGACAACCGCGTCTGCGTGCGCTGCGGGGCGACGCTCGGCTTTTGCGTGGACGACATGGCGCTCCACGCGCTGGTGCCGGAAGGGGAAGGCCTTTGGGCGCTCGCGCCGGGAGAGGGCGCCTATCGATTCTGTGCGAACGCCGTGCAGGACGTCTGCAACTGGCTGGTGCCGGCGACAAGCCCCCATGCCTATTGCGAGGCCTGCCGGCACAACCGCATCGTGCCGACGACCGACCCGCAGGGGTTGGAGCGCTGGCGGCGCATCGGCGCGGCGCAGCGCCACCTCTTCTATTCCATCCTGCGCTGGAAGCTGCCGCATCCGACGCGCGAGGAGGACCCGGCGGGCGGCCTCGTCTTCGATTTCCTGGCCGATACGGTGGGCGCGGACGGCACGGTCGTCGCTGCGGCCATGACGGGCCACGAGGCCGGCGTCGTCAGCCTGCGCGCGGCCGAGGCGGACGATGCTGTGCGCGAGAGCGTGCGCGTTTCCATGGGCGAGCCCTACCGCTCGCTGCTCGGCCATTTCCGCCACGAGATCGGCCATTTCTACTGGGGGCAGCTCGTCCGCGACGAGGCGAGCCTTACGGAAGCCCGCCGCCTCTTCGGCGACGAGTGCGAGGATTATGCGGGCGCGCTCCGGCGCAACTACGAGCAGGGCCCGCCGCCCGATTGGCAGGACCGCTTCATCAGCGCCTATGCGAGCGCTCATCCCGCGGAGGATTTTGCCGAATGCTGGGCGCATCTCTTCCACATCGCCGACACGCTGGAGACCGCCCGCGCCTTCGGCCTCAACACCGATCCGAAGGGCCACGAGGAACTGGAGGCCGAAGTCACCTTCGATCCCTACCGTGCGCCTGATGCCGGCCGCCTCGTCGAGGCCTGGGTCCCGCTCTCCGTCGCCATGAACGCCATCCAGCGCTCCATGGGCCAGCCCGACAGCTACCCCTTCGTCCTCTCCCCGCCCGTGGTGGAGAAGCTCGATTTCATCAACGGGTTGGTGCGGCGGTCTGCGGGATAACGGGCGTTCTCACGCCCGCTTCATCAGCGGAAAGCGTTCTTTCAGCAGGCGCAGCACGGAATCGAAGCCGATGGGGGGGCCGAAGAGGTAGCTCTGGCCGAATTCGCAGCCCATGGCGCCGAGCTCGATGGCGTCTTCCTCCGACTCGATGCCTTCCGCCACGACCTGCATGTCGAGTTCGCGCGCCATGGAGATGACGGAGCGCAGGAGCACGGTGCGCTTGTCCGAGCCGTCGCGCACCAGCGCCTTGTCGATCTTGATCGTGTCGAAGGGGAAGCGCGTGAGGTAAGAGAGGGAGGAATGGCCGGTGCCGAAATCGTCGAGCGCGAGGCCAAGGCCCACGTCCTTCAGCTTGGCGAGGATGAGGCGGGCCTGTTCCGGGTTCTCCATCACGACGGATTCGGTGAGCTCGAGCTTCATCTTCTGCGGCTCGCAGCGCGTCTTGGTGAGCGCGGCGCGCACGTCGTTGTAGAGCTCGTTGTTGAGGAGCTGCGCGCTCGACAGGTTGACCGAGACGAAGATCGGCAGGTCGCCGGTCTGGAGCTGCCAGTCCATCAGGTCGCTCGCCGCCTTGTCGAAGGCGAAGAGGCCGAGCTGGTTGATGAGGTCCGAGGCTTCCGCGATGGGGATGAACTCGGTGGGCGAGATGTTGCCGCGCTTGGGATGGTCCCAGCGCATCAGCGCCTCGAAGCCGGCGATCTCCGCATCCGATAGGCGGACGATCGGCTGGTAGACGAGGGAGAGCTCCTTGCGCTCGATGGCGCGGCGAAGGTCCGTCTCGATCTGGAGGCGGTCGGCGCCGAAGGTGCGGAAGGCCGGGCGGAAGGGCTCGACGCGGTTGCCGCCCGCCTTCTTGGCGCGGTACATGGCCAGTTCCGCGTCGTTGAGCAGGCCGGCCGCGTCCTCCTGCTGGTCGACCCAGGAGACGAGGCCGATGGAGGCCGTCAGGATGATCTCGCGCCCGCCGAAATTGATCGGAACCATGATCGCCTTGCTGACGGCGTCGGCGAAATCGGCGACCTTGGCGGGGTCGCGCTCGGACATCAGGATCAGGCCGAACTGGTCGCCGGAAAGCCGCGCCAAGGTATCCTGCGGCTTCAGGAGACGGCGCAGGCGCCGCGTCAGCGCGATGAGGATGTTGTCGCCCGCGGCAATGCCGAGCGCGTCGTTGACCTGCTTGTAGCGGTCGATGTCGATGGTCAGCACCGTCGGGCGCACCGTGTCGGAGCTTGCCGTCAGCGAGAGGATCGATTGCAGCCGGTCGAGGAAGACCTGGCGGTTCGGCAGGCCCGTGAGGTTGTCGTGCAGGGCGTCCTGCAGGAGGCGGTCGACGGAATTGCGCTGCTCGGTGATGTCGATGATCGTGCCGACGCAGCGGATGATCTCTCCGTTGGCGCCCAGCACCGGCCGGGCGCGGATGGAGAGCCAGTGGTAGTGGCCGTCCTCGGCGCGCACGCGGAACTGATGGTTCAGCCGGCCCTTGCGATGCTCCAGCAGCACGTCGAGCGTGGCGCGGAAGCGGTCGCGGTCGTCCGGGTGAAGGCGCGGCAGCCAGTTGCGGGCCGGGCCGTGCATGACGCCGGGGGCGAGGCCGAGCTGGATGGAGATGTCGGGAATGGTGACGACGCGGTCGCGCGCCACGTCCCAGTCCCAGACGGTATCGCCCGAGCCCGTCAGCGCCAGCGACTGGCGCTCGAGGTCGGAGAAGAGGCCCTGGCTATAGGCGCCGCCGGCAAAGGCGTGCTGCATCACCGTGAAGCCGATGAGGAGAACGATCAGCACGAGGCCGCCGCCGAGCGCGGGCTGGATGATGTCGTTGTTGAGCTGGCCCGTCACCGTCAGCCAGGCGCCGAACAGCCAGACGAGGATCAGCGACCAGGCCGGAACCAGCAGGATGGCGCGGTCGTAGCGGTTGAAGCCGAGATAGGCGATGAGCACGATGCCGACGGTGCCGGTGAGCGCGAAGGAAAGGCGGGCAATCCCGGCGGCGATCGGCGGATCGTAGATCGCGACGCCGAAGAGAAGGCCGAGCCCGAGGATCCACGCGAGCGTCGCATAGGAAAGATGCGCGTGCCAGCGGTTGAGGTTGAGATAGGTGTAGAGGAAGACGACGAGGCCGGCGGCAAGAAACACCTCCGTTCCCGCGCGCCATATTCGCTCGTCGCCCGCCGTGATGGAGATGAGCTTCGAGAGAAACCCGAAATCCACGCAGATATAGCCGAGCACCGCCCAGGCGAGCGCGGCCGTCGCCGGCAGCATGGAGGTGCCCTTCACCACGAAGAGGATGGTGAGGAAGACGGCGAGGAGGCCCGCAATCCCGAGCACGATGCCGCGGTAGAGCGTGAAGGCGTTGACCGTGTCCTTGTAGGCGTCCGGCTGCCAGAGATAGATCTGCGGCAGGTCGGGCGTGGCGAGCTCCGCGACGAAGGTGACGACGGAGCCGGGATCGAGCGTGATGCGGAAGACGTCGGCCTCCTCGCTCGGCTGGCGGTCGAGCGCGAAGCCCTGGCTCGGCGTGATCGAGATGATGCGCTTGGCGCCGAGGTCCGGCCAGAAGAGCTTGGACTGCACGAGGCGGAAATGCGGGGCGACGATCAGCCGGTCGATCTGCTCGTCCGAGACGTTGGCGAGCGCGAAGACGGCCCAGTCGCCCTGGTGCTCGTCCGAGGTGGCGCGCACCTCGATGCGGCGCACGATGCCGTCGGTGCCGGGCGCGGTGGAGACCTGGAAGGCCTCGCCCCGGCCGGTATAGATCTCGGTGGTGGCGGTAAGGTCCAGCGCCGTGTCGTCACGGGAGATCTTGACGGGCTCGACGGCGAAGGCCCGGCCGCAGGACAGGCCGACGAAAAGCATCGCCGCCAGGAGAAGGAAAGCGAGCAACCGGCTGGCACGCTGCATGTGCGGCACGAAAGAAGACGTCATTGAAAGCGCATTGTCCTTAGTCTGCCCAGTCCTGCCGCGTTCCCGTGTTCGCTCAGGGTCGCCTGTCGGCAGCCAGAAGCGAGAACATCACGTGGTCGCGCCACTCCCCGTTTATCTTCAGATACTCCCGAAGGTAGCCTTCCCGTTGAAAGCCGGCCTTTTCAAGGAGACGAATGCTTCTTGTATTGTCTGGAATACAGGCTGCCTCGATACGGTGCAACTGAAGGCTGGAAAAGATATAGGGAATGGCGAGTTTCAGCGCGGCCAGCATGTGCCCCTGGCCGGCGTGCCGCTCGCCCATCCAGTAGCCGATCATGCAGCATTGCGCGGCCCCGCGCCGGATATAGCCGATGGTCAGCCCGCCCAGCAGCGTCTTTTCCTCGCGGGAGAAGAGGAAAAGCGGCACGGCCTGGCCGGATGAAAATTCCTGTTCATTTCGGATGACGCGGGCGCGGAAGGCGCCTTCCGTCAGCTCGTCCGCGCGCCAGACGGGCTCCCACGGCTCGAGGAAGCGACGGCTTTCCGAGCGCAGCGCATACCATTGGCGATAGTCCTGGAAGCGGGGCAGGCGGAGGAAATGCCTCTCGCCGGCAAGCTCGACGGCGTCGGGCTGCCGGGACAGAAACCGAAATACCGACCGTGCCATTCAGTCCTCCGCCATGCCGTTGCGGGGACACTATGCCGAGAGGCTCGCCGGCGTCAAATGGAGCGGAGAACGCCGCCCGGCGGCCTATGCAATATTCGCATGCCTCTGCTGCGAACATATGCATTTTTTCCGGGCAGGAAAGCGCCTATCTATTGGGCAACACAAAGGAGTTGATCATGAACGTTTTCGCAAAGCTCAAGAAGAATGTAGCCGACCGCCGCGCCATGCGCGAACTCAGCGCCCTCGATGACCGCGCCCTCCAGGACCTCGGCATCTCCCGCTCGAACATCCAGTCCGCCGTCAAGGGCCTGGTCGTCTTCGGCTGAAGCCGGCCTCGCGTGGGGGCGCCAGAACCCGCCGCGACAACGACGAACCCATCTGCCAAACGCCCGGTTCCCGGGCGTTTTTTGTTATGGGCATCCGGCTGGAAAGAGGGCGAAGCCCTCAGCTTGCGGCGCGATCGATGGTGCCGCGCGTCAGCGAGCGCGTGATGTCGCCGGCCGAGACGAGCTGTTCCAGCGGGCCGATGGCCGAGAGCGTCGGGACCGTATCGAAGAACAGCCGGCCGGCAAGGTCCGTCAGGCGCTCAATGGTGATGCCGGCAAGGCGCTCCATCAGTTCCTCGTTGGGGATCGGGCGGCCGTAGAGCATCATCTGGCGGGCGATCTGGCCGGCGCGGGCGGCCGGGCTTTCCTGGCCCATCAGGAGCTGCGCGCGAATCTGCGCGCGGGCACGCTCGATTTCCTGCTGCTCGATCGTCTCGGAGGATTTCTTCAACTCGTCGAAGATGACCGGCATCAGCTCCGGCAGGTTCTCCCCGCCCGTCGCCGCATGGATGCCGAAGATGCCGGTATCCGAAAAGCCCCAGTGGAAGGCGTAGATCGAGTAACAGAGGCCGCGGTGCTCGCGCACTTCCTGGAAGAGACGGGAGGACATGCCGCCGCCGAGGATGTTGGCGAGGATCTGCGAACAGTAGAAGTCGCGCGCGTGGTAGGCCTTGCCCTCGAAGCCGAGAAGCACCTGCGCGTCCATGAGGTCGCGCGTCTCGCGCACGTCCCCGCCGGTATAGCGGGCCGGCTCGAAGACGGGGGAGAGCTTGGGCGCCGTCGGCAGCGAGGAGAAGCGCGTCTCGACCTGGCGCACGAAATCCTCATGATTGACCGCGCCGGCGGCCACCACGAACATGCGGTCCGTCGTGTAGTTGCGGTCGAGATAATGGCGGATTTCGCCCGGCGTGAAGGACAGCAGGGTCTCCGGCGTGCCGAGGATCGCGCGGCCGATGATCTGGTCGCGGTAGGCGACCTCGGAGAAGCGGTCGAAGACCACGTCGTCGGGCGTGTCGTTCGCCGCGCCGATCTCCTGCAGGATGACCTGCTTCTCGCGGCGCAGCTCATCCTCGTCGAATGCGGATTCCGTCAGGATGTCGGCGAGGATGTCGACCGCGAGCGGCACATGGTCCTTGAGGACGCGGGCGTAGTAGGAGGTGGTTTCCGTGGAGGTGGCGGCGTTGACCTCGCCGCCGACATTCTCGATCTCCTCGGCGATCTGCCGGGCCGAGCGGCGCTCGGTGCCCTTGAAGGCCATGTGTTCGAGAAGATGGGCGATGCCGTGCTCGTCCGTGGTTTCGTTGCGCGAGCCGGACTTGATCCAGACGCCGAGAGCCACGCTCTCGAGATGGGGCATGTTTTCCGTTACCACGGTCAACCCGGATGCAAGCCGGGTGCACTCAACTTTCATCATGCGCACTTTCTGCGTTCCAGCCTTTCCGCTCCCGGGGGATCGGAAAGGTCCTCCCTGTGATCCCGCAATCCCGGGCGCAAGCCTGCCCCTGGAATTGCCTAGCCCCGGATTCGCGAATGGTCGCCGATATAGGCTTCCACGACGTCGAGTTCTGCGCTCAGGACGTCGAACCGCTCCTGCCTTTGCATGAGGTCAGCAAGCCACGTCGGAAGCGCCGGGTCAATACCGCAGGCCGATTTTACTGCCGCGGGGAACTTGGCCGGATGGGCGGTCGCGAGCGTCACCATCGGCGCGTTTGCCTTCTCGTGCCTGGCCGCGACGAAGACGCCGATGGCCGAATGCGGGTCGAGCAGGTAGCCGGTCTCGGCGAGCGTCTTGCGGATCGTCTCGGCGACCTGCTTTTGCGAGGCGCGGCCGGCGCGGAACTCCTTGCGGATCGCCTTCAGCGCGCCCGGCTCGATGTCGAAGGCGCCCGCCTGCTTGAGGCTCGCCATGGCGCGGCGCACCGCGCCGGCATCGCGGCCGTGGGCCTCGAACAGGAGCCGCTCGAAGTTGGACGAGATCTGGATGTCCATGGAGGGCGAGGTGGTGGCCTTCGCCTCCTTCATCTCGTAGCGCCCGGTCTTCAGCGTGCGCACGAGAATGTCGTTCTCGTTGGTGGCGATGACGAGCTTGTCGATCGGCAGGCCTATGCGCTTTGCGGCATAGCCGGCGAAGATGTCGCCGAAATTGCCGGTCGGCACGGTGAAGGAGACCTTCCGGTCCGGCGCGCCGAGCGTGACGGCGGTGGTGAAGTAGTAGACGATCTGGGCCATGATGCGCGCCCAGTTGATCGAGTTGACACCGGAGAGCTTCATCCCGTCGCGGAACTTCGTATCGTTGAACATCGCTTTGACGAGGTTCTGGCAATCGTCGAAATTGCCCTTGATGGCGAGCGCGTGGACGTTCTTCGCCGTCGAGGTCGTCATCTGGCGCTGCTGCACCGGCGAGACCTTGCCTTCGGGGAAGAGGATGAAGATGTCGGTGCGCTCGCGTCCGGCGAAGGCGTCGATGGCCGCCCCGCCGGTGTCGCCCGAGGTGGCGCCGACGATGGTGGCGCGCTCGTTGCGGGCGGCCAGCGCATGGTCCATCAGCCGGGCGAGAAGCTGCATCGCCACGTCCTTGAAGGCGAGCGTCGTGCCGTGGAAGAGTTCCATGACGAAGGCGTTCGGCCCGGTCTGCACCAGCGGCGCGACGGCCGGGTGGCGGAAGGTGGCATAGGCCTCGTCGATCATCGCGCGGAACGTGTCGGCCGGGATGTCGCCTTCCACGAACGGGATGAGCACCGTGAAGGCGATCTCCTCATAGGACTTGCCGCGCAGCGCCCGGATCTCCCTCTTCGAGAAGGTCGGCCATTGCCGCGGCACGTAGAGGCCGCCGTCGCGGGCAAGACCCGCCAGGAGCGCGTCGGAAAAACCGAGGGAAGGGGCCTCGCCCCGGGTCGAAACATAATCCACGTTCACACGTCCTTGGAATGGTCGGGCTTGCGAAGGCATGGCCTGCCGGCTCCCGAAACGGCCTCTCCGAAATTCTGCGGGCGGTTTCATTCGACAATCGATTTTTCGCCGCGTCGCTGCTATAGACCATCGCCTGGGGTCGTGAAAAGGCCCGTGAAACGAGTTCCGAAAGGCTTGCGCGCCGGAGGCGGAGCCTGATCGCAGGGGTAGACGTAACGTGTATGGAATGACCATCCGCCGCTTTCTCGGCATTTCCCTTCTCGCCGTCGTCGCCGGCTGCAACCAGACGGACAAGCCCGTCAATCTCGGCGTGACCAGCGACCCGTCGGGCGTTCAGGCCGCCGCCCAGCAGCAGACGCAGGTCGCCGTCGTGCAGGGCTCGTGCCCGCAGGTCTACCTGCGCGACGGCACCGCCGTGCTGGAGCGCTACGGCAAGGGCGCCAAGGACGATCCGCAGAACCTTCTCTACCAGGCGACGCTCGCCGACACGACGCGCCAGTGCGTCATCAACGAGAACCAGCTCGTCATGACCGTCATGGTGCAGGGCCGCATCGTCAGCGGGCCGGCCGGCGGCAGCGGCACGGTCAACCTGCCGATCCGCGTCGCCGTCCTCGACGGGCCGAACGAGCTTTATTCGCAGACCGTGCAGTATCCCGTGACCATCCCGGCCGACACCGGCTCCGGCCAGTTCATCTTCACCCAGGCCAACGTCGCCATCCCCGGCGGCTCCGGCGGCTTCACCAAGGTCTATGTCGGCTTCGAGGACGGCCCGGCGAAGAAGAAAAAGCGCAAGTAACGGTTTTTCCGGCTCTGCAAACACGAAGGCCGCGGAAGATGCTTCCGCGGCAAACCCACCGCCGTCATCCTCGGGCTTGACCCGAGGATCCACGCTTCACGGCACGCGCTGAGCGCGGGGCATGGATGCTCGGGTCGAGCCCGAGCATGACGAAGGAGAGGTTTGGCGCAAGGCCTCAGATCGCCTCGCTCCATTCCGCCAGCGCGGCGATGACGTCCGGCAATTCGGTCATGCGGGAGATCACGGTCTCGGCGCCGGCTTCCGTCAGGCGGTCGGCGTGGGAGGGGTAGGTGTGCGAGGCGCCGGTGAAGCCGACGACGCGCATGCCGGCGGCGCGCGCGCCGGCGATGCCGTGCACGGAATCCTCGACGACCAGCGTGCGGGCCGGGTCGGCGCCGAACTGCTTTGCGCCGTACAGGAAGATGTCCGGCTTCGGCTTCACGCGGTCCGGGCCGAGATCCTTGGCCGAATAGATGTGCGGGGTGAAGATTTCCCGCAGCCCGACCTTGCCGAGCATCATGTCGAGCCGGTGCGAGGCGGAGTTGGAGCAGATGCAATAGGGCTTGCGAAGGCGCGACAGCATCGCCTTGACGCCGTCGATGACCTGAACGTCCCGGGCAAGGCGCGCGTCGAGCAGCTTTTCCGACTTGTCGAGCAGCGAGGCGGAGAGCGGAATGGAGGCCTCGCGCTCGATGGTGAGCAGGATGTTGTGCCAGGTCATGCCGGCGAAGCGCTCGCCCATCTCTTCCACACCGATCGGATAGCCCGCCTCGGTGAGCAGGCCCGATTCCACTTCCGCCGCGATGATTTCCGAATCGACGAGCACGCCGTCGCAATCGAAGATGATGAGATCGAAACCGTTCATGGCCTGTTGTCTTTCAAGAATGCGCTTGTCGCCGCAAGGGGAGAGGGAAAGGGCGCGTTTCGCCCGGAAAGCCGCCGGTTCCCTACACGAAAGGGGGTGCGGGGACAATTGCCGATTGGGGAAGAGAGCTATGCGGGTTCAAGACCCTCTCTGCCCTGCCGGGCATCTCCCCCACAAGGGGGGAGAAAAGCCGGCAGCCCGCTTTTCCCTTGAAATTGTCCGCTGAGAGTGCCGCGCTGTAAGTCCCTCCCCCTTGTGGGGAGGGGTTGGGGAGGGGCCTTTCTTACCCGAACGCCGCCGTGAACCGCCGCTCGCCCTCGGCGGTGAAGCGCACGGCGCGGCTGTCCTTTTCGCGCCTCGCCCAGCCGTCGGCGATGAAGCGGGCAAGCAGCGCCTCGCCGAGCGAGCCGGCAAGGTGCGAGCGGCGTTCGCTCCAGTCGAGGCAGGTGCGGCAGACGGGGCGGCGCTGCGCCTTCAATGCGGAAATATCGATGCCGAGCGCGGCGATGCGCGCCTCGCCGGAGGGTGTCAGCGCGGCCTCCTCGCCGTCGAGCGTCACGTCGCCGTCGGCGATCAGCCGGTCGAGCATGCGCACGCCGAAATCGCCGGCAAGGTGGTTGTAGCAGACGCGCGCCTTCCTCAGCGCCGGGTCCTTGGGGCCGGGGCGGGTGCGAAGGTGGCCGCGCCCCGCGGCAAAGCCCATGATGTTTTCCAGGAGCAGGCCCACCTCGTTGTCGGCGAGCGTGAAATAGCGGTGCCGGCCCTGCTTGCGCTGGGTGACGAGCCCGCCGGCCTCCAGCTTGGAAAGGTGGGAACTGGCGGTCGGCAGCGTGATGCCGGCCGCGCCGGCAAGCTCGCTCGCCGTCAGCGCCTGTCCGCCCATCAGCGCGGTCAGCATGTTGGCGCGGGCGGGATCGCCGATCAGCGCGCCGATCTGGGAAATGTCCGGTCCTTCTTTCATACTTCGATGGTAGCCGAAGCATTCGCGCCCGGCAATATGGGAAAAGGGGGCATCGCAACAAGGAGACGACGATGATCACCTGCTTCATCCGCTACGAGATCGACCCGTTCGGCAAGGACGCCTTCGCCACCTACGCCCGCAACTGGGGCGAGGCGATCCCGCGCTGCGGGGCGGACCTCATCGGCTATTTCGGCCCGCACGAGGGTTCGGCCACCACCGCCTACGGCGTCTATTCCATCGAGAACCTCGCCGCCTACGAGGCCTACCGCGCGCGCCTTGCCGCCGATCCGCTCGGCCGGGAGAACTACGCCTTCGCCCGCAAGGAGCGCTTCATCCTCAAGGAGGACCGCATCTTCCTGAAGAAGGTGTCGTCATGATCGCGGTCATCTTCGAAGTGGTGCCGGCGCCCGGCCGCATGGACGCCTATCTCGACACGGCACGGGACCTGCGTCCCCTGCTCGACGAGGTGGACGGCTTCCTCTCCATCGAGCGCTTCCGCAGCCTCACCGATCCGACGCGGCTGCTCTCGCTCTCCTTCTGGCGCGACGAGGCGGCGGTCAGGGCCTGGCGCACGACCGAGGAGCACCGCGCCGCCCAGGCCGCCGGCCGCAACGGCGTCTTCGACGCCTACCGCCTGCGCATCGCCAGCGTCGTCCGAGACTACGGCCTCGACGACCGCAAGGAGGCGCCCACCGACAGCCGGGCGTTCCACGCGGCGTAGCGGGGAGGGGAGGATTGCCCCTCATCCCGCTGCCGCGACCTTCTCCCCGCAAGCGGGGCTAAGGCACGTGTGGCACGGGCTTCCCGTTCTCGCGGGATCTCGGGAAAACGGCCCGGCAGTCCCCTTCTCCCCGCCTGCGGGGAGAAGGTGCCGGCAGGCGGATGAGGGGCGATCTTCTCCCGCGTCGTCGCACCGGCCGGAAACCCCACTCGCGCATTTCGCTTTTTCTCCGGAACCTTCAGCCTTTGGTAACCATCTTCGGTAACCATAAGCCCCATCAAGTTCCGTTCCGAGTAAGCGTATCAGCGAGTATCAAATGCCATCTGTTCTTTCGCTTGCAGACGTCTCCCGTTCGCCCCGCAAGAGCGGCTGGCTCGACACCATCATCAAGGGAGACTGCGTCGCCGCGCTCGAAGCGCTGCCGGACCAGTCCGTCGACGTCATCTTCGCCGACCCTCCGTACAACCTCCAGCTCGGCGGCATGCTCACGCGGCCGGACCAGAGCCTCGTCGACGCCGTCGATGACGAATGGGACCAGTTCGCCTCCTTCGAGGCCTACGACGCCTTCACGCGCGCCTGGCTGCTCGCCTGCCGCCGCGTGCTGAAGCCCTCCGGCACGATCTGGGTCATCGGCTCCTACCACAATATCTTCCGCGTCGGCGCGACCCTGCAGGACCTCAATTTCTGGATCCTTAACGACGTCATCTGGCGCAAGACGAACCCGATGCCGAACTTCAAGGGCCGCCGGTTCCAGAACGCGCACGAGACGCTGATCTGGGCGACGCGCGATCCCAAGGCCAAGGGCTACACCTTCAACTACGACGCCATGAAGGCCGCCAACGACGACGTGCAGATGCGCTCGGACTGGCTGTTCCCGATCTGCAACGGCGGCGAGCGGCTGAAGGACGCCGACGGCAAGAAGGTGCATCCGACGCAGAAGCCGGAAGCCCTGCTCGCCCGTATCCTGATGGCCTCCACAAAGCCCGGCGACGTGGTGCTCGACCCGTTCTTCGGCTCCGGCACGACCGGCGCGGTGGCAAAGCGCCTCGGCCGCCATTTCGTCGGCATCGAGCGCGAGCAGGACTATATCGACGCGGCCCGCGCGCGCATCGACGCGGTCGAGCCGCTGGGCTCGGGCACGCTTTCCGTGATGAGCGGCAAGAAGGCCGAGCCGCGCGTCGCCTTCAACACGCTCATCGAGAGCGGCCTGATTGCGCCCGGCACCGTTCTGACGGATGCGCGCCGCCGCCACAGCGCCATCGTGCGCGCCGACGGCACGCTCGCCTCGGGCAGCGATGCCGGCTCCATCCACCGGCTCGGCGCCAAGGTGCAGGGGCTCGACGCCTGCAACGGCTGGACCTTCTGGCATTATGCGGACGGGGCGGAGTTGAAGCCGATCGACGCGCTGCGCGCCGTCGTGCGCGCCGGCATGGCCGGCCTCGAATAGGCCGGCCCACCCTTATAACGGTTTCTCCAGCTGCGGCCTCCGGTGTTCCCTGCACCGGGGGCTGTGGCTTTTTGGAAAGGCGCGTCCTCCCCAACTTCCGCATGCGCCATTCAGGTGATCTTAACCATCGAAGGCTTAGTGTTCCCTGGCAAACACGTCGGGCCAAGCAACGGAAATCGTTGCGGAAAGCCAGGGCCGATCAACCGGCCGGGCAGGCCGGATATCGCTTTTCCGGTTTTTGTACCTTCAGTCCCGGAAATGCGAAAACGCCCGGAGCCCGCAAGGCTCCGGGCGTTTCGATTTCGGGGGCTTGCTCAAAGCGCGATGCCGTGCGCGGCAAGGTCGCTCTTCAGCTTTTCCGGATCGGTGAACTGCACCGCGTTCCAGCCGGCCATCCGCGCGCCTTCGACATTGGCGGCGGAATCGTCGATGAAGAGCGTGTGGGCCGGCGTCAGGCCGAAATCGTTGGCGTGCTTCTCGTAGATCGCAAGGTCCGGCTTGAGAAGGCAGACCTCGCCGGACACCGTCACGCCGCGCGGCATGTCGAGGAAGGGGTAGAGCTTCCTCGCCTCCTTGAACGTATCGGCCGCGAAATTGGTGAGCATGGTCACGTCGTGGCCCTGCTGGATCAGCGTCTCCATGATCGCCACGCTCTCTACATAGGCGTGCGAGACCATCTCGTGCCAGTATTTGCGGAAGGCGCGGATATGTTCCGTGCGTTCGGGATGCGCCTCGATCAAGAGCGCCTCGGCCTCTTCCCACTTGCGCCCGCGGTCCTGCTCCAGGTTCCAGTCGTGCGTGCAGACGTTGGCGAAGAACCAGTTGCGCTCCGCATCGTCCGGGATGAGGCGGCTGAAGGGGATATGCGGATCGTAGTGGATCAGCACCCTGCCGATGTCGAAAACGATGTGTCGGATGTCGATGCTGCTCATGCTTTCCTCGCCTTTTCGAATGCGTCGGGTATTGCCTGTCGTATGGCCTTCTTCATGACGGTCGGCAGCGCCTCGCCGTCGAGCGTCTCCTTCGGCTGCCACCAGCCGCCGTCCGTGGCCGCATTCCGCGCCACCTTGGAACGGTAGACCGCAAGGCGCAACTCGAAATGCGTGAAGACATGGATGACGGTGCCGCAGGCCTGCCAGTCGGCGGCAAAGGGCGCGGCGGCGGGGCCGCTCTCGCCGTCGATGCGCGCCGTCCAGGCGCTGCCCGGCACTTCCGTCATGCCGCCGAGAAGCCCGCTTTCCCCCCGCTTGCGCAGGAACACGGCGCCCGTCTCGTCCTCGGCCACGAAGGCCGCGCCGAGCCGCACCGGCTTTTCCTTCTTCGCCGCCTTCAACGGGTAGAGCTCGGGATCCTCCCGGCCGAGCACGCGGCAGGCGGCATTGAGCGGACAGAGCGCGCAGGCCGGCCGGCGCGGCGTGCAGATCGTCGCGCCGAGGTCCATCATGGCTTGCGCGAAATCGCCCGGCCGGTCCTCCGGCGTCATGGCTGCGACGAGCGCGCGCATGTCCGGCTTTGCCGCCGGCAGGGGCGTCTCGACGGCGTGGAGGCGCGAGATGACCCGCTCGACATTGCCGTCGAGCACGGCGCTCTTGCGGTTGAAGGCGATGGCGGCGATGGCCGCGGCCGTATAGTCGCCGATGCCGGGCAGGGCCTTCAGCCCTTCCTCGGTATCGGGAAAGACGCCGCCGTGCCCGAAGGCGACCGCCTCGGCGCATTTTTTCAGGTTGCGGGCGCGCGCATAATAGCCGAGCCCCGCCCAGGACTTCATGACGTCCTCGGTATCGGCCTTCGCAAGGTCCGTCACGGTCGGCCAGCGCGAGGTGAAGAGCGCGAAATAGGATTTGACCGCCTGCACGGTCGTCTGCTGCAGCATGACTTCGGAAAGCCAGACCCGGTAGGGATCGGCCCGTTCGCCGCGCGCGGCCATCGGCGGGCTCACCCGCCAGGGCAGGTCGCGATGGTGCCGGTCGTACCAGGCGAGAACGAGGTCGGCGGACGCCGTGGTCCGGTGGGGCTTGGTCATGTCTTGCCTGAACGGGAAACGGCTGCACACTTCGCTGGAATGCTCTATAACTGGCCGAGCGCGCCGCGATCTTCAAGGTCGAGCACGGCGAATGCAGGAATATTTTCCCGAACGGGAGCAGGATTGTGAATAGGAAGGCGCCCCGGCGCGGCATCGTGCAGATCAGCGAAGTGGCGAACGGCCTCATCGACCCCGTTCTGGCGCGCCGCGCCGGCATCAACACGATGCTGCTCGGCTCGTGGGACGAGATCGCCGGCATGGACTTTGCCGAATGCACCCGGCCGGAGCGCATCACCTGGCCGCGCCGCGCCTCCGAAATGGCGGGCGAGGGGGAGAAGTACCAGCCGGGCGTGCTGACGATCGCCTGCGAGGGCGCGCGCGCGCTCTTCCTCAGCCACCAGCAGGGCGAGATCGTCCAGCGCATCAACGGCTTCTTCGGCTTCCCGGCCATCAACCAGGTGAAGATCGTGCAGAAGCCGGTGACGCCGCAGGCGCGCCATCGCCCGAGGCCCCGCCCCCTCACCGGCGAGGCCGCCCGCCATCTCGACGGGCTCGTCGAGGGCATCGAGGGCGATGCGCTGAAGGCGGCCCTGACGCGGCTCGGCACGGCGGTGCTCGGCCGGCGCCGCTAAAACGGTCACAATTCTTTGAAGTTACTCGCAGCGACGCCGCTTGTTCCCGCCCGAAAGCAGGTATAACGGGGATCGCGACAGAATTCCCATCCCTTCCGACAGGAGAGACCATGTCCCTTTCCGAAATGAGCCTGATGAAGCGCCTCTTCTCCGGCGTCGCCGTCGCGGCGCTCGCCGTGACGCTGGCCGCATGCAGCGACGAGAAGAAGGAGACCGCCAAGGCTCCCGAGACCAGCCAGACGACGACCGGCGAAAGCGCAAGCTCGACGCCGGCGACCTCTTCGGGCACCGCCACCTCCAGCGAGACGACCGCCGCCACGCCGTCCGCCGCCGCCGAGGTGCCTGCCGCCGAGGGCGACGTCGACATGGCCGAGGTGCTCAAGCCCGGCGCGCTGCCGGACATGGCGCTCGGCGAGGCGAACGCGCCGGTCACCATCGTCGAATACATGTCGACGACCTGCCCGCATTGCGCGGCCTTCCACAACAACACCTTCGACGCCATCAAGGCGAAGTATGTGGATAGCGGCAAGGTGCGCTTCATCGTGCGCGAATTCCCGTTCGATCCGCGCGCTGCCGCCGCCTTCATGCTGGCGCGCTGCAACCCGCAGGACCCCTCCAAGCTCACGGAAGCTGCGCAGTATTTCCCGATGCTCTCCATGCTGATGAAGCAGCAGGAGACCTGGGCCGCCGCCCAGGACGGCCGCGAGGCGCTGATGCAGATGTCGAAGCTTGCCGGTTTTACCGAGGAAACTTTCAAGGCCTGCTTGACGAACCAGAAACTTCTGGATGATGTGAACGCGGTCCGCGAACGCGGCGCCAAGGAATTCGGTGTCGCTGCGACCCCGACGTTCCTCATCAACGGCCAGCGCTACTCGGGAGACATGTCGGTTGACACCATGTCGGCCCTCATCGACAGCAAGCTCTGATCCTTCGACCGGATTTTCGGCGGGCGACGGCGGAAGCCGTGCGCCCGCTTTTTGTTTGATGGCGACGCGTGGGGTTTACCCCCCTCTGCCCTGCCGGGCATCTCCCCCTCAAGGGGGGAGATTGGGTGAGGGGATGTCTCGCTCTTCTTTGACGTCGCTGGTTGAGCGAGGATTTTGCTTCTTGCCGATCTCCCCCCCTGAGGGGGAGATGCCCGGCAGGGCAGAGGGGGGTAGCGCCAGCCACCCCATGCTCGCCGCATGAAATTCACCAAGCTCCGCCTCCTCGGCTTCAAGTCCTTCGTCGAACCCACCGAATTCGTCATCGAGCGGGGCCTGACCGGCGTCGTCGGGCCGAACGGCTGCGGCAAGTCGAACCTCGTCGAGGCGCTGCGCTGGGTGATGGGGGAGAACTCCTACAAGAACATGCGCGCGTCCGGCATGGACGACGTCATCTTCTCCGGCTCCGGCAACCGCCCGGCGAGGAACACCGCCGAAGTCGGCCTCTACCTCGACAATTCCGACCGCACTGCGCCCGCCGCCTTCAACGATGCCGACGAGATCCAGGTGACGCGCCGCATCGAGCGCGAGAACGGCTCCATCTACCGCATCAACGGCAAGGAGGCGCGCGCCAAGGACGTGCAACTCCTCTTCGCCGACGCCTCCACCGGCGCCCGCTCGCCATCGATGGTCGGGCAGGGGCGCATCGGCGAGCTCATCCAGGCAAAGCCGCAGGCCCGCCGCCAGCTTCTGGAAGAGGCGGCCGGCATTTCCGGCCTTCATTCCCGCCGCCACGAGGCGGAACTGCGCCTGCGCGCGGCCGAAACCAATCTCGAACGGCTCGACGACGTCACCTCGCAGCTCGAAAGCCAGATCGAAAGCCTGAAGCGCCAGTCGCGGCAGGCGAACCGCTTCAAGGCGCTCTCCGCCGATATCCGCCGCCACGAGGCGATGCTGCTGCACATCCGCTGGGTGCAGGCGAAGGAGGCGGAAGGCGAGGCGGAAAGCCAGCTCAACCAGGCGACCTCGCTCGTCGCCGAGCGCGCGAACGCGCAGATGCAGGCCGCCAAGGACCAGGCTGTCGCCAGCCTGAAACTACCGGAGCTGCGCGAGAACGAGGCCAAGCTCGCCGCCGTGCTCCAGCGCCTCCAGATCGCTCGCGCGCAGCTCGAAGAGGATTCCGCCCGGCTCTTGCGCCGCCGCGACGAGCTTGCCCGCCGCATGACCCAGCTTGCCGAGGACATTTCCCGCGAGGAGCGCATGGTGGCCGACAATGCCGCCGTGCTGGAACGGCTGACGGCGGAGGAAGAGGAGATCGGCGACATCCTCGCCGAGGCCGACGAGCGTGCCGAGGGCGCGCGCGCGACGATGGACGAGGCCACCGCGAAACTTTCCGAAAGCGAAGGCGCGCTTGCCGCCGTCACCGCCGAGCGTGCCGAGGCGCAGGCCGTCCGCAACCAGCTCGAAAAGGCGATCCGCGACCTTGCCGAACGGCACCTGCGCCTCGGCCATCAGCGCGACGCGCAGGCGCGCGAACTGGAGGAGATGGACGTCCGCATCGCCGCGCTGCCGGACCCGGAAGAGCGCCGTGCCGCCGTGCAATCCGCCGAGGAGGCGCTGGAGGCGGCCGGCGAGATGCTCGTCGCCGTCGAGGAGGCGCTGGAGGAAGCCCGCTTCAACGAATCCACCCTGCGCGACCCGGTCGACACGGCCCGCGCGCGCCTTGCCGGCATCGAGACGGAAGCGCGCACCATCCGCCGCATGCTGGAGGCCGGCAGCGCCGGCGGCGCCTTCGCGCCGGTGGTCGAGGAGGTGGAGGTCGACCGCGGCTACGAGACCGCGCTTGGCGCGGCGCTCGGCGACGATCTCGATTCTGCCGCCGACTCCGCCGCGCCCGTGCATTGGCGCCTTGTCGGCGACAGCGCGGAGGATGCGGCCCTGCCGCCCGGCATTCCGGCGTTGATCGCCCATGTCCGGGCGCCGAAAGTGCTGCATCGCCGGCTCGCGCAGATCGGCATCGCCGGGAGCGCCGAGGCGGCGCTATCGCTTCTGCCGGCGCTGAAGCCCGGCCAGCGGCTCGTCACGCGCGAAGGCGCCGTCTTCCGCTGGGACGGCCACGTCACCGGCGCCGATGCGCCGAGTGCGGCGGCGCTCCGGCTCGAACAGAAGAACCGCCTCGCCGAACTCGAAACCGAACTGGAGGGTGCCCGCGCCGCGCTTGCGGAGGCGGAGGCCGATCTTGCCCGCGCGGGAGAGACGATCCGCGCCGAGACGCAGCGCCAGCAGGCAGCGCGCGAGGCGCAGCGGAATGCGGCCCGCACGCTTGCCGAAGCCCGCGAGGCCCTGGAAGCGGCCGAGCGTGCCGCCGGCGACCTCATCCGCCGCCGCGCCGTGCTCTCCGAGACGCGCGCGCAGATCGAGGCGCAGGTGGAAGAAGCCGCAGAATCGCTGGAGGATGCCCGCGCCGCGCTGGAAGACGCGTCGGACCTCGCCGATCTCGACCTACGCCTTCGCACGCACACGATGGAGGTCGCGACCGACCGCGCGACCCTCGCCGAGGCCCGCGCCGCCCATGACGGCCTCGCCCGCGAAATGGCCGAGCGCCGCCGCCGGCTGATGGCGATTTCCGCCGAGCGCGAGACGTGGAAGAGCCGCGCCGCCAATGCCGAGAGCCATATCGCGACGCTCCGCGAGCGCGAGGCCGAAGCCGGAGAGGAGATGGAAGAGCTTGCCGAGGCGCCGGACGAGATCGAGGAGAAGCGCCGCGAGCTCCTGACCGGCCTTTCCAATGCCGAGGCCGCCCGCCGCGAGGCCGCCGACGCACTCCAGGAGGCGGAGAACCGCCAGCGCGAGGCCGACCGCACTGCCGCCACCGCCCTTTCGCAACTTGCCGAATCCCGCGAGACGCGCGGGCGCGCCGAGGAACGCCTCGTCTCCGCCCGTGAGCGCCGCGTCGAGGGCGAGGCGCGCATCCGCGAGGTGCTGTCCTGCGCCCCGCACGAGGCGCTGCGGCTGACGGGCCATCCTGTCGATGCGCCGCTGCCCGATCCGCGCGAGCGCGAACGCGAGCTCGACCGGCTGAAGATCGAGCGCGAACGCCTCGGCGCGGTGAACCTGCGCGCCGAGGAGGAACAGAAGGAACTGACCGAAAAGCTCGACGCCCTCGTGGCCGAGCGCGAGGATATCATCGAGGCGATCCGCAAGCTGCGCTCGGCGATCCAGAGCCTCAACCGCGAGGGCCGCGAACGGCTGCTGGCCGCCTTCGACGTCGTCAACGTGCAGTTCCAGCGGCTTTTCACCCACCTCTTCGGCGGCGGCACGGCGGAACTGCAACTGATCGAGAGCGACGACCCGCTCGACGCCGGCCTCGAAATCCTCGCCCGCCCGCCCGGCAAGAAGCCGCAGACCATGACGCTCTTGTCCGGCGGCGAGCAGGCGCTGACGGCCATGGCCCTCATCTTCGCCGTCTTCCTCACCAATCCCGCGCCGATCTGCGTGCTCGACGAGGTGGACGCGCCGCTCGATGACCACAATGTCGAGCGCTACTGCAACCTGATGGACGAGATGGCGGCCTCCACCGAGACCCGCTTCGTCATCATCACCCACAACCCCATCACCATGGCCCGCATGAACCGCCTCTTCGGCGTCACCATGGCCGAGCAGGGCGTCTCCCAGCTCGTCTCCGTTGACCTGCAGACGGCGGAGCAGCTACGCGAGGCGTCGTAGCGATCTCCGCCCGGTTGTGATAGACTTGCCGGCAATCGGAGACGAGGAATGAAGCTCTCTATCGCCAAGGAACTCGAAGACTATATCGCGCAGGAGGTCGGCAGCGGCCGCTTTGCCGATGCCAGCGCCGTGGTCAACGATGCCCTCCGCCTACATGAAACCTACCTTGCCGCCACGCGCGAGGATATCCGCACGGGGCTGGAGGATCTGGCAAGGGGGCGGCACCAGCCGGTAACGGCGGAGGAATTCCTGGCAAAAGCCCGCGTTACGGCATCCTGATGGCACGAGCCTTCCGCTTCACCGAGAAGGCGGAGAAGGACGTCGATGCCATTCTTTCCTATACGCTGACGGCTTGGGGAGAGGCGCAGGCGCAAGCCTACATTCTCGGCCTCTACGACCTTCTCGATATCGTTTCGGAAAATCCGGCGGCCGGCCGCCTGCGCCCCGAACTTGCGCCGGGGCTGCGCAGCTTTCCTATCGGAAGCACCTCGTCTTCTATGTGTCCCTTGAAGGAGAGGTCGTGGTTGTCCGGGTACTCGGAGCGCGGCAGGAGATCGAATCCGGCCGCTTCAAGCGGTGAAATCGGAACAAAACGCCCCCTTGCGCATTGAGGAGCGCCTGCCCTGCCGCGGGCGCTTGTGCAATCAGGGATGAAACGTGAGCAGAAACGCACTTTACATGATCATCGGCGCCCTCATCGTCGTGGTGGCCGGGTTTTCCTATTATGCCTACCAGCAGGAGAAGAAGCCGGACGGCGTCGAAATCCGGTTGGACAAGCAGGGGCTTTCCGTTCAGGAGAACTGAGCCGCCGGGCTCGATCGCAAGCCGTGTTCCCGGCCGGGAGCGCGGCTTTTCCCTGTGCGGCTTCCATGATGTTGCGTTGCCGTCGTAATTTTGCCGCAACGCAACAAAATCCTGTCGCCCTCGCGTTTTCAAAGAACCGGAGTTCCTGTAGATTGCAGGGGCGCATTTGGGGAGGCGTCGATGGACAAGTGGGTCTACACCTTTGGGGACGGCCGTGCGGAGGGGGGCGCGGGCGAGCGCAACCTTCTCGGCGGCAAGGGCGCGAACCTTGCCGAGATGTGCAATCTCGGCCTGCCGGTGCCGCCCGGGCTCACCATCGCCACCTCCGCCTGCGCCTATTACTATGAGAACGGCCGCACGCTGCCGCCGGGCCTGAAGGACGAGGTCCGCGCCGGGCTCCGCCGCATGGAGGCCATCACCGGCCGCACCTTCGGCGATACGGCAAAGCCGCTGCTCCTCTCCGTCCGCTCCGGCGCGCGCGCCTCCATGCCCGGCATGATGGACACGGTGCTGAACCTCGGCCTCAATGACCGCACGGTGGAAGCCCTCGGCCACGATGCGGGCGATGCGCGCTTTGCCTGGGACAGCTACCGCCGCTTCATCCAGATGTACGGCGACGTCGTCATGGGCCTCGACCACGAGGTCTTCGAGGAGATCCTGGAGGACGAGAAGGGCCGGCTCGGCCACGAGCAGGACACCGAGCTCTCCGCCGTCGAATGGCAGCACGTCATCGCCCGCTACAAGGAGGTGATCCGCGAGGAGCTGGACGAGGAGTTCCCGCAGGATCCGGAAGTCCAGCTCTGGGGCGCCATCGGCGCCGTCTTCGCAAGCTGGATGAACGCCCGCGCCGTCACCTACCGCACGCTGCACAATATCCCCGCGATCTGGGGCACGGCGGTCAACGTGCAGGCCATGGTCTTCGGCAATCTCGGCAATTCGTCCGCCACGGGCGTCGCCTTCACGCGCAATCCCTCGACGGGCGAGAACAAGCTCTACGGCGAATTCCTCGTCAACGCGCAGGGCGAGGACGTCGTCGCCGGCATCCGCACGCCGCAGAACATCACGGAGGAGGCGCGTATCGCCTCGGGCTCCGACCGGCCGTCGCTGGAAAAGCTGATGCCGGAGGCCTTCGCCGCCTTCCGCGAGATCTGCGACCGGCTGGAGCGGCACTACCGCGACATGCAGGACCTCGAATTCACCATCGAGCGCGGCAAGCTCTGGATGCTCCAGACCCGCTCGGGCAAGCGCACGGCCAAGGCCGCGCTGAAGATCGCCGTCGACATGGCGACCGAAGGCCTCATCAGCGAGGGCGAGGCCGTGGCGCGCATCGATCCCGCCTCGCTCGACCAGCTTCTCCACCCGACCATCGACCCGCAGGCCCGCCGCGACGTCATCGGCTCCGGCCTGCCGGCCTCGCCGGGGGCGGCCACGGGCGAGATCGTCTTCACATCGGAGGATGCCGTCCATGCCGAGGAGGAGGGCCGCAAGGTCATCCTGGTGCGCATCGAGACGAGCCCCGAGGACATCCACGGCATGCACGCCGCCGAAGGCATCCTGACGACCCGCGGCGGCATGACGAGCCATGCGGCCGTCGTCGCGCGCGGCATGGGCACGCCTTGCGTTTCCGGCGCCGGCACGCTGCGCGTCGACCTGCGCAACGAATTGCTGATCGCCCATGGCGTGACGCTGCGCAAGGGCGACGTCATCACCATCGACGGCTCCTCCGGCCAGGTGCTGAAGGGCAGGATCCCCATGCTCCAGCCGGAGCTTTCGGGCGATTTCGGCCGCATCATGGAATGGGCGGATCGCACGCGCCGCATGAAGGTGCGTACCAATGCCGAGACGCCGGCGGATGCCCGTGCGGCCCGGTCCTTCGGCGCGGAAGGCATCGGCCTTTGCCGCACCGAGCACATGTTTTTCGAGGGCAGCCGCATCAACGTGATGCGCGAGATGATCCTTGCCGAGGACGAGGCCGGCCGTAGAGCCGCGCTGGCAAAACTGCTTCCCATGCAGCGCTCGGATTTCGCCGAGCTCTTCGAGATCATGCACGGCCTGCCGGTGACGATCCGCCTGCTCGACCCGCCGCTGCACGAGTTCCTGCCCAAGAGCGACGAGGAGATCGCCGAGGTGGCGGGCGCGCTTGCCATCGACGAGGCGGTGCTGCGCCGCCGGGTCGAGACGCTGCACGAGTTCAACCCCATGCTCGGCCATCGCGGCTGCCGCCTCGCCATCTCCTATCCGGAGATCGCGGAAATGCAGGCGCGCGCCATCTTCGAGGCGGCGGCGGACGCGGCAAGGAAGACCGGCGCGGCCGTCGTGCCCGAGGTCATGGTGCCGCTCGTCGGCCTCAAGGAGGAGCTGGATTACGTCAAGGCGCGCATCGAGGGCGTCGCAAAAGCGGTGATCGCCGAAAGCGGCATTCCCATCGACTATCTCGTCGGCACGATGATCGAGCTGCCGCGCGCGGCGCTTCGCGCCCATGTCATCGCCGAATCGGCCGAGTTCTTCTCCTTCGGCACCAACGACCTGACGCAGACGACCTTCGGCATCTCGCGCGACGACGCCTCCGCGTTCCTGTCGACCTACATCCAGAAGGGCATCGTCGAGCGCGATCCGTTCGTGCAGCTCGATTTCGACGGGGTGGGGGAGCTCATCCGCATCGCCGCCGAGCGCGGCCGGCGCACGCGCAGCGACCTGAAGCTCGGCATCTGCGGCGAGCACGGCGGCGACCCGGCCTCCATCCATTTCTGCGAGGATGCCGGGCTCGACTATGTCTCCTGCTCACCCTTCCGCGTGCCGATCGCTAGGCTTGCGGCAGCGCAGGCCGCCTTCAACGGCGGCAAGGCGTAAAGCGCCGCCTCAGTGGCCCGGACAATCGCCTATAGGGTTCGGCGGGTGCCACCTGCCTCCTTCTCCCCTCGGGGAGAAGGTCGCGGCAGCGGGATGAGGGGGGAGCCATAGGCGCCATCCGGCACGCTTGCCCCCTCATCCGACCCTTCGGGCCACCTTCTCCCCGGCGGGGAGAAGGGAAAACAGGCGTCTTTAATCCCTATGCACTCAGTAGCGGTGCCGGTGCTCGTGCACCACGACGACCGGCGGCATGAAGAGCGCGTCGCGGCTCGCCTCGCGCAGGCTCATGCGGCGGTCTATGTCGATGCGCTGCAGGCATTCGGCGAAGGCATCGGTGCGCGGGCGGAAACCGTAGGAGATACAGCGGTTCTCGTCCGCCGCGCGCATCTCCTCCGCCGTCTGGCAGCCGGCGAGGAGAACAAGGGTGGCGGGAAGGGCGGCCGCTCTGGCAATGGGCTTGGACATGGAAGCTCCCGGCGATGCGTTATACCCGGCAGATAGGCCTGCCGGGGCATCTCGGCAAGACCCTCAGATGCGCTGGAGGACGTCGACGAACGCTTCCGCGAAGCGCTTGAGGTCGGCGGTCTTCTCGTCGGGGTTCTCCACGCGGATCGCTGTGCCTTCCGCATCGAGCAGGGCGAAGACCACCTTCAGCGCGCCGTCCTCGCCCTTCGGCACGCGGAGCGCCGCGATGCGCTGGCAATCTTCTGCAAGGCCGGAAGCCGGCAGCTCGAAGAGGAAGTCGCCGCCCAGCCGGTCGGCCGACGCGCGCACGGCCGTGGCGAAGGCCTCCGCGCCGCCGGCAAAGCCGTCGAGCGAGAGTTCGAGTTCCAGAAGTTCGAGGGGAAGGGAAGGCTCGCCCATGGGCGTGGCGAGAGGGGTGTCGGCGGAAGCCTGCGTCGGCAACATCGTCTTCTCCTGTTCTCCCCCGTACCTCGCAAAATTCGTTAACGAGCGTGGCAAATTTACGGCATGCCGCAAAAGCCGTTCCCGCGAGCGCAAGGGCAATCGCATGTGAAGGCCCTCTCTGCCTGCCGGCATCTCCCCCGCAAGGGGGGAGAACGCCAGACGACTGCTTTTCCCTTCAATTTTCACGCGGAGAGTGCCGCACTGTAAGTCCCTCCCCCTTGTGGGGAGGGGTTGGGGAGGGGGCTTTAATCCATATGCACTTGCGGCGGAGATGCCGGCAGGCAGAGGGGGTCTTCTTGCCGATGGAAAAAACCGTCGCCCTGCGCTAGGAAACGATGGCGGCAGCGGCGCCGCGCGCATCCGGTGAGGCCATGGCGATCACGATCCAGTACGAACGGCCCGTTTCCCATGCGGCCCATTGGGCGCGCCGCCTGGCGCTCCTGTCCTGCCTGCTCTTCGTTGCCGTCGTGCTCTCCCACCGCTTCGGCCCGCTGACGACGCCGCATTTCCTCGTGCTTGCCGGCTTTGCCGCGGCCATGGCCGCGCTCGCCGTGCTGCTTGCCGTCATCGGCCTTGCGCGCCTCTGGCAGGTCGGCGCGCGCGGCGGCAAGGCCTCGTTCATGGCGCTGCTCCTCTCGCTGCTGCCGCTCGGCACGGCGGGGGCGGCCGCCTATTCCTATCTCTACAAGCCCGCGCTCTACGACGTGACGACGGACACGGCCGCCCCGCCGCCCTGGCTTGCCGAGCCGCACGCCGCGCAGGATTTCCTGTCGCGCGCCGGCACGGTGACGGCGGAGGACAGGGCAAAGCAGATGGCGGCCTATCCGGGCCTTTCCGGCCGGCGCTACGAAGGCGCGCTCGACCGCGTCTACCAGGGCGTGCGCAATGTCGCGACCGCCTACGGCATCCAGATCGTCGCCGAGGACGGGCTCGACAACATCCTCGCCGATCTCGAGGACCTCGTCATCGATCCGAACAAGGCGGCCAAGGGTGTCGACGCGCTCGGCGACGTGCCGATCCCCGAGGCGCGTCCGCTGGAAACGCCGCTGGTGCCGCATGTCGGCGGGTCGGGGGATGTGCTGCTGCAGGGCGAATGGCGCTCGCCCATCTTCGGCTTCCGCTTCGACGTGGTCATTCGCCTGCGCGAAGAGGCGGAAACGACGCTGGTCGACATGCGCGCCGCCTCGCGCTACGGGCCGCACGATCTCGGCATGGGCGCCGATCTCGTGGAAGGCTACCTGAAGGCGCTCGACGCCGAACTGCTCGGCATCGCCGGCGACTGATCGCCCGGCATTGCCGGCAAGGGATCACCCGGCATTGCCGGCGAGGGATCAAAGCCCCGGAGCGGGGAAATAAAGCCCGTTCAGCGAAGGCGGGCCTTCCGTCACCACCTCGCCGCGCCCGACGAGATCCTCCAGATGCGCCAGCACGGAGAGCGCCGCCGCTCCATGCAGGCGCGGGTCGGTATCGCGGTAGATCGCCTTGACCATGTCGGCGATCAGCCGGTCGCCGGCGCGGATGCGCTCGCGGACCGCCCGCTCGCGCATGCGCCGATGGGTGCGCAGCCCCCGCAGGAACGAGGCGGGCTCCGTCACCGGCCCGCCATGGCCGGGAAGGTAGATGCGGTCCTCGCGCGCCAGCAGCGTTTCCAGTGAGGCCATGTAGTCCGCCATCGCCCCGTCCGGCGGGGCGACGATGGTCGTCGCCCAGGCCATGACATGGTCGGCGGAAAAGAGGATGCCCTCCGGCCCGTCGAGCGCGAAGGCGGCATGGTTCGCGGTGTGGCCGGGCGTCAGCAGCGCCGTCAGCGCCCAGCCGTCGCCCTCCACCCTGTCGCCGTGGGAAAGCGCGATGTCCGGCACGAAATCCGTGTCGGCGCTCTCGGCGAAGGGATTGGCCTCGCCGGCATGGAGCGGGCGTGCCGCCCGGTGCGGGCCTTCGGCGATGACGACCGCCCCGGTCTCGGCCTTCAGCCGGCGGGCAAGCGGGGAATGGTCGCGGTGCGTATGGCTGACGGCGATGTGCGTCACCTCGCGCCCGGCAAGCGCGGCCATCAGCGCCCGGAAATGCGCCTCGTCCTCCGGCCCCGGATCGATCACCGCCACCGAGCGGTCGCCGACGATGTAGCTGTTCGTGCCGTGGAAGGTGAAGGGGCCGGGATTGTTGACGGTGATGCGCTGCACCCGCGGCGCCACCGGCACGGCCTCGCCATGGGCCGGGCGGAAGGCGAGGTCGAAATGCGGGCTTTCCTCTTTGTCGTCGCTCACGGGCAGGGTCACTTGTACTCGATCTCGATGAAGCTCATGGGCGCATCGCCGCCGTTGACGACATTGTGCGCCACGCCCGCCTCGCGCCGGTAGACGGCGCCCGCCGCGGTGAACACGCGCCGCTCGCCCGTCTCCTCCTCGATGAGGAAGTGGCAATCGGTCATCGGCACCACGACATAGCCGAGCCCGTGCACATGATGGCCCGTATCGGCCCCCGGCTCGAAATCCCAGCGCGTGACACGCACCATGGCGTCGTCGAGGAGCAGGGTGGGCACGGCCGGCGGCCGGGCGCGGAACTGGGACATGGCGGCTCCTCGAAGCGGGCTGCCCGGGAAGGCGGGCATCGGCCGAACCCTATCTGCCCGCCGCCCGCCTGCCAAGGCGGACCTGAAGCATCGTCAGGCGAGCGTGCCGAGGGGAATGAGCTCGGCGGCGCCGGGATCCCAGGCATTGCCCTGCCAGTCGCCGAGCCAGCGTTCGGTACGAAGGCCGGCTTCGGCGATCAGCGATTCCAGCTCCTCCCTGGCCGGAAAGGCGATGCGGGAGGTGGCGGAGAGGCGTTTGCCGGTGGTGCGGATCTCGTAATGCGTCTCGTAGGTGACGATGCCGGTCGCAGGATCGAGGGCGGCGTCGTTCCAGGCGGAGACCGCGCCGAAGCGGGGATGGTCGACCGTCCGCATCGAGGCCTCCGGCCCCCATTCCTCCCATTCCCGGCAGGCGGGGTTGCGGCTGTCGAAGACGAAGCGGCCGCCGGGCGCAAGATGCGCCGCGATGGTGGCGAGCACCGCGCGCCGGTCGTCTTTCGTCAGGAACACCTGGAAGGCATGGCCGGTGAGGAGGACGAGATCGAAGCGCCGTCCGAGCCGGAGGCTGCGCGCATCCCCCTCGACGAAGCCGACGCCGTCCGCGCCCGGCTTGGCGCGGGCGATCGCCAGCATGGCGGGCGCGGGATCGACACCCGTGACCGTTCGGCCGGACGAGAGCGCCACGGCAAGCTCCCCGGTGCCGCAGCCGAGGTCCAGCACGCTTGCCGCGCCGTCCGCCAGCGCCCGGCAGAAGGCGAAATCCGGCGAGCGTTCCCAGCCGTTCTCCAGGTCGTAGAAATCGGCAAGGTCCGGATCGTGGTAGAGGCGGTCTTCGTCCATGCGTTCCTCCGGGAAAGAAAAGGGCCGCGTGTTGCCGCGCGGCCCCGGATCGGTTCGATGCCGGCCGGCGTTACTTCGCGTCGGCGGCGTCGAGGACCTTTTCGCAATGCGAGGGGCCGCCCTTCGGATCGACGCGGTCGCCGATGGCCCGGATATTGTTGATCTTGTAGCCGTCGTTGACCGTCAATTCGACGGTGCAGGACTTGCCCTTCACGAAGCCGCCGCGCCACTTGTAGAGCGTCGTGCCGCCGGCGCCGGCCGTATCGGACAGCGGCGGGCCGTAGGCCGCGAAGAAGGCGCCGGCGGCCTTGCCGTTCCAGCGGGCCTGCAGCGGGTTGGACGCGATGGTCGCCGTGGTGCAGCCGGCGAGGGCAAGGCCAAGGCCTGCCAGGATTGCGATGCGGGATTTCATGTGTGCCATTTCCTCGGACTCCGTGCGGTCCCGCGAGTCGGGCCGCAGCCTCGTTTCCCGCCATAGCGCAGCGCACGCAAAAGGAAAATCGCCCCCGCCCCAACTTTGCCGTCCTCCCCGCACAACGCGCAAGGACCGTGCGGAATTGCAACAGTACCGGGTGCCGCGGGAAGAATGAAACCGGGATGCGGAAAGGGAAAAGCCGGGAAACTTTTCGGCTGGTCGGAGTGGTTCGAACACTCGGCCCCCACGTCCCGAACAGGCGGGGTTTCCACAATCCCGCAGGGGATTGACGTTTGACGGCGATCTCCCGTGCGGACTCTGGCGCATCCCTCCATCGCTTCGAAAGGGATCGCATCGCCAAAGCCTGGGATCGGACAGCCGAGGCCCTGAGAGATCGGTTTATGTCTTATCGAGCTCGTTTTGCACCGGAGATTTTCGAAGGCATTGCCTTCAGCCTGATCTTGAAGATCGCGCCTTTGTTCTCGGCGCCCTCGACCCATATGTCGCCGCCGTGCTGGGCGACGATGCGTTGCGAGATGGCAAGTCCGAGCCCGGCGCCGTGCGGCTTGTCGGTCATCGTGTCCCCGAGTTGCCGGAAGCGCTCGAACACGACTTCCCGGTCTTCGGCCCGAATGCCCTTGCCATTGTCGGACACCGCGATCTCGAAGAACTCCCTCTCACGGCGGAGCGAAAGGTGAGCCTTGCCTGTTTCCGGCGGCGAGAACTTTACCGCATTGCCCAGCAGGTTGATGGTGACCTGCACGAGCCGGTCGTGATCGCCGAGGACATGGGCCGGTTCCACCGCGATGTCGAGCGACAGGCCGACCCGGTTCTCGGCAAAGACCTGCCGCACGGCGGCGACCGATTCGCGGGCGACCTCGGCCAGATCGACCTTGCTGTTGGCGACGGGCATCGATCCATTGGCCTCGATCTTCGACAGATCGAGCAGTTGATTGATAAGGCGCGTCAGCCGTTCCGATTCGTTGACGACGATCTGCAGGAATTCCCGCCGCTCGCCATCGGTGATGCCGGCGTGGTCGCGAAGGATTTCCGAGAAGGCGCGGATCGAGGCGAGCGGGGTCCGCAGCTCGTGGTTCACCGTGACGACGAAATCGTCCTTCAGGCGGTCCAGCACCTTCAGCCGCGCATTGGCAGCCCTCAATTCGGCGGTCGCGTTCTCCAGCTCGTACGATTTTTCCTGGAGCTGCCGGTTGGCCTCGAACACCTTCGACGTCTCGTCGAGAATCCGCATGACCTCGTCCATGCCGAGCGGCTCCTCCTCGACGACGGCGCCCACCAGGACGCGTGCGGAGGCCGCGCCGATGACGCCTGCCAGCAGCCGTTCGTAAAACAGCACCGTCTCGGCGTCGGCCCGCATCGTCGTGTCCGGATCGACGCCGCGGGTGCGGGCGAAATTCGCATAGGCTTCGACGGCCTTCTCGCGGCCGACGAACCGTGCGGTCACGGTCATCAGATCGGGAACCAGCGCCGTGCGGCGCATGATCTGCGCCACCTCGCCGGAATCGACGGCATCGACGAACATCGTCGCGCGCGCCCTTTCCATCGGCCGCTGGTTGCCGACGAGCGAGACGGCCACGAAGGCGCCTATATTGGCGAGCAGCGACCAGAAGGTGGCATGGGTGACGGGATCGAGGCCTCGCAGCCCGAACAGTTCATAGGGCCTCAGGAGCGCAATGCCGGCGGGGCCGTGCGCGATGAACTCCATGCCCAGCGCGCCGGACCGCGCGAAGGACGGCAGCAGCAAAGTGTAACACCAGATGCCAAACCCCAGTGAAATGCCGGCAAAGGCGCCGGCCCAGGTGGCGTTGCGCCAATATATGCCGCCGAGGATGGCCGGCGCGAACTGCGCGACCGCGACGAACGACATCAACCCGATCGACACCAGCGCGAACTGGGCGCTGTCGTGGCGCATGTAGAGGTAGCCGAGCGCCATGATCGCGGCCATGGCCGCGCGGCGGATCCACAAAAGCAGTCGCGTCAGATCGGATTTCTCGGCAAGGCCGAGCCGTTTGACCCGCAGCAGCGCCGGCATCACGACATCGTTGCAGACCATCAGGCTCAGCGCGGTGGCCTCGACCACCACCATGCTCGCCGCGGCGGACAGGCCGCCGAGAAAGGCAATCAGCGCAAGCCACGGATGCCCGGTCAGATAGGGCAGGGCCAGCACGAGGCTGTCCGGGTCGGTGTCGGGCGACAGTATGAGCCGGCCGGCGATGGCGATCGGCAGCACGAACAGGTTGATCGCAAGCAGATAGAGCGGAAACAGCCAGAGCGCCCGGTTGAGATGGCGTTCGTCGACGTTTTCGACCACCATCACCTGAAATTGCCGCGGAAGGCAGAAGATGGCGAGTGCGGCGAGCAGCGTCATGCTGATCCAGCTATAGCCGTAGGGCTGCGACGACCCGTCGAAAACGGCGCCGATGTCCGGCACCTGCGAGGCCTGTGCGAACAGGTCGCCGAATCCGTCGAACAGCCAATAGACGACGAAGAGCCCGATCACCGTCAGGATGATCAGCTTCAGGATCGATTCGACCGCGACCGCCACGACCATGCCGGGATGGTGTTCGCCCGGCCGGATGCTGCGGCTGCCGAACAGCATTGCGAAGATGGTCAGCACGATGGCGGCCCACAGGGCGCCGTCCGCCAGCACCGGCCCGTCTATGCCGGCTGCCGAGCCGCTGCTGCTCAGCGCCGCGAGCCCGTTGGAAATCGATTTGAGCTGCAGCGCGATGTAGGGAACGAGGCCGATCACCGCGATCGTGGTCACCAGCGCGGCGAGGCTGGCGCGTTTGCCGAAGCGCGCGCCGATGAGGTCTGCGATCGACGTGATGCGGTTGGCGCGGCTGATGCGCAGGATGCGGCGCAGCACCAGCGGCCCCAGGCAGAAGACCAGCGTCGGCCCGAGATAGATCGGCAGGAAGTCGAGGCCCGTCTGCGAGGCTTTGCCGACGCCGCCGTTGAACGTCCACGAACTGCAATAGACGGCAAGCGAGAGCGTGTAGACGACGCTGGAGCCGGTGAGCCGCGACAGCCGGTCCGATCCGCGCTCCACCGCCCAGGCAATCGCGAACAGCAACAGCAGATAGGCGACGGCGATCGCGACGAGGACCGGCTGGCTCATTGCGGCGGCGTGTCCCTGCCGCCGTCGGCCGCCTGGCCTGCGCCGCGTTCGCAAATCAGGGCAACGGCGCCGATCACCAGCGCCCAGACGCCGAAGAAGTAGAGATAGAGGGCCGGTACGCCGAAGACGTAGCCGGAGAACAGGTTGACGATCGGCGGGTTGAGCAGCAGCACCCCGGCGCCGAACAGCGCCAGTACGCGATCCCGTCTTGCCGTTTTTCTCAGCATCCTTGCATCCGCCGCTACTCGGGCATCCGGGTGGACAGCACCGATTGCACACACGAGACCACATCGATGATGGCAAACGGCTTGGTGATATAGGCGTTCGCGCCCAGCTCCATGCCGACCCGCTGGTCCGCCTCGCCGCCCTTGGCCGTCAGCATGATGATGCGGATATTTCCGTACGACCCGTTTGCACGCAACGCGCGGCACACGTCATATCCGTTGCCCTTGGGCATCATGACGTCGAGCAGGATGACGTCGGGCGGATCGCTGCTGACGGCAGCCAGCGCCTGCTCGCCATCGGCGACGATGCGCACGTCATAGCCTTCCTGGCGCATCAGGAAACCCAGGGCGCGCGATATGTTCGGATCGTCATCGGCGATCAGGACCGAAGCCGACATGCCTCCTCCTCGGCCAGGAAATCGTTGCCGCGTGCCGGATGTCGGTTCGACGAACGCTCCTGGTCCCTGGCGAAATATGTAAACCTCTTGCTTTTGCCTCACAAGCCTTCCAAAATCCCAAGACAACCGGGGGGTGAAACAATCGGGCGAGTGAGATGGTGAACCGCGCTTCCACGGCGGAGCCGGGAAAAAACGCTGCATTCGATGATGGAATGGCGTCCGCGTCGCCACGCGTTCTGGTCGTGGAAGATGATCGCGACGTCGCCGGGCTTGTCGGGCGGGAGCTGCGCGCGCTTGGCTTCACGGTCGACGTCATGGGTTTTGCCGAGGACGCGCTCGCTGCCGCGCGTGAGACGGAATACTCCCTGATGGTCGTCGACATCGGCCTGCCCGACCGTGACGGGCTCGAGCTTGTCCGCGAAATGCGCAAACGCTCGATTGCCGCCCCCATCCTGATGGTGACGGCGCGCGGCAAGGTGGAGGACAAGGTCAGCGGGCTCGCCAACGGCGCCGACGACTATCTGGTGAAGCCGTTCGCCGTTCCCGAGCTTCGCGCCCGGATTGCCGCCCTCTTGCGCCGGCCGTCGTCCATGAAGGACAATCGGCTGGTGGTGGCCAACATCGTCGTCGACCGCGATGCGCTCGAGGCGATCGTCGGCGGTGTCAGCGCGCCGTTGACCCGCAAGCAGTTCCAGTTGCTTGAGCTGCTCGCCCGGCGCAAGAACCACATGACGCCGAAACGGATGATCGAAGAGGCGCTCTACTCGTTCAGCGACGAGGTGTCCGGCAATGCGATCGAGGCCCATATCTCCAAACTGAGGCAGGTTTTGCACTCCGTCGGGGCCGAGGCTAAGGTCGAGACCCGCCGCGGCATCGGCTACCGGCTGGTGGAAACGACCCGCTGCAACCAAATGATGAAGCGGCCGGGCCCGGCGGATCTCGCACGTCTCGACCCGGACGGGGCGTTTGCCGCGCGTCTTGCCGAAGATCGTCTTGCGCTCGCGCGTCTCGCGGGCCTTCTCGACGACAACCCGACCGATGACGATGTGCTGGCGGACCTCGAGAGCCTGGCGCACAGGCTTGTGGGCGCCGCCGGCACGTTCGGGTATCCCGAGATCAGCGAGGCGGCGCTGGCGCTGGAGAACGGCGTGCATGCGGCGCGCTCGTCCGTGCAATCGGGATATGTGGCTGCCGCGCCGTCCCTCGATGGGCTGATCGGTGCGATTGACGCGGCGGTTCCGCCGACACGGCAAATCACGAAAAACTAACAAAATTCAGTTTCGCGTCAGCTTTGTGTCAGGTTTCGATCAGTTTGCTGCCGTTTATTGAAGCCTGGATTCAGTGGAGGAGCTGATCCTGCTCATTCCGGGTCGCCGGCGCACGCCGTACGCCCTGTTGCGGGATTTGTCGAGGGAATTTTCCTCCATCGGGTTCTCAGGGCGGCCGGGAGGGCCGGCGTCTGAAACGGGAGGAAGTCTATGTCTCGAATTTTGAATAGCGCGTGGACGCGCCGCCAGGCCTTGCTTGCCGGCGCGGGCGCGGCGGGTGCGGCAATGCTGCCGTCAATGCCGATCCTTGCATGGGCGGACGACAAGCCGCCGATCGGCACATGGCCGGCCGGCTCCGAAGGCGACAGCATCTATGTCGGCGCGGCCGTTCCGTTGACCGGCACCTATGCGGTGCAGGGCGCCGACGAGCTGAAGGGATGGGAGCTCGCCGTCGAGCACATCAACACCAACCACGAGCTCATGAAAGCGATCGCGCCGAAGATCGACAACGGCCTTTTGGGCAAGAAGGTCCAGCTTCTTTCGGCCGACTCCGCCGCCAAGCCCAACAATGCGGTGCAGGCCGAACAGACGTTCATCAACCAGAACAAGATCGTCCTGATGACCGGGTCGACCTCATCGGCCGTCGCGGTGGCGCTCAACAAGTTCGCCCAGCGCGAAAAGATTCTCTACCTCGCCGGCATCTCCGGTTCCAACGACACCACCGGCAAGGACTGCGTGCGCTACGGCTTCCGCCAGGGCTTCTACGGGGAGATGGCCGCCAACGCGATCGGCCCGGTGCTGGTGAAGAATTTCGGGGAGAAGCGCAAGGCGGCGTTCATGACGCCCGACTACACCTACGGCCACACCACCACGAAGTCCGTCAACGACTACCTGACGCAGAAGGCCGGCTGGGAGATGGTCACCAATCAGGTGTCGCCGCTCGGCACGCAGGACTTCAGCCAGTATCTGACGAACATCGCCAATTCGGGCGCCGAGTTCCTGATCAACGTCAACTGGGGTCGCGACGCCGTGTTGTCGACCCAGCAGGCCAAGCAGTTCGGCATCCTGCCGACGATGACGCTGGTCATTCCCTACCAGATCCCGTTCCTCGCCAAGGAAGTCGGCCCGGACATCACCGCCGGCGTCTTCGCGGCGACCGACTTCTGGTGGACGCTGGAGGACAAGTTCCCGCTGGCCAAGCAGTTTGTCGAGGTGTTCCAGCAGAAATACGGCTACCGGCCGGAATGGGGCGCGGAGAACAGCTATGTCAGCTTCGCCCACTGGGCGCGCATGGTGACGGAAGCCGGCAGCTTCTATCCGCCGGATGTCATCAAGCAGTACGAAAAGGGCGAGACGATCCCCTCGCTGCTCGGCGATGTCCATTATCGCCCCGAAGACCATCAGTGCGTGCGCCCGGTCGTCATCGTCAAGGGCAAGGCCCAGTCCGAAATGAAGAACGACGAGGACTTCTGGGAAGTGCTCGAAATGGTCGCGGGCGACACGGTCATCCAGGCGCCGGACGCCTTCGGCTGCCAGCCGGGCGACTATACCTGAGGCGCGACAGTCTCCCCGCGGCCCAAAGCCGCGGGGGGTCGGTTTATATCCGGCCCGACGGCGGCGCGGGGGCGAGCCCCGCAAAAGTCCGGGCGGGCCATTACAAAGGTGGGGCGGCGTGGTCAACTGGGCGAATTTTATCTCGCAATGCTTCAACGGGCTTGTGCTGGGCGCGCTGCTGGCGCTGATCGCATCGGGCCTGACGATCATCTACGGCACGCTCGGCGTGCTCAATCTCGCGCATGGCGCGATGTTCATGCTCGGCGGCTATGCCGGCTGGCTGGCCTACACCTATACCGATTCCTTCATAGCCGCGATGATCGTCGGGTCGCTGTTCGTCATGCTTGCCGGCGTCGTCACCGAGCGGTTGATCATCCGGCATTTCTATGCGCGGCCGCCTGAAGACCAGTTGCTCGTCACCTTCGGCCTCGGCATCGTCTTCGTCGAACTGGTCCGCTTCTTCTTCGGCAGCCTGTCGCGCACGACCCCGCCGCCGGCGATGTTCCAGGGCATCACCAATCTCGGTTTCATGGTTTATCCGACCTATCGCCTCGCTGCGCTCGGCATCGTCGCGATCGCGCTGCTCGTCCTCTACTTCGTCCTCTACAAGACGCGTCTCGGCATGATCGTGCGCGCCGGCATCGAGGACTCGGTCATGGTCGATTCGCTGGGCATCGATGTCTACAAGGTGTTCATGCTCGTCTTCGGCATCGGCGCGATGGCGGCCGGCTTTGCCGGCATCGTCAATGCGCCGGTGGTTTCGATTGCGCCCGATGTCGGGGAGGCGATCCTCGTCCAGACCTTCGTGGTCGTCGTGATAGGAGGCGTCGGGTCGTTCCCCGGCGCCATCATTGGCGGCCTCATCGCGGGAGAGATCATCTCGATCACCTCCATGTTCAACCCGGCCTATTCCTATGTCATGCTTTTCGTGGCGATGACGCTGGTGCTCGTGCTTCGTCCTCACGGACTGCTCGGCACGGCGGGCCGCGAATAGACGCGGTCCCCATGATCAGACAACGCCCCTACCTCATCGAACTGTTCGTCGTCATCGGCCTGTGCCTGGCGCCGTTCGTGCTCCCCTATCTCGGCTTTACGCCGAGCACCATCAACCGCATCCTCATATGGGGATTGCTCGGCATCGGCTTCGACCTGCTGTTCGGCTATACCGGGCTCCTCTCCTTCGGCCAGGCGGCCTTCTTCGGCACCGGCGGCATGTTCGCCGCCTACATGCTGACGGAGACGCCGATGGAAAACACCATCCTGGCGCTGTTCCTGGGCGCGGCCGCCGCCGGCGTCGTGGGCTATCTCGTGGGCCTGATCGCGCTGAGGCGCACCGGCATCTATTTCGCCATGATCACCGTGGCGATCGCCGAGGTCTTCTTCTTCGTCGAGTTCAACCCGCTGTCGGAATATACCGGCGGCGAAAACGGACTGCCGGGTGTTCCCACGCCGAACCTTTCGCTCGGGTTCACGACGATCGAGTTCGATTCGAACTGGACGATGTATATCTTCTTTGCCTTCTGGTATTTCGTCGGACTGGCAATTGCGTTGCGCATCGTGCGCTCGCCGTTCGGCCTGCTGCTGCGCGCCATCCGCGACAATCCGCTGAGGGCCGAGGCGCTCGGCCACAACATTCACGGATACAAGCTGTCGGTCTTTGTCATCGCCGCCATCTACACGGGCTTTGCCGGCGGCCTGCTCGGCATGTTCCAGGGCTTCATGCCGCCCGATGCCTTCATGTTCGCAACGTCGGGCGAGATCGTCATGCAGACGGCGATCGGCGGCGCCGGCACGCTGTTCGGCCCGCTGCTCGGCGCAGGCGCATGGCTTTTCATGAGCGATTTCTTCCAGACCACGCTCAATCTCGGCGCCAGCTGGAAGCTCGTCCTCGGGATCGTCTTCGTGCTCCTGGTCTGCTTCCTGCGCCGCGGCCTCGTCGGCGCGTTCGTCGATCTCTATCACCTCGCGGCCGGCGCGAAGCGCAAGCACGAGCCGGTCGACGAAACGACCGCCGGGACGGGCGCCGAAGTCGAGAACATGGCCGCGATTGCAAACCGCAGCGCCGAAATGCTCGCCCGCAAGCCGTCGAGCGAGAATGTCGGCGCCATCCTGAAGGCAACGGGCCTGACCAAGAGCTATGGCGGCGTCGTTGCAAACAGCGACATCGACTTCTCGGTCGACTATGGCGAGATGCGCGGCATCATCGGGCCGAACGGCGCCGGCAAGTCGACCTTCTTCAAGATGCTCACCTGCGAGGTGTCGCCGACATCGGGCAAGATCGTGTTCGAAGGCCGCGACATCACCGGCCTCAGCGTGACCGACGTGTGCCAGTTCGGCCTGACCAAGAGCTATCAGATCAACCAGTTGTTCGAGCGGCTGACGGTGCGCGAGAACCTGTCCATCGCGGCGCTCGGCCTGCTGCGCGGCAAGTTCAAGCTCGACCTTTACCGAAGCCTGTCGGGCGTGCCGGGCCTCGATCACCAGGTCGAGGGCGCCGCCGCACTGGTCAACCTGACCCGCCGCCTCGATACGCCCGTTTCCGAACTCGCCTATGGCGAGAAGCGGCGCCTCGAGATCGGGTTGGCGCTGGCGACCTCGCCCAGCCTGCTGCTGCTTGACGAGCCATTGGCCGGCATGAGCCCGCAGGAGCGCGTGACCACCGTTGCCCTGCTGAAGTCGATTGCGATCGGCCGCACCATGATCATCATCGACCACGACATGGATGCGCTGTTCGAACTCGTCGGCAAAGTCACGGTGCTCCAAGAGGGCAGGGTCCTTGTCGAGGGCACGCCTGAAGAAATCAAGAACAACCCCAAGGTCCAGGAAGCCTATCTTGGCGGCGTTGACGAGGAGATGGCATGAGCCTGCTCGAAGTCGAAGGGCTGAACAGCTATTACGGCGACAGTCACATCCTGTTTGACGTCTCCATGCGTGTCGAGAAGAACGAGGTCGTCGCGCTCATCGGCCGCAACGGCGCCGGCAAGTCGACCACGCTGAAAAGCCTGATGGGCGTGGTGCGGCCGCGCACCGGCAGCATCAGGCTTGAGGGCGAGGAACTGGCGGGCCGGAAGGCCCATGCCGTCGCGCGCCGGGGCATGCAGCTCGTCCACGAGGACCGGCGCATCTTCGGCAGTCTCAATGTCGAGGAAAATATCATCCTCGCCGGCCTGACCGCCGAGAACAGGTGGCCGCTCGACCGCATCTACGAGATGTTTCCGCGCCTGAAGGAGCGCCGCACCAGCCGCGGCACCGACCTTTCCGGCGGCGAGCAGCAGATGCTGGCAATCGCACGCGCCCTCGTTCGCGACCCCAGGGTCGTCCTGCTCGACGAGCCGTTCGAAGGGCTGGCGCCGGTGATCGTCCGCGACCTCATGCGCGCCTGCCAGGACCTGGCCAGGGCTGGCCAGACGATCGTGCTGGTCGAGCAGAACCTCGCGGCGACGCTCGCATTGGCCGATCGCGTCTATATCATCAACAACGGCCATATCGCCCATGAAGGGCCGGCAAGCGAACTGAAGAAGCAGCCGGAACTGCTGCAACGCTATCTCGGCGTCTAGGACGGAGACGTGACCAACCTTCCAACGAAGGAGCGTGAACCCCGGTTGGTCAGTGAACGCCCTCGCTTTCCAGGATCTTGTCGATGGTGATCGGCAGATTGCGGATGCGCTTGCCGGTCGCGTGGAAGATCGCGTTCGAGACGGCGGCCGCAACGCCGACGATGCCGATTTCGCCAAGACCCTTCACGCCGATCGGGCTTGCCTTGTCGTCGTCTTCCTCCACGAAGATCACGTCGATGTCGTGAATGTCCGCATGGGCGGGCACATGATATTCAGCCAGATTGTGGTTCATGACGCGGCCGGTGCGGTGGTCGATCATGCCCTCCTCGTGCAGGGCCATGCCGATACCCATCACCGCGCAGCAAGTCCAGCAGCGTCGTCCATGGGTGGATATCGAGTGAGTGGTGGTTGCCGTTGATCGCCAGGGAGAGGGAACAGGTCGGGAGACGGCCTTCAAGCGCGGTGTCCATGGTGCTGCCTTTCATTGCGAGGATGGATCGCTAACGAGAGGCGATGGGCATTGTTCCTCGCGCAGCAGGCGACAGACGTGGCTTTCGCTTCCTTTGTCGTCCGATGCCTCAAGGCCGTGATGGTCAGCCTCCTTCGCCGGGATAGGGTTGCGCCTTGAAGAGGCGGGCGGCATGCGCCGTGTTGCGGGCGACGAGGTCGAGCGTGGAGCGCACGACCTCGGGGATTTCTTCGAGATCGACGAAATTGACCGAGCCCATCGCTTCGCCCACCCAATAGGTCACGGCATTGGCGGGAATGGTGAAGCCGACATCGTTCAGCGCCTGGAAAAGCTCGGCCGAAACATGGTGCGCGCCGTCCTCGTTGCCGACGACCGCAACCGCGGCGACCCGGCCGTAGGAAACCATCCGGCCCGCGTCGTCCTTCTCCTCAAGGAAGGCGTCCATGCGCTCGAGCGCCCGCTTGCAGACGCTTGACGGCTGCCCCATCCAGATCGGCGTGCCCATGACGAGGATATCGGCGTCCAGGATCTTGCGGCGGATGCCCGGCCAGTCGTCCCCATTGCCTTCGTCGGAGGTGACGCCCGGCTTGATGTCGTAATCGGCAAGCTGCAGGAACGTGGTGCTTACGCCCAGCGGTTCCATGCTGGCGGCGAGCAACTTCAACATGCGGTCGGTGGAGGAGGGCTCACTGGCGGTTTTCGTCTTGAGGGTGCAGTTGAGGGCCAACGCAGTCAGGGTCATGATCGCCTCGCTCGTTCAAATCGAAGGCCGGTGCGCGTGCATCCAATGGCCTGTTCGGTGCCTGTCTTTGGCCCAATCAACCGAACTCCCTTCGAGAGGCGATGTTCCCGGCAGCTTGAGATTGCTTCGCGTCTGATCAAGGCGCGTCGACAGCCGGTGCGATCCTGATCGCGGGCCCGGCTGCGGAAGTCGAGGTGCTTGGTTGTCTTGATGGTCATGCGGCGCTGAACAGGCTCTTGGATCGCTCATCGCGAGCATGCCCTGCCCCGGAAAGGCGTCAGTCGACACTTCGCCGGGGCATTCACGGCCTTGGTGCTGTCGCAGCGTCTGCGCTTGGCGTAGGCTCAACGCAAATTCGCCGTCATGTATGAGCGCATGGTCTCGGGCGCGCGGCCGAGGATCTCGGCCAGGGTGCGATCTACGCTCGCGAATTCGCCAGCCCGGGCCGCAAGATAGTAACCCATCAAAAAGCTGTTCTTCATGTCTTCGTCCGGAAGAACGGTCCGGCGGATCGTCCTTCCCATGATCTCCCCGGCAAGGTCTGCCAGATCTGCAAGATCCAGTGCCTCGCCGCCTGTCAGCGGCGGGGTGGGGCCGTCGATGACGATCTTGCCGGTCAGAAACGCAGCATCGGCGGCGGCCAGATCGTCGTGAGTGGTCCAGGCAACCTTGCCATCGGCAGGCGCGGCAAGAACACCCTTCTCGAATGCGGTTGCGTTCATCGATAGGGCGCTGTCCGCATAGAAACCATGCCGCAAAGACGTCCATGCGAGCCCGGATTGGGCAAGCATTCTCTCGGTCGCGGCATGGTTTCTGCCGGGCGGAAAGCATGAATTCTCCGAGCTGGAGACCTGGCTCGTGTAGAATATCCGATCGACGCCTAGGTCTCGCGCCACTTCGATTGCCGTTGCATGCTGCTTGAGCGTGTCGCCACCGGTCGCAGCGGCGTTCGAGGAGATCAGGAGGAGCCGCTCTGCGCCCTCCCAGGCGTGCCGAAGGCTTTCGGCGTTTTCAAAATCGCCGTGCCGCACGCGCACACCGCGGGCGGCGACGGCCGCGAGCCTATCGGGAATGCGAACGCTGACGCCAATGCGTTCTGCAGGCATGAGGCGCAGAAGGTTATCGACGACCTTTCGGCCCAGCTGACCCGAGCCACCCGTTACGATGATCATATTCGTGCTCCAAAAATTGGGCGCGAGCGTCTGGTCGGTCACCCGCGCGATTGCTACGAACACCATGACTGTTCTCGCTTGCGAGGATAATCGGCTGAATTTTGAACAAGGCGTTCTCGATGAAGAACAATGTTTCCATAGATGACCTCCGTTATTTTCTTGCGGTGCTGGAAGAAGGCGGTTTCCGGGCAGCAGCAAAGCGCCTGGGCGTCGCGCCATCGCATGTGAGCACGACGGTAACGCGGATTGAATCGGATCTCGGCGTGCCGCTGTTGTTGCGCTCGACCAGAAGCGTCCGCGCGACGGAGGAGGGCCTCAGGTTCGCTGCGAAGCTGAGGCCTCATCTTGCGGACATAAACGCCGCGGTGAGCGAACCGTCCAATTCTGCGGGTCAGGTTCGCGGACGGCTCAAGCTCAATGTCCCCGGGGCGGTCGTACCCGACATCCTGCCGCCCATTCTCGCTGCATTTCAGAACCGGCATCCGAATGTCGAAGTGGAGATCGTGATCGACAACGATCTTGTAGATATCATCGCGTCGGGTTGCGATGCCGGCATTCGCTACGGTGCGAGCCTTGCCAAAGACGTGGTGTCGGTTCCCATCGGCCCCCGTGCCCAGACGTTTGCCCTTGCCGCTTCTCCAGCTTACCTCGATGCTCGCGGCCGGCCACGCGTTCCCAAGGACCTGGCAGAGCACGACGCGATCCGCTTTCGGCTTTCCGAGGGAGGCCTCCTTGTCTGGAAACTGCATCATGCGGACGAGGCTATAGCTGTGGAGCCGATGACGCGCCTGGTGCTCAGCGTGAACGCGATGAATGCGGCGCTCGGCTACGCCCGGACGGGAACGGGCATTATCGGCGTGTTCCGCAACTGGCTCGAAGACGATTTCCGGGCGGGCACCCTGCTTCCAGTCCTGCCGGAATGCTGGACGACCCTCGATGGCCCTCGTCTCTACTACCCCAGCCGCATGACGTCCGCGCCGCTACGCGCCTTCATCGAGGTCTGCCGTACACAATAACACGAGCGCTTTATCCAGCCCGAGTGCCTCGGGTTATCGCGCCTTCATCTCAAGGCCGGCCGGTCTTTATCTGTAGCTGCTCGGGGAGTGGCCGTATCTCCTCTTGAAGGCGTTCGAGAAATACTGGCTCGAATTGAAGCCGCAGCTCAGTGCGATCTCCGTTACGCTGGTCTTGCGCGGGTCTTGCAGCAGGCGCGACGCCTGCTCGAGGCGCAGGTGCTGGAGGTACTGGCGCGGCGCCATGTTGGTGAGCTTCTTGCAATGGTCGGCAAAGCGGGTGCGCGAGAGGCCGCATTCCTCGGCCATGCCCTCCAGCGACCAGTCCTCCTCCAGCGCCAGCGCGAGGCGGCGCAGGAAGATGGCGACGGTGTGCTGCGACGTCGAAAGGTCGGGGTCGAGGGTCGGCACCTGCTCGCTCATCCGGTCGATCAGGCTCAGCATCATCGCGTTGATCGCCACCTTCAGGCGCGTCTCGCCGTCCTCCGGGCTGCGATCCAGCAGGATGGAGGGGATCGCCTCGAAGGCGCGGCAGAGCTCGGCGCCGCCGTCCCAGACGGGCTGGTTGTTCTGCGTCAGGATCTCGCCGAGCCGCGTCGCCTCGTCCCTGGAGAAGACGAGCCAGTCCGGCCAGTCGGGCGTCTCGCTCGGCCGGCGCAGGCCCGCGTCGAGGATGATCCACAGGAGCCGGCTCGGCCCGACATTCGGATTGCCGATGGCATGGAGCTGCCAGGGGCGGATGACGATGAACTGGCCCTGCTTGAGCGCGTAGGTCCGCTCGTCCACCACGAGGTCGAGGCTGCCACGGGCGAGATAGGCGATCTTGAAACCCTCGTTGCAATGCCGGCCGAGCCCCCAGGACTGGCCGTGGCGCGCATCCCAGAAGCCGACGGTGCGGATGCCCGGCAGGCGCTCGCCGAGCGAGGTGCCGGGATAGCTGCCGCGCGTCCAGGCGTGCAGCTCGACCTCGCCGCGCCGGGCGGCGGCCTGCAGTTCCCTGCAGTTGTCGGCATACATGACGGAGTCCGGCTGGCGGAAGACGGAAGGCCGGCAACCGGCCGGCGAAATCACCGCATGTCTGTTCACGTCGCGCCTCCCAACACAAAACGACTTAAGAAATCTACCACTGTTGTCGTCCGCAAGAATTGCCGAGTCAAGCCTGCCATTGTGGCTCGTGTCGCGGATGCCGGTGGAAGAGGCCGGCGCGGCGAAGGGGAGGACATCTGTGAAAGTCGCATTCAACCTGCTCGTCATCGGCGCGGATATCGGCATGCAGCACGCGCGCCAGCTCGAGCGGCTGAAGGCGCTCGGCTACGACGCGGTGGAGGTTCCGGTCTTCTCCGGCAGGCAGGAGCATTATGCGGCGCTCGGCCGGCTCCTTGCCGATATCGGCCTGACGGCGGGCGCGGCGGCCGTCGCGCCGCCCGAGGCGAACCCCGTCAGCGCCGACCCGGCGGTGCGCGCGAAAGCGCGCGACCATCATCGCTGGATCGTCGACTGCACGGCGGCGATGGGCGGCGAGATCGTCGCCGGGCCCCTTCATTCGCCCGTCGGCGTCTTCACCGGCTTCGGGCCGACGGCGGCGGAAACGGACCGCTGCGTGGAGGCGATGCGGGCGATGGCGGAATATGCGGCCCCGGCGGGCGTGCGCATTTCGGCGGAAGCGGTCAACCGTTTCGAATGCTACATAATGTCGACCATCGCTGAGGCGTCGGCCATCCACCGCGCCGTCAACCATCCCAACTACGGCTACATGTTCGATACGTTTCACGCCAATATCGAGGAGAAGGATCCGCCGGCGACCTTCGAGCGCTACCACGGCGAGATCAACCATTTCCACGTCTCCGAAAACGATCGCGGCGTTCCCGGCAGCGGCCATGTGCCCTTCGCCGCCCATTTCGACGCGCTGCGCCGCTGCGGCTACGACGGCTGGCTGACGGTCGAATCCTTCGGCCGGGCGTTGCCGGAGCTCGCCGGGGCGACCCGCGTGTGGCGCGATCTCTTCGACGATCTCGACGGCCTCTTTTCCCAGAGCATCGCCTTCATCCGCCGCGAATGGGCGGCGGCGGGAGAGCGGCTGGCATGACGGCCGCTCCCGCCCTCAGCATGTCCGGCATCAGCAAGGCCTTTCCGGGCGTGCGCGCGCTCGACGGCGTCGATTTCGACTGCCTGCCCGGCGAGGTCCACGCGATCTGCGGGGAGAACGGCGCCGGCAAGTCGACGCTCATGAAGATCCTCGGCGGCAGCTACCGGCCGGATGCCGGCGAGATCCGCCTCGCCGGCGCAAACATGCATTTCACCCATCCCCGGCAGGCCGCCGAGGCGGGCATCTCGATCATACACCAGGAGCTCAGCCTGCTGCCGCACCGCACCGTGGCGGAGAACATCTTCATGGGGCGCGAGATCGCCCGGCGCGGCATCCTCGACCGGGCGGCGATGCGCGAGACGGCCGCGGCGCTGCTCTACCGCATCGGCGCGCAGATCGATCCGCAGGCGCCCGTCTCCTCGCTCTCCATCGCCATGCAGCAGCTCGTCGAGATCGCCAAGGCGCTGCTGCTCGACGCGCGCATCCTCGTCATGGACGAGCCGACGGCGGCGCTGGACGAGCGCGACAGCCGGGTGCTGCTGGAGCTGGTCGGGACCCTCCGCGGGGAGGGCGTCTCGATCGTCTACATCTCGCACCGCATGCCGGAGGTCACCGCCATCGCCGACCGCATCACCATCCTCAAGGACGGACGGAAGGTCTGGACGCGGCCGCGCGAGGCCGCCCCGATCGGCGAGATCGTGCGGGCGATGGTCGGCCGCGACCTTGAGGATTTCTACCCGGCGCCGCCGGCGTCCCCGCCGGGCCCGGTGCTGCTTGCCGTGAAGGATGGCGCCAATGCCGCGCTGCGCGACATCGCCTTCGACGTGCGGGCCGGCGAGATCGTCGGTGTGGCGGGCCTCGAGGATTCCGGCAAGGGGGCACTGGCGCAGGCGCTGGTCGGCGACGCGCCGTTTTCCGGCGGCACGGTCGCGCTGCGCGGCAGGCCGGTCGCCCTGCGCACGCCGCGCCAGGCGACGGCCGCCGGCATCGGCTACCTGCCGGGCGACCGCAAGCGGGAAGGGCTCGCGCTGCGCCAGTCGGTGCGCGACAACGCGCTTCTGACCCTGCGCGCGATGGCCGGCCTCTTTACACGGCCGGGGCACGGCGCGTTCGCGCCCCGTGCCATCGACGGGAAGCTGCGCGACATGGACGTGCGCGCGGCGGATTTCGGCCAGGAGATCGGCACGCTCTCCGGCGGCAACCAGCAGAAGGCGATCATCGTGCGCTGGCTGGCGCAGGCATCCGACATCCTCGTCTTCGTCGAGCCGACCCGCGGCATCGACATCGCGGCCAAGGCGGCGATCTACCGGACGATGCGCGCCTTCGCCGATTCCGGCCGCGGCATCGTCGTCGTCTCCTCCGACATGCCGGAGCTGATCGGCGTCGCCGACCGCATCCTCGTCATGCACCAGGGCGGAATCTCCGGCCAGTTGCCGCGGGGCGCCGGCGAGGAGGAGGTCATGCATCTCGCCCTCGGCCTTGCGGATGCGCCGCAGCGGGAGGCGCGGGCATGACGACGGATATCGCAAAGAACAAGCCGGCCGCCCGGGGCCTGCCCGTCGCCGTGCTGCTCGCGGGCCTTTCCATCGGCTTCTTCGTCGCGGTCGCGCTTGCCACCGGCGAGGTGGCGCAGCTCGGCGGGCAGGGCATCGTCGGCCTTCTCCAGCGCATGGTGGCGCTCGGGCTCGTCGCGCTCGGCCAGACCTTCGTGATCCTCGTCGGCTCGATCGACCTTTCGGTCGCCGCGCTCATCAGCGCCGTCGCCGTCCTCGCCTCGCATGTCATGCAGGGCGATCCGGCGATGATCCTGCCGGCCATCCTGCTCTGCCTCGGCCTCTGCCTTGCGGTCGGCCTCGTCAACGGCGTGCTCGTCGCCTATGGCGGCATCAATCCGCTGATCGCGACGCTCGGCACGGGGCTCATCGTCCAGGGCGTTCTCGCCGCCTCCTTCGGCGCGCTGCAGGGCGCGGTGGCGCGGGAATTCCAGGTCCTTGCCTATGGCGGCGTGCTCGGCGTGCCCTATTCCATCCTGCTGTTCGCCGTCCTGTCGCTCGCGGCCGCCTTCGTGCTCGACCGCACCCTGTTCGGCGCGCGCGTCTACGCCGTCGGCGGCAATCCGGAGGGGGCGCGGCTCGCCGGCATCCGCACGGAGCGCGTCACGCTCTCGGCCCATGTGGTCGCCAGCCTGTTTGCCGGCGCGTCGGGGCTCTACCTCGCCGCCCGGCTGCAATCGGGCACGCCGTGGATCGGCCGCGACGGCATCTACGACCTCGAATCCATCGCCGTCACGGTCATCGGCGGCACGATCCTGGCCGGCGGCAAGGGCGGCGTCGCGGGAACGCTGGCGGGCGTCCTGCTCTTCGCCAGCCTCGACGCGGCCTTCAACATGCTGGGCATCGACGCCTTCCTGAAGCAGGTGCTGCGCGGGGCCATCGTGGTCGCCGCCGTCGCCATCCATGCCGTCCGCACGAAGGGGCACGTCGCATGAGCCCGCTCCCGCAGACCTCGTCTCCCCTTCGCCGCCCGGCGCGCCTTGCCGTCAATGCCGGCCTCGTGATCTTCCTCGCGCTCTATGCGGCCATTGCCTTCCTCCAGCCGAACTATCTCGAGCCGGGCCTCTTCATGAACTTCCTGCGGCGGGCGGCGCCCCTCGTCATCCTCGCCTGCGGGCAGCTCTATGTCATCCTGACGGGCGGCTTCGATCTTTCCATGGGGGCGGTCGCGACGCTGGCGGTGCTCGCCGCCTCGATCCTCATCAACGGCGATCCGGAGACGACCTGGGCGGTCATCGGCACGCTCTACGTTATGGGCATTGCGGTCGGCCTTATGAACGGCCTCGTCGTCGCCTTCCTCAAGGTGCCCTCGATCATCGCGACGCTCGGCGCGATGCTCACCGTCAACGGGCTGGCGCTCGCCTGGTCGGGCGGGGCGGCGCGCGGCGACCTGCCCGACAATTTCCGCAATCTCGGCTGGCTCGTCTGGCGCGACGTTCCCTTCGTCGGCACGCTGCCGCTGGCGGCCATCGTCCTTGCCGGCTTCGTGGCGCTCGCCTGGTGGGGGCTCAACGGCACGGTCTACGGCAAGCGGGCGCTCGCCGTCGGCGACAATCCGCGGGCGGCGGAGCTTGCCGGGACGCCGGTGGCGGCAACGCGCATCCTCGCCTTCGTGGTCTCCGCTGTCTCGGCGGTGACGGCCGGCATCCTGATCGGCGGCTTTTCCGGCGTCTCCGTCAATGCGGGCGAGGGGCTGGAATTGCAGGCGATCGCCGCCTGCGTCATCGGCGGCGCGCAGCTTCTGGGCGGGCGCGGCTCCATCTGGAGCGCGGTGTTCGGGGCGCTCAGCCTCTTCGCGCTCTTCACCCTGCTCAATCTCATCGGCCTGCCGCAGGCGCTGCGCGACAGCATCCAGGGCGTGATCCTGATCGCCGCGGTGGGCGCCAGCCTGTGGCGCACCCGGCGGCGGACCTGACCGACCATCATCAACCGCCGGCGCGGCCGGCTTTCTGGAGGAGGAAGACATGACACTGAGGACACTTCTGGCGACGACGGTGGCGCTGACATTCGCCGGTCAGGCGCTGGCGCAGGACTTCAACGACCCGGCCGAGTTCAAGAAGCAGCGCGAGCAGCTTTCGATGACGCCGCAGGGGCCGGAAGGCCAGCCCTGGGCGCAGCATCTCGGCGACGGCATGGTCGATACGGCCAAGTACAGGAAGGACGGGCAGGTGACGCTCTGCTTCTCCAACGCCGGCGTCTTCAACCCCTGGCGCGTGGTCGGCCTCAACAACCTCAACGCCGAGGCCGAGCTGCACAAGGACCGCCTCAAGGAGCTGATCGTCGTCGACGCGGAGGGCAAGGACGACAAGCAGATCTCCGACATCGAGGCGCTGGTCAGCGGCGGCAAGTGCGACGCGCTGATCGTCTCGCCGAACACGACGGCGGCGCTGACGCCGGCCGTCGAGGCGGCCTGCGACAAGCTTCCGGTCATCGTCTTCGACCGCGGCGTCAACACGTCCTGCCCGGTCACCTATATCCACCCGGTCGGCGGCTACGGCTTCGGCATCACCTCGGGCGAGTTCATCGCCAGCAAGCTGAAGAAGGGCGACAACGTGCTGGCGCTGCGCATCATGCCGGGCGTCGACGTGCTGGAGACCCGCTATTCGGCCGCAAAGACCATCTTCGACGAGGCCGGCATCAACGTGATCGGCTCGGAATTCACCGGCAGCGATCGGGCGAAGACCAAGTCCGTCGTCGAGGACTACATCAACCGCGGCGAGAAGATCGACGCGGTCTGGATGGACGCCGGCGACACCGCAACGGCGGCGCTCGAAGCCTTCGAGGACGCGGGCCTGCCTTATCCCGTCATCAGCGGCGAGGACCAGCAGGACTTCCTGCGCAAGTGGCAGGCGGACAAGCTGACGGCGATCGGCCCGTCCTACCCGACCTACCAGTGGCGCACGGCCGTCATCGCCGCGCTCGACGTCCTGGACGGCAAGCAGGTGCCGGGCCCCGAATGGGTCCTGCCGCAGCCCGCGATCACCGAGGACGTGCTCGCCGACTATGTCGACGAGCGCATGCCGCCGCTGCACTACAGCCTCTGCGGCTGCCAGGAGCTGCCGGGCTACCCGGAGCGCTGGGGCGGCAAGAAGTAGGACGGCAGGGAAGGGGGCGCGCCGCGCCCCCTTCAATTCGATCGCGCGAAGCGCAGCATCACATAAATTCCCTGGGATATGCCCGAACGGCCGCTTCCGGCCGCATTGCCGTTTATCCTTCAAGCGACGCCAGGATGGCTGAAGGCCGCAAGACCATGCCGCTTCCCTGGAAGGGAGGGGCGGCTCGTCGGCGCGTTGAACGGCTACGTCATCCCCGCGCCGCGTGGCGGAATTGTCGGCTCCTCTCTCACGGCATCGGCGAACTTGCGCATGAGCCGCACGAGCTCGTCGACGTCGTGGGTGTCCCATGTCTCGAAGATGGCGCGGGCGTAGCGTTCGCGCGCCGCGTCGATCCTGTCGGTCATCGCCTTGCCCTTCGGCGTGATCACGGCCTCGTTGACGCGGCGGTCGGCGGCGCTCTGCCGGCGCTCGGCAAGGCCGAGGCTCTCCAGCTTCGCCACCTGGCGGCTGACGGTGGTGTAGTCGCGGCCGGCCCGGTCGGCGAGTTCCACGATCCCGATCGGCCCGACCCGCTCGATCCCGACCAGCAGGGGAAACAGGGCGCGATCCAGCGCGATCCCGGCCTCCCGCACCATCTGTTCGTCGCGCTGCGGCCGGTTCATGACGCTGACGATGTCCATCAGCGCGCCGTGGAGCTGCCGAAGCAGGCGACTCTCGATATGTGTATTTTTCACATTTTTTCTTGACGGCATCTCGCCCTCCTATTATGTGCATAATACACACATGGAGACGGACATGACAAACGGTTTTGCGGCAGATGTGCTCATCTGCGGCGCGGGAGCGGCCGGCCTGACGCTGGCGATCGAGCTTGCGCGGCGCGGGATATCCTTTCGGCTGGTCGAAAAGCGCGGGGAGCCCTTCCACGGCTCGCGCGGCAAGGGCATTCAGCCGAGGACCCAGGAGATTTTCGAGGACCTTGGCATTCTCGACAAGGTCGCCGCCACGGGCGGCACCTATCCGCCATTGCGTGTCTATCGTGACGATGGCGGCTGGACCGACAAGGACAACCTCGAGCGCCAGGATCCGACGCCTTCGGAGCCGTATCATCTGGCACTGATGATCCCGCAGTTCCTCACCGAGCGGATCATGCGGGAGCGATTGGCCGAGCTGGGCCATGAGGTCGAGTTCGGATGCGAACTGGTCGGCTTCGAACAGGGGGGAACGGCGTCGAGGCGCGCCTTGCCGGGCCGGATGGCGAAGAGACCGTCCATGCGCGCTATCTCGTCGGCGCGGACGGCGGACGGAGCTTCGTGCGACATGCCCTCGGGGTCGCGTTCCCGGGCAAGACGCTGGGCGTGGATGCGATCGTGGCGGATGTCGATCTGTCCGGGCTGGAGCGCGATGCATGGCACCAGTTCAACGACGGCGACACGGAACGGATGGTGGCAATCTGCCCGCTTGCAGGAACCGACCTCTTCCAGATCCAGGCCCCCGTCCCGCCGGACCGCGCGGTCGATCTCTCGGCCGAGGGCCTTGGGCTGATGGTCGGCGAGCGGACAGGCCGCCATGATATCCAGGTGCATTCGGTCGCCTGGGCTTCGGCCTACGCCATGAACGCCCGGCTTGCAGATCGCTACCGCGTCGGCCGGGTGTTCCTAGTCGGCGATGCCGCCCATATCCATCCGCCGACGGGCGGCCAGGGCCTCAACACCAGCGTGCAGGATGCCTATAACCTGGGCTGGAAACTGGCCGCCGTGCTTCGGGGCGCGGACGGTCAACTGCTGGACACCTACGAGGCGGAACGGCGCCCGGTCGCGGCATCGGTGCTCGGGCTTTCGGTCCGCCTGCTCGATGCGCAAAAGCAGGGCGGGATGCGGCGCGGCCGCGAGGTGCGCCAGCTCGATATCGGCTATCCGGGTTCGCCGCTTTCCCTGCAACTGTCCGAACGCGACGGAAGCTTGCGTGCGGGGGACCGCGCGCCGGATGCCCCGATCCGGGGTGCGGCGGGCCAGCCGTCCCGGCTCTTCCAGCTGTTCCGGGGGCAGCATTGGACGCTGCTCGTCCATGACGCCGGGCTCGGCACGGTCGCCTCCCGCCCGGGGCTGCATATCCACCATATCGGCCCGCAAGGCGATATCGTCGACGCCTGGGGACATCTCCGCGATGCCTACGAACTGGCACCGGGCGAGTGCGTGCTGATCCGGCCGGACGGTTATGTCGGCGCGATCCTGAACCTTGATGAAGAACGAACCGCAAAGCTCGAGCGCTATCTCGGCGACATGGGCGTTGGGTAAGGCGACGGGGACCTGCGAAACGCGGATAAGCGGTCGCAAGATAGGCCGTAGCGGGCTTCTGCCGGTTGGTGCGAGCCCCCAGGACGTGTCCCATATACAACTAAGGCGTGGGCTTGGTGCCGCTGCGGCTTTCGAGGCGGTATCGTTGTCCCGGATAGATGATCCGGGTGGTGGAGACGATATTGCGATCCGACCAGGTCAGGCGCCGGATCATCAGGCAGGGCTCGGTTTTCAGGATCATCAGGAGTTTGCATTCCCAAGGCTGTGGGATCGTTGCCTCGACGACATGCTCGGAGCCTCTCAGCGGGGCGATGGCCGACAGGTACGCGTTCGGCGTCGTGGCCGAAAAGTCCTGGCTGAGATAGTCGGGCGCAACGCCGGGATGCACGTAGCGGTCCTCTATCTGCACCGGCACCCCTTCCTCGCTGTGGACGATGAGGGAGTGGAAAACGGGAGCGCCGATTTCCAGCCCCAGGGCATCCGCGACATCCGGGGGCGCGGAGGCTTCCGCCAGCGTGACCACCCTCGCTTCGTGGGTGTGGCCCCGCTCCGCGATCTCCTCCGCGATGTTGCGGACCTCGAACAGGGTCGATACGCCCTTGCGCTCGGCCACGAAGGAGCCGATGCCCTGGATTCGAACGAGTTCGCCTTCGTTCGCAAGTTCGCGCAGCGCGCGATTGGCCGTCATCTTGCTGACGCCGAGCTCGGCCACCAACTCGTTCTCCGAAGGAACGCGATGCTTCGGCGGCCATTCCCCGCTGTGGATCCTGTCGAGAATGATCTGCTTGACGCCGACATAGAGGGGGGTCGTATCGTTCGCCGCCAGTTCGGTCCGCATTTCATTGATACGTTTCATCGTCGAATCCCCGGCATCGCGCCCGACCATCAAAAAACCGAATATCTATCTTGCATAACATAAGTTTTATCCTATGGTACCATATACAACCTCCCCAGAGCATTTGCGATGGCGGCAAGCCGGCGAAGATCGGCAGGCAACGGTAGTCAACGAACTTCAGAGGGATTTTCAAATGAAACTGCAGAAACTTATTCTTGCGGGCGCGGCTGCTTTGGCCGTGCTCTCTACCCCGGCCTTCGCCAAGGACTGGAAGACGGCGACGATCACGCTCGAAGGCGCCTATGCGCCCTGGAACCTCACCAATGCCGACGGCACGCTCGGCGGTTTCGAGCCGGAGCTTGCCAAGGTGCTGTGCGAGCGCGCCAAGATCGAATGCACGCTGGTCGCTTCCGACTGGGACGGCATGATCCCGGCACTGAATGCCGGCAAGTTCGACGTGATCATGGACGCGCTGTCGATCACCGAGGAGCGCAAGCAGATCATCGATTTCACCATTCCCTATGCCGCCACCCCGGCAGCCTTCGCGACGGCGGCCGACAGCCCGCTGGCCAACGCGGCCGGAACCGGCGCGACCGTCAAGATGACGCCCGGCGAGACCGGCGTGAAGGAAATCGACGCGCTGAAGGAGGCCTTCGCCGGCAAGACGATCGGCATCCAGGCCGCGACCGTCTATGCGAAATTCATCTACGACAATTTCGGCGCGAGCTCCGAGATCCGTGAATACAAGACGGGCGCCGAACGCGACCTGGACCTCCAGAACGGCCGCATCGACCTCGGCTTCGACGACGCCGTCTATTTCGGCAATGCCTTTGCTGCCGCCAACGGCGCGCTCGCCTTTACCGGCCCGGAAATCGTCGGTCCGATCTGGGGCGAGGGCGAAGGTCTCGGCATTCGCAAGGCGGATACGGACCTGCGCGACAAGTTCAACGAGGCCATCAAGTCGGCGCTTGCCGACGGAACCGTGAAGGACCTGTCGATGAAGTGGTTCAAGGTCGACGTCAGCCCGGCGGAGTAAGCCGCGCGATACGTCTTCGCGATCGAGGCCTCCGGCAATGCCGCCGGGGGTCCGCGTCGCATTTGTCTTGATGCCGCAATCGACGGAAAACGGACATGGCAACCTTGGAACTGCTGGGCTTCGGCCAGAACGGGTGGGGCGCGCTGCTTCTGGTCGCCACGCTGATGACGCTCGCGGTGACGGCGACGGCGCTTTTGATCGGGGCCGTGCTCGGCACCCTGGTTGCGACCGCCAAACTCTCGGGCAACGTGCTTTTGGTCGGCCTCGGCAACGTCTACACGACCGTGTTTCGCGGCGTGCCGGAACTGCTGATCATCTATCTCATCTATTTCGGCGGCTCGTCGGCGGTCACCGCCGTCGGCCAGTGGCTCGGCTATGAAGGCTTCCTCGGCCTGCCGTCCTTTGCGGCCGGCGCGCTTGCGGTCGGCATCATTTCCGGCTCCTACCAGGCCGAAGTCTATCGCGGCGCCTATCTTGCCATCGCCAAGGGCGAGCTCGAGGCGGCCTCGGCCATCGGCATGAACCGCACGCTGCGCCTGCGCCGTGTCGTCATGCCCCAGGTGCTGCGCTACGCCATTCCCGGCCTCGGTAATGTCTGGCAGCTCACGCTGAAGGATTCGGCGCTGATCTCGGTCACCGGCCTTGCCGAGCTCATGCGCACCAGCCAGGTGGCGGCGGGCTCGACCCGGCAATATTTCCTCTTCTACATCGTCGGCGGTGTTCTCTATCTGCTGCTCACCAGTTTCTCGGACCGGGTGTTCAACCGCGCCGAGCGGCGCGCGAACCGCAGCATGCCGGCCGCAGCCATGGGGCAGGCCTGATGGATATCGCCTTCCTTTCCTCCGCGATGGTCACGCTCCTCAAGGCCGTGCCCATGACGCTTCTCCTGTTCTCGCTCTCGGTGTTCTTCGGCGGCCTTCTGGCGCTGGTGATCGTCACGATGCGGGTTTCCGGCAACCGGATCCTCTCCGGTTTCGCCAAGGGCTATATCTTCGTCTTCCGCGGCTCGCCGCTCTTGATCCAGATGTTCCTCGTCTTCTACGGGCTCGGCCAGTTCGGCGTCATCCGCTATTCGTTCCTGTGGCCGTTCCTGCGCGAGCCCGTCGTCTGCGCGGTCCTGTCGCTGGCGCTCTGCACGGCCGGCTATTCGGCGGAAATCTTCCGGAGCGGCATCCGCGCCGTCTCGCCGAAGGAGATCGAGGCGGCCCGCGCGATCGGCATGTCGGGCTTCCTGCTGGTCCGCCGCATCATCGCGCCCATCGCCTTTCGCCATGCGCTTCCGGCCTATTCGACGGAAATCGTGCTGATGATGAAGTCGACCGCGCTCGCCAGCCTCGTCACCGTCTGGGAAGTGACCGGCGTCGCCCAGCGCCTGATCTCGCAGACCTACCGGACGATGGAGGTCTTCCTCTGCGCGGCCGTCATCTATCTCGTGCTGAATTTCCTGATCCTGCAGGCCATGGCGCTGCTCGAACATTCGCTCTCCAAACATCGCCGCGCGGCCCCGCCGTCGGCCGTCAAAGCCTGAGGGAGATCCCGATGCCCGGCGTGACCCGCCTTTCCGTCCGCAATATCCGCAAGAGTTTCGGCAGTCACGAAGTGCTGAAGGGCATTTCGCTCGACGCCGAAGACGGCGACGTGATCTCGCTGCTCGGCGCTTCCGGCTCCGGCAAATCGACCTTCCTGCGCTGCATCAACCTCCTGGAGACGGCGACGGACGGCGAGATCTTCGTCGACGGCGAGCAGATCCGCATGGTGAGGAAGAACGGCCAGAGCCGGCCGGAGAGCCAGAAGCAGGTGGATCATATCCGCTCCGAGCTCGGCATGGTGTTCCAGAGCTTCAACCTCTGGTCCCATATGACGATCCTGCAGAACGTCATCGAAGGCCCCGTCCATGTGCTGAAGCGCCCGAAGGCCGAATGCATCGCCGAGGCGGAGGCGCTGCTCGAAAAGGTCGGCATCGCCGACAAGCGCCATGCCTATCCCGCCCATCTGTCGGGCGGTCAGCAGCAGCGCGCGGCCATCGCCCGCGCGCTCGCCATGAAGCCCAAGGTCATGCTGTTCGACGAGCCGACGTCGGCGCTCGATCCCGAACTGGTCGGCGAGGTGCTGCGCGTCATGCGCGCGCTGGCCGAAGAGGGCATGACGATGCTCGTCGTCACGCACGAGATGAGTTTTGCGCGCAACGTCTCCAACCGCGTCGTCTTCATGCGCCAGGGCGTGGTCGACAGCAGCGGCACGCCGGACGACATGTTCGGCAGCGGCGCGTCGCCGGCCTTCCGCCAGTTCATCGGCCATTTCGGCGGCGAGCAATGAGCGTCGTTCTCGACGGCGGACTGTCCTGGCGGGAGGTCGCGCGGATCGGGGAGGGGGAAACGCTCGTCCTCTCCGAGCGAGCCGTCGCCCGCATCGCCCATGCGCGCAAGATCGTCGATGCCATCGTGGCGGCCGGCATCCGCGCCTATGGCGTCAATACGGGCGTCGGCGCGCTTTCCGATACGGTCGTCGACGTGGCCTCGCAGAGCCGGCTGTCGCGCAATATCGTGCTCAGCCATGCCTGCGGCGTCGGCCCGCTCCTGCCGCCGCGCGCGGTGCGGTCGATCATCGCCGCGCAGATCGCCAATTTCAGCCACGGCCATTCGGGCGTGCGCCCGGCGGTCGTCAATCATCTTGCAGCCTTCCTCGCGCAGGACTGCATTCCCGAGGTGCCGTCCAAGGGGTCGGCGGGATATCTCACCCACAATGCGCATACCGCCCTCGTCCTGATCGGCGAGGGGCATGCCGTCGTGCGCGGCGAGCGGATGACCGGGCGCGAGGCGCTCGCCGCCATCGGCCTTGCGCCGCTGGTGCTGGAGGCCAAGGAAGGCTTGAGCCTTGTCAACGGCACGGCCTGCGCGACGGGTCTTTCCGCGCTCGCGCTCTCGCGTGCCGAGCATCTGCTGCAATGGGCCGACGCGGTCGCCGCGCTCACGCTCGAGGCGGCGGGATGCCAGATGGCGGCTTTCGACGAGGCCGTTCTGGCGCTTCGCCCGTCCGCGGGGATTGCCCGGGTCGGCGCGACGCTGCGGGCGCGGCTTGCCGGCAGCGGCCTGATCGCCGCGGCGCTCGGCAGGCGCACGCAGGATGCATTGAGCCTGCGCGCCGTCCCCCATGCGCACGGCGCGGCCTGGGATGTGTTCGAGCAGGCCGGCGCGGTCGTCAATCGCGAGCTTGCTTCGGTCACCGACAATCCGGCCGTTTCCGGCACGCCGGAACATCCGCTCGTCTCCTCGCAGGCCCATGCCGTCGCGCCGGCACTGGGGCAGGCGGCCGATGGCCTGGCGATCGCGATTGCCCAGATCGCGGCGATGAGCGAGCGGCGCATGGACCGTCTGGTCAATCCGCTGGTCAGCGGCCTGCCGCCCTTCCTTGCCAGCGATGCCGGCAGCCATTCGGGCTTCATGATCGCGCAATATACCGCAACCGCGCTCAGCGCGGAGAACCGCCGTCTTGCGGCGCCCGCCGCGACCGACGGGGGCATCACCTCCGGCCTGCAGGAAGACTTCCTCGCGCATCCGACGGCGGCGGCCAGCAAGCTGCTCGACATCATCGACAATGCCGAACACATCCTCGCCATCGAACTGATGGCGGCGGCACAGGCGCACGATTTCCTGGCAGGCAGGGGGAAACGTGCCGCCGGCACGCAGGCCCTCTATTCCATGGTCCGCGAGAGCGTCGCGCACTACGAGGACGAGCGGCCGCTCGGCGCCGATATCGAAACGCTGCGGACCCTGATCGCCAGAGAAAAACCGGCAACGTAGACGGAGAAGACGTCATGCCTGCGGAATTCGATCTTGCCGTCATCGGCCTCGGCGCCATGGGAAGCGCCGCGGCTTCGTTCGCGGCCGCGCGCGGTGCGCGCGTTCTTGGCATCGAAGCGCATTTTCCCGCCCATGCCCTCAGCTCCTCGCATGGCGACAGCCGGCTGATCCGGCTCGGTTATTTCGAGGACCCGTCCTATGTTCCGCTGCTGCGGCGCGCCTACGGGAACTGGCGGGCGTTGGAGGCGCGGTTGCGGGCGGAGATCCTCACCGTCACCGGCGTGCTCCAGATCGGCCGGCCCGACAGCAAGATCGTCAGCGGCACGAAGGCATCCTGCGACCTGCACGGCCTGGCACATGAAATCCTTGACAAGGCCGAGATGGCGCGGCGCTACCCGGCCTTCGCGCTGGAGGACGGCGAGATCGGGCTGCTCGATCCCCAGGGCGGCTATATCCGGCCGGAGGCGGCCATCATGGGCTATCTGAAGCTCGCGGCCGAAGACGGGGCGGAGCTGCATTTCGGCGAGCGGGTGACCGCGATCGAACCGGACGAGGCAGGTGTCGACATCCTCACGACGACCGGAAAATACCGGGCGCGGAAAGTGATCGTTGCGACGGGTGCGTGGATCGCCGAACTCGTCCCGGAACTTGCCGCCCATGCCGTGCCGATCCGGCAGGTCGTCGCCTGGTATCAGCCGGAAGACGGTTTCGTCGCCCGGCCCGACCGGATGCCCTGCTTCCTGCGTGACGAGGGCGAAGGCGGCTCCTATTTCGGGTTTCCGGCAATCGGGTTCGACGGCGTCAAGATCGGCCGCCATGCGCATTTCCGCGAGCCTGTCGATCCGGCCAAGCCCAATCCGCCGGTCAATAAGGCCGACACGGATCTGCTGGATGCCTTCGCCCGCAAGCGCCTGCCGAAGGCGGCGTCGGCGCGCCTGCGCGCCACGACCTGCCGCTACACGATGCTGCCGAGCGAGGATTTCCTGATCGACTTCAGCCCCCGGCATAGCAACGTCGTGGTATCGTCTGCCTGCTCCGGCCACGGGTTCAAGTTCACCAGCGTGGTCGGCGAAATCCTGAGCGATCTCGCGCTCGAGGGCGGTTCGGAACTGCCGACCTCGCTTTTCACATTCGAGCGCCATTTCAGCGGCGGGGCTGCCCGCGGGTAGCCGGGCTGACGCGCGGCAGGCTTCCGGATATCGGCCGGACGACATCGTCACGGATAGGAGATGACTTCGTCATGAGAGGCGACGCGGAACTCTCCCGTGTCCGTGACCCAGCCGCGGAACATGCCGTCGGTATTCCCATCCCTGGAATAGGTGATGCACGCATTGCAAATCGTCATCGATATCGAGACGCGTGCGAGATCGGTCTGCGGAACTTGCGCAAGATCGGTGTCGAGGATGACGATGTCGGCCAGGAAGCCCGGTGCGAGCTTGCCTTTTTGGCTTTCCCTGAATTCCACCCAGGCGCCGGCCCGTGTGTAGGCATGCAACGCCTGGTCGACGGTAACCGATTGGTCTTTGCCGCCTTCCCTCCAGGGCTGCCGCGTGACGGCCGCCTGGATGTTCGCCAGCGGTGCAAGAGGCGCGATGGGCCAATCGGATGAAAACACCAGCGGCACGGCCGCTTCCAGCAGCTCGCGGGTGCGGAAGGCGATGGCTTCGCGCTCGATGCCGATGCGTGGCAGATAGGTTTCCGTCGGGAAATCCATCGCACCCGGCGGGTGGGCCGGCTGCATCGAAGCAACGACGCCGAGTTCGCCGAAGCGCGGGAAATCGCTCTCCTGCAGCAGTTCGATATGCTCGATACGGTGGCGGGAATCGCGTTCGCCGTTCTTCCCGCGTGCATCCTCATAGGCATCCAGCACCTGCCGGACGGCGCCGTCGCCGATGGCATGCACGGCAACCTGCAACCCGAGAGCATCGGCAAGAACGATCGCTTCGCTGAGTTCGTTGCCGGGGAAAAGCGGCGTGCCGTTGTGATCCGGCGCATCGGTATAGCCGTCGACGAGTACGGCGGTTCCCGATTCCACCACGCCGTCGGCAAAGACCTTGACGAAGTCGCAGGTCAGGAAATCGCTCTGGAATTCCTCGCGCCAGTCGGCGGCGCTGCGGATGTCCTCGAGGGCCGTGCCGGGCTTGAACAGATAAGGCACCCGCACGCGCACCGGCAGTTCGCCATTGGCGTCAAGCTCCCGGAGCATATCGAGCTGGTAATAATTGCCGTCCATGTTCTGGATGGAGGTGATGCCGTTCGCGGCGCAATAGGCAAGGCCCTTGCGCAGCACCGCCATGTCCCCGGCGCGCTCTTCCGCCGTGATGCCGCTCTCTTCCGCGCTGGTGACGGCGCCAAGGATATCCCGTCCGCCGGAGGGGGAAAGCTTGTAGACAAGGTTCATGGCCGGGGCTTCCCGCAGCTCGCCCGTCGCAAGCCCATCCGCCCCGACGACGACCTCGGTTCCGGGGCGGAGTTCCGCGCCCCGCTCGATGCCGGCAAGCCTCAGGGCCGCCGTGTTTGCCCATGCGGTGTGATGGTCGGCCGAGGAGATGAACACCGGCAGATCCGGGCAGGCCGCATCGAGGTCCTCGCGTGTCGGCATGCGTTCGTCGGAGATGAAATTGTAGAGCGCCGAATGCCCAACGATGAAGCGAAGGCCCGGATGCTGTGCCCGCCAGTCGGCAATGCGCGCTGCCAGGTCCCCGACGCCCTTGACGGTGGCGACGGAGAGCTGCTGCAGCGAGATGCTGCCGCCGAAGATATGCAGATGCGCTTCGTTGAAGCCGGGCAGCACGGTGTTGCCCCCGGCATCGATCACGCGGGTTTCGGGCCCTTCCAGCGGGGCGCATTCCGCATCCGAGCCGACCCGGACGATGCGGTTGCCGAGCACGGCGATGCTTTGCGCGGCCGGTCGGGCTTCGTCCATGGTGCGAATGGCGCCGTTGCGGATGATGAGGTCGGCGGTGACGGTCATGGGCTCCTCCCGGTTGTGTCCCTGGTCGTTCGATGGAGTTAGGCGGCAGCCGTGATGTGCTTGACGCCCTGATAGCTGGCGAGCCCCCAGGGGCCAAGCTCGCGGCCGATGCCGCTCGACTTGAAGCCGCCCCAGGCGCTCTGCGGATAGACGATCTGCGGCGTGTTGATCCAGATATGGCCGGCTTCCATCCGCGCAGCCAGCCGGTCTGCTCGCGCCGGATCGCCGGCGACGACGCTGCCCGCCAGCCCGAATTCGGAGGCATTCGCCAGCGCGATCGCCTCGTCGTCGTTCCTGAAGCGGCGGCTCGCCAGCACCGGCCCGAAGATTTCTTCAGTCCAGATGGGGCTTGAGACATCGACGTCGCGATAGATCGTCGGGGCTGCGAAATAGCCGGGGCCGTCGAGCCTGTGTCCGCCGGCCAGGCAATCGCAGCCCCCGGCGTCAGCGGCTGCGAAATAGCGGTTCACCTTGTCAAGCTGCGCCAGCGTCGTGAGCGGCCCCATGTCGCATCGCCCGGCGAAGGGCGAGCCGACCGCCATGCCGCGCACCCGCTCCACCAGCGCCTCCAGCAGCTTCGCCTCGACCGCCTCGTGTACGAGAAGCCGCGAGGTCGCCGAGCAGACCTGCCCGGCATTGAAGAAGATGCCGGCCGCCACGCATTCCACCGCCAGATCGAGATCCGCGTCTTCGGTCACGATGATCGCCGACTTGCCGCCGAGTTCGAGCGAAACCGGAAGGCCGCGCGTGGCGGCGGCCGCCATGACCTTCGCCCCGGCCGCATTCGAGCCGGTGAAGGAGATTTTCCGCAGGGCCCTGGCCTCCGTCAGCGCCTTGCCGACAGGAGCAGCGCCGGTCACGATGTTCAGCACACCGGCCGGCAACCCGATCTCGCGGGCAATGTCGCCGTAGCACAATTCGGCCAGCGGCGTCGCCTCGGAGGGCTTCAGGACAGCCGTGCAGCCGGCCGCGAGCGCGGGCGCAATCTTCCAGGCGCTGGTGACCAGCGGAAAATTCCATGGAACGATCAGCCCCACTGGCCCAATCGGCTCATGGCGCACGCGGCCCCTGTGGCTGCCGCCGCCAAGGCTCGTTTCGGCATGCGGGCTGCGGGCGTGCTCCTCGATGAGGTCGGCGTAATAATCGAAGGTCGCGATCGCATCGCCGAGATCGATCGAGGCTTCGATCCGGGGCTTGCCGCTGTTGACCATCTGAAGCGCTTCAAGCTCCGCTGCCCGGCTTTCCAACCCGCGGGCAAAGCCACGCAGATAGCCGGCGCGGTCCCCGGCGGAGAGCCGCGCCCAGGGGCCGAATGCCCTTGCCGCGGCGGCTGCCGCACACTCGACCTGCCGATCGCTCGTCGTTCTCGCCTTGGCAAAAACGGCGCCGGTCGAGGGGTCGGCGACCTCCAGGACCGTGCCGCCCAGCCCGGTCTCCCAGACGCCGTCGATGAACGTGGTGTGGTCGCGATCGTAGTTCGTCATGGTCTTGCTCACTGCGTCAGGAGAGAGGGAAGCCGAGCTTGCCCACGAATTTGAGCCACAGGTTGCGCCAGCCGCCTTTGCTGTCTGCGGTGTCGAGCGCATACATCGTCGTCCGGGCGCCGATATAGCGGAACGGTTCGGGCGGGATGATGCCCGGCATGGTGCGGGCGAAATCGCATTCGAGTTCGGGGCGCGTGGCTCCGTTCAGTTTGGCAAGCCCGATATCGGCTCCGAAGCGGCTGGCGGAAACCCCGAAGCCGGAATAGCCGCCGGCATAGACCACCTTGCCGCGGTGATAGGTCTGGAAATGCACCGCCATGCGTGTCGTCAGCGCGATCGGCCCGCTCCAGGCATGGGTGAAACCGATATCGTCGAGTTGCGGAAAGGTGCGGAAGAAGGCTTCCGCCAGCCGCTTGTAAGGTGCCGGCGTGCGGTCGAGGCGCGGGTCGCGCGGCCCGCCGTAGAAATAGCCGAGCCGTCCGCCGAACAGGATGCGGTTATCCTTCGTCAGCCGCATGTAGTTGAGCTGGGTGCGGGTGTCGTAGACGCCCTGCCGGTTGCGCCAGCCGATGCGGTCCATCTGCTCGGGCGTGAGCGGCTCCGTCATCAGGATACGGTCGCGCACCATCGCCACGCGCCTCTTGATATGATCGTGCCCGGCGGCAAAGGCGTTGGTCGCAAGCAGCACCTTGCGCGCCCTGACCTTGCCGTCACGGGTCGCGGCGACGACGGTGCCGCCTTCATCGCTGATATCGCGCAGCGGCGTGTGTTCGTGAATGCGCACGCCGAGCGACAGCGCGGCCCGTTTCAGCCCCCAGGCCAACCGCGCCGGATGCAGGGTGCCGCTGTTCTTCTTCGTCCAGAGGCTGCCCTCGAACAGAGGCGAGGCCAGTTGCCCGCGAGTCTCCCCGGCATTCATCAGCACCACGTCATGGCCATGGCGCGCGTGCAGTTCGTATTCCTCGTTCAGCGTCGGCAGGTTCTCCTTGCCGACGGCGACCGTAAGCTCGCCGTTCCACTCCGCATCGCAGTCGATCGCATGCCGGTCCAGCGTGTCGAGGAAGCCGGCGATATTCGCCTGGCCCAGCGCCTCGAGCATGGCGATATCCTCGGGAAACACCCTGACGGCGTTGTGCAGGCCGTGCATGACGGACGTCGAGACGATGGCGCCGGGGCGCCCGGATGCGCCGCAGGCGATATTCTCCGCCTCGATCAGCACCACGTCCTTCGACGGCTCCGCCTCCTTGGCCAGGATCGCCGCCCAGAGCCCGGTGAAACCGCCGCCAACGATCAGGAGATCGGCTTCCGTGCGGCCGACGAGGGGGGCTTGCGGAGCGGGAGCATCCGGCCGGTCGAGCCAGAAGGGATAGAAGGTGACGTTCGCCAGGGCGCGATCGGCAAGCATGACAGTCTCACATCATATTGGAAGGCGAGGGCGGCCGTTGCGGCCGCTCCTCGAAACCGGGATCAGTCGTTGAAAAGCACGTAGATCTTGCGCAGGGTCTCCAGCACCTCGAAGCGGCCCTCGAAGCCTTTCGGCACGATGTAGCAATCGCCGGCGCCGAATTCCTCGATGCTGCCGTTTGGGTTCGTCAGCGCCACGCGACCCGAGATCACCACGCAGAATTCGCTGGAGTCGGGATAGGCGAGCGTTTCGGCGTAAGGCGTGCATTCCCAGGTGCCGACGAGGAACTTGCCCTTGCCCGCCTCATAGTGCATCGCGCCGGTTTCGCTCGGCGAGCCGCTCAGCACGGCCTCCGGCGGAACGACCGAGCAGGCTTCCATCGGCCCGTTGCCGAGGCCCTCGCGGGAAAGGCGGATGACTGCGCTCATTGTAGTTCTCCTGTCTGAAGAGTGCGGCGACATGCTCGCCGGTCGACAGGATGATAGGGGGCCGCCTCGGTCCTAAAAATCACGCTTTACATCGCGTTGGATTTGCCGCTTTCAATGAATGCATGAAAATCTCAGGCGCCGATCTGCATCTTCTCTCCGTGTTCGATTCCGTGGTCCGCAACGGTGGTTTTTCGGCGGCCCAGGCCGAGCTTGGCCTCAGCCAGCCGACCATTTCCAATCACATCACCGCGCTCGAAACGCGGCTCGGCGTCATCCTGTGCCAACGCGGCCGGCGCGGGTTCCAGCTTACCGACAAGGGCCGGCAGGTGCATGAAATCGCCGTCGACCTGCTGCGGCGGATCGACCAGCACTCGATCTCGCTGACCGCGCTGAAGGGCAGCCTTGTCGGCCAGCTGAAGATCGCCGTCGTCGATTGCGTCGCCTCCGATCCCGCCCTCAAGCTGACCGAGGCGGTTCACAGGCTGAACGACGAGGCGCCGGGTATTCGCATCGAGATCGAGGTGGAGAAGCAGGGCGGCATCCTGCGCCGGCTCGCCGAAGGCGATATCCATGCCGGCATCGGAAGTTTCGACAACAAGATAAAAGGCCTGTCCTACGCCAACCTCTACGAGGAGAGCCATTCGCTCTATTGTGGCAGGGCTCATCCGCTGTTTTCGACGCCGGATGGCGACATCACCCAGCAGGACATGGACCGATGCGTCTGGGTGCATCGCGGCTACTGGAGCCGCGAGCGCAAGAAGAGCCAGCAGGTTATCGAGGCCGACCGCATCGTCGACCAGATCGAGGCGCAACTGCTGTTCGTGTTGAGCGGCGACTACATCGGCCTGCTGCCGGATCACGCGGCCGACGCCTATGTCGTCTCCGGCAGGCTCCGGAAACTGCCGCCGCATGAGGACAATTTCGACTGCATGATGCAGCTCGTCCATCGTAGCGGCCCCCACCCGAAGACCTTCCAGATTTTCCGCGAGACACTCGTCGGCCTCTACCGCTCCCGCACATCGGGGCGCGGTGGCGCAGTCGCCCGAACCTGACGCCTGCCGCGCCTCTCCAGACGGCTTTCATCCGCGGGCGAGCAAGGCTTGCCCGCCGATACATTGGGTTTTGTCAACGCAAGTTTCCGCACAATGGAATGTTAGCGGTGCCCGGCTCCTCCCACACTTGGTGGAATACCATTTTGGGGAGGTCGCATGTCTTTCAACCAGCCTTTAGGCGGCAACGAGATGCCGCGCTTTGGGGGCCCCGCCACGATGATGCGGTTGCCCGGCGCTTCGTCGGCCGCAAATCTGGATGCCTGTTTCATCGGTATCCCCATGGATATCGGCACGTCGAACCGGTCGGGTACCCGGCTTGGGCCACGCCAGATCCGCGACGAAAGCCGCATGATCCGGCCTTACAACATGGCGACGGGGGCTGCTCCCTTCGACGTGCTGCAGGTCGCCGACATCGGCGATGTCCCGATCAATACCTTCGATCTCAAGAAGTCGGTCGCCATCATTACCGAATATTATCGCGGCGTGCTCGCCCATGGCGCCATTCCGTTGACGCTCGGCGGTGACCACACCCTGACATGGCCGATCCTGCGTGCCGTTAGAGAGCGCCATGGCCCGGTCGCCCTTATCCATGTCGACGCCCATTCGGATACGAACGAGCACATGTTCGGCGAGGCCGTCGCCCATGGCTGCCCCTTCCGCCGCGCCTGGGAAGACGGCTGCCTGCAGAACGACAAGGTCTTCCAGATCGGCATCCGCGGCACCGGCTACAGCCCTGAGGATTTCGACTGGGGCCGCAAGCAGGGTTGGACCTGCATCCAGGCCGAGGAGTGCTGGTGGAAATCGCTGACGCCGCTGATGGCCGATATCCGCAGCAGCATCGGCAATGCGCCGGTCTATCTGACCTATGACATCGACAGCCTCGACCCCGCCTTTGCGCCCGGTACCGGCACCGTCGAGGTCGGTGGCCTGACGACCCATCAGGGACTGGAGATCATCCGCGGCTGCGCCGGGCTGAACCTCGTCGGCTGTGATCTCGTCGAAGTGTCGCCGCCCTATGACCCCGCCGGCAACACCGCGGTGATCGCAGCGAATTTCCTCTACGAGATGCTCTGCGCCCTGCCACGCGTCGCCGAAGCGGCCGCCAAGAACAGGAAGTAAGCCAGTGATCGAAGTAGACCGCATTCATGTCCGGTTCGGCGAGGGACCCGGCGCCTTCATCGCTCTCAACGACGTCAGCGTGACGATCAACGAAAGCGAGTTCTTCACGCTGCTCGGCCCCTCCGGCTGCGGAAAAACGACGCTGTTGCGCTCGATCGCCGGTTTCATTCATCCCAGCGGCGGTGCGATCCGTCTTGCCGGCCAGAACATCCTGTCGCTGCCGCCGTTCAAACGCCCGGTCAATACCGTCTTCCAGAACTACGCCCTCTTCCCGCATATGACGGTTGCCGAGAATGTCGGTTTCGGCCTCGAAATGCTCGGTCGCCCGCGTGCCGAGATCGCCGCCACCGTCGAGGAGATGCTGGCACTGGTGAAAATGACGCCGATGGCAAGCCGCCGTCCGTCTGAGCTTTCCGGCGGCCAGCAGCAGCGCGTGGCGCTTGCCCGCGCGCTTGCGCCCAAACCCAAGGTGCTGTTGCTCGATGAATCGCTCTCCGCGCTCGACCTGAAGCTGCGCAAGGAAATGCAGATCGAGCTGAAGCGCCTGCAATCCGAAACCGGCATCACCTTCATCTTCGTTACCCACGATCAGGAAGAAGCCCTGACCATGAGCGATCGCATCGCGGTCATGAGCGCCGGCACGATCCGCCAGATCGGAACCCCGCGCGAAATCTACGATCACCCCCGCGAGCGCTTCGTGGCCGACTTTATCGGCGATACCAATTTCGTGCAGGCGAACCTTTCGGCCGACGGCACCGTGGAGCTGCCGGGTGGCGCCCGCATCCGCGCCGGCCTGCAGGAGGATGCGGCCGTTGCCGGCCCCGTTACGCTGGTCATCCGCCCCGAACAGACGGTGCTCGAACAGGTGCCGGAGAAGGCGCCGCTTTCGGGAGTGCTGGAAAACGTCGTCTATTGCGGCACGGATACCCACTACCACCTGATGCTTGCCGACGGTGCCCGCTTCGTCGTCCGCCGCCAGAACAACCCGGCCCGTCCGGTGACCTTCGAGAAGGGCCAGCGCCTCGGCATCGGTTTCGAGCCGCAGGCCGTTCAGGTTCTTGAGGGCTGATGCCATGGCCGTCACGCAACCCAACACCGATCTCGTGATCGCCAACCGGCGCGAAACCCGTAATCGTTGGCTGCTGCTGCTGCCGTCGATCGTCATCCTGCTTGCGGCCGCCGTCGGTCCGCTGATCGTCGTCGTCATCTATTCCTTCCTCACCGCCGGCGACTACGGCGGCGTTGTCTGGCATTTCTCCTGGGATGGCTGGCTCGGCGTCTTCACCACGAGCGATCCGTTCGATGGCACGCTGAGCCTTGCAAACGCCCATATTTCGATCCTCTGGCGGTCGGTGAAACTTTCGTTCCTGACGACGCTGTTCTGCCTGATCCTCGGCTTTCCCACGGCTTATTTCATCGCCACGCGCCCCGTCACGCAGCGCGACGGCTGGATGCTTCTGATCACCATTCCGTTCTGGACCAACCTCCTGATCCGGACCTTCGCGATCATGGGTCTCATCCGCAACGAAGGCCTCGCCAACGGGCTCCTCGAATGGCTCGGCATCATCGACCAGCCGATCCAGATGATGTTCACCGATTTCGCCATCCTGCTCGGCATGGTCTATGTCTACCTGCCGCTGATGGTGCTGCCGCTCTACGCCTCGATGGAGCGCTTGAACTTCTCGCTGATCGATGCGGCCTACGATCTCTATGCCACGCCGTTCCGGGTGCTGCGGCGGGTCATTGTCCCGGCGGTCAAGCCCGGCGTCGTCGCCGGCTCCATCCTCGTCTTCGTGCCCTCGCTCGGCGCCTACGTCATCCCGAGAATCCTCGGCGGCGGTACGCAGCTGATGCTCGGCAACCTGATCGAGCTGCAATTCGGCCAGGCCCGCAACTGGCCGCTCGGGGCGGCCCTTTCGCTGACCCTGCTCGTCATGGTGACCGTCGCCCTTATCGTCTATGTCCGCGCCTCCGCGAATGAAGGAGACTGAGATGGCCAAGCGCAAGACCTTCGACACGCGCCGGCAGGCCGGCTTCACCGCCATCGCCGCCTTCTGCTTCGTCATGCTCTATCTGCCGATTGTGCTGATGGCGATCTTCTCCTTCAACGGGGGCCTCGCGCTGACGCGGTGGGAAGGCTTTTCGCTCGTCTGGTACGTGACCGCCTGGCACAACGAAGTCGTGCAGGCCGCGACGATCCGCTCGGTGATCATCGCCGCGGTCGCGACCGTCGTGTCGACGCTGGTCGCGGTTCTCGCCGCCCTTGCGATGGGGCGCGGCAAGTCCTTCCGTGGCCGCAGCGCCATGTTCGCGCTGATCAACCAGCCGCTGATGGTGCCGGAGATCGTCACCGCGGTCTCGCTGCTGGTCGTCTTTGCCTGGGTGAAGACAACCATCGGCTATTCCGGCCTCGGCTATCTCATTCTCGCCCATTCGGCCTTCTGCATTCCTTTCGCGTTCATGCCGGTCCGGGCACGCCTGCAGGGCATGGACCAGACGCTGGAACAGGCCGCCGCCGATCTCTATGCCTCCGCCTGGCAGGTCTTCCGCCGCGTCACCTTCCCGTTGTTGTGGCCGGGAGTGCTGGCAGGCGCGATGCTCGCCTTCGTCACCTCGCTCGACGATGTCGTCATCACCGAGTTCGTCAAGAGCGCCGGGCAGGACACGCTGCCGACCTACATGCTGGGCCAGATGCGCCGCAACCTGACGCCGGAAACCAACGCCATCGCCACCGTACTTCTGGTGTTCTCGGTGGTGCTGGTGGTCGCGTTCTTCTTCGTCAGCCGGGAAAAACACGCCAAGGCGCAGCTTTAGAGCCCGACGACCAGGACAAAAACCAAGCATCCGAAAACCAAGGGAAGAGGAAACCCATGAAGCAACTCATCGCATCCATTGTCGCTGCCTGCCTGTTGGCCGGGCCTGCCTTCGCGGAAGGCAACCTCAACATCTACAACTGGGGCAACTACACGCCCCCGGACATGATCAAGAAGTTCGAGGAAAAGTATAACGTCAAGGTCACCGTCACCGACTACGACAGCAACGACACCGCGCTCGCCAAGGTGGAGGCCGGCGGCCATGGTTTCGATATCGTGGTCCCGGCCGGCATCTACGTGCCGATCTGGATCGAAAAGGGCTTGCTGCTGGAAGCCCGCCCCGACCAGATGGAAAACTTCAAGAACGTCGATCCGAAGTGGGCGAACCCGACCTTCGATCCCGGCCGCCACTACACCGTGCCGTGGCAGTGGGGCACGGTAGGGGTCTCGGTCAACCGCAAGGTCTACAAGGGCGATATCAACACCTCGTCCATCCTGTTCAACCCGCCGGACGAGCTGAAAGGCAAGATCAACGTCGTTCCGGAAATGAACGACCTCATGGCGCTCGCGGTCCACTATGTCGGCGGCGAGACCTGCACCAACGACATGACGGTGCTGAAGAAGGTGCGCGACCTGCTCGTGGCCGCCAAGCCGAACTGGGTGTCGATGGACTACGGTACGGTCGAGCAGCTCGCCCAGGGCGATATTGCCGCCGGTATGAACTGGAACGGCTCTTCCTTCCGCAGCCGCCTGATCAACCCGCAGCTCGAATTCGGCTTCCCGCAGGAAGGCTTCCCCATCTTCATGGACAATGCCGCCATTCTCGCCGATGCCGCGAATGTCGACAACGCCAAGCTCTTCCTGAACTTCATCATGGACCCGGAAAACGCCGCGATGATCTCCGCCTATGCCCGCTACGGCAACGGCATCGTCGGCTCCGACAAGTACATGCCGGAAGACATGAAGACCGCGCCGGAAGTCAACATCCCGCCGGAACTGGCAAAGGCCGGCTTCCCCATCGAAACCTGCTCGCCGGAAGTCATGAAGATTTACACGCGAATTTGGACGGATCTACAGAAGTAAGCTCAATAAGACAGGCCCTGTGCTGCAAGCCGCACAGCCTTTGACCTCATGGCCGGGTCCGGCAGTCGGGCTGCCGGCCTTGCTACAGGGCCTGTCCCCGGTTTTTGCCGGATGTGTGTCGATGGCACGGCCTTGCGGCGTCGGCAACCGGGTAAAACCCGGCTCTCCTCGAAAGGGCTGGCCGAACTCGCCGATTTGTCGGGGCCGGCCCGGGACGATCGGCAGGCGTTGCGCGCAGTCATCTGCCTGCCGGTTCAAAGTGAAACCCTTCGCCCCTGGATATCACGCGGCCGATCCCCGGCCGGTCCAGGTGCGCGCCGGCGATCCACGTGCCGTTACGGGCGGCCTCATCGAAAACTCCGAAGCGGGTCGCACGTGCCGTCGCCTGGTTCTCGTCGTAGCCCCAGCTCAGCGTCGGGTTGGCGAACTGCAAGGCGGGTACGTGAACGATGTCCCCGAAAAACAAGAACAGATCCTCTTCCGTGTCTAGCGCGTAGCCGCAATGTCCATTCGCATGACCCGGCAACGCCACCGTTCTCAGGTGCTCCGACAGCCGGTCTCCGTTTTGCAAAGGCCTGACAAGATGATGAAACGGTGCAAGCCGCCGTTCGGAGCGGAAGCTTTCGACCGCTTCCGCGGGAAGCATGATCGCGGACAGGTTTGGTAGTGCGGCTTGTCCGTCGGGTGTCAACAGGCCGTGGGTGTGGTCCTGGTGCGCGTGTGTAAGCGCCAGGACCCTGATCGCCGAAGGACTGAGCCCCGCCGCCTTCAGGGATTGCGCCAGTCGACCCAGTGTGGGCGCCCAGCTTCCTCCTCCGCAGTCGATCAGAACGCCATCGACCCCCGGCCCCTCCAGCGCAAAGCAGTTGACGGACAGGCGAAACCTTGCTGCTGTGGCAGCGCTTGGTACGGGACTATTCTCCAGGTCCCGCAAAAGCCCTGCCGGCATGTCGAGATAGCCGTCGCAAAGCGACCAGATGCGGAAATTTCCCGATCTGCACTCAAGGACGTCGGAACTGTGCGATGTCGAAATCATCGAATACCGTAATACTTGCATTTCGAGACGCCGCGGGCAGGTCGCCGCTTCATCGCCCGCTGCTCCGATACACCTGCCGGGCCGCGGGGGCGGCCCGGCCTTTGGCTTGTCAAATGCGCTCAGGCATTCGAAGTCATGACCTTCTGGACGACCTTCCAGCCTCCATCGACCTTCAGGCATGAGAGAAGATCCGTGAAGGACCGGGGCGGCACGCGAAGCTTCAGCCTGATCAGCGCGAGATCGCCTTCAACGTCTATCGAGAGGAGTTGGTCCTCGCGCTCGAAATTCTGCGCCTTCGGAGCCGTGAGGCCGCGCACCGCTTCCAGCCACGTCGCGATCGGCGTCACAACCACGTCGCCATGCTCGGCGATCTTCGTCACGGAACTCGAGGGATGCAAGATGGAGGAAAATTTCTCTGCATCCATCTCATACGCTGCGTCAAAGTATGTCTGAGCCAGCGAGCGCAGCGCGCGTACGTCTTTTTCCTGCGAGGTCGGCATGTCATCTCCTGTCGATCGGTATTTTCCCGAGCGGGATCGGCACTTGCCGGAATTGCCCCGCGCTCGTTGGCTCAACATATGGGATAGCGGATCATGACAGTAGGTGCGTTGCATTTATCAGCTTCATGACTAATAGTCATGAGTGATGACAAATGAACTGAACGAACTGGCCATGTTCGCGAAGGTAGCTGCGGAGCGAAGTTTTACGCGGGCCGCCGCGAAGCTGGGTGTGTCGCAATCCGCGCTGAGCCATACGATCCGGCGGCTTGAACAGAGACTCGGATTGCAGCTGCTTGCCCGGACGACGAAAAGTGTCGCGCCGACGGCCGCCGGCGCGGCGCTCCTGCGGGACCTGGCGCCTGCGCTCGAGCAAATCGATCTCGCCGTCAACCGGGCGCGAAGCGATCGCCACGAACCGGCGGGACGGCTTCGGATTTTCATGTCCCGTTCGGCTGCGGCGATGGTGCTGCTCCCGCGGCTCGCGGCATTCGCGGAGGCCTATCCGAAGGTCGTGCTGGACGTCATCACCGGCACGGGGCCCGCCGACCTCGTGGCTGGTGAGTTCGACGCAGGAATCCAGCTGGGCGAGTATATCCAGAAGGATATGATCGCCGTCCGCGTCACGCCCGAGTTGCGGTTGGCCGTCGTCGGATCGCCTGCCTACTTTGCTTCAAGGTCCGTTCCGCAGACGCCGAAGGATCTCCATGACCATCGGTGCATCACCCTCAGGCATACAGGAGGGCCATACCGCTGGGAGTTCGAGAAGGAAGGAAAGTCGGTAACGATAGCCCCGGACGGTCCCCTGATCATCGACGAAACGCACCTCGCGATCCAGGCGGCCCTTTCCGGGGTCGGGATAGGGGTGGCCTATGAAGAACAGGTCGTGGAACATATTGCGAAGGGGTACCTTCTGCGCGTGCTGGAAGACTGGACACCCCCCATTCCCGGCTTCTCCATGTACTATCCCAGCCGGCGCCATCAGCCCGCAGCGCTTGCTGCACTTATCAACGCGCTGCGGGTGCCGAACTGGAATGATCGGTAAGACGGGAAGCCGGGATCGGCGGCGGCCTCTCTGGATTCGAATTCCGGGGTTTCGACCGGGAGGTGAAGGCCTGCCGGAAGCTCCCGGCATCGAAAATCGCCGCCGGTGCTTTTACACCCCGTCGGCGTCGATCTCGTCGTGGAGAGATCGGGTGTCGCAAAGACCAGTCTCTACCGCCATTTCGGCACGAAGGATGATCTGGTCGCCGCCTTCCTCGATCGCGAGGATATCGATTTCTGGAGAACCTGGGATCGCCCGGCGCGCCCAGCCGATCGCCGCACCGCGGTCGGGGGCGATGAGGACTCCGAGGTTGCCGGAAAATGCGCGCCAGGCTTCGACATAGTCCTCCCGCACCGCCGTCAGCGTCGGAATGCCGCGCATGCACGCCGCCTCGATCACGGCGCGAAAGCCGCCGCCTTCCGCTTCGCCCTTGCCGAAGCGGTTGAGGATCAGGAGATCCGGTCCGGCCTCGACGCGGGTCAGCAGCGGGCCGGCGATACCGGCCAGTGCCTGCGGGTCGAGCCGGCAGCCGCGCGCGCCGGAACCGAGCGCCTGCGAGATGACGTGGCGGGTGCCGGTGGCGATATCCTCCAGCTCGATCTGGCCGCAACACTCGCCTTCCTGCATGTTTTGCCGCTGCAGGAAGCCGATGGCGTTCCGGCCCTCGCTGCGCATCATACGGGCAACGGCGTCGAGGATATCGTCCACCGCGCGGTCCTTCCCGACGAGAAGGGCGGCCTGAAGGGGGAATATGATGTCGGTCATGGGGTGCTTCTTTGAAATCCGTCTTTTGTCTGCTCAGGCATGATGAACCTTTCCGTCCGGCCAGCCTCGATGGCGGCCGGTGGCGGTGCCGTTCCCGCGCTCACTGTCGCAGCGGGCCGTCGGCGCCCGTCACGTCGATGCCGGTGATCGTGGCGTCCGTGGCAAGGACGGCGATGAACTGCGACACGGCCTTCGACCAGGCGGAGGCTTCGAGCCAGCCGGCAATGCGCCGGCAGACGAGACCGAAGGGCAATTGCTCGCCATCGATCCGCCGGTCGAGGCGGATGATGTGGAAGCCGAAGCGGGTTTCGACCGGGGCCCGGGTGATCTCGCCTTCCTTCATGCGCTGCAGGGCCCGCTCGAACGCGGCGACCGTGCTGCCGCGCGTCAGTTGCCCGAGATTGCCGCCGCTTTCGGCAGACGGGCAGGCCGAATGGGTGCGGGCCATGGTCGCGAACTCACCCGGATGCCCGGCGATGACGGCGGCGAGCCGTTCCGCCTCGAGGCGGCGGGAAGCGCGCGCGCCCTCGTCGGTCGGGTCGGCGGGTAGCAGGATATGGCTTGCCTCGAAGATCGGCGCGCTGCGGAATTTCCCGCGATTGTTGTCGTAGAAACGGCGGCATTCCTCCTCGCTCGCCGAGGGGGCGGAGACCTCGCGCTCGATCACGAGGCGGATGGCGGCGTCCTCTGCGGTTTCCAGGCGCCCGTCCCCGTCGGCCTGCGGCGCGGCGAGGATGTCGAGTTCGCGGGCCCTTTGCAGGAGCAGCTGACGGACCACCAGCGCTCTTGCCGCGGCGGCAAGGGCCGCGCCGGGATTGTCGGCCGGATGGTTCTGCGCCTCGGCGAGGATGTCGCTTTCGGCGATGGCGACGCCGTTGACCGAGACGGCGTCGAGGACGGGGCGCGCCTTCGGCGGCACCTTCGTATCCGGTTCGCGGTAGCCGGAATAGCTGTCCTTCGGCCCGCCGTTCCCGGCGGCGCTTGCGTTCTGCGTCTTGTCGAAAAGCGTGACCATGGCCTTACTCCGCCGCAATCCGGCTGCCGGCCGCGCGGCGGCGGCGCTGGCGCACGACCTGATAGCCCGGACGCCACATATAGCGCACCGGCACGCTCAGCATGTGCACGAGCCGCGTGAACGGGAAGAGGAGGAGGATGGTGAGGCCGAGGAACAGGTGCAGCTTGAACACCGCCGCCGTATCGGCGACGTAGGAGGCCGCCTCGGAGTTGAAGGTGAAGATGCCCTGCGCCCAGTTCATGAACTTCACCATCTCGTGGCCGTCGAGATGGGAAAGTGACGTAGGGATGGTCGAGAGGCCGAGGAAGAGCTGGATCCACAGCAGGATGATGATCAGCGTATCCGTGGTGCTCGAGGCGGCGCGCACGCGCGCGTCGAACAGGCGGCGGTGCACGAGGAGCGTCGCGCCGACGATCGCCATGAGGCCGGCGATGCCGCCGGCGATGATCGCGAGCAACTGCTTGGCGCCATGGCTGACGCCGAGCGCGTCGAACACCCGGATCGGCGTCAGGAGCCCGACCAGATGGCCGGCGAAGATGACGAGAACGCCGACATGGAAGAGCACCGAGCCCCAGATGAGCTGCTTGCGGCGCAGGAGCTGGCTCGATCCGGAACGCCAGGTATAGGGCTCGCGATCGTAGCGGATGATCGAGCCGAGGACCAGGACGGCCAGCGCCACATAGGGATAGATTCCGAACACGAGCGAGTTGAGATAGCCAGACATGTTCCGCCTCCTAGACCGGTATGGTGTTTGCGGGCTCGCTCGGCTTGCGCGCCGCCGCCCTCATCTGCGTGCGCAGCCTGTCCGGGCCGCAGGCGTTCTCGCCGGCATTGCCGCCGAAGGTGACGGCCTCGTCCCACCAGATGCGGTCGAGCGCGGCAAGGTCGTCGGGATTGTCCTCGGCGCCTTCCAGAAGCGCGTTCACGCGCTTTTCGTCCGGCTTTGCCTTCGACAGGAGCCGCAACGCGGCGAAGGCGAAGGCATAGACCGACTCGCGCTTCCTCAGCCGCTCGCCGATCGCCGCCGTGATGTGCCCGGTCTGGGACAGGAGGTCGTCGATCTCCTCGGCGCTGCGTGTCGAGAGGAATTCGAGGAAGAGCGGCAGGTAGTCCGGCAGCTCCTTGCTGTCGATGACGAAGCCGTTTTCCTCGTACATCGCCATCAGGTCGACCATGGCCTGGCCGCGGTCGCGGCTTTCGCCGTGCACATGCTCGAACAGGTGCAGCGACAGCGAGCGGCTGCGGTCGAACAGATGGACGTAGCGCTCCTGAGCCTCGTAGAGGTCCTGGCCGGCGAGATCGTCGATCAGGCGGACGAGATGCCGCCCGACGTCCGCGCCGACCGTGTCGTCCGCCTGAAGCGCCGCCTTCAGCTCGCCGGCGCCGTTGATGAGCTCCTCGCCCGGATAGCTGAGCAGGAGCGACAGGATCTTGAGGGCGGTGTGCATCAGACGAGCTCCTTGAAGATGTCGGTCGGGGTGTTGACGACCTTGCGGCGCTTGGCGCCGAACAGGTCGCCCTCCGACGTGCCGCCGGAGCAGCCGTTGCCGAAGGAGAAGCCGCAGGAGCCGCGCACGTCGTAGGCATCCTCGCTCACCTCGCGGTGCGTCGTCGGAATGACGAACCGGTCTTCGTAGTTGGCGATTGCCATGATGTGGTACATCTCCTCGATCATCTGGCCGCTCATGCCGACCCTGGCGGCGATCGACGGGTCGATCACGCCGTCGATCGTCTTGGCGCGCATATAGGCGCGCATGGCGAGCATGCGTTCGAGCGCGGAAACGACAGGGGCCTCCTTGCCGGCGGTGAGGAGATTGGCGAGATAGCGCACCGGAATGCGCAGCGAGCGGACGTCCGGCAGCGGCCCGTCCATGCCGAGCTTGCCGGCCTGGGCCGCCGACTGCAGCGGCGAGAGCGGCGGAATGTACCAGACCATCGGCAGCGTGCGGTATTCCGGGTGGAGCGGGAAGGCGATCTTCCAGTCCATCGCCATCTTGTAGACCGGCGAGCGTTTGGCGGCCTCCAGCCAGGCGTCAGGAACGCCGTCCTTGCGGGCCTGGGCGATCACCGCCGGGTCGTTCGGGTCGAGGAAGATCTTCAGCTGCTCCTCGTAGAGGTCCTGTTCGTTCGCCGTGGAGGCGGCCTGCGAGATCCGGTCGGCATCGTAGAGGATGACGCCGAGATAGCGGATGCGGCCGACGCAGGTCTCCGAGCAGACGGTCGGATGGCCGGCCTCGATGCGCGGATAGCAGAAGATGCACTTTTCCGATTTGCCCGAGTTCCAGTTGTAGTAGATCTTCTTGTAGGGGCAGCCGGAGACGCACATGCGCCAGCCGCGGCATTTCTCCTGGTCGATCAGCACGATGCCGTCGTCCTCGCGCTTGTAGATCGCCCCCGAAGGACAGGCCGCCGCGCAGGTCGGGTTGAGACAGTGCTCGCACAGCCTCGGCAGGTACATCATGAAGGTGTTCTCGAACTGGCCGTAGATCTCCTTCTGCACCCCCTCGAAATTATAGTCCTTCGAGCGCTTCTCGAATTCCCCGCCGAGGATCTCCTCCCAGTTCGGCCCCCATTCGATCTTCTCCATCCGCTCGCCGGTGATCATCGAGCGTGGACGGGCGGTCGGCGTGGCGCGGCTTTCGCCGGCCGTCTGCAGGTGGCCGTAGTCGAAATCGAAGGGCTCGTAGTAGTCGTCGATCTCCGGCAGGTCCGGATTGGCGAAGATCTTGGCAAGGATGCGCCATTTCGCACCCATCTTCGGCTCGATCTTGCCGTTCGGCTTGCGGACCCAGCCGCCGTTCCATTTCTTCTGGTTCTCCCAATCCTTGGGAAAGCCGACGCCGGGCTTGGTCTCGACATTGTTGAACCAGGCGTATTCGACGCCTTCGCGGTTGGTCCAGACGTTCTTGCAGGTGACGGAGCAGGTATGGCACCCGATGCACTTGTCGAGATTGAGGACCATGCCGATTTGCGCGCGGATTTTCATTCTGCCGCCTCCTTGTTGTGAGTGACGCCTTCGGCGGGCGGGCCCTCCAGCCAGTCCACCGTATCGAGCTTGCGCACCACGACGAACTCGTCGCGGTTGGAGCCGACCGTGCCGTAGTAGTTGAAGCCGTAGGCCTGCTGGGCGTAGCCGCCGATCATGTGCGTCGGCTTCGTGATGATGCGGGTCACGGAGTTATGGATGCCGCCGCGCTGGCCGGTGGTCGGCGAGCCGGGCGTGTTCACGATCTTCTCCTGGGCGTGGTACATGTAGATCGTGCCGTCCTTCATGCGCTGCGAGACGACGGCGCGGGCGACGATGGCGCCATTGGCGTTGTAGACCTCGACCCAGTCGTTGTCGGCAATGCCCGCGCGTTTGGCGTCCGGCTCGGAAATCCACACGACCGGGCCGCCGCGGTTGAGCGTCAGCATCATCAGGTTGTCGCTGTAGGTCGAATGGATGCCCCATTTCTGGTGCGGCGTGATGAAGTTCAGCACCAGATGCGGCTTGCCGTCGCTCCTCGCCCTGATCGCCGGGTTGACGGTCTTGGTGTCGATCGGCGGCCGGTAGACGCAGAAGCCCTCGCCGAAGGCGCGCATCCACAGGTGATCCTGGTAGAGCTGCTGGCGGCCGGTGAGGGTGCGCCACGGGATCAGCTCGTGGACGTTGGTATAGCCGGCATTGTAGCAGACCTTCTCCGATTCCAGGCCCGACCAGGTCGGCGAGGAGATGATCTTGCGCGGCTGGGCGACCACGTCGCGGAAGCGGATCTTCTCGTCCTCCTTGGGGATGGCGAGATGAGTGTGGTCGCGGCCGGTATATTTCGACAGCGCCTCCCAGGCCTTCACCGCGACCTCGCCGTTGGTCTCCGGCGCGAGCGACAGGATGACCTCGGTCGCGTCGATGTCGCTTTCGATCTTCGGACGGCCCTTGGCGACGCCTTCCTCCTCCACCACGCCGTTCAGCCGGGCGAGCAGGTCGACCTCGTGCCCGGTATCCCAGGAAATGCCCTTGCCGCCGTTGCCGAGCGTGTCGAGCAGGGTGCCGACGGAGGTGAACTTCTTGTAAAGGTTCGGATAGTCGCGCTCGACGACGGCGACCGTCGGCATGGTTTTGCCGGGGACCGGATCGATCTCGCCCTTCTTCCAGTCCTTGACGTCGAACGGCTGGGCAAGCTCGCCGGCCGTGTCGTGCAGCGTCGGCACGAGCACGACGTCCTTCTCGACGCCGAGAACCTCCGGGGCGATCTCGGAGAACTTGCGGGCGATACCCTTGAAGATCTCCCAGTCGCTCCGTGCGTCCCAGGCCGGGTCGGCGGCGCTCGACAACGGATGGATGAAGGGATGCATGTCGGAGGTGTTGAGGTCGTTCTTCTCGTACCAGGTCGCCGTCGGCAGCACGATGTCGGAATAGACGCAGGTCGTCGACATGCGGAAGTCGAGGGTGACGAGGAGGTCGAGCTTTCCCTCCGGCGCCTCGTCGTGCCAGACCGCTTCCTTCGCCGCCTGCCGGCCCTCCTCGCCGAGGTCCTTGCCGAGCACGCCGTGCTTGGTGCCGAGCAGGTGCTTCAGGAAGTATTCATGGCCCTTGCCCGACGAGCCGAGCAGGTTCGAGCGCCAGACGAAGAGGTTGCGCGGCCAGTTCGACGGATCGTCGGGATCCTCGCAGGACATCGACAGCGTGCCGGCCTTCAGCTGCTCGGCGACGTAGTCCTTCGCCGCCTTGCCGGAGGCGGCGGCGTCCTTCGAGACCGAGAGCGGATTGGCCTTGAGTTGCGGGGCGGAGGGCAGCCAGCCCATGCGCTCGGCGCGGATGTTGTAGTCGATCAGCGCCGCGTCCCACGGGCCGTCCGGCGCCGTCGGCGACAGGATTTCCTCGACCTTCAGCGTCTCGTAGCGCCACTGGTCGGTATGGGCGTAGAAGAACGAGGTCGAGTTCATGTGGCGGGGAGGGCGGCTCCAGTCGAGCGCGAAGGCAAGCGCCGTCCAGCCGGTCTGCGGCCGGAGCTTTTCCTGGCCGACATAATGGCTCCAGCCGCCGCCCGACTGGCCGATGCAGCCGCACATCACCAGCATGTTGATGATGCCGCGGTAGTTCATGTCCATGTGGTACCAGTGGTTCAGGCCGGCGCCGAGGATGACCATCGAGCGGCCTCCGGTCTTTTCGGCATTGCTGGCGAATTCACGGGCGACCGCAACGATCTGGGCGCGCGGGACGCCGGTGATGCGCTCGGCCCAGGCGGGCGTATAGGGAAGGTTCTCCTCGTAGGATTTCGCCGAGTTCGGATCGCCGAGGCCGCGGTCGACGCCGTAGTTGGCGACGAAGAGATCGAAGACGGTCGCCACCAGGGTCTCGCCGTCGGCAAGCCTGATCTTGCGGGCCGGCACCTTGCGCACCAGCACGCTGTCATGCTCGGTGCCCTCGAAGTAGTCGTGCTCGCGGTTGCCGAAATAGGGGAAGCCGACATCGGCGATCGTGTCGTGCTCGCCCTCGAGGATGAAGCTCATGGCAAGCTCGACCTCGTTGCCCTTGCCGTCCTTGGCCTCGAGGTTCCACTTGCCCTGTTCGCCCCAGCGATAGCCGATGGAGCCGTTCGGCGAGACGAACTGGCCGGTCTCGGCGTCGACCGCCACGGTCTTCCATTCCGGGTTGTTCGCCTCGTCGAGGCCGCCGACGAAGTCGGAGGCGCGCACGAAGCGATCGGGGACGAGATAGCCGTCCTTTCGGGCAAGCTTCACCAGCATCGGCATGTCGGTGTAGCGGCGACAGTAGTCCTCGAAATACTCGGCCTGGCGGTCGATGTGGAACTCGCGCAGGATGACGTGGCCGAGCGCCATGGCGAGAGCCGCGTCCGTCCCTTGCTTGGGATGCAGCCAGAGGTCGGAGAATTTGGCGGCTTCCGAATAGTCCGGCGAGACGACGACGGACTTGGCCCCTTTGTAGCGCACCTCGGTGTAGAAATGCGCGTCGGGGGTGCGGGTCTGCGGCACGTTCGAGCCCCAGAGGATGAGGAAGCCGGAATTGTACCAGTCGGCCGATTCCGGCACGTCGGTCTGCTCGCCCCAGGTCATCGGCGAGGCGGGCGGCAGGTCGCAGTACCAGTCGTAGAACGACATGCAGACGCCGCCGAGCAGCGACAGGTAGCGCGAGCCCGCGGCGTAGGAAACCATCGACATGGCCGGGATCGGCGAGAAACCGATGACGCGGTCCGGCCCCCAGGTCTTCACCGTATAGGCGTTGGCCGCCGCGATGATCTCGTTGACCTCGTCCCAGGTGGCGCGCACGAAGCCGCCGAGGCCGCGCATCCTGACATATTCCGCCCGTTTCTCGGGGTTTTCCTGAATCGCCGCCCAGGCGCCGATCGGCGTCTTGACCGCCCGCTCCCTGCGCCACAGCTTGAGGAGGCGCGAGCGGACCAGAGGATATTTCACGCGGTTGGCCGAATACATGTACCAGCTATAGCTCGCGCCGCGCGAACAGCCGCGCGGCTCGTGATTGGGCAGGTCCGGCCGCGTGCGCGGATAGTCGGTCTGCTGGGTTTCCCAGGTGACGATCCCGCCCTTGACGCAGATCTTCCACGAGCAGGAGCCCGTGCAGTTGGCGCCGTGGGTGGAGCGCACGATCTTGTCGTGCTGCCAGCGCTTGCGGTAGGCGTCCTCCCAGTCGCGGCTTTCCGTCGTCGTGACGCCGTGACCGTCGGAGAACGTGCCGGCGTTCTTGCGCGCGAGGAAGTTCAGGCGATCGAGTAGGTGGCTCATGGTCTATCCTCCAGGTTCAGGCGTTCGCGGAGGCCGGGCGAGCCCGGCCGCGCTCGATGTCGTGGAGCAGTCCGCCCTTGCGGGCGTAGACGGCCCAGGTGATCAGCACGCAGGTGACGTAGAAGATCAGGAAGGCCCAGAGAGCCGCCTCCGGCCCGCCGGTCAGCGTGATCGAGGAGCCGTAGCCCTTCGGGATGAAGAAGGCGCCGAAGGCGGCGATCGCCGAGGTGAAACCGGTGATGGCGGCCGATTCCTTCTCGGCCTGCAGCCGGCGGGCTTCCGGCGTCGCCTGCGGCATCAGCCGGCCCATTTCCTTGCCCATGATCGCCGGGATCATCTGGAAGGTGGAGGCATTGCCGACGCCGGCGGCGAAGAACAGCACCAGGAACGAAGCGAAGAAGCCCCAGAAGGCATGCGGCTGGTCCTTGATGCCGATGAAGTAGAGCACGCCGCAAACCCCCGCCATCATCAGCACGAAGACCCAGAACGTGACGCGGGCGCCGCCGTACTTGTCGGCGAGCCAGCCGGTGGCCGAGCGCGACAGCGCGCCGACCAGCGGGCCGAGGAAGGCGAACTGCAAGGCGTTGACGTCGGGAAACAGCGTCTTCGACAGAAGCGGGAAGCCTGCGGAATAGCCGATGAAGGAACCGAAGGTGCCGGTGTAGAGCCAGCACATGATCCAGTTGTGCTTGCGCTGGAAGATGACCGCCTGCTCGGTGAAGGAGGCCTTGGCAGAGGCGATGTCGTTCATGCCGAACCAGTTGGCGAAGGCGGCGATAATAATGAAGGGAATGAAGAAGAAGCCTGCATTCTGCAACCACAACGGCGTCTCGCCGGTGGCCGCGGTCGCGGGGACTATCGCCGGGTCGCCGCCGAGACCGCCGAAGATGCCGGTGGTGATGACGAGCGGCACGACGAACTGCACGACGGAGACGCCGAGATTGCCGAGGCCGGCATTGAGAGCGAGCGCGTTGCCCTTTTCCGACTTCGGGTAGAAGAAGGAGATGTTGGCCATCGAGGAGGCGAAGTTGCCGCCGCCGAAGCCGCACAGCAGTGCGAGGATCAGGAGGACGATATAGGGCGTGTCGGGGTTCTGCACCGCATAGCCGATGCCGAGCGCCGGGATGATCAGCGACCAGGTGGTCAGCGTCGTCCACAGCCGTCCGCCGAGGATCGGAACCATGAAGGAATAGAAGATGCGCAGCGTCGCGCCCGACAGGCCCGGCAGCGCCGCCAGCCAGAAGAGCTGGTCGGTGGTGAAGGTGAAGCCGACGAGCGGCAGCTTGGCGACGACGACCGACCAGACCTGCCAGATCGCGAAGGACAGAAGCAGGGCCGGGATCGACAGCCAGAGATTGCGGCTGGCGATCTTGCGGCCTTTCTCCTGCCAGAAGGTCCTGTCTTCCGGGCGCCAGTCGGTGAGTACGGCCGCGCTTTCCTTGACAGGCTTGCGAACGGGCGTCGCCATGCCCTGCATTTCCGGGAAGGGCGGCAGCGCCTTGATGCTCTCCTGCGAGGCCTCCCGCTCCATCTGGCGGACGGCGAGGTGCATCCAGGCGAGCGAGCCGGCGGCGATCAGGAAAAGCAGCATGAAGCAGCTCGTCCATAGGCCGGTCAGATCGAGAAGCAGGCCGAAGACGATCGGCAGGATGAAGCCGCCGAGGCCGCCGATCATGCCGACGAGGCCGCCGACGGAACCGACGTTCTTCGGATAGTAGACCGGGATGTGCTTGAAGACGGCGGCCTTGCCGAGCGCCATGAAGAAGCCGAGGATGAAGATGGTGACGGTGAAGCCGACGACGCCGAGCTCGGCATGGAAGGCGATCGGGCCATTGACGCCGCGCACGACATAGTCGGTCGGCGGATAGGAAAGGACGAAGGTTGCGGCGACCGACACGAGGAAGGTCCAGTACATGACGCGCCGGGCGCCGTAGACGTCCGAGAGGTGGCCGCCATAGGCGCGGAAGAGGCTCGCGGGAACCGAGAAGCAGGCGGCGATAATGCCGGCGAGGCGGATGTCGACGCCGTAGACCTTGATGAGATACTGCGGCAGCCACAGCGCCAGGGCGACGAAGGCGCCGAAGACGAAGAAATAGTAGAGCGAGAAGCGCCAGACCTGGATGTTCTTCAGGGGCTCCAGTTCCATCCAGGTGCTTTTGGGCTGCTCGCCGGAGCGGCGGCGCTCGGTGAGAACCGGATCGTCCCTGGTGGTGAACCAGAAGACGACCGCCATGACGACAAGGGCGGCGGCCCAGATTTCGGCGACGGTGTGCCAGCCGAAGGCGACGAGCACGAGGGGGGCGAAGAACTTCGTAACCGCCGCGCCGACATTGCCCGCGCCGAAGATGCCGAGCGCGGTGCCCTGCTTTTCGGCCGGATACCAGCGCGACACATAGGCGACGCCGACGGCGAAGGAGCCGCCCGAGATGCCGACGCCGAGCGCGGCGAGCAGCATCTGCGGATAGGTCGTGGCGTAGGTGAGCAGGAACGTCGCCACGGCGGCGGCGAGCATCGTGCAGACGAAGACCACACGGCCGCCGTAGCGGTCTGCCCAGATGCCCAGCACCACGCGGATCAGCGAACCGGTCAGGATGGGCGTGCCGACCAGAAGGCCGAACTGTGTTTCGGAAAGACCCAGATCCTGGCGGATCTGGATGCCGATGATTGCAAAGATCGTCCACACGGCGAAACAGGCAGTGAAGGCGATGGTACTCATCGCCAAGGCTGTCTTCTGACCCTGGGGACTGGCGGTTGTCGCGCTAGTCATAGTTCTACCCCGGTTCGAATTTGATCGAATTCTCCTGGCGATTAGGAGATATGTGCCGGGGTTTGTTGTTGATCTGGGTCAATCCTCTTCAGAGGTATACATTTTAAGACAAGGATAACTCTTTTTGTCGCTTAGATGATTTTTATATATACTGTGGTCTTCTTATTTATGCTCTTCGATTGATATTTTTTGTTTTGTTGACTGATGCTATCAACTATGAGGCAAGGCTGCACCGATGCGATCCGATGATGTCGAAAAACTCAAGCATCTGAATATCCTCGAGGGCGTCAAGCAAAGCACCTTCGAGAAGATTATCGTTCCGAGCTTCCTGCAGTCTTTTCCCGCGGGGACCGTGTTGCTCGAAGAAAACAGTCCGGCGGATTTTCTTTATATAACCCTTGAAGGATTGGTGGAGATGTCTGCTTCCTCCATGAAAAACGAGACGGTGATTGAAATTCTCGGTCCGACAAGCCTGTTCATCCTGGCGGCCGTCCTCAACAACGACGTCAGTCTTCAATCCGCCAGAACGCTGACGCCTGCGAGGATCCTGATGATCCCGGCCTCGCTGATCCGCGATCTCATGGTCGAGGATTCCGATTTCATGCGTTCCGTCGTATTCGAGCTGGCCCGCGCATATCGTCGCACGGTCAAGGAACTGAAGAGGCAGAAGCTCAGGCACGGCACGCAGAGGCTCGCCAACTGGCTTTTGCGCGAGGACGACAACCAGGGCGGTTCCGGCGCGATTAAGCTTCTTTTCGAAAAGAGGGTGCTTGCCTCCTATCTCGGTATGACGCCGGAGAACCTGTCGCGCGGCTTTGCGGTGCTCGCCGACTATGGCGTGGTGTCGGACGGCAATCGCATCGAGCTTTGCGACCGCGCGACGCTGGAGCGCTTCGCCTCGCCCTCCTTCCTCATCGACGCGGCGGAACCGACAATGAAGGGCTCGTCGCGGCCGGTGGCCTCATAGCCCACCTCGTCTTCGCCGGTCAGCCAGGCGGGGTGCAGGATGGTGTCGTCGAGGCCGGAGGCTTCGCCGTCGCCCCGGATCACCCCGGCTGCCACATGAACTTGCGGGGTACACAACCGCAACGGGCTGGCGAGAGGTCTGTCAGTTTTCGTATCGGGAGGTTTTTGTGAGCCTTCGGGATGGCTGTAAATCCTTAAGAGGATTTTCGCTGGTCGGAGTGGAGTGATTCGAACACTCGACCCCCACGTCCCGAACGTGGTGCGCTACCAGACTGCGCTACACTCCGTGACCAGCGGGGGTTCGTATAGAACAGGCTTTCGGTTTCGACAAGCGCAAAATATCAAAAAAATTCGCAATGTTGGGGAAAGCGCCGGATGCCGCGGGATTTTTTCCGCAAGGCCGGAAATGCCGTGGCCGGGCGCGTCCGGCGGGGCGAAACGGCGCGGCAGGTCCTTGTTGCGGCAACGCCGTTTCCGGCGCCCGATGGAACAATTTTCCTGCCCGCGCATTTTCCGCCCGACCAATGAGGAAAGGAAACTTACATGGCTCGGGCTTTGATTCTCTGGTTGATGGGCGTGCCGCTCTTTCTGGTGATCCTGATCTGGTATTTCTTCTTCTGAGACCGTCAGGAACGGCAAATGCAAAAGGGGCCTTTCGGCCCCTTTTTCGTGTCCGGATGCGCCCCGGCTATTCGTCGAGGTCGGCCAGCAGCTCGGCGGCGCGGCCGGCGCTGGTATGGCGCACGTCGACGTCCTGGCGGCGGCTGGCGAAGGCCTCGCTCGCCATGATCTTGTCCGCAAGGTCCGCGGGCAGCGACAGCAGCACGCGCCGGTCATCCTTGTGGATGCCGCCGATCTCCGAGCGCCGCCCGGTGACCATGCCGCCGGCCACCGTGTTGTTGGTGTCGGGATCGATCAGGATGAAGGCGCCGGTCGTACGGTTCTGCTCGTAGGGATCGAAGATCGCCTGCTCGTCGAAGGTGAGATGCACCTTGCCGATGGCGTTCATGGCCAGCCGCTCGGCCGCATTCCACTTGGAGGTCGCAAGGTCGAGCTGGCTGACGGGTTCCACCAGCACGCGCTGGCGGCGCGAGCCGCTCTTCAGCCAGTAGCGCTTGCCGGGCTCGATGCCGTCCGCCTGGAGGGCGACGAGCTGGGCGTCGAAGCCGCGCCCGGTCATCGGCTGGCTGTCGATGGCGACGATCATGTCGCCGCGCGAGACGTCCACCTGCCGGTCGAGCACCAGCGTGATGGCGTCGCCCGAAACGGCCGCGTTGCGCACGAGGTCGAAGGTGACGATCTTGGTGACGTTCGCCACCATGCCCGACGGCAGCACCACGACGGAATCGCCCGGCTTCACCGAGCCGCCGGCGACGGTGCCCTGGTAGCCGCGGAAACTCTCGCCGGGGCGCGAGACGCGCTGCACCGGCAGGCGGAAGCCGACCGTCTGGCCGGCGCGGGTCGTCGCCTTCTCCAGCGTTTCCACCAGCGTCGGGCCGTCGTACCAGGGCATGGCCTTGCTGCCGTCGTAGACGACGTTCTCGCCCTTCAGCGCCGACATCGGGATGGCGGTGATCTGCTTGACGCCGAGCGTGAGGGCGAATTCGCGGAACTCGTGGGCGATCTGGTCGAACCGGGTGCGGTCGTAGCCCGTCAGGTCGATCTTGTTGACGGCGAGCACGAACTGGCGGATGCCCATCAGCGTGGCGATGGTGGCGTGGCGGCGGGTCTGCTCCAGGATGCCGGCGCGCGCGTCGACGAGCAGCACGGCAAGGTCCGCCGTGGAGGCGCCGGTCGCCATGTTGCGGGTATATTGCTCGTGGCCGGGCGTGTCGGCGACGATGAAGGAGCGCCGGTCCGTCGAGAAATAGCGGTAGGCGACGTCGATGGTGATGCCCTGTTCGCGCTCGGCCTGCAGGCCGTCGAGGAGCAGCGCGAAGTCCGGCAGGCCGAGGTCGTTCTGCTTGCCGCTGTCGCGGTGGAGCGTTGCGGCCTGGTCTTCCTTGACGGCCTTGGTGTCCCACAGCAGGCGGCCGATCAGCGTCGACTTGCCGTCGTCCACCGAGCCGCAGGTGATGAGGCGAAGGGGGCGGGAATCGCGGATCGCGCGTGCCTGTTCGACGGCGGCCTGTTCGACCGGCAGGGCGGTCGCGGTTGCGGAAACGGTCATCTCAGAAATACCCTTCGCGTTTCTTCTTTTCCATGGAGCCGGACTGGTCGCGGTCGATGGCGCGGCCCTGGCGTTCGGAGACGGTGGCCGTCTCCAGCTCGGCGATGATGTCGTCGAGCGTCGTCGCATTGGAGCGGATGGCGCCGGTCAGCGGGAAGCAGCCGAGCGTGCGGAAGCGGATGACGCCTTCCTGCTTCACCTCGCCGGGCAGCAGTTCGAGGCGCGGGTCCTCGGCCATGATCATCATGCCGTCGCGTTCCACATAGGGGCGCTTCTTCGCGAAATAGAGCGGCACGATCGGGATGTCCTCGGCCTGGATGTAGCGCCAGATGTCGACCTCGGTCCAGTTGGAGAGCGGGAAGGCGCGCACGCTCTCGCCCTGGCGGATCATGCCGTTGTAGAGGTTCCATAGTTCCGGGCGCTGGTTGCGCGGGTCCCAGCGGTGGTCGGGCGTGCGGAAGGAGTAGATGCGCTCCTTGGCGCGGGAGGCCTCCTCGTCGCGGCGCGCGCCGCCGAAGGCCGCGTCGTACTTGCCGGCGTCGAGCGCCTGGCGCAGCGCCTCGGTCTTCATGATGTCGGTGTAGCGGGAGGACCCGTGCGTGAAGGGGGTGACGTTTTCCGCCGCCCCGCGCGGGTTGACGTGCTCGATGAGGTCGAGATCGTATTCCTTCACGATGGCATCGCGGAAGGCGATCATCTCGGCGAACTTCCAGCCCGTGTTGACGTGCAGCAGCGGGAAGGGCACGCGGCCCGGATAGAAGGCCTTGCGCGCAAGGTGCAGGAGGACCGAGGAGTCCTTGCCGACGGAATAGAGCATCACGGGCCGCTCGAATTCGGCCGCGACCTCGCGGAAGATGTGGATCGCCTCGTTTTCCAGCGCCTTCAGATGCGGATCGAGCGGGGCTTTCTGCGTCGCGTTGGGCTTGGCTTCCGCCTCGTTGCGGATATCGGACATGGGATTTCTACTCCGGATGGGGCGCCTTGGGAGGGGCAGGGTGTCGGTCAGGCCGCGCTCGGGGCGGGAAGGGGGGAGGCGGCGGCCTCGGGAACGTGCAGGCCGCATTCGCGCTTCTCGTCGTTCTCCCACCACCAGCGGCCGGCGCGCTCGGGCTCGCCCGGCTTGATGGCGCGCGTGCAGGGCTCGCAGCCGATGGAAGGGTAGCCGCGCGCATGCATCGGGTTCACCGGAACGGCATTGTCGGCGACGTAAGCCTTGATGCGCTCGATGTCCCAGTCGGCGAGCGGGTTGACCTTGATGAGGTTGCGCTCGGCGTCGTATTCGGCAAAGGGCGTCTCGGCGCGGTTGCCGGACTGGCCGCGGCGAAGGCCGGTGATCCAGAAGGAGGCGCCTTCCAGCGCGCGGGCAAGCGGCTTCAGCTTGCGCACGCTGCAACAGGCATGGCGCGCCTCGACGCTCTCGTAGAAGCCGTTGAGGCCGTACTTTTCGGCGTAGGCGTCGATATCGTCCTGAACGGGGTGGTAGCGCATGATGGCGATGGCGTATTGGCCTTCCGTCTCGTCGATGAGGTCGACGGTCTCCTTGAAGAGCCGGCCGGTCTCCAGCGTCACGACGTCGACGGGCAGGCGCTCGGTGCCGATGGCGGCGGTGATGACCTGGTCCTCAATGCCGAGGCTGGTGGTGAAGACGGCGCGCCCGCCAAGCCCGGCCACGAGCGCGAGGCGCCCGGCAAGATCGAGGCCGGCAAGTTTGTCGTTCAGGGCCTCGGCGGTCCCGTTTCCGGTAAGAACAGTCATTCCGTTTCCAAGCCTTTGCGAGAAGTGCCCGGATTATCGCAGCCGATGCTCCCGCGAGACAGCAAAACGGATTTCCAAAGCCTCGGGCCGGAGAGCAAATATCTCTCCATCTCGGCCCCCCGGCAGAAATCCTGCCGCGAAAGAAGGCTTTGAAATTACTCTATAAAAATAGTAGAAAATAGGGTACCTACAGGCCGGCGGCCTTGCGCAACGCCTCGTTCATGCGGCTCTGCCAGCCCTTTCCGCTTGCCCGGAAACGGGCGATGACGTCTTCGTCGAGCCGGAGGGTGACCTGCTTTTTCGGATGTGCCAGCGACGGACGGCCGCGCGACTTGCGGTGATCCTCCATAGCCTTGAAGAATTCCGGGGGAAGGACCTCTTTCGCCGGGCGCAGGGCCGCCAGTTCAGCGTCGCTCATCTCGGGAAAATCGACGGCGCCCCAGTCTTCCTGCGTATATCCCTCACCGGGCTGGAATGGCGTCAGCTTTGTGGTCTTGGCCATGGGAGCCTCCTTCTTTCCCTGTCGCTCGCCGGGCGGAAGCTGATGATCGAAACGGCTTCCCGACCGAGAGTCATGAAGATCACGGCGGCCGTGCCGTCCCGGAAATAGCCGAGAGCTTTCAGGCGCCGCCGACCGGAAGCATCCGGCCTGGCATCCTCGACGACGGCATTCGCCCAGTCGAATTCGCCGATATCCGTGAAATCGAGGCGGTGCTTTTGCAGGTTGGCCTGCCGCTTCGGTTCGTCCCAGACGATCTTCATGATTTAATGTAGTTACATTATTTCCGGCGTCAACCTACCGGTCGCTCACCATCGCCCGCGGGTTGACCCATGGCTCCTGGTTGGAGCGGGGGAGGGGCTGCCTGCCGAGGATATGGTCCGCAGCCTTCTCGCCGGTCATGATCGAGGGGGCGTTGAGGTTGCCGTAGGTGACGTGGGGGAAGATCGACGAATCCGCGACGCGCAAGGCCTCGACGCCGATCACGCGGGTTTCGGGATCGACCACGGCCATCGGGTCGCTTGCCGCGCCCATGCGGCAGGTGCCGCAGGGGTGGTAGGCGCTTTCCAGATGCTCGCGCAGGAAGGCGTCGATCTCATCGTCGCTCTGCACCTTCTCGCCGGGCTGGATTTCCGGGCCGCGGAATTCGTCGAAGGCTTTCTGCCCGAAGATCTCGCGGGTGAGGCGCACGCAATGGCGGAACTTCACCCAGTCTTCCTCATGGCTCATGTAGTTGAAGCGGATGACCGGATCGGCCATCGGATCGGCCGAGCGGAGCGTCACGTTGCCGCGCGACTTCGACAGGTTGTAGCCGACATGCACCTGGAAGCCGTGGCTCTTCGCCGCCGCCTTGCCGTCGTAGGAGATGGCGACGGGCAGGAAATGGTACTGGATATCCGGCTGCTTCAAGCCGGCAGCCGAGCGCAGGAACGCGCAGGCCTCGAACTGGTTGGAGGCGCCGAGCCCGCCCTTGGAGAGCAGCCACTGCGCGCCCGCAACCCCCTGCCAGAACCACGGCAGCCAGGAATAGAGCGAGACCGGCTTGGTCGAGATCTGCTGGAAGTAGAATTCCATATGGTCCTGCAGGTTCGCGCCGACGCCCGGCCGGTCGACCTTCACCTCGATCCCCATGTCCTGGAGGTGCTGCGCCGGGCCGATGCCGGAGAGCATCAGCAGCTTCGGCGAGTTGAAGGAGGAGGCCGAGACGATCACCTCGCGGTTCGCCCGCACCACCTCGACGACGCCGTTCCGCTCGATCTCGACGCCGACCGCCCGGCCGTTCTCGATGACGATTTTCCGCGCGAAGCAGCGGACGAGGGAGACGTTCGGCCGCTTCATGGCGGGGCGCAGATACGCGTTCGCCGCCGACCAGCGCCGGCCGTCGTGGATCGTCTGCTCCATCAGGCCGAAGCCCTCCTGCTTGGAGCCGTTATAGTCGTCCGTCAGCTCGAAACCGGCCTGGCTGCCCGCCTGGATGAAGGCGTGGAAGAGCGGGTTCGTCACGGGGCCGCGCTGGACGTGCAGCGGCCCGTCCGTGCCGCGCCAGCCGGCTTCCCCGCCATGCGAGGTCTCCATGCGCTTGTAGTAGGGCAGCACGTCCGCATAGGCCCATCCCTGCGCGCCGAGCTCTTCCCAGCGGTTGAAGTCCTCCGCGTGGCCGCGCACATAGACGAGCCCGTTGATGGAGGAGGAGCCGCCGATCACCTTGCCGCGCGGCGCGGTGATGCGCCGGTTGTTGAGGTTCGGCTCGGGCTCGGAGAGATAGCCCCAGTTGTAGCGCTTCATGCTCATCGGCCAGGCGAGCGCCGCCGGCATCTGGATGAACGGCCCGATATCCGACCCGCCATATTCCAGCACCATGACGCTATGCTTGCCGTCTTCCGAAAGCCGGTAGGCGATGGCCGAGCCGGCCGAACCGGAGCCGACGATGATGTAGTCTGCGTTCTGCATGACCGTTTCTTTCCCTGGGTGGGGTTTGCCCCTCATCCGCCTGCCGGCACCTTCTCCCCGCAGGCGGGGAGAAGGGGGTGTGGCAAGCATTCATTCCAACCTGAACCGTCCTCATGGGCCGAAAACGACGCCTCCTGCCTCCTTCTCCCCGCTTGCGGGGAGAAGGTCGCGGCAGCGGGATGAGGGGCAGCTCCGATCATCTCAATACGGCGCCTCGACCTTGCCCATCGACACGTAGACCGTCTTCAGCTCCGAATAGTGCTCCAGCGCGGCGAGCGAATTTTCCCGCCCGAAGCCGGATTGCTTGGAGCCGCCGAAGGGGATTTCCACGGGGGCGAGGTTGTAGGTGTTGATCCACAGCGTGCCGGCCTCCAGCCGGTCGACGACGCGGTGCGCCCGGGTGAGGTCGGACGTGAAGACGCCGCCGGAAAGGCCGAATTCCGTGGCGTTGCCGCGTTCGATCACCTCGTCCTCATGGTCGAAGTCGAGCACGCACATGACCGGCCCGAAGATTTCTTCGCGCGCGATGGTCATGCTGTCCGTGACGTCGGAAAAGACGGTCGGCTGGATGTAGTAGCCTTCGCCCGAAACGTCGTTGGGAATGCCGCCGCCCGTCAGCAGCGTTGCCCCTTCCGCCTTGCCCTTCTCGATATAGTCGAGAACCTTGTCGCGCTGCGCCTTGGAAACCATCGGCCCGAGCTGTGTCGCCTCGTCCATCGGATCGCCGATCAGGATTTTTTCCGTCCGCTCTTTCAGGCGCGACAGGAATTTCTCCCTGATGCCCTTCTGCACGAAGACGCGCGTGCCGTTGGAGCAGACCTGCCCCGTCGAATAGAAGTTGCCGAGCATCGCCCCGCCGATGGCGCTTTCAAGGTCGGCGTCGTCGAAGACGATGAGCGGCGACTTGCCGCCGAGCTCCATGGTGACATGCTTCAACTCGGACGCGGCGGCCCCCGCCACCTTCCGGCCGGTCGGCACGGAGCCGGTGAGCGAGACCTTGGCGACGTCCTTGTGGTTGACGAGCAGCGGCCCGGTGGTGCGGTCGCCCTGGATGACGTTGTAGAGCCCCTTCGGCAGCCCGGCCTCATGCAGGATTTCGGCGATCTTCAGCGCGCCGAGCGGGGTGTTCTCCGAGGGCTTGAAGACCATGGCATTGCCGCAGACGAGCGCCGGCGCGCCCTTCCAGCAGGCGATCTGCTGGGGATAGTTCCACGCGCCGATGCCGACGCAGACCCCGAGCGGCACGCGCTTGGTAAAGGCGAAGTCTGCCCCGAGCGGGATATAATCGCCGTTGAGCCCCGCGGCCGCGATGCCGCCGAAGAATTCGAAAGCGTCCGCCCCCGACGTCGGGTCGGCGACGATGGTTTCCTGGATCGGTTTTCCCGTGTCGAGCGTCTCCAGCTCGGAAAGTTCCCGGTTCCTCTCGCGCATGATCTCGGCGGCGCGTTTCAGGATGCGGCCCCGCGCGGTGGGGCTCATCGCCGCCCATTCCTTCTGCGCGCGCCTGGCGGAGGCGACGGCCTTTTCCACGATGGCGGGCGTTGCGGCATGAAGGCGCGCGATCACCTCGCCGGTGGCGGGGTAGACGCTGTCGAACGGCATGCCGGCGGTGTCCTCGACATATTCGCCGTCGATGAAGTGCGAGGCTTTCGGTTGGGCTCTCATCTCATTCTCCCCGCGGATAGCGTTTGGATTCCTCGAGATTGTCGAGGTTCATGTGGTTGCGCATGTAGCGTTCGGAGGCCTTCTGCAGCGGCTGGTGGTCCCAGGGATAATAGGCCCCGTTCCTCAGCGCCTCGTAGACCACCCAGCGGCGCGCCTGGCTCTCGCGCACGGCCGCGTCGAAGGCCGCCATGTCCCAGCGCGCCTCGCGCATCTGCCGGAAAGCCTCCAGCGTCGCCTTGACGACGGGGCTTTCGGAGGTCGCAAGGTTGGCGAGTTCCAGCGGATCGGCCTCAAGGTCGTAAAGCTGCTCCGGGTCGAGCTCGCAATGGACATATTTCCACTTGCCCTCGCGGATGCCGACGAGCGGCGCATAGGAGGCTTCCGCCGCATATTCCATCAGCACGGGCGTCGTGCGCTCCTCTCCGTTGATGACCGGCACGAGGCTTTCCCCGTCCGTCCAGGGCATCACCTCGCCCATGGAGATGCCGGCAAGGTCGCACAGCGTCGGCGTCACGTCGAGGTTGGAGGTCGGCGCAAGATGCAGGCCGGGGGTGACGCCGGGGCCGGCGATCATCAGCGGCACGCGGGCCGAGCCCTCGAAGAAGTTCATCTTGAACCACAGGCCCCGCTCGCCGAGCATATCGCCGTGGTCCGAGCAGAAGAAGATCAGCGTGTCGTCCAGCATGCGCGTGCGCGTCAGCGTGTCGACGAGCTCGCCGACCTTCTCGTCGAGATAGGAGATGTTGGCGAAATAGGCCTGCCGCGAGCGGCGCACGTTCTCCTCGGTGATGGCGAAGGCGGCATAGTCGCAGGAATGCAGGATCCGGGCGGAGTGCGGGTCCTGCTCCTCCAGCATGCCGACCGTCGGCGTCAGGTGTTCGCAATCCTCATAGAGGTCCCAGAATTTCTTCCGCGCCACATAGGGGTCGTGCGGGTGGGTGAAGGAGACGGTGACGCACCAGGGTCGGCGGGCCGCGTCGTCGTTCTCACGGGAAAGCTGGTAGAGCTTCTGGTTCGCGAGGAAGGCGACCTCGTCGTCATATTCCATCTGGTTGGTGATCTCGGCAACGCCTGCGCCCGTCACCGAGCCCATGTTGTGATACCACCAGTCGATGCGCTCGCCGGGCTTGCGATAATCCGGCGTCCAGCCGAAATCGGCGGGGTAGATGTCCGTCGTCAGCCGCTCCTCGAAGCCGTGCAGCTGGTCCGGACCGACGAAATGCATCTTGCCCGACAGCGCCGTGTAATAGCCGGCGCGGCGCAGGTGATGCGCGAAGGTCGGGATGGAGGAGACGTATTCGGCGGCGTTGTCATAGACCTGCGTGCGGCTCGGCAACTGCCCGGCCATGAAGGAGGCGCGGGCAGGGGCGCACAGCGGCGAGGAGGTGTAGTTGTTGCGGAACCGCGCCGAGCGCGCCGCCAGCGCCTTCATGTGCGGCGCATGCAGGAAGTCCGCCGGCCCGTCCGGGAAGAACGTCCCGTTGAGCTGGTCGACCATGATGATCAGGATGTTCGGCTTTTCGGCGGTCACGGGAAAATCCTTGAAATGGCGGTGTCGGTGTGTGGGGCAAGTCCCTCTCTGCCTGCCGGCATCTCCCCCACAAGGGGGGAGAAAGCTGGCGGCTTGCTCCTTGCCCGATTTTCACGCCGAGGGTGCGGCAGATTAAGTCCCTCCCCCTTGTGGGGAGGGGTTGGGGAGGGGCCTTCATGCCCGGCAGGGCAGAGGGGGGTGTCGTCGCAGGAAAAGATCATCCCACCTCCACCCCGCAGGCCCGAAGCTGCGCGTCCACATAGCTTTCCGTCAGCGCGATGGAGGATTCGATGCTGACGGGCGCCGAGCGCAGGCCCTGCCGCAGGTAGAGCCCGTCGATCATCGCCGCCGCGCCGTCCGCGATGGCGGAGGCCTCTTGCGCTGGGCAGAGCCGCTTGAGGTTCGACAGGAGATTGGAATTGAGCCGCCGCGCATAGACGACGAGCAGGCGCCGCACCGCCTCCGAGCGCTGCGCCTCCGTATAGAAGGCGAGCCATGCCGCCACCGTCTCCGGCGCGAACTGGTGCGCCTGGAAATTGACGCGGATGAGCGCCGAAAGTTTTTCGCGCGGGGTTGCAGCTTCGTTCAGCGCCGCCACCGCGTCCTCGCGCAGCGTGCGAAGGAGGCTGCGGATCGTCTCGATGACGAGCTGTTCCTTGGAGCCGAAATAGTGGTGCGCCAGGGCAGGGGAGACGCCGGCATGGCGGGCGATCTCCGACATGGTCACGGTCAGCGAGCCGTGGTCGCCGACCGCCCTCAGCGTCGCGTCCACCAGCGCCTTGCGGCGCACCGGCTCCATTCCAACCTTCGGCATGTGGTTCCCCTGATTTTGGGCAAGCGTATTTTTAATTGAGCGATCAATCAATAAAAATCTTCGGTGCGGAAGGGTGCCGAAACGGACTGTCGCGTCCGGCCCGTGTTTCGTGCTAGCCTGCCTTTGTTTCCGTTCGTCTTTTCGAGGTGAATCATGGTCCTCTCCCCTGGAATGAACCCCCTCTCGGAAGTCCGCGCCAAATGGGGCTGGTTCGTCGCCCTCGGCGTCGTCCTGCTTCTGTTCGGCGGCATCGCCGCGGCCAACCTGTTTTTGGCGACGGTCGCCTCGGTCTATTATGTTGGCATGCTGATGATCGTCGGCGGCGCCGTCCATCTCGCCCATGCCTTCCAGGTCAAGGCCTGGCGGGAGACGATCGCCTGGGCGCTGAGCGCGCTGCTCTACCTCGCCGCCGGCGTGCTCGCCTTCGTCAACCCGGTGCTGACGTCGGCGGTGCTGACGCTGCTGATGGCCTGCGCGCTGCTGGTCGCCGGCGTCTTCCGTATCTTCGCCGCCTGGCGCGTGCGGCCGGAGAGCGGCTGGGGATGGCTCATGGCGGGCGGCATCGTCACGGCGCTCGCCGGCGTCGTCTTCATCCTCGGCTGGCCGGTCAACAGCCTCTGGCTGCTCGGCCTCTTCCTCGCCTTCGACCTCGCCATGCAGGGCTGGTCCCTCATCGCCTTCGGCCTTGCGCTGAAGAGGTAGGCGTCCCGGGCCATCTGCCCCTCACCCTAACCCTCTCCCCGCAAGCGGGGAGAGGGGACGTGCCCGGCGAATGGGTATTGGTTGGGGAAGACACCACGGCATACCCCCTTCGCCCCGCTTGCGGGGAGAAGGTGCCGGCAGGCGGATGAGGGGCAAACCCCACGCGCCGCTCCGCCCCTTTACCTCCCGCCGCCACGGGCCCATCATGGCGGCAGGAGGAATTTGCATGGACGTTTCCATCATCGGCTGGGCGCATACACGCTTCGGCAGGCTCGAGGGCGAGACGGTCGAGAGCCTGATCGTCACTGTCGCGCGTGAGGCCATCGCCCATGCGGGCCTTGCCGCCGCCGATATCGACGAGATCGTGCTCGGCCATTTCAACGCCGGCTTCTCGCCGCAGGATTTCACGGCAAGCCTCGTGCTCCAGGCCGACGACGCGCTGCGCTTCAAGCCGGCGACGCGGGTGGAGAATGCCTGCGCCACGGGTTCTGCCGCCGTCCACCAGGGCATCCGCGCCATCCGCGCCGGGGCGGCCCGCCATGTGCTGGTCGTCGGCGTCGAGCAGATGACGACAGCGCCGCCGGCCGGAATCGGCGCCAATCTCCTGAAGGCCTCCTACCTGCCGGAGGACGGCGACACGCCCGCCGGTTTTGCCGGCGTCTTCGGCCGGATCGCCGCCGCCTATTTCCAGCGCCACGGCGACCAGTCCGACGCGCTCGCCGCCATCGCCGCCAAGAACCACCGGAACGGCGTCGCCAATCCCTATGCCCAGATGCAGAAGGACCTCGGCTTTACTTTCTGCCGCACCGAGAGCGAGAAGAACCCCTTCGTCGCTGGCCCCCTGAAGCGCACGGATTGCTCGCTCGTCTCCGACGGCGCCGCCGCCCTCGTGCTCGCCTCCACGGATGCCGCCGCAAGCGCCCCGCGCGCCATCGGCTTTCGCGCCGCCGCCCATGTGCAGGATTTCCTGCCCATGTCGAAGCGCGACATCCTGCGCTTCGAGGGCTGTACGGAAGCATGGCGGCAGGCTTTGGCCGAAGCGGGCGCAACGCTCGGCGACCTCTCCTTCGTCGAGACGCACGACTGCTTCACCATCGCCGAGCTCATCGAATACGAGGCGATGGGCCTTGCAAAGCCCGGCGAGGGCGGCCGGCTGGCGCTTTCCGGCGAGACGGCGAAGGGCGGCCGCCTGCCGGTCAATCCCTCCGGCGGACTCAAGGCCAAGGGCCATCCGATCGGCGCGACGGGCGTCTCCATGCATGTGCTGGCGGCCATGCAGCTTGCCGGCGAGGCGGGCGGCATCCAGGTCCCCTGCGCCACCCTCGGCGCCCTTTTCAACATGGGTGGCGCCGCCGTCGCCAACTACGTCTCCATCCTCGAACGGCGGCACTGAGCCCGCCCGTTTGACAGCCGGCCGGGCTGCGCCTAGATATTTCCTCGTGGGATGGGGATGGTGCTCCCCGAGAACTGCCGTTCATCGGCTGATAGCGCCTGCCAGGCCGGCCAGCGATGGCCGTCGACGGCGGGAGCGTGCCTTGCGACCGCCCGTGGGCGGTTTTTCGTTGCCCGGATATCTTGATCGCAGACCTTTGAGGCAACGGACATGAACTATCTGATCGTCTTTCTCGGTGCCGGCGTCGGCGGTGCGGCGCGCCACGGGGTGAACGTGCTTTCCGCCCGGCTCGTCGGCACGGGCTTTCCCACCGGCACCCTCGTCGTCAACGCGCTCGGCTGCCTGCTGATGGGGCTGATCGCCGGCACCTTCGCCTTCCGCGGGCACCTGCCGCAGGAAATGCGGCTGTTCCTGACGACCGGCATTCTCGGCGGCTTCACCACCTTCTCCACCTTCTCGCTCGACGCGGCGCTGCTTTGGGAGCGCGGCGAGACGGGTCTGGCGGCGCTCTATGTCGGCGCATCGCTTCTCCTGTCGCTGGCGGGCGTTGCGGCCGGCCTCGCCCTGACGCGCACGGTGCTGTCCGGCGGCGCGGTATGAGCGGGCTTTCGGGCGCATGGCAGGCCTGGGCGCTCGGCTCGGCCGCCTTCGCCGCGCTGACGGCGATCTTCGCCAAGGTCGGCGTCGCCGGGGTCAATCCGGATTTCGCGACCTTCGTGCGCACGCTCGTCATCCTCGCCGCCATCGCCCTCATGCTGACGCTTGCCGGTAGCTGGCAGGCGCCCGGCGCGGTGCCGGCGAGAAGCTGGATCTTCCTCGTTCTCTCGGGTCTTGCGACGGGCGCCTCGTGGCTGTGCTATTTCCGCGCCCTGCAACTCGGCAAGGCGTCCGAGGTCGCGCCCGTCGACAAGCTGAGCGTGGTGCTCGTCGCGCTCTTCGCCGCGCTTTTCCTCGGCGAGCAGCTTTCCCCCGCCCATTGGGCGGCGGTCGTGATGATCGGCGGCGGCGCCCTGCTGCTGGCGCTGCCGATATGAAGGAATTTTTGCCCAACTGCCTGTCGCAGTTGCGCTTTCACTAAATTGTCATACTAAAGAAACGGTTTGTTCAGGACTGGTGCGGAGACTTCCCTTCACCATTCACGCTCCGGAGCATCCGCATGTCCGCCGCCGAATTGCTCGCCCTTCGCCGCTTCGGCGATGGCGAGATCGTCACGCTCGCAAAGCTCGTGATCGAAACGGCCTTCCAGCCGATCGTCGAGGCCGCGACCGGCGCGGTGTTCGGCTACGAGTCGCTGATGCGCGGCTTCGACCGCCTCGGCTTCCGCTCCCCGCTGGATCTCCTCGACCGGGCGCACGAGGCCGGCCAGCTCCTTGCGCTGGAGCACATGATCAACAGCCGCGCCATCGCGGCCTTCGTGGCGCTGCCGGATTTCCGCTCGCGCACGCTCTTCGTCAACCTGGATTCCCGCCTCGTGCCGCAAGGCGCCGATCTCGTCGAGCGCCTGGTCGGACACCTGACGCGCGCCGGCATTCCGGCTTCCTCCATCTGCTTCGAGATCTCCGAGCGCTTCGACAACGATACGCTGCCGGAGTTCTCCGCGCTGGTGCGCAAGCTGCGCCTTGCCGGCTTCAAGCTCGCCATCGACGATTTCGGCGTCGGCCATAACGGGCTCAAGCTGCTCTGCGACCATCCGGTGGATTATCTCAAGATCGACCGCCACTTCGTCTCGGGCATGGAGGCCGATGCCCGCAAGCGCCACCTCGTGCGCAACACGGTCAACGCCGCCCATGTGCTCGGCACGCGGGTGATCGCCGAGGGCGTGGAGACCGAGGCGGAGTTCGTCGCCTGCCGCGAGGCGGGCTGCGACCTCGTGCAGGGCTGGTTCGTCTCGCGCCCCGTCACGGATTTTTCCGCGCTCGGCCCGGTCTATGCGCAGGTCGCCCGCGCCGGCGGCACGCGCCGCGCCTCCAGCACGCTCGACAGCATCCTCATCCGTCGCGAGATCGAGCAGGTCGCGGTGCTGCGCGAGAGCGAGAGCCTGGAAACGGTGTTCGAGTTCTTCCGGCGCGATCCCAAGCGCACCTTCTTCCCCGTGCTCAACGCCAATGACGAGCCGCGCGGCATCCTGCAGGAATACCACGTCAAGGAGCTGAGCTATCACCCCTTCGGCCGCGACCTCATCAAAAACAGGCTCTACCAGAAGGGCCTGGCGCATTTCGTGGCCGCCGCGCCCATCGCCGACCTCGACACGCCCGCCGAGCAGCTTCTCGACATCTTCACCGGCATGGGCGGCAACGAATGCGTGATCCTGACGGAGAATATGCGCTATGCCGGCATCCTGTCGGCTTCCTCGCTCATCAAGATCATCAACGAGAAGCGGCTGAAGACGGCGGAGGACCAGAACCCGCTGACCGGCCTTCCCGGCAACCGGGCGATCCGCGACTATCTCCAGGACAAGGCGCTCGACGGCGACCAGACGCGGTGCCTTTGCTATTTCGACTTCGACAATTTCAAGCCGTTCAACGATCGCTACGGCTTCCACAAGGGCGACCTCGCGCTCTCGCTCTTCGCCTCGCTGCTCAGGCGCGATTTCGTCGGCGAGGACGTGTTCGTCGGCCATGTCGGGGGCGACGATTTCTTCGCCGGCGTCAGCGGCCGCCCGGCCGGCGAGGTGCGGGACGTGCTGGAGCGGCTGCTTGCGGATTTTTCCCGCGAGGTGCGCGCGCTCTATTCGCCGGAGGACCGGCTGGCGGGCGAGATCCGCGGCCGCGACCGCGCCGGCCGGGAGACCCGTTTTCTCCTGATGCGCTGCTCGGCCGTGGTGCTGGTCGTGCCGGAAGGCGAGGTGATCGGCGAGGCCGGGCAGATCAGCACCCGCATCGCCGCCCTGAAGAGCGAGGCGAAGGAAAGCGGCGGCGGGCTGGTGCTGTCTTCGGCGGGGGCGTGAAAACCCCTCCCTAAATCCCTCCCCACAAGGGGGAGGGACTTAACCAGCGGCACTCTCGACATTCAAGAAACGAGGAAAAAGGCCGGCAGGCGGAGAGGGTCTTCAAGCCGTTTCAAATGACCGCCGCTTTCCGCTAGAATTGCCCTCCATCGAGAAAGCGCCGGGGAGGCGGAACCATGTCACTTCCATCGACCATGTCCTATATCGGGCTTGCCGAGCACGGCGGGCCGGAAAACCTGACGGTGATGGAGGGGCCGGTCCCCAAGCCGCGCCCCGGCGAGATCCTCGTGCGCGTGGAAGCGGCGGGCATCAACCGGCCGGATATCCTCCAGCGCAAGGGCGATTATCCGCCGCCGCCGGATGCAAGCCCCATCCTCGGCCTGGAGGTGGCGGGCGAGATCGCCGCGCTCGGCGAGGGCGTCACCGGCTGGAAGATCGGCGACAGGGTCTCAGCGCTGGCGAACGGGGGCGGCTATGCGCATTACTGCACCGTGCCGGCCGGCCAGGCGCTGCCTTTTCCAAAAGGCTATGACGCGGTGAAGGCCGCGGCCCTGCCGGAGACCTTCTTCACCGTCTGGGCGAACCTCTTCATGATGGCGGGCCTGAGGCCGGGCGAAAGCGTGCTCGTCCACGGCGGCACGAGCGGCATCGGCACGACGGCGATCCAGCTTGCGGTCGCCTTCGGCTGCCGCGTCTTCACCACGGCCGGAACAGCGGAGAAGTGCAGGGCCTGCCTTTCGCTGGGCGCCGCCCGGGCGATCAACTACCGCGAGGAGGATTTCGCCGCCGTCATCGCGGAGGAGACCGGCAAGGTCGGCGTCGACGTCGTGCTCGACATGATCGGCGCGGCCTATTTCGAGCGCAACCTGAAGTCGCTCGCCCGCGACGGGCGGCTCGCGATCATCGCCTTCCTCGGCGGCGTGGTCGCCGACAGGGTGAACCTCGCGCCGATCATGCTGCGGCGGCTCAACGTGATGGGCTCGACCATGCGCCCGCGCACGGCGGCGGAAAAGGAGGAGATCCGCGACGAGCTTCTGGCGCGGGTCTGGCCGCTCCTGGAGGAGGGGCGCATCGCCCCGGTGGTCGATGCGGTCCTTCCCTTCGACGAGGTCGGCGCCGGCCATCGCATGATGGAGCGCGGCGACCATATCGGCAAGATCGTGCTGACCTTCGAGTGAGCCGTCAGCCCGCCGCCCGCTCGCGCGGCAGGCCGATGGCAAGGAAGATCGCCAGCGCCGCCGGCAGGGCGAGCAGCGCATAGAGCCAGCGCGCGGCGACGAGCGCGCCGTCGACGCCGCCGGGCTCCACCAGCCCCGCCGAGTTGACGATGATGCCGGCGAGCGCCGCCCCGAAGGCAGCGCCCAGCGACTGCATGGTGGTGATCGCGGCCGAGGCCTTGTCCGTCTCCCCGGCGGGGGCGAGATGCAGCACATGGGTGACGAGATGCGCCCAGCCCATGCCGATGCCGAAGCCCATGAGGAAGATGAGGAGCGTGGCGAGCGCCAGCACGGCGATGCTGCCCGCCGGATTGTGCCGCGCGAGCGCGAGGACGAGGAGGGCGGTCGCCAGCGCCTCGATGGCCGCGCCGACGACGATCACCCGGTTGGCGCGCCCGTCCCTCAGGCCGGCGGTGAGGAAGGCCGCGGCCGTCCAGCCGAGCGCGAGCAGCGCCACGAGATAGCCCGAGACGAGCGGCGTCACCCCATGCAGTACCTGCAGGAAATAGGGGATGTAGACATCCGAGCAGATCGTCACCAGCAGCATCAGCATGAGGAGATAGACACGGGCGAGCGGCGAGGAAAGGCGGATCGTGCCGGCCGGCAGCAGCCGCGCCTTCGCGCCCCGCTCGATGGCGATGGCCGCAAGGACGCCGGCGACGGCTGCGGCGGAGAGCAGGGCGCGCAGGGCCGGCGCTTCCGCGGAGCTGGCGAAGGATAGCATGACGACGGCGGAAACGAGAAGGACGATCTGCGGGAAGGGCGTCTTCGTCGTCACCCGCTCGCCGTCGCCCTTCGGCAGCAGCTTCGGCGCGGCGGCGGCCATCAGCGCGGAGAGCGGCACGAGCAGCGCGAAGGCCTCGCGCCAGGCGCTGCCGGCGGCGAAGATGCCGCCGATCGTCGGGCCGAGGAAGGTGGCGATGCCCCAGGCGGCGGCATAGAGCGTGGAGGCCGTGCTCCACAGCGGCTCGGGATAGACGAAGCGCACGAAGGCATAGCCGAGCGCGACGAGGAAGCCCGCGCCCAGTCCCTGCACCGACCGGCCGATGAGCACCGTTTCCATGCTCGGCGAAAGCGCGCAGACGAGGCTGCCGAGGCCGAAGAGCAGCGCCCCGAAGACATAGCAGCGGTTGAGCGTGACGCTCTCCGGCCGCACGGCGACGAAGGTGGAGCCGAGCACGGAGGCCGCGACATAGGCCGTCGTCGCCCAGGCGAACAGCGAGAGCCCGCCGATATCGCGCACGATGGAGGGCATCAGCGTGGCGGTGATGTAGGTCTCCACCGCATGCAGCATGATCCCGCCGCCCAGCATCAGCGTGCCGAACAGATAGGCGCGGGAGAACAGACTGGAAAGCCGCGGCGCGGCTTCCTTCGGGGCGGTATCGTCCGACATGGAAAGGCCTTTTGCAAAAGAGCTTCCGGAGAGGTGCCACGGCGCAACCACGAGTTCAAGCCGCGACTTTTCACTGGTGGGGGACGAGGGAGGATATCCTTGCGAGCGGGAAAGGTATCCGGGGGCACTCGGCAACGGCACGCACGTCGATACCTTTCCTCCTGCCCCTCCTCCGTCATGCTCGGGCTTGACCCGAGCATCCACGCTACAAGCGAGGGTCGTCCGTGGGACTGGATCCTCGGGTCAAGCCCGAGGATGACGGAAGTGGAGAGGGGAGCGCCGGCATGCTACAACGGCACGTAGCACCAGCAGGCAATGCCACCCGCCCGCAACGGCCCGCCCGCCTTACGGCGCCCACTCGCCCGCGACCTGCCGGGTCGCCACGTTGAAGCGGTTCCACACGTTGATCGTGGCGATCTCCACGACGAGCGCGGCGAGCGCCGTTTCGTCGTAGTGGCGGGCGGCCTCGTTCCAGATCGTATCCGGCACCGGCTCCTCCCGGTCGGCGATGCGGGTCAGCGCCTCGGTGAGGGCGAGGGCGGCGCGCTCGGCATCCGTATAGAACGGCGCCTCCCGCCAGGCGGCGACCGAGAGGATGCGCCGGTCCGTCTCGCCGGCCTTCTTCATCATGCGCGGGTGGAGGTCGACGCAGAAGCTGCAGCCGTTGATCTGGCTGGCGCGCAGGTGGACGAGCTGGGCGGTCCTTTCCGGCAGGCCGGTTTCCTGCGCGGCCTTCTGGAGGGCGCCCATGGCGGTCATGACGGCGGGCAGGACGGTGACGATATTGGTCATGCGGGATTGCATTTTCTGGCTCCTTGCAATGATTTGCGCTTCGACGGCGGCAAGCCGTCACATCGGTGCGGCTTGGTTCGTCATGGCCATGACGCCACCAGCAGAGGGAGTGTGACCGATGGGCGAGAAATTTTCTGGGGCAGGCCGTTTCGAGGCGGAGCGGGGGCGGCTTCATGCCGTGGCCTATCGCATGCTGGGCTCGCACGCCGAGGCCGAGGATGCCGTGCAGGAGGCCTGGCTGCGGCTGGAGCGCGCCGGCGAAAGCGGCATCGACAATCCCGCCGGCTGGCTCACCACGGTGGTCGGCCGCATCTGCCTCGACATGCTGCGCGCGCGCCTTCGCCGCCGCGAGGACCCGATCGACGGCGAGGCGGGCGAGGTGCAGCATGCCGATCCCGCCGCCGGCGCGGACGAGCAGGCGGCGCTCGCCGATTCCGTCGGCCTTGCGCTCCTCGTCGTTTTGGAGCGGCTGACGCCGGCCGAGCGCCTCGCCTTCGTGCTGCACGACATGTTCGACGTGCCCTTCGAGGAGATCGGCCGCATCGTCGAGCGCTCGCCCGTCGCCGCCCGCCAGCTTGCAAGCCGCGCCCGCCGCCGCGTGCAGGGCCTGCCGGATACGCCGTCCGCCGATTACGAGCGGCGCAAGGGCGTGGTCGCCGCCTTCCTCGCCGCCTCGCGCGACGGCGATTTCGCCGGCCTTCTCGCCGTGCTCGATCCCGACGTCGTGTTCCATGCGGATGCCGATGCGGCCCGGCTCGCCTCGCTTGCCGACCTGCGCGGCGCCGAGGCCGTGGCGACGTTCTTCGACGGCAAGGCGACCGCCGCCCGGCTCGCCCTTGTCGATGGCGACCTCGGCCTTGCCGTCGTCCTCGGCGGGGCGCTTCGGGTCGTCGTGCGCGTCACGGTGGAAGGCGAGCGGATCGTCGCCATCGAATCGATCGCCGATCCGGCGCGCCTTGCCGCCTTCGAGGTGGAATATCTATGAAACCGAGTGGGCAAGGGCGCGGATTTCGGCTAAGACCGCGCCCAATCACACGTTCGAGGAGGATGAGCATGGCCAACCCGGTTCTTGTCGAGGTCACGCGCGGCAATCTGGTGGAAAGCCGCCATCGCGGCATGGTCGTGGCGGTGGACGGCGACGGCAAGGTCGTCTTCTCGCAAGGCGATATCGATGCGGCCGTCTTCCCGCGCTCGGCCTGCAAGGCCATGCAGGGCCTGCCGCTGATCGAAAGCGGCGCGGCCGACGCCTACGGCTTCGGCGCGAAGGAACTGGCGCTCGCCTGCTCCTCGCACAGCGGCGAGCCGGAGCATGTGCGCCTTGCCGCAGGCATACTCGCCGCCGCCGGCCTCGACGAGAGCGTTCTGGAATGCGGCGCGCACTGGTCCTTCGACCAGCCGGTGCTGATCGACCAGGTGCGCAGCCTCGACCGGCCGAGCGCCCTTCACAACAATTGCTCGGGAAAGCATGCCGGCTTCGTCTGTGCCGCCTGCCACGGCGGCACGGCGCTGAAGGGCTATGTGCGCTACGAGCATCCCGTGCAGGCGGAAATCCGCGGCGTCATGGAGGACCTGACCGGCGCGGCGCTCGGCACCGACAATTGCGGCACCGACGGCTGCTCCATTCCCACCTATGCCGTGCCGCTGAAGAGCCTTGCGCACGGTTTCGCGAAGATGGCGACCGGTACAAGCCTTGCGCCCGAGCGCGCCAGGGCCTCCCGCCGGCTGATAGAGGCCTGCATGGCCGAGCCCTTCTTTGTCGCCGGAACAAAACGCGCCTGCACGCGGCTGATGAAGATGGCGCCCGGCCGTATCTTCGCCAAGACGGGCGCGGAGGGCGTCTTCTGCGCGGCGATCCCGGAAAAGGGCATCGCCATCGCCCTAAAATGCGAGGACGGCACGACGCGCGCGGCCGAGAGCATGGTCGCCGCCACGCTCGCCCGCTTCTTCGCCAATGAGCCCGCCATTCACGGCGCGCTGATGGCCATGGCGAACCATTCCATGTCCAACTGGAACGGCATCCATGTCGGCGATGTCCGCGTGACGGACGCCTTCGCCGCCTGACGGCCGATTTTTTCGCGGGGGCTTGTCGGGACAGGGCGGGCAGCTACGTCCTTGTGGCAGGACGGGACGATCCGCCGCCGGCGGCGCCCCGCTTCGCAACCGAAAACCAGGAGGCCTTTCATGCGCATGATCTTCGTCAACCTTCCCGTCAAGGACCTGCCCGCCACCCGCCGCTTCTTCGGCGCGCTCGGCTATTCCTTCAACGAGCAGTTCAGCGACGACACCGCCGTCTGCATGGTGGTGGACGAGAACATCTTCGTCATGCACCTGACGGAGGAAAAATTCGCCCAGTTCGTCAACGGCAAGGTGGGCGACCCGGAACAGCAGACGCAGGTGCTGACCTGCCTTTCCGCCGCAAGCCGCCAGGAGGTCGACGACATCAAGGCCAAGGCACTCGCCGCCGGCGGGCGCGAATGGAAGCCGAACATCGAGTTCGGCCCCATGTACGGCTGCTCCTTCCAGGATATCAGCGGCAACGTCTGGGAATTCATGCACATGGACCAGATGGGTGGCTGATCCTTCGCTCGCAAGGCCGTTTGTGAAACTCGGCCTTGCCACATCTCCCTTCTCCCCGCCGGGGAGAAGGTGGCCCGAAGGGTCGGATGAGGGGGGCAAGCGGGCCGAATTTCTCCTGCGCCTGCGGCTCCCCCCCTCATCCCGCTGCCGCGACCTTCTCCCCGAGGGGGAGAAGGGGCAGACGGCACCCACCGAACTACATAGGCAATACTTCCGCCGAGGCGGCAACGCCGGGAGAGGCAGAAATATCTCTTACCGCGTCGCGGCCACCTTCACGGTCGCGGGAACGAGGGCGCGGTAGCATCCCGCGAAATCCCTTTGGCGGCGCGGCGCGGCCGGTTCCGCGTCGGCCTGCGGGCGGAAGAGGCCGAAGGGCAGGTCGCCGAGGCTGCGGGCGTCCATTGCCGCGATATCCGGATGGGACAGCGGGTCGCGCAGCCAGACCGGCGTCTCGGCCCTGTCGGCGAGCACCTCGGCTACTCTTGAGAAAATCTTGAACATTGCCTTCTCCTTGCTGTTGATTATCATCGAAGACGGCTGATAATCGCGCGGACAAGGCGCGGCGGCAATCGAGTAGTTCGCGACAGGATTTTAGAAAAGCTATATGCGCAACCTCAACCTCGTCCATCTCAACGGCCTGCGCGCGCTGGAGGCGGTGGGCCGGCTCGGCGCATTGCAGGCGGCGGCGGACGAACTCGGCGTGACGGTCGGGGCGGTCAGCCAGCAGGTTATCAAGGCGGAAGAGCAGCTCGGCCGGGCGATCTTCGAGCGCACGGCGCGGGGCCTGCGTCCCACGGCCTTCGGCGCACCCTTCCTCACGCGGCTTTCGGACGGTTTCCGCCAGCTTTCCGAGGCGGTCGCCACGACGCGGCGGCGGGACGACGCCATCCTCACCATTTCCGTCGCGCCGATCTTCGCCTCGCGCTGGCTCATCCACCGTATCGACCGCTTCACGGCCGCCCATCAGGATATCGGCCTGCGCATCGAGGCGACGATGGCGCTGGTCGATCTGGCGCGCTCGGACGTCGACCTTGCCATCCGCGTCGGCCCGGGCGGCTGGCCGGGCGTTTCGGCGGAATTCCTGCTGCCGCAGGTGGTCTTCCCGGTCTGCGCGCCGGCGCTGGCGGAGAGGATCGCGACACCGCAGGATCTTTCCGCCCAGCCAGCGGTGGTCGACGGCAACGACGCCTTCACCTGGGAGCGCTGGCTTGACGCGGCCGGCTTCGACGTACCGGCGCCGAAGGCCCGCCACGTCTTTTCCGATGCCTCGCTCTGCCTCGATGCGGCGCTGGCCGGGCAGGGGGTGCTGCTCGCCTATCCGGTGCTCGCCTCCTGGGCGCTGAAGGAGGGGCGGCTCGTCGCCCCGTTCCCCATCCGCGTGGAGACCGGCATGCGCTATTATTTCGTGACGGCCCCCGGCGTGCCGGAGCCGCGCAAGGTCACGCTGTTCAAGCGCTGGCTGCGCGAGGCACTGGCCGAGGACGAGGACGGCTTTGCCGGCGCCGTCATTCCAGCTCCAGCTGCCGCGTCTCCATCATCGCCCTGAAGGCCGGGCGCGCCTGGCAGCGCTCCAGCCAGGCCTTGACGTGCGGCGCGTCCTCGAACAGCGCCGGCTGGCCCATCGCGTAGCGGAAGACCTCCGCAAGGTTGAGGTCGGCGACGGTGAAGCGGTCGCCGACGACATGGCCGGTCGCGGCAAGGTGCTGGTCGAGCCGCCTGAAGGAGGTCTTCAACGCCTTGGCGGCGGCGCGGATGGTGAGGCGGCCCTGTTCGCTCTCGGCGGCATTGGCGTCGAATGTCAGGACGATCTTCACGGCATGCGGTTCCACCTCGGTCGCCGCCCACATCGTCCATTGCAGCATCTCGGCCTCTTCCGTCAGCGTGCGGCCGGCAAGCGGCCCGCCGTGCTTGCGCGCGAGATAGAGGTTGATGGCGAGCGATTCCGTCATCACGAAGCCGCCGTCGTCGATGCAGGGAATGAGGCCGGTCGGGTTGACGGAGAGGAAATCGGGCGAGCGCGTGTTGAGCGGCGCGTCCACCGCCAGCGGATCGTCGAGCCGGCGCGCCTGGACGACGGGCACCGAGACGAAGGGCAGGCCGAGTTCGCCGGCAAGCCAGTAGTTGCGTGAGGCGCGCGAGCGATAGACGCCGTAGATGGTGAGCATGGGGTCCTCCTGGTTCGCCGGCACATTAGGCGGGCGAGGGCGGCGGAGGTAGAGCGATCGCGTGATCCGTCGATGAATTCTCGTGATCGCACCGCAGTTTGCTTTATCGCATTGACCTGCCGCGCAGGGAGCGGAATAAGGACGGGGCAACCGGACGACACCGATGATGACGAAACGCACGACAGGCTGGGCCCTTTGCCTGCGCATCCTTTGCGCGGTCGGCCTGCTGTTCGTCGCTTTCGCCCATAGGCCGGCCGTCGCCGCGGGGCCGGGCCCCGCCGAGCTTGCCGCCTATGTCCTGCCGGACGGCTCGATGGCCGACCTCTGCATCAACGACATGGTCGACAACAAGATAAAGCCCGCGCCGGGGGCGAAGTGCGAGGCCTGCCGCATCGCCGGCGCCACGCTGCTGCCCGCACCCGCCGATCTTGCCGGCACGGTCCTGACCGTCCGCCGCCTCGCGCTTCTTCCGCCCATGGAAGAGGCGCTGCCCTCACGGCGCGAACGCCCCGGCGCCCCGCCGCGCGCGCCGCCTTTCCTCGCCGCCTGATCTTTCCCGATACGCGGCCGATGCAGCCTGCATCGCCTTTTCTTCGATAGAGGAAACCGAAAGGGTTTTTCCATGAAACGCATTCTCGCAACCGCTCTCGCGCTGGCCTTCTCCGCCGGCATCGCCTTCGCCCACGACTTCACGCTCGGCAATCTCGATATACATCACCCCGCCTCCAGGGCGACGCTGCCCGGCCAGCCCGTCGGCGGCGGGTTCCTGACCGTCACCAACAAGGGCGCGGAGGCCGACCGCCTCGTCTCCATCGCCGCGCCGGATGTCTCCGACGACGTGCAGCTGCACGAAATGGCCATGGAAAACGACGTGATGAAGATGCGTCACCTGCCGGACGGCATCGAAATCCCCGCCGGCGCCACCGTGGAGCTGAAGCCCGGCGGCCTCCACGTCATGTTCATGAAGATCAAGCATCCCTTCAAGGAAGGCGAGAGCTTCAAGGCGACGCTGACCTTCGAGAAGGCCGGCAAGCTCGACGTCGACTTCAAGATCGAAGCCGCCAAACCCGGCGCCAACCACGAGGCTCACGGCGGCTGACGTCCTCAGTCGCGCGGCCTGCTAGGCATCCCACGGATTGAGGCAGGCCGCACCGCTGTCGGCGAAGTCGGCGACATTGCGCGTGACGACGACGAGGTCGTGCACGATGGCGGTGGCGGCGATCAGCCCATCCGCCCCGCCGCGGGGACGCAGGGCGGAAAGCCGCCCCCATTCCACGGCGACCCGGTCGGTGACCGGCAGGATGCGGGCGGCGTGGTCGTGCCGGAGGCGCGTGAGCCAGGCGGAAAGATTCGCGGCAGCCTGCGGATCGGAACGCTCCTTGAGGGCGATGCCGCGCATGATCTCGCCGAGCGTGATGACGCTGAGATGGAGCCGGTCCGGATCGACGGAGCGCATCCAGCCGAGCGCCTGCGGCGAGCCGCGCCGCGCCTCCGAAAGCACGTTCGTGTCGATGAGGTACATCAGAGTTCCACGTCGCGGCGCGGCCAGTCGGGACGGCTTTCCACCGCCTCGATCATCGCCTCGTCCCAGACGGGGCCGGCGAGCAGGTCGTCGACGAAATTCGGTCCTTCCGCCCTGAGCGCTCTGTAGTCCTCGATCGACAGGACGACGGCGGCCTGCTCGCCGCGCAGCGTCACCATCTGCGGCCCTTCGGTCCGCGCCTTCTGCACGACCTTGGAGAACTGGTTCTTCGCGTCCTGTAGCTGCCATTCCATGTGGCTGCCTCCTGGCTAGACTGTCTAGCCAAGATAAGTCCGGCTACGCGAATCCGCAAGAACCGATGAAAAAGCGGATGAGGGGGCGGTGCGGAAGGCTGCCCCCTCATCCGCCATGCCGCCTTTCCATTCGGGCAAAAGGGAAAGGCGCATGCGGGGAACGGGTTCAGCCCGTCCGGTTCCGTTCGATCGTCAGGTGCGCGTAGGTCGAGCCCTCCTGTGCGAGATCGCCCGTCGCGCGCTCGTTCCAGCGGTAGCCGGCGATGGCGGCCTCGGGGGTCTCCTCGAAGATGTTGCCGGAGACGAGGGCCGAGCCCGCGTCCTCCACCACGCTGACGGCGCAGCCGACGGGGCTCCGGCGCACGAGGTTGCCGGTGGCGACGAGGCCGCGCATGTAAGGACCCCAGCCGAGCACGAGGCCCCATTTCGGCGCGTTCTCCACCGTGTTGCCGGAGACGACCGTGTCGGCCTCCACCGCGATGCCGAAGCCGAAGCCGGCGCCGTCGTGCACATAGGGGCCTTCGAGGCGGAGGTTGCGCACCACATTGCCGGTGACGCTGGCAAGCCGCCCGCCCTCGTTGAAGTTGACGATGAGGATGCCGTTGGCCGCCCCGTCGATCAGGTTGCCGTTGACGACGGCGCCCTCGAAGCCGAATTCGGAGTAGATCGCCGTCTCGCCGCTGCCAAGGCACGTATTGCCGGAGATCTGCACGTTCGAGCCGGCATTGGAACGGATGGCGGAGAAGGCGCAGTCCGAGATATGGTTGCCCGAGATCATCACGTCGTCTGCGCGGAAGATGTTGATGCCGTTGCCGTATTGCCCGGTGCCGCCGCTGCGCGCGCCTATCCGGGCGATGCGGTTGCCGGTAACGATCGTGCCGTCGCGGCCCTTCTGCCAGCGGTGGACGAGGATGCCGCCGTCGCCGCAATCGAAGACGTGGTTCGCGCAGACGGAAAGGTCGCGGCTTTCGACGGCATAGAGCGCATGCTCCGCCGCGCCGGAAATCCGGTTGCGCGTAATGAGCCCGCCGCAGCGCTCCAGGAAGAGCGCGGTCTTTCCCGCGCCCTTGATCTCGCAGTTCTCGATGACGACCTCGGCGATGCCGCTCATCGCGACGAGGCCCTGCACGGTGTCGTCCAGCCAGCGGTTCGCCCCGTCGATGACGAGGTTGGAAAGCTCGATGCGTTTTGCCCCGTCGGCGGCGAAGAGATGGCCGTCGCCGCCGTAGAGGATGCGCGTGGCGCCGGCAACGCCGGTGAGCCGCGTGTTGTCGGGCAGGGTGACGTTGGAGACGGTATAGTCGCCGGGCGGCAGGAAGACGGGCATGTTCTTTCCCGCGGCTTCCCTCAGCAGGCGGGAGAAGGCCTTGCTCTTGCGGTCGTCCGCTCCCGGGCGCACGCCGTGCGCCGAGGCATCGATGCTGCCGCGAAGATCGACGTCGACGACCGGCAGGCGGCCCGTCTGCGCAAGGGCGGCCGGGGCGGTTGCAGCCGCGCCGGCGGCGCCAAGACCGAGACCTGAGAGAAACAACCGTCTGGTAACCATGAAAACTCCTTGCCTCCCCGCAGAGCAGGAAGCGTGCCAAACGGATCTGTGCCGGAACGGGACAGTCCGGCTGCTGCCCGCAAGGGTTGTTTTTTGTGGGCGCAAGGCCCGGTTCCACGGCATTTCTCCGGTTTCCTTTAGGGTTGGATAACGACTTGCGGTGTAGTTTTCGCTGTCCGGGCAGGGAGGAGCGGCCGGCGCCTTCCGGCCTGCGTTTGGAAATTGCAGGGGCTCATGTCGACGAATCTGTCTCAGCTTGGCAATGACGAGGCCGACCCGACGGCGCGCCTGATCTCGGCCAGCCGGCGCCTCATGAGCGAGGCGGAGCGGCTCTTCCCGCTTGCCACCGCGCAGAACGAGCGCACCCTGTGGCTCGAGGCCATGATCGACGAGGTGCCGGACTATCTCTACTTCAAGGACCGCAACAGCCGCTTCGTCGTCACCAACCGCGCCATCCTCAACGACAACCGGCGCGAGGGGCTGGAGAGCCTGGAGGGCCTGTCCGACTTCGATATCCACCCCGAGCATGTCGCCCGCGGCTTCTTCAAGACCGAGCAGGAGATCATGCGCACGGGCGTGCCCATGCTCGACATGGAAGAGCTGATCCACGATGCCCGGGGCAACCTGAAATGGATGCTCTCCTCCAAGCTGCCGGTGCGCGACGCGAACGGCACGGTGATCGGCATGGTCGGCACCGCGCGCGACATCACCGAGCGCAAGCGCTCGGAAAGCCTGCATGTCGGCCAGGCGCACCTTCTCAAGATGATCGCGCTCGGCGCGCCGCTGGTCGAGGTCTTCTCCTCGCTGATCCTGCTCATCGAGGCGCATGTGCCGGATGTCACGGGCTCGATCCTGCTGCTCACCCCGGACGGGCGGCACCTCGTCAACGGCGCGGCGCCCAACCTCGATCCGGCCTATTGCGCGCTGGTCGACGGCATCGAGATCGGCCCGGCGGCCGGCTCCTGCGGAACGGCGATCTGGCGCAGCGAGCCCGTCATCGTCGCGGATATCGAGACCGATCCGCTCTGGGCGGCCTACAGGGCGCTCGCCGCGCCCTTCGGCTTTCGCGCCTGCTGGTCCTCGCCGATCCTTTCCTACCAGGGCAAGGCGCTCGGCACCTTCGCGCTCTATTCGCAAAGGCCGGGCGAGCCCACGGCCGAATGCCTCAAGCTCGTCGGCATGGCGACCCACATCGCCGGCATCGCCATCGAGCGCAAGGAAGCCGAGGACAGCATCCAGTTCATGGCCCATCACGATACGCTGACGGGCCTGCCGAACCGCTCCATGCTCGACGAGCGCGTCGCCTCGGCCATCGAGGCGGCGGACGACGGCGGCGGGGCGATGACGCTCGCCTTCATCGACCTCGACAATTTCAAGCTGGTCAACGACAGCCTCGGCCACCATGCCGGCGACGAGCTCCTGAAGATCGTCGCCGCGCGCATGCTCAAATGCGTGCGCCCCTCCGACAGCATCGTGCGCCTCGGCGGCGACGAGTTCGTCGTGCTCATCAGCGGCGCGCTGCGCCGGGGCGAGACGGTGGAGGACAGGCTCAACGCCGTGCGCCAGTCCATCGCCGAGCCGGTGATGATCGAGGGCCGCTCCTTCCAGGTCACGGCCTCGATGGGCGTCGCCGCCTATCCCGAGCACGGCCGCAACGTCACGGAACTGCTCGCGCGCGCCGACGCCGCCATGTACCGCGCCAAGGAGATCGGCCGCGACGCCATGCAGGTCTTCACCGCCGAGCTCGCCAACCGCGCCCACGAGAAGCTGCAGAAGCAGGAGGAGCTGCGCCGCGCGCTCGCCCGCTCCGAGCTCTTCCTGCAGTACCAGCCGCAGATGGACCTCACCACCGGCCGCATCTTCGCCGTGGAGGCGCTGATCCGCTGGCGCCATCCCGAGCGCGGCCTCGTGCCGCCGGGCGATTTCATCCCGCTTGCCGAGGAAACGGGCCTCATCGGCCCCATCGGCGACTGGACGCTGCGCGCGGCCTGCCGGCAGAACAAGGCCTGGCAGGTCTCCGGCCTGCCGCCCATCGTCGTCAGCGTCAATGTCTCGGCCCGCCAGTTCCAGGAGAAGGACTGGGTGGAGCGCGTCGCCGAGGCGCTGGAGGAAAGCGGGCTGGAGGCGCGCTATCTCGAACTGGAGCTCACCGAGAGCATGATCATGGAGGACGTGCAGCAGGCGGTGGAGACCATGCACCGGCTGGAGCAGCTCGGCGTGCATCTTGCCATCGACGATTTCGGCACCGGCTATTCCAGCCTCAGCGCCCTCAAGCGCTTTCCCGTCGACCGCCTCAAGATCGACCGCTCCTTCGTCAAGGACCTGCCCGCCGATACCGACGATGCGGCGATCGCCAGGGCCGTCATCTCGCTTGCCCATTCGCTCCAGCTCCGCGTCATCGCCGAGGGCGTGGAGACGCGCGAGCAGATCGATTTCCTGCGCGCGGCCGGCTGCGACGAGATCCAGGGCTACTATCTCAGCCGCCCCATCGACGCGCGCGCCCTGCAGGCGATCCTCTGCATCCCCAATCTCTGATCGCCAACCGCCCGGCGGTCTCTTGACATTGTTATGTTGATATCAACAATTGTCGGCATGACGGATGAGGCCCTGATTCCCTACGACACCACGCTTTTCGTGCGCGACCATTGTCTGTGCCTGCATGCGCAGCGCGCGGCGCGGGCGCTCGCCCGCCGCTTCGACGATGCGCTGCGCCCGCTCGGCCTCACCAACGGCCAGTTCTCGCTGCTGATGGCGCTGAACCGTCCCGAGCCGCCGCCGATGGGCCCGGTCGCCGCCGTGCTTGCCATGGACCGCACGACGCTGACGGCGGCGCTGAAGCCCCTCGAACGGCGCGGCCTCGTCTGCGTCGAGCCCGACCCGCGCGACCGCCGCGGCCGCCTGCTGCGCCTCACGCGGGAAGGCCGCCGCCTGCTGACCGAGGCCTTCCCCATCTGGCAGGACACCCACGCCAAACTCGACGCCGAGCTCTCCGCCGTCGACATGAACACGCTGCGGACGGGGATGATGGCGATTGCCTGAGGCGCGCCGTGGGGGTGGATCCTCGGGGCAAGCCCGAGGATGACGGAGGGAGGGGATTGCTGCGCTCCCCTTGATCGGTGCGGCATCCGGAACGCTTGCGTGAGCTCCCTTCCTCTCTTCTGTCGTCATCCTCGGGCTTGACCCGAGGATCCACCCGCCGGGCACGCCATCCACCATCCCCCCCCACTGGAAGCCGGCGCGAAAGCCGCTATCTTCCCCGCCATGAAGCCAGACCAGCTCCTTCGCCCGGCGCCCGCCGGCCTCTATTGCCCGGCCGGCGATTTCTACATCGACCCGGTGCGCCCCGTCGCAAGGGCGCTGATCACCCACGGCCATGCCGACCATGCCCGGGCCGGCCACGGCGCGGTGCTGGCGACGCGCGAGACGCTGGACATCATGGCGATCCGCTACGGCGAGGATTTCTGCGGCACCATGCAGGCCGCCGCCCTCGGCGAGCGCATCGACCTTTCCGGCGTCGCCGTCTCCTTCCACCCGGCCGGCCATGTGCTCGGCTCCGCGCAGATTGCCGTGGAGAAGAGCGGCCTCACCATCGTCGCCTCGGGCGACTACAAGCGCGGCACCGACCCGACCTGCGCGCCCTACGAGCCGGTCCCCTGCGACGTCTTCATCACCGAGGCGACCTTCGGCCTGCCGGTCTTCCACCATCCGGACCCGAAGGCCGAGATCGGCAAGCTGCTGACCTCGCTGAAGCAGTTTCCCGAGCGCACCCATCTTGTCGGCGCCTATTCGCTCGGCAAGGCGCAGCGCGTCATCCGCCTTTTGCGCGACTGCGGCCATGACGCGCCGATCCATATCCACGGCTCGCTCGCGCGGCTTTGCGACTACTATGTCGGCCGCGGCATCGACCTCGGCGAGCTTCGCCCCGCAACGCTCGAAAAGAGCAGCCCCGCCGATTTCCGCGGCGCCGTCGTCGTCGGCCCGCCCTCGGCCTTCGCCGACCGCTGGGCACGCCGCTTCAACGAGCCGCTCGTCGCCTTCGCCTCCGGCTGGATGATGGTGCGCCAGCGGGCGAAACAGGGCGGCGTCGAACTGCCGCTCGTCATCTCCGACCATTGCGACTGGCCGGAACTCACCGCCACGATCCGCGAGCTCGCGCCCAGCGAGGTCTGGGTGACGCACGGCCGCGAGGAGGCGCTGGTGCGCTGGTGCGAGCTTACCGGCATACCCGCGCGGCCGCTGCATCTGGTGGGCTATGAGGATGAGGGGGATTGAATGATTTCGTCTTTCCGGGTTGAGCGATGCGGGCGTGGCTTACCCCCCTCTGCCCTGCCGGGCATCTCCCCCACAGGTGGGGAGATTGAATCGTGGCACCGCTTCGCCCCAAGCCGATCTCCCCCCTCGTGGGGGAGATGCCCGGCAGGGCAGAGGGGGGTGTCCCATCCGCCACGGTGCCCTGTCGGAGGCGCCCGCCCATGAAAGCCTTCGCAACCCTCCTCGACCGCCTCGTCCTCACCCCAGCGCGCAACGGCAAGCTGAAGCTGCTCGCCGACTATTTCCGCGATACGCCCGATCCCGACCGCGGCTACGGCCTTGCCGCCATTGCCGGCACGCTGGACCTGAAGGGCGTCAAGCCCGCGCTGCTGCGCGAGCTCGTGCTGGAGCGCATGGACGAGGTGCTGTTCCGCTATTCCTACGACTATGTCGGCGACCTTGCCGAGACCATCGCGCTCGTCTGGAGCGAGGAGGGGAAGGACCTGCCGCCGGAGGCGGACGAACCGCGGCTCGGCGCGGTTGTCGCCCGCATGAATTCGCTCGGCCGCACGGAGGTGCGCGCCGCCGTGCGCGATCTTCTCGACCGGCTCGATCCCTCCGCCCGCTTCGCCTTCCTGAAGCTCGCGACCGGGGGGCTGCGCATCGGCGTCTCGGCGCGCCTCGCCAAGCAGGCGCTCGCCGATTTCTCCGGCAAGGACGTCGCCGAGATCGAGACGCTCTGGCACGGCCTTTCCCCGCCCTACGAGCCGCTCTTCGCCTGGCTGGAGGGCCGCGCGGAACGCCCGGTGCTGGCGACGCCCGCCATCTTCCATTCCGTCATGCTGGCGAACCCGGTGGGCGAGGGCGACCTCGACGCGCTCGACCCCGCCGATTTCGCCGCCGAGTGGAAATGGGACGGCATCCGCGTGCAGCTCTCGGCCGCCGGCACGACGCGCCGGCTCTATTCGCGCTCGGGCGACGACATCTCCGCCGCCTTCCCGGACGTGCTGGAGGCCGTCGGCTTTGAAGGCGTCATCGACGGCGAGCTGCTGGTCGGCGGCACGGCGCGCACCAACAGCCCGACGCGCACCTTCTCCGATCTCCAGCAGCGCCTCAACCGCAAGACCGTGACGGGCAGGATGCTGGAAGAGTATCCGGCCTTCGTGCGCGCCTACGATGTGCTCTTCGACGGTGAGGAGGACGTGCGGCCGAGCCCCTTCACCGCCCGCCGCACGCGGCTTGCCGGCCTCATCGGCAAGGCCCCGCACGACCGCTTCGACCTCTCGCCGCTCGTGCCCTTCTCGAACTGGGGAGAACTGGAGGCGCTGCGCCGCGAGCCGCCCGACCCGGTGATCGAGGGGGTGATGATCAAGCGGCTCGACAGTCCCTACCAGGCCGGCCGCCTCAAGGGGCCGTGGTTCAAGTGGAAGCGCGATCCCTACAATATCGACGCGGTGATGATGTATGCCCAGCGCGGCCACGGCAAGCGCTCCAGCTACTATTCCGATTTCACCTTCGGCGTGTGGACGGAGGGCGAGGGCGGGGACGTGCTGGTGCCGGTGGGCAAGGCCTATTTCGGCTTCACCGACGCGGAACTGGAAGTGCTCGACCGCTTCGTGCGCAACAACACGACGGACCGCTTCGGCCCCGTGCGGGCGGTGCGCGCCGAGCCGGGCTTCGGCTTCGTGCTGGAAGTCGCCTTCGAGGGCATCAACCGCTCCACCCGCCACAAATCCGGCGTCGCCATGCGCTTCCCCCGCATCGCGCGGCTGAGAGAGGACAAGCTGCCGGCCGATGCGGACCGGCTGGAGACGCTGATGGCGATGGTGGAGGCGAAGGAGAGGTAGGGGGCTCGCGGGAAATTGCCCCTCACCCTAACCCTCTCCCCGCAAGCGGGGAGAGGGGACTTGCCCCACGAGCGGACATTGGGAGAGGAAACCGGCGCGGCATATCCCTTCGCCCCGCTTGCGGGGAGAAGGTGGCCGGCAGGCCGGATGAGGGGCCCTTACAGCGAACCGATCAGAACCCCAGCGCGGAAAGATCCGGCCCCAGCGGCACGATGCGGTTCGGGTTCAGCGCCTTGATCGAATAGTACCCCCGCTTGATATGGTCGATGTTCACCGTCCCGCGCACGCCGGGCAGATCGAGTACGCGCCGCGTATAGGCCGAAAGCGCCGGATAGTCGGAAAGGCGCCGGCGGTTGCACTTGAAGAGGCCGTAATAGGCCGCATCGAAGCGGATGAGCGTGACGAAGAGCCGGATGTCGGCCTCGGTGAAGGTCTCGCCCGTCAGGAAAGCCCGTCCGTCGCCAAGGCGGGCCTCCAACTCGTCCAGCATGGCGAAAACGCCCTGATAGGCCTCCTCGTAGGCGACCTGCGTGGTGGCGAAGCCCGCGCGGTAGACGCCGTTGTTGAGGGCGGGATAGGTGCGTTCGTTCAACCCGTCGATCTCGCCGCGCAGCGCCTCGGGATAGAGGTCGACGCTCTCGTCCGAAAGCGCCCCGAAGCCGCTGTTCAGCATGCGCACGATATCGGCGGATTCGTTGTTGATGATGGTGTTCCGCTTCTTGTCCCACAGCACGGGCACGGTGGCCCGGCCGGTGAAGGTGGGCTCGGCGCGGGAATAGAGTTCGTGGAGATAGGTCGCGCCGTTGAGGTCGTCGCGGTTCGATCCCGGATAGTCGCCGAAGCGCCAGCCCTCGTCGGACAGCACCGGCTCGACGACCGAGACGGAAACGACGTCCTCCAGCTTCTTCAATTTGCGGGCGATCAGCGTGCGCGAGGCCCAGGGGCAGATATAGGCGACATAGAGGTGATAGCGGCCCTTGGCGGCGGCAAAGCCGCCTTCGCCGGTCGGGCCGGCGCTGCCGTCCGGCGTCACCCAGTTGCGGAAACTGGAGACCTGCCGCACGAAGCCGCCTTTGGCGTCCGTCGCCTGAACCGGCTGCCAGTCCTGCGTCCACTTGCCGTTGACGAGCATCGCGCACCTTCCTTTCGTCGTGTCCCCTGAGGTATTCCCCGCGCGTGCGAAGGGCAATCGCGCCGCCGTTTGACACAGCGTTCACAAAGCGGGCGGGACGCCGAAAAATGATGCCCGCAAGCCACAGGTCAGCCGCAAATGCCACATTTGGGGCAGGATTGTGGACCTAATTGGCGCCTCGTTAGTTAGTGATTCAGCTCTCGCCTTCATTTTCTCCTTCCGCAAAACGGATACCGACGCTCTTCATGACCGACACCGCGCTCTCCCGCCGCCGCTTCCTGCAGTTCACCGGCCTTGCCATGGCAGGCGGCCTTGCCGGCTGCACCTCCTCCATGAACACCGATCGCTTCCGCTACGAGACGCGGCCCTATTTCCGCAATTCCGCGCTGGAAGGCCGGCCGGAATATATCGACAACAGAGGGCCGATCGGCCTCTACGGCCAGACGCCGCCCTCGGGCCTTCTGCCCGAATCCTCGCAATACGCCTCGATCTACGGCCCGGTGAGCGACGGCGGCTTCCAGGTGCCGGCCGTGCCCTACCAGCAGATCGACCCGCGCTTCTACCGGCAGGAGGTCGAAAGCCCCTTCGCCGAAAAGCCGGGCACGATCATCGTCGATACGGGCAACCGCTTCCTCTATCTCATCCTGCCGAACGGCCGGGCCATGCGCTACGGCGTCGGCATCGGCCGCGAGGGCTTCGCCTGGTCGGGCCGCGGCGTCATCCAGTGGAAGCAGACCTGGCCGAAATGGACGCCGCCGGACGAGATGGTCGCGCGCCAGCCGGAACTCATCAAATATTCGAGCGCCAACGGCGGCATGCCCGGCGGCCTCAACAACCCGCTCGGCGCCCGCGCGCTCTACATCTTCCAGAACGGCAAGGACACGCTCTACCGCCTGCACGGCTCCCCGGAATGGAAATCCATCGGCAAGGCCGTCTCCTCCGGCTGCGTGCGCATGCTCAACCAGGATGTCATCGATCTTTACGACCGCGTGAAGGGTAAGGCGCCGATCCTGGTGATCTGAGGGGGAACTTGTAGCGCACCCCCCTCTGCCCTGCCGGGCATCTCCCCCACAAGGGGGGAGATCGGCTTTGGGCGAGGCGGTGCCACGATTCAATCTCCCCACCTGTGGGGGAGATGCCCGGCAGGGCAGAGGGGGGTGAACCTAACCCGCCGCCGGCGAAATCAGGCACGCCCCGTCCACGACCGGCAAATCCCCCGCCGTAACCGCCTTGCCGCCCTCCATCCGCACCTTGCCTTCCGCGACGAGACGCAGCGCCAGCGGGTAGCTCCGGTGCTCGGCCGGCAGCACGCGTGCGGCGAGCGTGTCGGCGGTGTCGGCCGGCAGCACCGGCACGGCGGCCTGCACGATCGCCGGGCCCTCGTCCATGCCCTCCGTCACGAAATGCACCGTGCAGCCGGCGATCCGCATGCCCGCGTCGATGGCGCGCTGATGCGTGTGGAGGCCGGGAAAGAGCGGCAGCAGGGACGGGTGGATGTTGAGGATGCGGCCTTCGTGGCGCTGGATGAAAGTGCCGGAGAGAAGGCGCATGTAGCCGGCAAGGCAGACGATATCCGGCGAGAGCGTATCGAGCGCATCGAGGATCGCCGCCTCATGCGCTTCCTTGCTCGAAAAATCCCGGCGCAGGAAGGTGCGGGTCGCAATGCCGAGCGCCTCGGCCTTCGCAAGCCCGCCGGCGTCCGCCTTGTCGGAAAAGACCGCGACGATCTCCGCCGGGAAATCCGCCGCCGCGCAGGCTTTTGCCAGCGCCAGCATGTTGGAGCCGCCGCCGGAGATGAAGGCGACGACGCGCTTGCGGGCGCCGCTCATAGGGCGAGCGTGCCCTTGTAGATCGTGCCGGCCGCGCCTTCCGCGCGCGCGACCATGCGGCCGAGGCGGAAGACGCTTTCGCCTTCGCGGGCCAGCACGGCGGCAACCGCGTCGGCCTTCTCCTCCGGCACCACGGCGATCATGCCGACGCCGCAGTTGAAGGTGCGCAGCATTTCCGTCGCTTCCACGCCGCCGGTCTTCGCGAGCCACGAGAACACGGCCGGCGCCTTGACGGCGGCAAGGTCTATCTCGGCGGCAAGGTGTTTTGGCAGCACGCGCGGAATGTTTTCCGGGAAGCCGCCGCCGGTGATATGCGCCAGCGCCTTGATCGCGCCCGTCTCGCGGATCGTCTTCAGCAGCGGCTTCACATAGATCTTCGTCGGCGTCAGCAGCGCTTCTCCGAGCGTTCTGCCGGCCTCGAACGGGGCCGGCGCATCCCAGGCAAGCCCCGAGAGCGTGACGATCCTGCGCACCAGCGAATAGCCGTTGGAATGGACGCCCGAGGAGGCAAGGCCGAGGATGACGTCGCCTTCGGCAATGTCGCCCGCCGGCAGCAGCCGGCCGCGTTCTGCCGCGCCCACGGCAAAGCCGGCAAGGTCGTAGTCGCCATGCGAATACATGCCGGGCATTTCGGCCGTCTCGCCGCCGATGAGCGCGCAGCCGGCCTGCCGGCAGCCTTCCGCGATGCCCTCGACGATGGCCGCGCCCTGCTCGGGATCGAGCTTGCCGGTCGCGAAATAGTCGAGGAAGAAGAGGGGTTCGGCGCCCTGCACCACGAGGTCGTTGACGCACATGGCGACAAGGTCGATGCCGACCGTGTCGTGCCGGTCCGCGTCGATGGCGATCTTCAGCTTGGTGCCGACGCCGTCGTTGGCCGCGACGAGGACGGGATCGGAAAAGCCGGCCGCCTTGAGGTCGAAGAGCCCGCCGAAGCCGCCGATCTCGCCGTCGGCGCCCGGGCGGCGGGTGGAGCGCACCGCCGGCTTGATCTTCTCGACCATCAGGTTGCCGGCGTCGATATCGACGCCCGCATCGCTATAGGTCAGACCGTTCTTTCCCGACTGGCTCATGCTCTCGCCTCCGGCTTGCGCGCTGTTCGCGCCCGATTGGCATGGCGGGGCGGCAAGTGCAAGGAGAATGCCGGGATTGCGGGGATTTTTTCACTGGATTGCGGGGATCGGCGGCGCGGCGGCGACACCCCCCTCTGCCCTGCCGGGCATCTCCCCCACAAGGGGGAGATCGGCAAGAAGCGAGCACCCCGCTCAAATTGCGACGTGAAAGATGGGCGAAACGCCCCTCCATCCAATCTCCCCCCTTGTGGGGGAGATGCCCGGCAGGGCAGAGGGGGGTAGACGCTGGCTCTGGGGAAACCGAGGAAAACATGGCCCCACGAGACCATTTCCCCGCCCAGCCTTGACCTTTCTCAGGCGCGCATCCTATCTCCTCATGCAAACGGCAAACACGGGAAAAGCGCGATGGCAGCCCATATCAGCGGCGCGGGACTGAAGCGGCAGGCGATCTTCTGGCTCATCGCGCTCGCCTTCTTCGTGCTCTTCCTCCTTATCTTTTCCGATATCCTTCTGCCGTTCATCGCCGGCATGGCGCTCGCCTACTTCCTCGATCCGGTCGCTGACCGGCTGGAGCGCATCGGCCTCTCGCGCATGATGGCGACGGTGGTGATCCTCATCACCTTCGTCGTGCTCTTCGCCCTGTCGCTGATGATCGTCATCCCGCTCTTGGCAACCCAGGCCGCCGATTTCCTGGAAAAGTTGCCGGGCTACGTCACCCAGCTTCAGCAGCTCGTGGCGAGCTTCAACCCGGACCTGCTGCCGAAATGGATCGGCAGCCAGATGGGCACGATCAAGGAGAGCTTCTCGTCCATCCTCGCAGAGGGCGCGGGCTTCCTCGGCACGGTGATGAAGCAGCTCTGGAATTCCGGCATGGCGCTGGTCAACATCGTCTCGCTTCTGGTCGTCACCCCCGTCGTCGCCTTCTACCTCCTGCTCGACTGGGACCACATGATCGCCAAGGTCGACAGCTGGGTGCCGCGCGACTATGTCGACAATGTCCGCCAGATCGCCTCCGAGATGGATGCGGCGATCGCCGGCTTCGTGCGCGGGCAGGGCTCCATCTGCATCATCCTCGGCCTCTACTACGGCATCGGGCTCTCCTTCGCGGGGCTGAATTTCGGCCTGCTGATCGGCCTTTTCGCCGGCGTCATCAGCTTCATCCCCTATGTCGGCTCGCTGGTCGGGCTGGTGCTGGCCATCGGCGTCGCCGTCGTGCAGTTCTGGCCGGATTACTGGATGGTCGTGCTGATCGCCGTCATCTTCTTCTCCGGCCAGTTCATCGAGGGCAACATCCTCCAGCCCAAGCTCGTCGGCTCGCGCGTCGGCCTGCATCCGGTCTGGCTGATGTTCGCGCTGGTCGCCTTCGGCGCGCTGTTCGGCTTCGTCGGGCTGATGATCGCGGTGCCGGCGGCCGCGGCCGTGGGCGTGCTTGTCCGCTTCGGCCTCAGCCGCTACCTTGACAGCGACCTCTATTACGGGGCCAGCAAGCCCGTTCTCCTCGAAGAGAGCACGCCGGAAGAATAACGGGCCGCAAACGTGTATCCGAGTAAGACAATGACCCCGCGCAAGACCGCCGAACAGTTGCCGCTGGCCTTCGGGCACGACCCCGCGACGGGGCGCGACGACCTTTTGCTCGCAAAGCCGGTGGACGCGGCCGTCGCGATGATCGACGCCTGGCCGCACTGGCCGGCGCCCGTCGTGGTCATCGCCGGCCCCGTCGGCTCGGGAAAATCGCATCTTGCCGCCATCTGGCGCGAGAAGGCCGGCGCGGCGCTGGTGTCAGTCCGGCCGGGCGAGGGCGCTGAGGCGGCCGCCGAGCGCGGCCCCGTCCTCATCGAGGATGCCGACCGCGCCGGCTTCGACGACCGCACGCTCTTCCACGTCATCAACAACGTGCGCCAGCACGGCCACACGCTGCTGATGACCAGCCGGCTCTGGCCGATGTCCTGGCCGGTCGAGCTTGCGGACCTGCGCTCGCGCCTCAAGGCCGCGACCGTGGTGGAGATCGGCGAGCCGGACGACGAGCTGCTCTCGCAGGTCATCGTCAAGCTCTTCGCCGACCGCCAGCTCTTCGTCGACGACAAGCTGGTCGCCTATATCGTCGCGCGCATGGAGCGCTCGCTGGAAGCCGCCCAGACGCTGGTGGACCGCCTCGACCGCCTCGCCCTTTCCCGCGGCAGCCGCATCACGCGGGCGCTCGCGCAGGAGGTGCTGGGCGAAATGGTCGGCGGGGAGGAGTAGGGGGCGTATCCCGGAGCACCCCCCTCTGCCCTGCCGGGCATCCCCCCTTGTGGGGGATGCCCGGCAGGGCAGAGGGGGGTATTTCACGGCGCCGCCCCCCTTATTCCACCACCCCGGATTGACTGTCACAGTTCCGTCGTCAAACTGGGATAGGAGCCGGGTGACGGTCAACGGGCGGAAATGGAAATGGATACAGCGACTTCGGACCTTGCTCAGGAAAAGCCCGCCGGCCGTGCGGCGCCGGAGGGCGCAGGCGTCGACATCGAGGCCCTGATGGCGAGCCCCGAGCGCTTCATCAACCGCGAATTCTCCTGGCTGCAGTTCAACCGCCGCGTCCTCGAGGAGACGCTGAACACCGCCCATCCGCTGCTGGAGCGCGTGCGGTTCCTCTCCATCTCGGCCGCCAATCTCGACGAGTTCTTCATGGTGCGCGTCGCCGGCCTCGAAGGGCAGGTGCGCCAGCGCGTCGGCATCCGCAGCCCGGACGGCAAGACCGCGGCCGAGCAGCTCGACGATATCCTCAAGGAGATCGACAATCTCCAGATGGAGCAGCAGGCCTCGCTTGCCGTGCTCCAGCAGTACCTCGCCAAGGAAGATATCCTCATCGTCCGCCCGACGGCGCTCTCAAGCGAGGACAAGGTCTGGCTCCAGCAGGAGTTCAACCAGTCGATCTTCCCGGTACTGACGCCGCTTTCCATCGATCCGGCGCATCCCTTCCCGTTCATCCCGAACCTCGGCTTCTCCATCGGCCTGCAGCTCGAAAGCACGATGGGCAAGGAGCCGATGACGGCGCTCCTGCGCCTGCCGGTCGCGCTCGACCGCTTCATCCGCCTGCCGGATGCCGGCGGGGCGATCCGATACATCACGCTGGAGGATGCCGTCGGCCTCTTCATCGGCCGGCTCTTCCCCGGCTATATCGTGCGCGGCTCGGGCACGTTCCGCATCATCCGCGACAGCGATATCGAGGTGGAGGAAGAGGCCGAGGACCTCGTGCGCTTCTTCGAGACGGCGTTGAAGCGCCGCCGCCGCGGCTCGGTGATCCGCATCGAGACCGATTCCGAAATGCCGGAATCGCTGCGCCGCTTCGTGGTCGGCGAGCTCGGCGTGCCGGACAACCGCGTCGCCGTCCTTCCCGGCCTGCTCGCTCTCAACACGCTGTCGGAGATCGCCAGGGCCCCGCGCGAGGACCTGAGGTTCGAGCCCTACAATGCCCGATTTCCCGAACGCGTCCGAGAGCACGCCGGAGACTGCCTCGCCGCCATCCGCGAAAAGGACATGGTCGTCCACCACCCCTACGAGAGCTTCGACGTGGTGGTCCAGTTCCTTCTCCAGGCTGCGCGCGATCCTGACGTGCTGGCGATAAAGCAGACGCTCTACCGCACCTCCAACGACAGCCCCATCGTGCGCGCGCTGATCGATGCCGCCGAGGCCGGCAAGTCGGTGACGGCGCTGGTCGAGCTGAAGGCCCGCTTCGACGAGGAGGCGAACATCCGCTGGGCGCGCGACCTGGAGCGCGCCGGCGTGCAGGTCGTCTTCGGCTTCATCGAATTGAAGACCCACGCCAAGATGTCGCTGATCGTGCGCCGCGAGGAGGGCAGGCTGCGCACCTATTGCCACCTCGGCACGGGCAACTACCATCCGGTGACGGCGAAGATCTACACCGACCTTTCCTTCTTCACCTGCAATCCCACCATCGCCAACGACATGGCGAACATCTTCAATTTCATCACCGGCTACGGCGAGCCGGAGGCCGGCATGAAGCTCGCCTTCTCGCCCTATACGCTGCGCCCGCGCATCCTGCGTCACATCGACGAGGAGATCGCCCATGCGAAGAACGGCGCGCCGGCGGCGATCTGGATGAAGATGAACTCGCTGGTCGATCCCGAGATCATCGACGCGCTCTACCGCGCCAGCCAGGCGGGCGTGGAAGTGGACCTCGTCGTGCGCGGCATCTGCTGCCTTCGCCCGCAGGTCCCCGGCCTTTCGGAGAACATTCGCGTCAAGTCCATCGTCGGCCGGTTCCTCGAGCATTCCCGCATCTTCTGCTTCGGCAACGGCCACGGTCTTCCCTCCGACAAGGCGCTGGTCTATATAGGCTCGGCGGACATGATGCCGCGCAATCTGGACCGGCGGGTCGAGACACTCGTGCCTCTGATCAACCGGACGGTGCATGAGCAGGTTCTTTCGCAGATCATGCTGGGCAATCTTATCGATAACCAGCAGAGCTACGAGATCCTTGCGGACGGAACGTCCCGGCGCATGGAAGTGCAGCCCGGCGCCGAGCCGTTCAACGCTCAGCACTACTTCATGACCAACCCCAGCCTGTCCGGCCGGGGCGAGGCCCTGAAGTCCTCGGCACCGAAGGCGATCGCGGGCTGGCAAGGCCGCCGGAAGAAATAAACGGATCTGCATGGTCGAATCTGAAGCCCAGGGGCGTTTGCCTGGAATTGCCCCGGTGTCGGTCGTGGATATCGGTTCCAACTCGATTCGCCTCGTCATCTACGAGGGCATGAGCCGGGCCCCCGCGATCCTCTTCAACGAGAAGGTCATGTGCGGTCTCGGCAAGGGGATTGCCAAGACCGGCCGCATGGATCCGGCAAGCGTCGAGCGTGCGCTCGCCGCCCTTCACCGCTTCAAGGCCCTTTCCTGGCAGGCCCGCACCTCCACCATGTTCGCGCTGGCGACCGCCGCCGCGCGTGAGGCGGAGAACGGCCCCGATTTCATCCGCCGCGCCGAGGCGATCCTCGGCCAGAAGGTGCGCGTGCTGACCGGCGAGGAGGAGGCCTATTTCTCCGCCCTCGGCGTCGTCAGCGGCTTCCACGATCCCGACGGCATCGTCGGCGACCTCGGCGGCGGCTCGCTGGAACTCATCGATGTGGCCGGCAACGCCATCGGCAAGGGCATCACCCTGCCGCTCGGCGGCATCCGGCTTTCGGAAGCCTCCGGCGGCTCGCCCGCGCAGGCCCGCATCGTCGCGCGAAAATACCTGCGCACCGCCAACCTCCTCAAGCACGGCGCGGGCCGCGCCTTCTACGCCGTCGGCGGCACATGGCGCGCCATCGGCGCCCTGCACATGGCGATACAGAACTACCCGCTGCACATGATCCAGGGCTACGAGCTCGGCTTTTCCGACGCCATGGACTTCCTGACGGATATCGTCACGGCCAAGGACCAGAAGGACCCGGCCTATTCGGCGATCTCCAAGGGTCGCCGCAATCTCCTGCCCTTCGGCGCCGTCGCCCTGCAGGAGACCATCGCCATCATGAAGCCCGCGCGGGTCTTCTTCTCCGCGCAGGGCGTGCGCGAAGGCTATCTCTATTCGCTGCTGCCGGACCGGGAGAAGGCGCGCGACCCGCTCATCGCCGCGGCAAGCGAGCTTGCCATCCTGCGCGCCCGCTCGCCAGAGCACGCCCGCGAGCTTGCCGAATGGACCGGCCGCATGATGCCGCTCTTCGGCATCGCCGAGACGGAGGAGGAGCGCCGCTACCGCGAGGCCGCCTGCCTGCTGGCCGACATAAGCTGGCGCGCGCATCCGGACTATCGCGGTCTCCAGGCGCTGAACCTCATCGCCCACGGCACCTTCATCGGCATCACCCACCCCGGCCGCGCCTTCATCGCGCTCACCAATTACTACCGTTTCGAGGGCCTCAACGACGATGCCGTCAGCAGCTCGCTGGCCGGCATCGCGACGCCCCGCCTTCGCGAGCTCGCCAAGCTCGTCGGCGGCCTCCTGCGCGTCGTCTACCTCTTCTCCGCCTCCATGCCCGGCGTCGTGCCGCACCTTGCCTTCCGCAAGGCGAGCCAGCCGGACGTGGACCTCGAATTTGCCGTGCCGGCGGATTATGCCGAGCTTGCCGGAGAACGCCTCGACGGCCGCCTCCAGCAGCTCGCCAGGCTCACCGGCAAGAAACTCGCCTTCAAGTTCCTGCGATGAAGGGCCTTTTCCTTGCCGCCGGCCTTTTCCTCGCCACGGGCGCCGCGGCCGCCGACTGGCGGGCCGTCGAGCAGGTGGTGCCCTATGCGGTGACGGGCACGACGGGCCTTGAAATCTACCAGTCGATCGGCGCGAACGGCCCGAAGCTCGGCGCCGGCCGCGTCATCGCCCATACCGGCTTCAAGCTCACCTGGACGCGCAAGTACGAGCGGCAGGGCAGAGCCTGCGTCATCACGGTCAACAGGCCGAAGCTCGTCATCACCTACACGCTGCCGAAGCTGAAGACCAAGCTCTCCGGCCCGGTGAAGGACCGCTGGGACACCTTCATCGCCGGCGTCACCGCGCACGAGAAGGTGCACGGCGATTTCATCAAGGAGCTCGTGCGCGATATCGAGGCGATGAGCGTCGGCATGCGCGTCGAGGACGACCCGGACTGCAGGAAGATCCGCCCTCGGCTCCAGGCCCGCCTCGGCGAACTCTCCAAAGCCGAACGCGCCCGCAGCCGCGATTTCGACAAGGCCGAAATGAGCGACGGCGGCAACGTCCACCAGCTCATCCTGCAACTGGTCGACCCGCGGTAGCGCCCAAGACCCTCTATGGGCTGAAGACCCCTCCCCAACCCCTCCCCACAAGGGGGAGGGACTTACCCCTCGGCACGCTCGGCGTTCAAAAATCGATGGAAAAGCAGACTGCGCCTTTCTCCCCCCTTGTGGGGGAGATGCCGGCAGGCAGAGAGGGCCTTCGGTTAAAGCTCCACCGCCTCGATCTTCTTGTCGATGAAGCGCAGCGCCACCTTGCCGGAGATGAGGTTGAGGGCGGTTTCGCCGAAGAGGTCGCGGCGCCAGCCGCTGAGGGCGGCGACGTCGGCGTTCTCGCCGTCGACGGCGATCTTTTCGAGGTCGTCGGAATTGGCGATGATCTTGGCGGCGACGCCCTGCTTTTCCGCGACGATCTTCAAAAGCACCTTCAGCATCTCGCTGGCGGCGGCGGCGCCCTCCGGCACATGGTTCTGGCGCGGCAGGCGCGGCAGGTCGGCCTTCGGGATGGCAAGCGCCTCGCCGACGGCCTCGAGCAGCGCGGCGCCCGATTGCGAGCGCTCCCAGCCCTTGGGGATGGTGCGAAGGCGCGCCAGCGCCTCGGCGTCGGCTGGCTGCTGCTGGGCGATCTCGTAGATCGTGTCGTCCTTGAGGATGCGCGAGCGCGGCACGTTGCGCGCGCGCGCCTCGCGTTCGCGCCAGGCGGCGACCTTCTGCAGGACGGCCAGCTCCATCGGCTTCTTGACGCGCATCTTGAGGCGCTTCCAGGCGTCGTCCGGGTGCAGGTCGTAGGTATCGCGCGATTCCAGGACCGCCATTTCCTCCGTCAGCCACAGCGAGCGGCCGGCGCTTTCCAGCTTCTCCTTGAGCGCGAGATAGACGTCGCGCAGATGCGTGACGTCGGCCAGCGCATATTCGAGCTGCTTTTCGGTGAGCGGCCGGCGGCTCCAGTCGGTGAAGCGCGAGGACTTGTCGATGTGCACGCCCTTGATCTTCTGCACGAGCTGATCATAGGAGACGCTGTCGCCGAAGCCGCAGACCATGGCGGCGACCTGCGTGTCGAAGATCGGGTGCGGAATGAGGTCGCCGCGGTTGACGATGATCTCGATGTCCTGCCGCGCGGCGTGGAACACCTTCAGCACGGCGGGATTGGCCATCAGCTCGAAGAAGGGGGCAAGGTCGATGCCCTTGGCGAGCGGATCGACGATCACCTCGGTCTCGGGTCCGGCGAGCTGGATGAGGCAGAGCTCCGGCCAGAACGTCGTCTCCCGCAGGAACTCCGTGTCGATCGTCAGATACTCGGAACGGGCGAGCGTCTCACAGGCGTCGCGAAGGGCTGCGGTTGTCTCGATGATCTGCATGGCGGGCTCGGGCGCAACTTTCTTATGTTTTTGATGGGGCAGCTTTAGACGGTCCACGGTTTTGCCACAATCAAAAACTTGGCCGCCTGCAACCGGAAAGGGGTGTCGCGGGCGCTGCGGGCGGGGCGTGGATCCTCGGGTCGAGCCCGAGGATGACGGGAGGGGAGAAGGCGCGACAACAAGGGGCGATCCCGCATGCCGCACCGCCGGATGGACGGAAACCGCTTCCTCCCCACCGTCATCCTCGGGCTCGACCCGAGGATCCACGGCCGCACGGCACGCCCGTCACGTCACCCGCACATAGCTCGTCATGCCGGTCTTCTGGTGCTCGATGATGTGGCAGTGGAACACCCAGTCGCCGGGATTGTCGGCGACGAGGGCGAGCTGCACCTTTTCGTCGGGCTGGATGAGGTAGGTGTCGGAAAAATGCGGGCGGATCGCCTGCTTGTTGGAGTTCATCGGCCGGAAGACGAGGCCGTGCAGGTGCAGCGGGTGAAGCTGCGGCGTCGGGTTCTCGACGTTGAATATGTAGGTCCTGCCCGCCTTCATCTCGGCGAGCGGGGCGGTCGGGTCGCCTGAATCGTCCGCCCACGGCACCTTGTTGATGGCCCAGAAATTGTAGCCGAGCGAGCCGCAGATGCCGTCCTTCGGACGCTCCTCGGCAGACGCGCTGAGGATGAAGGGGATTTGCGTTGCGGCGGAATGGTCGGGCTCGGGCAGGGGATTGGCGGCCAGCGCCGGCAGGTCGCGCACGTCGCGCTTCAGGGAGGCGCCGACGGCGCGGAAGCTGGCGAGCGCCGCCGGCTTCGTGCCGCGCAGGTCCCTCAGCACGGCGACCGCCCCTTCCGCATCGGGCATGCGCAGGGCAAGGTCGAGCCGCTGGCCGGGGCCGATCATCAGGTGGTCGAGCGCGAAGCGCTCCTCGGCGGGATTGCCGTCGCGGGCGATCACCGTGGCCTCCGCCCCCTCGACGGAAAGGGCGAGGATGCGGGTGACGTCGGTCGCGGCAAGGCGCAGGCGCACCAGCCCGCCCGCCGGCGCGTCGTATTGCGGCGACTGGCGCCAGTTGGCGGTGCGCACCGTGCCGAAGGTGCCGGCGCGCGCGGCGTCGCGCGGGCGGAACTGGGCGATGAACTGCCCGTCGCCGCCGAGCCGCCAGTCGCGAAGGTTCAGCACGATCTCCGCGTCGAAGGCGGGATCGGACGGGTCCTCCACCACGAGGACGCCGGCAAGGCCGCGGCCCATCTGCGTGAGCGTGTTGCAATGGGGGTGATACCAGTAGGTGCCGGCATCGGGCGGGGTGAAGGCATAGTCGAAGCCGTCGCCGCCGTAGACATAGGGCTGGGTGAGGAACGGCACGCCGTCCATCTTGTTGTCGATGCGAAGGCCGTGCCAGTGGATGGTGGTCGGCTCGTCCAGCCGGTTGTCGAGCCTGAGCGCGAAGGAATCCCCCCGGCGAAGGCGCAGCACCGGCGGCACCTCGCCGTCGCCGTAGGTCATCGCGCCCTTCGTCGGCCCGTGCTCGGTCAGCATCGCCTCGGTGCGGCGGGCGGCAAGGCTGGTCGCGGCTTTTGCGCGCGCAAAACCGCCGAGATTGCCGGCAAGGCCGATCCCGCCGGCATAGGCCCCGGCAACGAGTGCGCCCTTCATCAGCGTGCGGCGTGTCAGCATGGCAATCCCTCCGGTGCTCGCCCCGCTTCTAAACCTGAGGCGGCCGCTCAGCAATAAGCGGCGGCCACGCGGATTGCCGCAGTTTACGTCTCCCGGTCGGGGGCGGCGAGCTTGTTGAAGAAGAGCGAGGTGCGCAGGAGCGCGCGGAAGCGGCTGCGCCGCGGGCCGGCGGGCACGGGCGGGCGCGCGCCCATGCGCAGCCCCGTATAGGCCATGAAGGCGACGAGCACGACGGCGGTGTAGAGGAAGAGCGCCGACGGGCCGAAGGCCTCCAGCAGGATGGAGGCGAAGAGCGGGCCGATGATCGCCCCGCAGGACCAGAAGAACAGCAGCCCGGCCGAGACCAGCGCATGCTCGCCTGCGCCCGCATGGTCGTTGGCATGGGCCGAACAGAGCGAATAGAGCGGCATGGCGAAGGCGCCGAAGACGAAGATGCCGACCATGTTCTTCCATTCGTTGCCGCCGGCAAGGAAGGCGAGGTAGAGGGCGGCGAGCGTCGAGCCGAGCGTGGCGACGAGGATGACGAGGCGCCGGTCCAGCCGGTCGGAATAGATGCCGAGCGGATATTGCAGCACCACGCCGCCGACGATGCCGGCGCTCATGAAGCTGGCGATGGCCGTCACCGAAAGGCCGATGTCGTGCGCGTAGATCGGCCCGAGATTGCGGAAGGCGGCATTGGTGAGGCCGACGACGATGCAGCCGATGGTGGCGAGCGGCGAGATGTTCCAGAGCTTCTTCACGTCGAAGCGGATGGCTTCCGGCACGGTGGGGCTGGAGCGGTCGGCCAGCGAGATCGGCACCAGCGAGAGCGACAGCGCCATGGCGATGATGGCGAAGAGGTCGAAGCCGCCGATGCCGACGCCCGCCATGACATATTGCGCGGCCGTGACCGAGCCGAGGTCGACGAGGCGGTAGAGCGAGAGCGTGCGCGCCCGGTTGGCATTGGTGACGGCGGCGTTCAGCCAGCTTTCGACGGTGGCGAAGAGGCTGGCGATGCAGATGCCGGTCACAAGCCGCAGGGCGAACCAGAAGAAGGGATCGATGACGAGCGCCATGGCGATGGCCGAGGCGGACGCGATGGCCGCCATGGCCGCGAAGGTGCGGATATGGCCGATGGCGCGCAGCACGCGCGTCACATAGATGCAGCCGATGGCGAAACCGATGCTGTAGCCGGCGCCGAGAAGGCCGATCAGCGCGGTGGAGAACCCCTCCTGCGAGGCCCTGAGCGCAATGAACGTGCCCTGCAGCCCGTTGCCCCCGATCAGGATGCCAGCGGTGACGAGAAGGGGAATCAGCGGGCGAAGCATCGACATCGCGGCACTATGGCGGAGGTTTTGCGGAAAGGGAGAGGGAAAGCGTGGCGGGGCGGTGAAATTGTGAGGCTGTGATCGAAAGGGCCGAAGCCTTACCGTGCGGCTTTGCCCCTCACCCTAACCCTCTCCCCGCAAGCGGGGAGAGGGGACGTGCCCCACGCAAAGACTAGAGAGGGGGAGAACGGTGCCTCCATCCCCTTCGCCCCGCTTGCGGGGAGAAGGTGCCGGCAGGCGGATGAGGGGCAGTCCTGATGCGATAGTGCATCGCCTCCCCGCCAGGCAGAGAGGGTCTTTATCTTACCCCTCCAGCAGCTCCGCCATCACACGCAGATGATCCGCCTGCAGCGGCTTTTCGAAGTAGCTCTTGACGAAGGCGTATTGCATGGCCCGCTCGCGGTCCTTGCCGAGGTGGGAGCTGGTGAGCATGGCGACGACGGGGGCGTGCACCTCGAATTCCTCGGCATAGCGGTCGAGGAACTCGAAGCCGTTCATCACCGGCATGTTGATGTCGAGGATGATGGCGTCCGGCGTCTCGCGGCGCAGCACGTCGAGCGCTTCGGTGCCGTCGAAGGCCTTGATCACGCGGATCGACGGATCGAACTTGCGGATCGTGTATTCGCAGATGAACTGGTCGTTCTCGTCGTCATCGACGACCAGGATCGAGTGGATTTTCATTATGGTCCCCGTCGGGCAGTTCGATGATGAACCGGCTGCCCTTATCTTTTGCTTCATAAAGGGCGGTCCCGCCGAGGGATTCCGCACTCTTTCTCAATATGTAGAGGCCGAGCCCGCTGCCGAAGGATCGGTTGGGGTGCAGCCGTTTGAACATCTTGAACAACAAATGGCGGCTGGCGGGCGGAACGCCCAGGCCGTTGTCCTCCACCGACAGCCGCACCCTGCCGGCATGGCGGACGGCGCGGACGTCGATCGCCGGCTCGGCCTCCTTCGGGTCGTGATACTTGACCGCGTTGGAGAGCATGTTGCCGACGATGACCTGGAATTTCGATGGCTTGCTTTCGATTGTCAATTCCGCCGGCACATGATTTTCGATGCGGATCCGCTTGAACTCGTCGAGGTGGGAGAGGGCGTCGATCGATTCGGCGACGAGCGCGCGAAGGTCGATCGGCTGCGTGTCCTCTTCCATCAGCCGGTTGCGCGTGATGGTGATGATGTTCTGGATGAGATGGTCGAGGCGGCGGAAATTGCCCTCCATGCGCTGGAGCGTCTGGCCGAGCGCGGGAAGGTCGCCTTCCTCCAGCATGTCGCGCGAAATGCCGAGCAGGCCGAGCGAGGAGGCAATCGGCGAGCGCAGGTCGTGCGAGGTGCGGTAGGCGAATTCCTCCAGTTCCGCATTGGCGTCGAGCAGCGCCTTTTCGCTCGCCTTGCGCTCGGAGATGTCGCGCACGGTGCCGCTGTAGAGCACGGTGTCGCCGAGTTCCAGCTTGGCGACGGCAAGGTCGAGCGGGAAGGTCGTGCCGTCCTTGCGCCGGCCCTCCACCTCGCGGCCGATGCCGATGACCTTCGCCTCGCCGGTGCGCTGATAGTTGGCGATATAGTGGTCGTGCTCGCCGCGGTAGGGCTCCGGCATCAGCATCTTGACGTTGCGGCCGATCATCTCCTGCGCGCCATAGCCGAAGATGCGCTCCGTGGCGGGATTGACCGACAGGACGATGCCGCGCCCGTCGATGGTGATGATGCCGTCCACCGCGTTGGCGATGATGGCGGCAAGGCGAATGCGGTGGGCGGCAAGGTCCGCCGCCATCGCCCGCGAGCGGCGCGAGGAGAGGTAGAGGTGCACCATCAGGCCGCCGTAGAGCGCGGCGGAAATCAGCACCAGCGAGGAGAGCGTCGAGCGGGCGTTCGTTCCCCCGCTGGAAAACGTGATGCCGAAGGAGGATTCGTAGCGCGCCAGCTCGAAATAGGTCATGGCGAGCAGGAGGAGATAGCTGAGCGCGCCGAGGGCGCCGGCCAGCACCGCCCGGTGGTAGCCCGCCGGCTCCTTGCCGGAAAAGATGATGGCGATGGCGAGGATGAAGAAACAGCTCGCACTCTGCAGCGACATGCGCGTGAAGCGGATCCAGTCATGCGCGAAATCCAGCGCGATCACATAGCCGAGCAGCGCGACGGCGGCGATGACGAAGGTGGCGAAGCCCAGCCCCACCGGCACGAGGCCGTTGCGCCTCTGCAGCGCGCGCAGGCCGAGCGCAAGGCTCGTCAGCATGAAGCACAGCGCCGTGTTGGGCGCGATGCGCCCCGGCACGCTGGTGCCGATGTCGACGAAGGGCACGTTCAGCGCCGTGTCGATGCCCGTGTCGATGCCGAAGAGGTGCTGCGACAGGGCCGCCGCGCCGTAGAGGAAGACGAGCGCCAGCATCAGCGCCGGCAGGCGGTGGAATTCACGCGCGGCAAGCAGAAGCGCGACGCCCATGACCGAAAAGGCGAGCGCCGCGTTGAACTTCATGCCGAAGACGGCGGGATGGCCGGCGGCGAGCTCCGCCGGTTTGGCGAGCCACAGCGCCATCATGGCGAGGCCCACGGCAAGGCACCACAGGCCCGCCATGATATTCGCCTTCTTCCACGACCATTCCCTGTTCATCCGGCCCCCGCGGCGTTCCCTCCCGCCGCGCGCACTCTAGCGCGAAGGTTGAATCGCGAACAGGTCCCGTAAGGTGATGCGGGCAAGAAATCCGTCAGGCCGCGTCGTCGTGCGCCTCGCCCGTCTCCAGCCGCCGCGTCAGGGTCTGGAGCTCCGCCGTCAGCGCGGTTAGGGCCTCGACGGAGCAGCCGGTCGCCTTGCCGATCTCCATGCGGATGGAAAGGGCCTCGTGCCGCATGGCGCGGCCCTTGTCGGTAAGGGTCACCAGCACCTGCCGCTCGTCGCTCCTGTCGCGGGCGCGGTGGATGAAGCCGGCCGCCTCCAGCCGCTTGAGGAGAGGGGAGAGCGTGCCGGAATCGAGCCCCAGCGTCGCGCCCAGCGCCTTGACCGTGCGCCCGTCCTCCTCCCACAGCGTCATCAGCACGATATATTGCGGGTAGGTGAGGCCGTGGGGATCGAGCAGCGGCTTGTAGGTGCGGTTGAGCGCATGGGCCGCGGCATAGACGGCAAAGCAGAGCTGCTGGTCGAGCGCCAGCAGGCCGGCGGGAATGTCGTTCGTCTCAGCTTCGTCACGTTTGTCGTTCATCCTGTTATTATCGCAGGAAAGGGGCAAAATTGCAATTTGCAAAATCATATTGCGCGCAATCTAATTTTGCGCTATTGAACTGCCATCATCAACGACGGAACGGAAGGAGAGATCCATGCCCATTCTCTACAGGACCAAGGCTCATGCAACCGGCGGGCGCGCCGGCCACGGCGCAACCGAGGACGGCACCGTCGACGTGACGCTGACCGTGCCGAAGGAACTCGGCGGCGACGGCGCGACGGGCGCCAACCCGGAAAAGCTCTTCGCGGTCGGCTATTCCGCCTGCTTCCTCGGCGCACTGAAGTTCGTCGCCGGCAAGGAGAAGGTGAAGATCCCGGACGACGCCAAGGTGACGGCGACCGTCGGCATCGGCCCGCGCGAGGACGGCGGCGGCTTCGGCATCGAGGCTTCGCTGGAAGTCTCCGCGCCGGGCGTCGACAAGGCCGTCCTGGAAGACCTCGTGAAGAAGGCCCACGTCGTCTGCCCCTACAGCCACGCCACGCGCGGCAACCTCGACGTCAAGACGACGATCGCCTGACCGTTCCGCAGGGCCGCCGGCATTCCCGGCGGCCCTGTTCCTCAAGGAACAGCGCGGGGCGGGGCGATATGGGACATTCCGATCACCGGATGAGAGAGGCTCATCCTCAAGAGATCAGGAGAGACCCATGCGCAAGATCATCGTTTCCGCCGCCATTGCCGCCATCGCCGCCGTTTCCTTCGCCGCGCCCTCTCAGGCCGGCTACTACAGCTACGGCTACAAGCCGCATTGCTTCATCAAGAAGGTGAAGTCCTACGATTACTACGGCAACGTGATCGTCAGGAAGATCAAGGTCTGCAGGTAACGCTCAGCGCCGACCTCCCCGGAACCCCGGATGCTCCCTGCGTCCGGGGTTTTTGGCGTGCAGCGTGGGGCGTGGATCCTCGGGTCAAGCCCGAGGATGACGGAGGGGAGGAGAGTTTGCCCACCTGTCGGACGGTGCGGCATGTGGCTCCGTCGTTTCTGCCGCCATCCTTCTCTTCTATCGTCATCCTCGGGCTTGACCCGAGGATCCACGCCCCACGGCACACCCTCACCAGAGATCCTGATACAAATCCCGCCACTCCGGGTTCATCGCCTCGATCAGGTCGATCTTCCATTGCCGGTACCACCGCTTCAGCGACTTCTCCCGCTGGATGGCCGTGCCGATGCTGTCGTGCTCCTCGTACCAGACGAGGCGGGCGCATCCGTATCGCGATGAAAAGCCGGGCGTCAGACCCTCGCGATGTTCATAGATGCGGCGCTCAAGCTCGGACGTCACGCCGATATAGAGCGTTCCGTGCTTATGGTTGGTGAGGATATAGGCATAACCCGCCATGCGGGAAACTTGCTTGGCCTTGCCTTCATGGTCAAGCTCTTGTCATTAGAAAAATACAGCCTATATTCTTTCTCATGAAAGGATAAAACCCATGCACCGCAAACCCGCACCCCAAATCGACGAAGGCACCGTGCTCACCAGGGCGGCTGTCAATGCGGCGGAGCGGCTGGGGTTGACGGCGCGCATCCTCTCGGCGGTCATCGGCGTGTCGGAGGCGACGGTGTCGCGGCTGAAGCGGCAGGACGTGCTGCTGGAGCGTGGCACGAAGCCGTTCGAGCTGGCGGTGCTGCTGGTGCGGCTCTTCCGCTCGCTCGACGCCATTGCCGGCGGCGACGAGACGGTCGCGCGCGCCTGGATGACGGCGGACAACAGCGCGCTCGGCGCGCGTCCCGTCGACCGCATCGTTTCCATTTCCGGCCTTGTCGATGTCCTTGCCTATCTGGACGCCCGCCGCGCTCTCGTCTGAGGCGCGGCCCTTTTCGGGCGCGGTCTGGCGCTTCGTCGAGGCGCAGCACCGCGTCTCGACGCTGAAGCTCGTCGATACGCTGGACGAGCAGGCGCTGCTGGAGGACATCCTCGAAGAGAGCAAGCCGGTGCTGCCGCCCGAATGCGCCGGGCTCGACTACCTGCTCGCCACGCCCTTCCGCTACGGCGCGGCCTATCCGCACGGCTCGCGCTTCCGCCGGGCAGGGCGCACCCTCGGCGTCTACTATGCGGCGCTCTCGGTGGAGACGGCGCTGGCCGAGATGGCCTTCTACCGGCTGCTCTTCTTTGCCGAATCGCCCGCAACGCCGCTGCCGGCCAACGCCGCCGACTACACCGCCTTTTCCGCCGCGGTCGCAACGGAAAGTGCGCTCGACCTCACCCGCCCGCCGCTCGACCGGGATGCGGGCCTGTGGACCCACCCGACCGACTACGCCGCCTGCCAGTCGCTCGCCGACGGCGCGCGCGCGGCCGGCCCTGCCGCCATCCTCTACCGCTCGGTGCGCGATCCGGCCGGCGGCACGAACATGGCGCTGCTGACGGCGAAGGCCTTCGCCGCGCCGAAGCCGGTGGAGCGCCAGACCTGGCGCATCCGGCTCTCCGCCCTCGGCGTGCAGGCGCTGTGCGATCACCCGCCGCGGCGCATCGGCTTTTCCCGCGAGGATTTCCGCGCCGATCTGCGCATCGCCTAGCGCGGGGAGGGCGCTTCCCACGGGGCGTTCCTGCGGATATGGTCGCGCGCCGCCTTGCGATGCGGCAGGAGCCCTTCATGCAGACCTCGTCTTCGACCGTCCTTTCGCCGGACTGGCCGGCCATTGTCGCCGTCGTGCTCGGCGCGACCGCCTTTTCCGTGGCGCAGGGGCTCACCTATCCGCTCGTCTCGCTGACGCTGGAGGCGCGCGGCTACTCCTCCTCGATGATCGGCGTCAACGCCATCGCCTATGCCGCCGGCATGGGAGCCTCGACGCTGCTCATCGGCGGGCTCACCGCGCGCTGGCGCGCCGACAGGCTCATCATCGCCAGCCTCGCCATCTGCTCGCTGTGCCTTGCCACCTTCGCGGCGTCGGCCTCGTTCACGGTCTGGAGCCTTGCGCGCTTCCTGCTCGGCTTCTTCGCCAGCGTCATCTTCATGCTCGGCGAAGCCTGGCTCAACGCCGCCTGCCCGGACCGGCTGCGCGGCCGCGTCTCGGGCCTCTACGGCATGGGCATCTGCGCGGGCTTCGCCGCCGGGCCGCTCGCCATTCCGCTCTTCGGCAGCGCCGGCGGGCTCGGCTTCGCGCTGACGGCGGTCTATCTCGCCATCGTCGCCTTCGCGACGGGCATGCTGATGTTCTCCACCAGGACGGTGCCGGAGCCGTCCTCCACGGCCGATGTCTTCCGCTTCTTCAAGGCGGCGCCGCTTCTCGTCGGCATGGTCTTCGTCTTCGGCTTCGCCGATATCGCGGCGATCTCCGCCATGCCGGTCTATTTCGTGAAGATGGGCTACAGCGAGGCCTTCGCCGCCGTCAGCGTGACGGTGCTGGCGCTGCCCACGGCGCTTGCCCAGCCCTTCATCGGCGTGCTGCTCGACCGGCTGCCGCGCGAACGCGTGGCGCTCGCCGCCGTCGGCACCGCCGCCGCAAGCTACCTCGTCCTGCCGACGCTGACCTCGGAAATCGCGATCCTGGTGGTGTTCGCCGTGATGGGCGCGGCCGTCTTCTCGCTCTATACCTGCGCGCTGACCATGCTCGGCGAACGCTACAGCGGCGCCATGCTGGTCGCGGGCTCGGCCGCCTTCGCGCTCGTCTATGCGGCGGGAAGCGCCACCGGCTCGGGCCTGACGGGCGCCATCATGGAGGCGGGCGGGCCGACCGCAGGCCCTCTCTCCGTCGGCCTCGGCCTTGCCGTTTTCACCGCCGCGCTGGTGTTTTCGCGGCGGCGGTAGGCAAGAAGATCAATGGTTTGCCCCTCACCCTAACCCTCTCCCCGCAAGCGGGGAGAGGGGACTTGCCCTACGAACGGGTATTGCTTGAGGAAAACGGTGCGTCCTACCCCTTCGCCCCGCTTGCGGGGAGAAGGTCGCGGCAGCGGGATGAGGGGCCGTTGTCGCACGGCCCCACCCGGTCAGACGAACTGGCTGAGCCCCGGCACCGAGGCGACGACCTCGTCGACCACGTCGGCGCCGGCATGTTCGCGGGCGACGGCCATGGTTTCCTTGGCAAGGCCGGTGATCTCGCCCATGCCGAGGCCCTGGCTCATGAGCTGCTGGCCGAGCGCCATCACGCCGCCGCCGCCGATGGCGTT
>Ga0182737_1000106_pt1 | contig 160284 bp, 151 predicted proteins | sample eDN5th30CBELigOP_FD_128878 | JGI IMG/M metagenome (GOLD analysis project Ga0182737, IMG submission 128878) | Enriched Organic Plus compost microbial communities from Emeryville, California, USA - eDNA 5th pass 30_C BE-Lig OP (version 2) (version 2) ... | reverse complement strand
TGAGTTTTATCATAGTCATTGTTTGTTAAAAAATCTGTATACTCTTGCGGCAATAATATAATCCACAATAATACATACGAGATAACTGACACAAAGGAAAGTTTGTGCAAGTTCTTCATTCTTAATAATTCATATAATCCAATTGTAGCCATTGCATACACTAACAGCAAAAATGGCAACTTCCCAACAATCACAAGCGGAACAAAAATAGCTGCTGCAATGATTGCTGTAATTATTCGTTGCTTCATACCTCTATTAATCCTCACCTTCTAAATTACACGCCACCGTATCTTCGCGCACGCTTTTGATACACTTCAATCGCTTCAAGCAAATGTGTTTCATTAAAATCCGGCCATAATACTTCAGTAAACCACAGTTCCGTATAAGCCAACTGCCATAGCATAAAATTACTCAAACGAATTTCACCACTTGTCCGAATTAATAAGTCCGGATCTGGCAAAGTGCTTGTCATTAAATAACGAGAAAAGACATCCTCTGAAATGTCACCCTTTAATATACCCTTTTGTGCATCTTTTAAGACATTATTCACGCCCTTTACAATTTCAGCGCGGCTGCCATAATTCAAGGCAAAATTTAACACTAGGCCATCGTTATCTTTCGTATCATCGATTGCCTTTTGAACCGCACGCTGAGTATGGGCCGGAAGAGTAGTGAAGTCACCAATCATTTCCACTCTTACATTTTCTCGAATCAACTCCGGCAAAAACGAACCTAGAAATTCTTCAGGCAATTTCATCAAGTACTCTACTTCGGTCTTTGGTCGTTTCCAATTCTCTGTAGAAAAAGCATAAACGGTTAATGCACTGACCCCTAATTGATTAGCCATTCTCGTAATCTTACGAACAACTTTCATTCCTTCATGATGACCGGCCACACGAGGAAGTGCTCTTTTTTTGGCCCAACGTCCGTTCCCATCCATAATGATTGCAATATGCTGAGGAACCCCAAACTCTCTTATACGCTGAATTCGATCTGTTAAATCGGAAGAAGCATCCTTCTTAACGAAACGCTTCCATATTGAATACATATTCTAGTCCCCCAATAAATACACTTTATAACAGCAACATCTAGATTATTATACTAAACAAAACGCTAGTATGCGAAAAACAATCTTTTAAATAAACAAAAGAATTTACTTAATCATATCAAAAAAAACAAAGAACTCCTATTATTATCACAAAAAAAGACTCGTTTCCTGATTTAAAAATAGGTCTATTACCTCTATTCTTTTTACTTGAAATATGTAAGTCCTTCACATAAAAAAGAGCCTTCTCCACCCTCATGTATACAGCAACATTTCGCAAGATCATAAAAAAGGTTCTCAACCGCTGTTATTGCATAACATGTTTTATGGATTAGGCTCTTTTTCTCAATACACTTATCTAAAGATAAGTAGCTAACTCGATTATACAGCTAAAATTTCTTGTTCTTTATCTTTTGTAATATCATCAATTTTGCTAATATGTTGATCGGTCATTTTTTGGATATCATCTGCATACCCGCGTAAATCGTCTTCTGTAATTTCACCGTTTTTCTCAAGCTTCTTCAGGTCATCATTTCCATCGCGACGAATGTTACGAATAGCAATTTTCGCTTCTTCCGCTTCTTTCTTCACAACTTTTACAAGCTCTTTACGACGCTCCTCTGTTAAAGCAGGAATAGCAATTCGAATTAATGAACCATCATTTGTAGGATTTAATCCTAAGTCTGATTTTAGAATCGCTTTTTCAATTTCACCCAAAATAGTTTTATCATACGGTTGAATAACTAAAAGCCTTGCTTCTGGAACTGAAATACCCGCCAATTGGTTAACTGGTGTCGGTGCACCGTAATAATCAACGAAAACTTTGTCAAGTAAAGAAGCATTAGCACGGCCCGCACGGATTGTCGCTAATTCTCTTGTATATGCACTAATCGCTTTTTCCATTTTCGTTTTTGCATTTGAAATGACTTGTTTCGGCATCTTATTTCCCCCTTACGATTGTTCCTAAAGTTTCACCTAATACAGCGCGTTTAATATTACCTTTTTCCATGATTGAGAAGACAATTAATGGAATGTCGTTATCCATACAAAGCGATGATGCCGTTGAATCCATAACTTCTAAACCTTCTTTTAACACATCTAAATAAGAAAGTTCATCATATTTCACAGCATTTGCATTTTTCACTGGGTCAGCATTATAAACACCATCTACGTTATTCTTCGCCATTAAAATAACATCTGCTTCAATTTCAGCTGCTCTAAGCGCTGCCGTTGTATCAGTAGAGAAGTACGGATTTCCTGTACCTGCCGCAAAAATAACAACTCTTTTCTTTTCCAGATGACGAATCGCTTTTCTGCGAATATAAGGCTCGGCTACTTGTCTCATTTCAATAGACGTTTGGACGCGCGTCTCAATTCCAAGCTGCTCTAAACTGTCTTGTAAAGCTAACGAGTTCATAACCGTTGCCAGCATTCCCATATAGTCGGCATTCGCACGGTCCATGCCCATTTCACTTCCGATTTTCCCACGCCAAATATTACCGCCTCCAACAACAACGGCTACCTCTACGTCTAAATCAGCTACTTCCTTTACTTGTTCAGCAATAGACTTAATCACTTTAGGATTAATACCAAAGCCATCTTCACCGGCTAATGCTTCACCACTTAACTTTAAAACGACACGTTCATATTTCGCGTTACTCATAAGAACCTCCAACTATGTAATCTTCTTTTGAAAAGCACAACCGGCCCGATCAAAACCGGCCGCTTAGCCTAACATCACGAAAGCATGATCAGCTTAATCATGACGGTTCAAAAATAGGGAACACCATAGTGTCCCCTATTCAATCATTTTTGTTACAATTAGTCTTTTTTCACTTGCGCCATTACTTCTTCAGCAAAGTTATCTTCGCGTTTTTCAATCCCTTCGCCTACTTCGAAACGAATGAATGATTGAATTTTTCCGCCTTTTGATTCAACAAATTGACCTACTTTAACATCCGGGTTTTTAACAAATGCTTGTTCATTTACACAGATTTCTTCGTAGAATTTGTTAATACGACCTTCTACCATTTTAGCAACGATTTTTTCTGGTTTACCTTCGTTAAGTGCTTGTTGTGTTAAAACTTCACGCTCACGTTCTAATTCACTAGCATCCACTTGGTCGCGAGAAACATATTTAGGATTAAGTGCTGCGATGTGCATAGACACGTCTTTCGCTGCTTCTTCATCAGTTGTTCCTTCAAGAACAGAAAGTACAGAGATACGTCCACCCATGTGAAGGTATGCACCGAAAGCATCGCTATCTGTTTTTGTTACTACTTGGAAACGACGTAAAGATAATTTTTCTCCGATTGTAGCAATTGCAGCGTTGATGTGATCTGCAACTTTTACACCGTTTTCCATTGTTTGCTCAAGTGCCGCTTCAACAGATTCAGGATTATTAGCAAGAATGTGAGCTGCAAGCTCTTTTACAAGCGTTTGGAACCCTTCGTTTTTCGCAACGAAGTCTGTTTCAGAGTTTACTTCAAGGATTACGGCTTTGTTTCCTTCAACAAGGATAGAAGTTAATCCTTCTGCTGCAATACGATCACCTTTTTTAGCTGCTTTCGCAATTCCTTTTTCGCGTAGGAAATCAATTGCTTTTTCCATATCTCCATCTGTTTCTACAAGTGCCTTTTTACAGTCCATCATACCAGCGCCTGTTTTTTCGCGCAATTCTTTAACTAACTGTGCAGTAATTGCCATATTATTACTCCTCCTCAATACGGATACATTTTATTCAATTTGTTATTATTTTGCCAAAAACTACATAACTTTATGTAGGTGATAATTTTGCAAAAAAAAGGGATAAAAGGCATTATCCTCTTATCACCTTTTTTTGCGGCTCAATTAAGCAGTTGTAGTTTCTGTTTCTGTTTCAATTGCTGTTTCTTCGCCTTGCTTAGCTTCTAAAATAGCATCTGCCATTTTACCTGTTAATAATTTAACAGCGCGAATCGCATCGTCATTCGCAGGAATAACTACATCGATTTCGTCTGGATCACAGTTTGTATCAACAATACCAACAAGTGGAATGTTTAATTTATGTGCTTCAGCTACAGCAATACGCTCTTTACGTGGGTCGATAACAAAGATTGCGTCTGGAATAGATTTCATTTCTTTAATACCGCCTAAGAATTTTTCTAAGCGATCCCACTCTTTTTTAAGTTGGATAACTTCTTTTTTAGGAAGTACGTCGAAAACGCCATCTGCTTCCATTTTTTCAATGTCTTTAAGACGTTTAATACGCTTTTGAATTGTTTCAAAGTTTGTTAAAGTTCCACCTAACCAGCGTTGGTTTACATAGAATTGACCAGAACGGATCGCTTCTTCTTTAACTGATTCTTGAGCTTGTTTTTTCGTACCCACGAAAAGAACAGTTCCTCCGTTAGCTGCGATTTCTTTAACGAAGTTGTAAGCTTCTTCAACCTTTTTCACTGTTTTTTGTAAGTCGATGATGTAAATTCCGTTACGCTCCGTGAAGATATACTTCTTCATTTTTGGGTTCCAACGGCGTGTTTGGTGTCCGAAGTGTACACCAGCTTCAAGCAATTGTTTCATTGAAATAACTGACATTATAATTTCCTCCTAAACGGTTTTGTTTTTCCTCCGCTTCGGTCATTTTCCTACAGAAACTGTTTATGAACAGCACCATCTGTTTGAATCGCAAAGCGTGTGTATTAACACCATTTCATAATATAGCATACATGCAAAGCACAAGCAAGCACTATCTATTCATTAAGTTGAAATTTTAGTAAAAGTTCAATTTCAGTTTTTCCTCGTTTTAAGGATTTTGCAATTTCTTCAACTGATAAACCTTGTTCTAAAAGCACAAGTGCCTGTTCATGAAGAGATGGTTCTAGCTGGCGAGATTGTCCATTTAACGACGTTTGTAACGTATCAGAAAAGCTTGGATGCACACTTTCGTTCCGCTTATCCATCTCTTTCTCTTTCGATTCAGCTGATAGCTCTAAGCGGTCATTCTTATGAATCGGCAAATCAAATTCTCTATCTTCTTGTGTAAGTGATGGATTTGTATAAGCAGCTACTGCTTTATGCTTTATCGTATGTACCGCTTCCTCCTCAGACTTTTCAATGACAACGGCGGGTGCCGGATGGGGCAACTCTGTTTGTTGTTCTTTGTTTCCTTTAACTCCTGTCAATCCCTTTTGCATAAGCTTTTCTAGCAAAGCTTCGTTTTCTTCTTTCATTTCTATAATATAGCCTGTCATTAACTCTTCCATTTCTGCAATAACAGCCTTTTGATTTTTTTCCGCTTGATGAAAACGATTTTGACGTACAAATAAAACAATAATGGCAAATATCGAAAAAATATTCAAAAGAAAGAGTATAAACATGAATAGTACTGACATAGAATCCCTCTTAACTAGAATTGTCCATCGCTTTTCCTGGGTAAGGATAAGACTGACTTTGTCCGGTAGTTTTTCTCTTTTTCTTTTTATTTTGCTTTAAAAACGGTTCTATTACTCGTACTTTACACCTTGCATCACATTGCGCAATTTATAAATGGACCTCGAATGAATTTGTGAAATTCTTGAGGTGGATAACCCCATTACTTGACCGATTTCGGTTAAAGTGAGTTCTTCTTTATAAAAAAGTTGTAGAACAAGCTGCTCCTTCGCATTTAACGTTTCAATCATCTTAGATAATTCTACATACGATTCTTCTTGTAACAAATAATCTTCAGGAAGCCTTGCATGCTCATCTTTTATATGAAAGCTAGCACTTTCTTTTTCTTCTTGATCTTGTGGGTGCTCATCTATAGACAATACATTAGCAAAGAAATTTTCATTTAATGCGGCATATACATCATCTTCTGAAATATTCAGCTCTGCAGCAACTTCTGCTGGCGTAACATCCCTCATTAGCTTTTGCTCTAGTTTTTCAATAGTCGCTTCAATTTTTTTTGATTTTTCCCTTGCACTACGCGGCAGCCAATCTTCCTTTCTTAAACCATCAAGAATAGCCCCTCGAACGCGAAAAGAAGCATATGTATCAAATTTAAAGTCTCGCTCTGGGTCGAAACGTTCTAACGCATCAAACAACCCCATCATCCCTAAACTTCTTATATCATCACGACTAACATTTTTTGGTAGATTAACAGAGATGCGCTGCACATGATAAGAAACAAGCGGAAGATACTTTTCCACTAATGTATTTCCCGCTTGTGGATCGCGACAGTCAATCCAATTTTTCCAACATAACTGCTCTTCTCCGATAGTCAGCTGAGACATGGGATTCCTCCTAACATTTTTTAATATAAGGCCAGAGAAAGTTACTTTTTGAAGCTTTTTTCAACTAGCCCTTTACCTAATCCAATGAAAAGTGATTTAATCTATCATTATATATTTCTCGTACCTTTATTAACGGTGCGAATATTAAGCAAACAAGTCTTAGGATTAAATTCAATCGTTCGCCCGCTATTTCCCCCGACATCTTCCGCTATAATTGGAATATTTAAATTAGCTAATCCCTTTCGAACAGCCTCTACATTTCTGGGCCCGATTCGCATCATATCTCCACCGGAGAAGAATTGAAACATTTGTGCACCGCCAGCCATTTTTGCTTTTAGTACCGACGCTCTCGCACCCTTTATTACAAGTCGATTAACTAACTCTTTAATCGCTGTGTCAGCGAACTTAGCCGTATTGATGCTGCCAGATTTAGCAAGAGATGAATCCGGCAGCATCACATGGGCTAATCCAGCTAGTTCTTTCTTTTCATCATAAACAATAACGCCCACACATGAACCTAAACCTGATGTTCGTATCAATGATGGAGATTTAACAATATTCATATCCGCTATTCCAACTTTCACAATATGGGGATCTCTCAACTCAACCATCTGTCGCCACCCCTAATGAGTTAAAAATAACTTCAAAAGAATCTGGATCAGGTAATAAAAAGAAATGTCCATTCATCGCACCTGATCCATCCCCTTCCTTCTCAAGAACCGTATCAATCACAATTGCATAATCACTTACTTGTGAGAGCTCCAATAAACCAAAGCTAATCGTTGCACCAACCATGTCAATTGTAAGCGATGGTACAGACGGATAGAGATATAGATTAGTAAAGTCAGACAGCGAAGATAAATAAGAACCGGATAAAATATTTCCTAACTCCTGCAAACAAGACAAGGACATTTCTGAATGGGGGGACTCTGATTCAAAGATGAATGAATCATTCCCAATCATCTGTTGAATAAAATAAGTAGCAGCTGGCAGCGATAGAATAAAGAACATGCTTCCAGTCACATCCCCCTCAAGCCTTAAAAATACGCTCGCAACTACATTTTCCGGACCGCCTGCCAATTCCATCATTTGATCGAAAGAAACAATCCGTACATTAGGAACGCTCATCTCAATTTTTTGATTCAAGATTCCAGAAAGGGCGGTTGCTGCATGAGCTGCTCCAATATTCCCAATCTCTTTCAATACATCGAGATGCAAACTATTGATTTTCTCAATAAAAGACATAATTTACCCTTCTTTTCTCATAGATTCTTGAAGGGCATCTAATGAAAGAGTCTTCTCTAGGTTCACCAAAATTAATAACCGTTTATCAATTTTAGCAACACCGCTAATATACTCATCTATACGATGACCAACCACTTCAGGCTGAGGTTCAATACTAGCGACAGGAATATCCATTACATCATTAGCTGAATCCACGATTAATCCCACTTCCATCCCCTCAATCACAACAATGATAATTCTTGTAGATTCGTTATAAACAACTTCATCAAAGCCAAAACGAATTCTTAAATCAATGATTGGCGTAATCACACCTCGTAAATTAATGACACCTTTAATAAATGGCAATGTTTTAGGTACTCTCGTAATATGTAGAAGCTTTTCAATCCCTCTTACACGCTCAACTGGCAAGGCATATTCTTTGTCTTTAATTTGGAATACAATAATCTTCATCTCTTGCTCCGTGGACACTGCTGTCATGCTCTTCTCCTCCTTTTCTTCTAAACTTATGTATTTTTGAACAAAACTCCATCGCAGAAAATAAAGTTCAACTAATTGGACCTTTCCGAACAGGCGTCCCTATCTTCTTTGTTTCCTCATACAGCTTGAGTTGAGGGCTTACTGCTCGTTTTCTTTTAGGCATTAATTAATAAGCGCATTACAATCAATAATTAACGCAACTTGTCCATCCCCTAAAATCGTTGCTCCAGAAATCGCAAAAGCTGTACTTAAATAATCTCCTAACGATTTTAAGACAACCTCAAGTTGGCCAATGAACGAATCCACGACTAAACCAGCCATCTTATCGCCTTTTCTAACAATAACAACTGATAAGAACTCATCCTCTTTACCGAACTCAGGTACTTCAAAAATATCCTTCAAGAATAAAAGTGGAAGAATTTTCCCTCTAAAATCAATAACTTGCTGATTGTGCGCATTCATAATATCTTCTTTTTTAATAATAGCTGTCTCTATAATAGAAGAAAGTGGGATCGCATACTTTTCTTTTTGAATCTCAACAAGCATGACTGAAATAATGGAAAGTGTGAGCGGAAGCTGAATTAAAAAAACAGAACCGGCCCCTTCTTTAGAATCAATCGTCACACTTCCACCAAGAGACTCAATCGTATTTTTCACTACATCTAAACCAACACCGCGTCCAGATACATCAGAAATTTTTTCAGCAGTGGAGAAACCTGAAGCTAAAATTAACTCATACACTTGCTTATCTGTGAGAGTGGCTACCGCTTCTTCCGAAAGAATTCCGTTTGCAATAGCTTTATTCAATACACGCTCTCTATTAATTCCTGCTCCATCATCTTCAATTTCAATAAAAACATGATTTCCACTATGGTACGCTTTTAGAAGAATCTTCCCTTCCTCCGGCTTCCCATTTGCTAAACGCACTTCAGGTCTTTCAATTCCATGGTCCATCGCATTTCTCAATAAATGTACGAGCGGATCGCCAATTTCATCAATGACCGTACGATCCAACTCTGTTTCGGCACCAACAATCTGTAAATCTACTTTTTTATTTAAATCACGTGCTAACTGACGAACCATTTTCGGAAAACGGTTAAAGACCGTTTCAACCGGGACCATTCGCATATTTAACACAATAGTTTGTAAGTCACTTGTCACACGTGACATTCTTTCTACAGTTTCATGAAGCTCTTGATTATCCAAATCACGTGAGATTTGGTCTAATCTGCCTCGGTCAATAACTAATTCTTCAAATAAATTCATTAAAATATCTAAACGTTCAATATTTACCCGAATCGTTTTACTTGAATTGGATTTAACAGGCGCTTGCTTTTTCTCTTCTTTTTTTGTTTGTTCTGTTGCAACTGTTGTCACAACTGGCGCCTCTTGACTAGCTGTTACAACTGGCTCTTGTTCCTCTACAGGAACCGGTATTCGCAAATGCTCGAGATCAATCGTATGTACTTGAACCTTATCTACTTCAGAAACTTTCATTACTTTCTTCTGAACATCCTCAACAGATTCCTTCGTTACCATTGTGACAGAAAAACTGTGATCAAATTGTTCTTCCTCTAGCTGTTCAACCGGTGGATTTGATTTAATAACCTCACCGATTTTCTCTAATACTTCAAACACCATAAACACGCGCGCTGCTTTTAATAAACAATCTTCTCGTAAACTAATCTTTAGTTCATAGCTATTAAAGCCTTGATCCTGAGACTGTTGTAAAACCGTTATTTCAAATTCATCGTATTCACTATTTACAATTTTCGGCTCAAGTATAGCACTTGCTGCTGAAACTTCATTAGCTGCTGTCGGAATAAGAGATTCACCTTTTTCGATAAGAAGTAGTTTTTCCACAACGTCCTTCACATCTCGCTTTCCTTCGCCACCTTCTGCAATGGAATAGACCATCGCTTCTAAATCATCAACGGCTAGAAATAACGTATCAAACGTTTCAGGCTGTAATGTAATCTGCTCATTACGAATAGCATCTAACACATTTTCCATCTTATGTGTCAAATTAGCTAAGTCTTCATATCCCATTGTCGCAGACATCCCTTTTAATGTATGAGCTGCACGGAAAATATCATTTACAATGGATAAATCATCTGGATTCTTTTCAAGCTCTAATAACTGCTCACTACACATTTGAAGATGTTCTTTACTTTCCTCAATAAATACTTCTAAATACTGATTCATATCCATAAACCCTGCACCTCCTAAGACTCGCAATACTTTACAATTGTTTTGGCGATATTCTCTACATTCTCTACATTGTCTATTAAATGAGTGGCTATAGCTGCCTTTGGCATACCGAATACAATAGATGTTTCTTGGGACTCTGCAATAGCTTTCACTTGCCCTTTTTTCTTCAATTCAGTTAAACCATTTGCCCCATCACTTCCCATACCGGTCATAATGACAGCTGTTTTCGTAAAATCTATTAACTCACTCGCCACTGACTCAAACATAACATCTACAGAAGGACGATGACCGTTACGAGGTTCAGATTGTTCCAATACAATCGCTAAACCCGTACCAATCTTTCGCACTTTCAAATGGAACCCGCCAGGAGCAATATACGCGGTTCCTTTTTGAATCAGCTCACCATCTTCCGCTTCTTTCACATGAATATGACAAAGTGAATCTAAACGTTCTGCTAATGATTTCGTGAACCCCGGCGGCATATGCTGAACAACTAAAATCGGTGCATTAATGGACTGTGGAAGATTAGTCAATACGGTTTGTAACGCTCTCGGTCCTCCAGTAGAAGTACCAATCAAAACAATTTTCTTACTTCTATAGACCCTATCTCTTATAGCATAACTTGAAACGACAGATACTTCTGATTCTATTTTACTATATTTCTTACATCCAGATAGATTTCTTTGTATTTCTCCTGCATTTTTTTGTAATTTGTGAACATTTGCCCGGCTCGCAGCAACTACTTTATCTATGATTTCCTGCTTTACCTTATATAAATCTAGTGAGATTGCCCCTGATGGCTTAGCGATAAAATCAAACGCTCCATTTTGCATGGCTATAAGTGTATTTTCCGCTCCCTCTTTCGTTGTACTCGACAACATGACAACAGGCGTTGGACAATCCTTCATAATTTCCCCTAAAGCTTCTAGGCCATTCATAATAGGCATTTCTACATCCAACGTTACAACATCAGGTCGTAACGATTGAATTTTACTAATAGCCTCCTGTCCATTCCTTGCACTTCCGACTACTTCGAGCCTGCTATCTTCTGTTAAAAACTCCGCAATTAACTTCCGCATGAACGCTGAATCATCTACAACCAAAACCTTTATTTTTTTCATATCAGCCGCCTACCTTCCAAGAAAATATCGCTTCATATTTTGAAGAAAGTTACTTTTGGGCAACGTCCACTCTTCGTTAAAAGAATGATTGTTATATCTGAGGACAAGATTCATTAAAGCTTTTGAAACATCCGATCCTGAATCGTACTCGATAAAAGGGACTTGCCTTGATACAGCATTTGATACCGTCCGATTCTCTGGGAGACATCCTAACACAATGGCTTCTTTTCGCAAAAACTTTCGCAGTGCATTTTGAATACGCGTAATCGTCTCCTGTCCCTCTTTTATCGTTAATACACGATTACAAACGAGTAGAAATGGCAGTTCTGGATTAACAGAATGTAAATACTTCATAACGGAGTATGCATCCATAACCGCTGTCGGCTCTGGTGTACAAATGACGATTAACTCATCCACACATAGAAGAAACTTAACCGAGTCCTCCGTAATTCCAGCACCCATATCAAACAAAATGTAATCATACTGATTCAATAATTCATTAAATTCTTCCATAAACCTTGAAAAATTCACTTCACTAAGTGAAAATAAATTCGTTAAGCCTGTACCGCCTGTAATAATGGAGATTTGTTCCGGTCCCGCTGTCATAATATCGACGAGTGAAAGGCCTCGATCAAAAAAATCAACAATGCTGTATGTCGAATGTCTGCCAATTAAAATATCAATATTCCCCATACCAATGTCCATATCAAACAGAAGAACTCTTTTTCCTTTTTTCGCTAAAGCGATGGCGAAATTTAACGAAAAATTTGACTTTCCTACTCCGCCTTTTCCACTAATGACTGCGAGTGTCTTCGCCATAGATTTCTTTCGATAGTCCTCTAATTGCTGACGTAAATTTTCAGCTTGATCTTTCATCATCTTTAACTCCAAATAATAAGTTCAATATATTAACAGGGGTGGCCTTCATCAAATCATCGGGTACATTTTGCCCATTTGTAATATACGCAGGCGCTAATTGATATTGTTGCATCATATTAATCATTGCTCCATATGTCGCTGTTTCATCCGCTTTCGTAAAAATAATATGTTTCAAAGGGATTGTGGAAAATTGACGATAAATATCCTCCATATCTCTTTGCTTAGACGTCAAACTGAGCACAAGATACGTTTCCATCTCCTCTGTAAAATCAATAATGTCCCCTAAGTCCTTTACGTATTGAGCATTTCGAAAATTCCTTCCTGCCGTATCAATAAATACTAAATCATAGTGTGCAAAACGCTCAGCTGCTCGTTTAAAATCGTCTAAATTATAAGCCACCTCTATCGGCACATTTAAAATTTTTGCATAAGTTTTCAATTGATCAATCGCCGCAATTCGGTATGTGTCCGTCGTAATAAAGGCTACCTTCTTACGCTCCTTTAATACTGTTTGAGCGGCAACTTTAGCAAGTGTTGTCGTCTTACCTACTCCAGTTGGTCCGACAACATTAATATATTTCTTTTGAAAAGCCAGATCTTCTTTGGAAATCCATTCAATTTGCTCAGCCAAAGCGGATTTTAGCCAATCCTGCACTTCTTCTTGGGTGACCTCATGTTTCGCCATACGCCACTTCGCAACTAAAACATCCATTACTTCCGTACGAATCGATGCAGCAATTTCTTGCTTCACTAAAACAGCATGAGCCGGCGCTAACAATTCTGGATAGTGAATATCCTCCGTTCCTGTAGCACGTAATCCCGTAATCATTCCTTTTAAATCAGCAATTTCTTTTAACAAATCAGAGTTCGGTGTTTCCAGGTCTTTCTTTATAGATTCACTTGAAACTGGCTTCGGCAATTGTTCAAGTACAGATGACGGCTTTACTTTCCTTGGTTCTTGCTTAACAACCGTCTGATTGGATTCTGCTGTTGAATCGATAGCCGCTACAACTTCAATACGCCGTTTTTTAAACAAGCCTAAAAATCCACCAATATATATCGGTTTCGAGCTTAAAATAACCGCATCTGCGCCTAATTCTTCACGAACAAATTTCATCGCTTCCGTCATCGACTCTGCTGTATACTTCTTTACCTTCACGCTACATCCACCACCCCTACACTTTGTACTTCAACGCTAGCTTCTAACTCATTATAGGAAATAATCGGCACATTCGGGAAATAACGCTCTGTTAATTGGCGCACATACATCCGAACTGCTGGTGAACAAAGCACAATAGGTTGCTGCTCCATTAAGGCTAGCTCTTCTAGTTTAGCTGCAAGCGTTTCTAAAATGAGTTGAGAGTCATTTGGGTCCAACGATAAATAGTTTCCATGTTCCGTTTGTTGAACAGCATCGGCAATAATTTTCTCCACCTTGCCAGATACAGTAATAACCTGAAGGCGCTGTTCTCCCCCAGCTAATGTATTCGTAATCTGTCTTGCTAAATTTTGACGTACATATTCGGTGAGCAGGTCCGTATCAGACGACATTTTCCCATAATCCGCAAGTGTTTCGAAGATAATAGGTAAGTTTCGAATCGATACTTTTTCTTTTAGTAATTTAGCCAACACTTTCTGAACATCGCCAATCGCTAGCGGACTTGGTGTCACTTCTTCAACAAGAATTGGCGCCGTTTCACGCAAATGCTCAATTAACTGTTTCGTCTCTTGACGGCCAAGTAACTCATGAGCATTAGCTTTAATCACTTCTGTTAAATGAGTGGATACAACGCTCGGTGGATCGACAACGGTATAACCCATCATTTCCGCATGTTCTTTCATATCTTCGGCAATCCATTTAGCCGGTAACCCAAAGGAAGGCTCTACCGTATCAATTCCTTCAATCGAATCATCTTCAATCCCCGGACTCATCGCTAAGTAATGATTTAACAGCAGCTCGCCCCTTGCCATCTCATTTCCTTTAATTTTCAAACGATATTCATTCGGGTTTAATTGAATATTATCGCGAATCCGTACAACAGGAATGACAAGTCCCATTTCAATGGCAAGCTGTCGGCGAATCATCACGACTCGATCTAATAAATCGCCACCTTGATTTGTATCGGCAAGCGGGATTAATCCATATCCAAATTCAAATTCGATTGGATCGACGCTTAATAAATTGACAACGCTCTCTGGGCTTTTCATTTCGTCCGTTTCTATTTCTTCTTCAATCTCTTGTAAATCCTCTTTATCTTGTTTCGGAGCTTTTGCCATCATATAAGCTCCAATTGCTAGTGCAGCAGCGATTGGAATTGTAAACAGATTCGAAATAGGCGTAAATAAACCTAGGCAAAAAATAGTACCAGCTGTGACATATAACATTTTCGGATATTGAAACAACTGTGATGTAATATCGGCACTCAAATTACCATTAGAAGCAGCCCGTGTCACAACAATCCCAGTTGCGGTTGAAATTAATAGAGCCGGAACTTGGCTGACAATTCCGTCCCCGATAGACAGTGTCGAGAAATGTGCCGCTGCATCGCCAAACGAATACCCTAACTGCAACATCCCAATCATAATCCCAAAGATTAAATTGATAATGACGATAATAATTCCAGCAATGGCATCCCCTTTAACAAATTTACTCGCACCGTCCATGGAACCATAAAAGTCTGCTTCACTACTAATTTTTTCACGTCTTACACGTGCTTCTGCTTCTGAAATCATTCCAGCATTTAAATCTGCATCAATCGACATTTGCTTACCTGGCATTGCATCCAATGTAAAGCGAGCAGCTACTTCTGAAACACGCTCCGAACCTTTTGTAATAACAATAAAGTTAATGATGACTAAAATAATAAAGACGACTAAACCGACAAGCACATTTCCACCTACAACGAACGATCCAAATGTTTCTACAACCCCACCTGCATCACCATGCGTTAAAATTGCACGAGTTGTAGAAACATTCAGTCCTAATCGAAACAACGTCAACAATAAAAGTAGAGTCGGAAAAACGGAAAACTCTAGCGGTTCTTTAATATTCATCGTAATAAGAAGAACCGACAACGCAAGAGAAATATTTATTAATAATAAAATACTTAACAACCATGTTGGTAAAGGAATAATTAACATGACTACAATCATGATAACCGATATAAGAACAACTAAATCTCGCGCTTTCATTTTCTTCTCTCCTAACTAGCTACTTTAAGGCATTATATCTTCCCCTTCGTTTTATAAACGAAGGCAAGTATTTCTGCTATTGCTTTAAAAAACTCTTCCGGTATTGCTTGTCCGACTTCTGTTTGATCATATAAGGCTCGCGCTAACGGGCGATTTTCAACCATTATGACATCATTTTCTTTTGCAATATATTTAATCTTCTGAGCGACAAAATCGACACCCTTTGCTACAACAAGAGGAGCATCTGATTTTTGTTCATCATATTTTAAAGCAATCGCAAAATGTGTGGGGTTTGTAATAACCACATCAGCATTTGGTACTTCTTGCATCATACGCTGCATCGCCATTTGCCGTTGCTTTTGCTTAATTTTAGACTTGATGAGCGGGTCCCCTTCAGAATTTTTATGTTCATCTTTAATATCCTGTTTGGACATTCTAATGTTTTTTTCAAAGTCATATTTCTGATATAAATAATCAAGAATTGCTATACAAAACAAGGCAACCGCGGCGTATAGTCCCATTTTAATCGTAATATCCGCTAACAAAACAAGCGCATCACTAACAGGAATATGCGAAAGCACCATCACTTCATCCATACGGTTCCATAACACAAAAAAAGCAATAAAGCCGATAATCGAAATTTTTAAGATAGATTTTAATAACTCCACCATAGCTCGCATAGAGACGATTCGTTTAAATCCTTTAATCGGATCTAATTTTTCTAGTTTAAATTGAATCGTTTCTGTTGAGAACATAAACCCAACTTGCATGATATTCGCGAGCATCCCGGCAATCATAGCGGTAACAAAAACAGGCGCAAGGGTCAAGACCATCATCTTCAATATTTCGTACACCATCACCTGAATATTTTCTTCTGTCACGCTTTCTAACATCATATTTTGCAAAAACTCTCGCATAAGACCGAAAATCTGTTCATACATGAATGGCCCCGTAATAACAAGCACTCCAAACACCGCGAGTAAATTTATGGCGGTATTTATATCTTGACTTTTAGCAACTTGCCCCTTTTTTCTAGAATCCTGCCTTTTTTTCGGTGTTGCTTTTTCTGTTTTTTCTCCTGCGAAAAATTGCAAGTCTAACCGAAGTTCATTCATCTTACCTGCCTCCGATCAGTTCCATCAAATTTCGCATAGCAATAAGTATCAGTTCAAATAAATTAGTGACAACATGCATCATTGCTCCAATGACAACAAAAAGTACGATAAAACCCGCCACAATTTTAACTGGAATTCCGACAACAAATACATTAAGCTGTGGAACCGTACGCGCCAAAATTCCAAGTGCCACATCCACTAAAAAAACACTTCCTACAACAGGAATCGACATTTGCAAAGCAATAACAAAGGATTGGCTAAACGCCTTTGCCAAATATTCAATAATGGATTCATCTCCAAACGGTACATATACTTGATCAATCGGAATAAATTGATAGCTGTAAAAAATACCATCAAGCAACAAATGATGACCATTCGTACTTAATAAAAACAATAAAGCAATGGTATATATATATTGGCCCATTAGCGGACTTTGCGCTCCTGTTTGCGGGTCAATAACATTCGCCATCGCAAACCCCATTTGAAAGTCAATAAATCCCCCAGCAATTTGAATTGCTGACATCATCATATACGCAACAAAGCCAATAAACAGCCCAACAAGCACTTCCTTCAAAATCAAAAAGTAATAAGTCAAATCTATCTCTAATACAGGCGCTTCAATCGTGTAATACATAATCCAAGCAAGGAAAAAACCAAATCCGATTCGATGCATCATCGGAAGCGATCGATGCGAGAAGATTGGCAGGACAACAAAAAAGGTAGTTACACGAACAAAGATTAATAAAAAGGCGGGAAAATAGGGTAGAATCTCTGCCATGCCCTAACCTACAAAACGATTCAAGTTTCCAAGTATTTCCGCAGTATATGAAATTAAATGGCTAATCATCCACGGTGCTAAAAAAACAATGCCAATAAGAACGGCAACAATCTTCGGAACAAAGGCAAGTGTTTGTTCTTGAATTTGCGTCGTCGCCTGAAAGATACTAATCGCTAAACCAACGCCTAGCGCAATTAATAACAATGGCCCCGATACAATCAAGATCGTATAAATTCCTCGTTCCGCTACATCAATAACAAAATCTGCACTCAACGTTTTTCACCTGCTTAAAAACTTTGTAATAAAGATTTGACTACTAAGTACCATCCATCTACTAGCACAAAGAGAAGAATCTTAAATGGTAATGAAATCATGACCGGCGGCAACATCATCATCCCCATCGACATTAAAACACTGGCAATAATCATATCGATCACAAGAAATGGTATAAAAATCATAAATCCAATTTGAAAAGCCGTCTTCATTTCACTAATCGCAAAAGCGGGTACTAGTGCTGTCAATGGAATATCTTGAATAGACTTTGGCTGGTCCATTTGGGCGTAATCAAGAAAAAGCGCCAGGTCCTTTTGCCTCGTATGCTCGCTCATAAATTCTTTAAATGGGATTGACGCTTTCTCATACGCCTCCTCTAACGTAATCTTTTCTTCAAATAGAGGGGTAAGTGCTTGTTTATTCACCTCTTGAAATGTCGGAGCCATAATGAAGAAAGACATAAACATGGCAAGGCCAATCAACACTTGAGTCGGCGGCATTTGCTGTGTTGCAAGAGACGTTCGCACAAATCCCAACACAATAATAATTCTTGTAAAACAAGTCATTAAAATTAAAATACTCGGAGCAAGAGATAAAACCGTCAGCATTAAAAGGAGCTTGACAGAAGTAGAGACATTAGCAGGATCGCTAGTATTGAAAAACTCCATAAACTCACTCATTTATCGTCTCTTCCTTTCTGATCAAGCTTATCCATTAGCTGCTTTCTACTTTGTCTCATTTCTTCTAACTGATTTTTTAATTCACTTGAAAATGACTCTCCGCTCACCGCTGATTTTGTCCATTTCTTTTTTAACTTCATTACAAAATCAGTGGGCTGCATCATTTGTTCATATTTTTGATTATAGGCTTCTAGTAATTGTCGGCGCTCTTCTTCATCTTCAATTTCTGTTAACAGTTGAATATTTTCGCCGACTCCAACAAGGAGCACACGCTCTCCTACTTTCACAATTTGAACGGAGCGATTATTGCCTAAGTTTGTTCCACCTAGATTTTCGATAAAATTGGCTTGTTGATACGTCTTTGACTTTTTACTAATGAACCGAAGAACAATATAAAGCAAAGCTACAACAAAAAGCATCGCAAATATCATCCTGAAAAAGTCCGAGAAAGAAAGCCCGACACCGCTAGAGGATACAGCTTTCTCTTCGGTTGTTGAATCATCTTTCACAGCATTTTCTGCTTTAGATGATTCAGGCTGCTCATACATATCCTTCACTGATTGATCAAGGTTTTCTGCATGAACAGGCATTGTTTGAAAAAAACAAACAATGCCAAGGGCGAACAAAACTTGACATAATTTTTTTACAGAAAACAAGTGAATGACACCCTCTTACTTTATTAGCTTAACGCTTTATTAATGGCTTCTAACACGCGATCTGCCTGAAATGGCTTGACGATAAAATCTTTTGCACCCGCTTGAATCGCATCAATAACCATCGCTTGCTGTCCCATTGCCGAACACATAATTACTTTGGCTTGCGGATTAACTTTTTTAATTTCTTTAAGCGCTGTAATACCATCCATTTCCGGCATTGTAATATCCATTGTTACTAAATCTGGCTGTGTGTCTTGAAACAGTTGTACCGCTTGTGCTCCATCAGCTGCTTCCCCAACAATTTCAAATCCATTTTTCACAAGAATATCCTTAATCATCATTCTCATAAATGCTGCATCATCAACGATTAAAATTTTATGTGCCATATCCTGTATACCCCCTGAAATTATCTTAATTTTTGTAATCGATCGCTTTGACTGACAATGTCTGTCACACGAACACCAAAGTTTTCATCAATAACAACCACTTCACCTTTAGCAATTAGGCGGCTGTTCACAAGAATATCAACCGGTTCACCGGCTAATTTATCCAGCTCAATAATTGAACCAGACGCTAATTCCAAAATATCTTTAACCGATTGTTTAGTTCGACCTAATTCAACGGTTACTTGAAGCGGAATATCCATTAACATATTTAAATTTTTTGCTTCTGCCTCTTGAAGCTGATAAGGCTGAAAGCTTGTAAAGTTCGCTGGTTGAACATTCACTGGTTGACTTGGCACCACTGTACCTGTACCAAAATGCTGCGGGGAACTCGCCATTTGTACTGGTTGCTGCATTTGATAAGCTGGTTGATCTGGTTGAATCGGTTGTTCATATACTGGCTGCTGCACTGCTGCTGCTTGTTCAACCGCTTGAGCGACTTGAGCTTGTGGTGACTCGACTTGAGCCGTTGCTGGCTGTACTGGCAGATCAGACTCTGAAATTGCTCCGCCCATCAGTTCCTCAACCAACCCTTTTGCAAAAGGCAATGGTAACAATTGCATAATATTAGAATCGATTAACTCACCGACACGCAATCGAAATGAAATTTTCGCCAGTGGATCTGAGTTTGGAATCGACTTTTCTCCTTCTCCACTGACCATATCAAGTAAATCAATGCTTGGCGGTGAAATATCGACTCTCTTACTAAAAATGGTCGACATCGAAGTAGCTGCTGAGCCCATCATTTGATTCATCGCCTCTTGTACAGCACTTAATTGAATTTCTCCAAGATCGCCACTTGGGTTTAATCCATTACCACCCAGCATTAAATCTGCAATAATTGCAGCATCACTTTGTTTAATGACTAGAACATTAACCCCAGAAAATCCTTCCGTATACTCCACTTGAATCGTCACATATGGATGCGGAAACTCAGCGGCTAATTTACTTTTTTCAATTAATGTAACAGTCGGCGTTGTAATATCTACCTTTTGATTTAATAAAGTGGATAGAGCGGTTGCTGAACTTCCAAAAGAAATATTTCCAATTTCACCAAGTGCATCCTGTTCCATCGGCGATAAATAATCTTCTACGTTAAGGGGAGATCTCACCTCACTTACGTCATCCTCTGTATCACCTCTTAACAGAGCATCAATCTCATCTTGAGAAAGCATCTCATCACTTACCATCTTCGTCTCCCCCCTTCAAAATATCAAGAATCTGAATGGCTAGCTTTTTGCCTACCTTACCTGGTTGTCCGTAAAATTTCGGAACATCCCCGATTTTCACAGTTAAAGGTGCATCAATGAGTTGATTTAACTCAATCACATCGCCAACATCTAGTTGTAGAAAATCATGAATAGTAATGCTTGTTTCTCCTAATTCCGCCGCAACAATCATGTCCGAATGCGTAATTCTCTTTTCAAGCATCGCCATTTCTTCTGGACTTCGTTCTTTTTGTGAAGTCTGCATCCAGTAATGCGCCGATAAATTCGGTATAATCGGCTCTAATACAACATGCGGAATACACATATTAATCATTCCAGTTGTATCCCCTACTTGAATATTTAACGAAATAACAATCACTGTATCATTAGGTGAGACAAGTTGTAAAAACTGAGGATTCACTTCAAAGTCTGTCATGATCGGATCAATATCAACGATTGTAGCCCATGCTTCCTGCAAATTCTCAAATGCCTTTTCAAATAAACTCGTCATAATTTTCGTTTCAATTTCCGTTAAATTGTCGACCTTATTTACGCTTTCACCTCTCCCCCCAAGCACGCGATCCATCATCGCATAAGCAATATTCGGGTTGATTTCCAGAATAATATGCCCGTCTAACGGCGGCACTTCATAGACATTTAAAATCGTCATTTTCGGAATCGAACGAACAAATTCTTCATACGGGAGTTGGTCAACAGATGCCACCGCTATATGAATATACGTTCGAAGCTGTGCTGAAAAGTACGTCGTCAGTAATCGCGCGAAATTTTCATGAATTCGCGTTAAACTTCGAATTTGGTCTTTTGAGAAGCGAAGCGCTCGTTTAAAGTCATAAACTTTAACTCTTTTCTCAACTTCTTCTTTTTTCAGCTCCTCAGCATCCATTTCTCCTGTAGAAAGCGCTGAAAGCAAAGCATCAATTTCACTTTGTGATAATATTTCACCAGACAATCGCCATCACCTCCAAAACTGCTCACTTGAGCGTTTGCCCAAAAGATTTCTTATTGAAGGATTGAGGAGGTGATATACACCTGTTCAACTTGTCCTTCTTGCATTAATTCATTTAATTCTTTTTTAATGACTTCCTGCAGCTTTTCTTTCCCTGCTTTCCCAGCTAATTCACTTGTCTTTACTTCTGACAATTCCGTAATAATAATATTCTTCGCTTGGAAATTTCGCTTTTCTAACTCTTCTTTTGCTTTTTTTCCATCGGTTTGAATGGTAAACGAAATTTTAATATAGTCATTGCCAGCAAGATTTGTAGTAATCTCTGGAATTTCAACAGACGCCTCCACAATTTCATCAATGGATGGTTCTCTATTTGCGACACCCGTATCATTCATCTTATTAATCACCACAACTACCAATACACCTAACAGCGAAATGGCAACAAGCATAATCAGCATAATCGTTAACACTTTATTCTTCATAACCTATACCCTCCACGTCCTGACGAAATCCGAGAACATTCACAGCACGGTAAAATTGAATAATAGCTTGTGTGATTTCTTCTTCCTTCTCGCGTACAACAATCTTCTTCCCCGTCGTAAACGTAATCGTCGTATCTGGCAACGATTCAATTGCCTCTATATATAAGGCGTTTACCGTAAAACTTCTACCATTCAATCGGGTTACTTTAATAATGATGATTGAGGTTGACCCATCAGCCAACCTCATCCCTCCCTTAACCTATCGTTTTAAATTAACAAGCTCCTGTAGGATTTCATCAGATGTTGTGATAACTTTTGTGTTTGATTGGAATGCACGCTGTGTTACGATCATTTCTGTGAATTCTTCTGATAAATCGACATTCGACATTTCAAGAGAACCAGAACGAATGGTCCCACGTCCATCTCCAGCAATACTAATATCCGCTGTACCCGAGTTAATCGACTCTTGGAACGTATTTCCTGCTGTTTTCATTAATCCAGATGAATTACTAAATTTAGCAATCGCTAGTTGACCTAATGTTACAACTAAACCATTTGAATACACTCCATTGATTTCCCCAGAAGAACCGAAATTGAAGCTTTCTAGTTTACCTTGGGCATTGCCATCAGGATTAATTGAAGCTGTAGTCGTCCCTTTATTTTCCATAAGATTTGTAAAATCTAATGTAAATGTTGAATTTAAAACCTCACTAACCCCATCCGGAGGAGTGGTCACAGATTTACCACTTGCATCTGTATAAGGAGGATAAGTAGGGATACCCGTTCCCCCATTATAAACCGTACTTATTTGTCCATCAGACCACTTTGTTACCTTTACTGTAGCTGTGGCCGTTGTTGCTGTAGCCGGTACAGAAGTACCATTTACTGCTGTTATTTTACCATTTGAGAATGTGAAATTTGCCAATTTTCCAGTTGGTGCTGGCGGATTAACCCAATCTACTGGTTTTGGATTTGGTGTAGCAATAGCATCATCGGACTTACTAGGATCATTTAGATAAGCTCCCCACGTTTTCCCATCAATATTTTTCATAAAGTAGACTGTTAAACTCTCCGCTTTTCCTTCTTTATTCGTTACTTTGATTTGTTGCGTAAAAACTGATGCAGCACCCGGTGTGGAATCAGCTGATAAATTATCTTTAAACGTGATTTTCTTAGTTGCTACAGCCGGCATAAGTGCGTTCACATTCACCGATACATCATCATAATCGTTTGTGACATTTCCATCTGCGTCCACTTTAAATGCTTGTACTTTTAATCCATCCGAAGTAACAAGTGTTCCGTTATCATCTAAGTAAAAGTTCCCCGCACGCGTGTAGAATTCAGCATCACCATTTTTGACAACAAAGTAGCCGTCTCCTGAAATTGCGAGGTCTTGATCGCGACTCGTGTTTTGTAAACTTGATTGCGTATGAATAGTATCAATTGATGCAATTGCAGAGCCTAGACCTACTTGCTTAGCGTTTGTTCCTCCTCTATTTTCTGTCGCTGCGCTAGCTCCTGCAATCGTTTGATTCATTGTATCACTAAACGTAACACGGCTTTTTTTAAACCCATATGTATTGACATTGGCAATATTATTCCCGATTACATCCAGTTTTGTTTGCATATTTTTTAATCCACTAATACCAGAGTACATTGAACGAAGCATCTTTTCATTTCCCCTTTCGATTATTGACTGCCTCTAGAGCAATCATGGCTCTCTCTTAAAAGATTAGGCCTATTTATCCAACAAAATCTCACTCGTAATACCGGTAGAGATTTATGTAATAATTGGTTAAAACCTTGTTTGTCTCATCTCTTTATTTACTCGCAATTTTAATCAATTGATCACTCGTAAGCTTTGTCCCTTTTTCATCATCTACTTCATAGAGAAGTTTATTATTACTCATTAAGACAGAACGAATTAACCCTGACAATTCATTTCCATCTTCATCTTGCCAGGTTACTTGTTTTCCAATTAATTCACTGCCTGTCGCAAGGCTATTAGAAGGAATGCTATGTACTTCTGAAATATTCCCTGGCTCTAATTTCGTGCCATCTTCAAGAAAAAAGTATACGCTGTCTCCTTTATACTGCACAGATTGGATTACACCCGTTCCTTCCTTAATTATTGCTTCCTCACTATCTCCACTTTCTTCAACTGAGTGCCATTTGATTTCCTTACCAACAAATGTACTATAATTAAGCAAGTCACTTTGCTTATTATTTTCAATCAGTGTATCGAGTTTAGAACCAATATTAATCATTTGTTCCATAGTCGAGAAGGTAGCCATTTGTGCAATAAATTCACCGTTATCCATCGGACTGCTTGGGTCTTGATTTTGCAGTTGAGTAATAAGTAGCTTTAGAAAATCGTCTTTTCCTAATGCATCTCCTACTTTTCTTTCTTGCACATTATTAGACAGTAAAAGCGATGTATCAATTGTGGTCATTATTCTTCACCTATACTTCTATATTTAATAAAGCTTCTGCAAAACTCTCAGTAAAATCCGTTTCTGAATCAGCTTCGCTTTCATTTTGCTGCGCTTGTTGCTGTCGTTGTTCATTCGCTTCGTTATCTCGCTGTGCAAAGCGCTCAGAGTTAAACGTGCTAATTTGCTGAGAAATTTCAATTTTCTCTACTTGAATGTTTTGGTTAGTAAAAGCCTGCTTTAAACTTTGCAACTGATGTTCAAGCAGTTCTTTTGCTTGCGCAGTCGTTGCTAAAATTTTAGCTACCATCGCACCTTCTTTTTGAATCAACTCAATTCGAAGTGAACCTAAATGCTCTGGGTTTAAGCGAATGAACAATTTTTGAATGCCATTTGCTTTTGAGAAATTCGCTTTACTTAAAATAGTTTCAAACGATTTAACAAATTGCTCAGCATCGACAGTTTGATCATTTTTACCCATATTTAACACAAATTGTTCAAGTTTCGTCATTTGAAATGGTAACGAAGAGCTTTGTATGTTTAGCTCTGCTGTTTTTAACGTTACATCGCTACTCGTTTCTTCGGAGCTATCACTATTAGAAATCACGAATCGGGCATAAGCCTGTTTTATAACCTCTAAAGACTTATTTCTATCATTTTCTAATAAAGCAGCAACTAATGTTTCTGTCACTACTTTTAGTGCATCCTTATTATTCAATCCTTTTTGCGGTTTTCCAGTAATGAACTCTAGCAGGTTTTTGATTTCCTTTTGCAGTATAGTTTCATCTTCTGTTACACCTTGCCTCGCGGTTAGTAACTCTTGCAGTTTAGCCAGTTGCAGCTCATTCGCTGTACTCGTTAAATCCAGCTTCGACCACTCTTTCACAGCTTCAAGCTCTGCTTCGTTACTCAGAATTTCTTTCGAAAAGTCGACAGCACTATTCAAAAGCGTTTGATTCCTTTCGTGAGGTGCTATTTGATCATTAAACACTTCTTGTGAATTGTTGTTATACGATTCAGTAGAAATACGTGTAAACAATGGTCTATCGTTTTCTAATAAGGGCGCAAAGGAGGTTTCGGTCGCCGCTTTCCGTAAATCTGTATTTACTCCTTTTTGCAACATAGCTTCATTTGCATCTTCTTTTATACCTTGATGCGCGGTTAGTAACTCTTGCAGTTTGACCAGTTGCAACTCATTCGCCGTATCCGTTAAATCTAATCCCAACTGCTTTTTCACATCAAAAGCTTCCAATTGTTTTAATGTCATATATAGCTTAGGCGATATGTTATCCAGTACCTCTTTCACCACTTCAATCTTTGCTTCGCTGCTCTGAACTTCTTTTGAAAAGTCCACAGCACTGCGCGGAAACGTTTGAGTCCTTTTCTGAACTACCACTTGACCATTAAATACTTCTTGTGAATTGTTAGAAATACTTCTAAATAACGGTCCACCGTTTTCTAATAAGGATGCAGAAGCGGTTTCCACTGCCGCCTTTTGTGAATCTGTATTTACCCCTTTTTGCAGTTTTTCGGCAATCGATTCCAGCAGGTTACTAATCTCACTTTGCAGCATAGCTTCATCTTCTGTTTCACCTTGCTGTACAGGGAGTACCTCTTGAAGTTTAGCAAGCTTTAACACATTCGCTATATCTGTTAAATCAAGCCTTTTCCACTCTTTCACATCTAAAGCTTCCAATTGTTTTAGTGCCTCATATAGATCGGGTGATAGATTGCGAAGCATCTCTGTAATCGTTTTAAGCTCTATTTGGTTGCTCGGAACTTCTTTCGAAAAGTCCACAGCACTATTCAGAAACATTGGAGTACTTTCTTGAGGCGCCACTTGACTATTATTCAGTACTTCTTGTGAACTCTTAGACCATTCAGTGGAAATGCTAGTGAATAACGGTCTATCGTTTACAAGGGCGATTTCTGTCACTGCTCTTCGTGACTCCTTATTTAACCCTTTTCGCAGTTTCTCAGCAATAGATTCTAACAGACTTTTGATTTCTTTATGCATCCCAACTTGATCTTCTGTTGCATCTTGCTTGCCGGTTAGTAATTCTTGAAGTTTGGCTATGTATAACACATTCACTGTCCCTGTTAAATCAAGCTTCGACCACTCTTTCATATCCAAAGCTTCCAATTGTTTTAATGCCGTATATAGATCAAGTGAAATGTCAGTCAATACCTCTCCAAAGTCTTCTAGCTCTAATTGGCTACTCTCGACTTCTTTCAAACGTTCAATCGAATTGTTTGAAAACAGTTGATAGATACCTTGATTTTCTACTGAATCGCTTTGCCTTTCTAGTGATTGTAATTCCGTAGAAATACCAGTGAATAGTAATCCGCCGTTTTCCTCTTCTTTTGGCGGCACACTAACTTGTACAATACTCGTAAAAAATTCTGCTACCGCCGTTTCATCTTCACCATTTAACTTTAACAACAATTGCAATAATGCATTCTGTTCAGTGAAACTTTCATTCAATAACAGTTCTTCTGCTACTATACCGCCGCCCTCTACTTCCGCTAAACTACCAATCTCTAAAAACTGAACTACGTCTTCGATAACAGATATTTGATCTTCTGAAAATACTTGTTGTTGTTCAAACTGAGGTTCCTTCTCTACCATTTCAGTCAACATTGCACTATCTAAAACAGCACCAAACTTTCCTGCTTCACTAGATGTAGACGCTTGAGAAGCTACTAGTGTTGAAGTGGAAGGACTGACAATTGGCAGCATCGCGAACATAGCTGAGTTCATATCCTGTTTCACCCCCTTTGATCAAGACTGTGATTGTAATTTTTTTGTTAGGCGGGCAGCATCTTCAGGATCCATTTGTTCTAATACTTTGGCTAGAGTTGCTGGTTTCAAATTAGCGAGAATCTGGATAGCATCATCGTCACTCATTTGTGTAATAATCGGCGCTGCTTTTTTAGCTGACATCGTTTCATATGTTTTTACAATTTCCTTAGTTTCTACATCGCTTGTCGTTTGAGTTTGTTTGAATTCATTGATTTCTTTTTGAAGTTGTTCTTTTTCGGCCTCTATCTTTTGAAGATTTTTATCGCGACTATCAATGATGCTCTCTAGAGACTGAATTTCTGCCTCTTTGTCTTTAATCTCTGCTTGAAGGTCAACAATTTTTTGATTATAGTCTGTAGTTGTTTTTTCTTTTTGTTTTTCATCCGTTTGAAAAACTGGCATGGAAATCTTATCTGAAATCTCCTTCGTTTTTTCAAATACATTTACACCATAGTAAGTCATGACAATGATTGTAACCAAAATGGAAAAGATGACAGGAATGACGATAGCAAATAGAAACCATTGAATTTTTCCCGATTTCTGTTCTTCTAGTGCAACGTCTTCAATGTTTTGTTTAGCTTTTCGAGCCACTTTAGCCCCCCCCCTATCCCTTGCTTAAAAACTGCTGGATAGAAATCTCATCCATCTGTTTATTTTCAGCTTCCTTTACAACTTCTAGGAATTTTTGAAAGTCTTTTTCTTTTATTTTTTCATATTTTTTTACTTCGATGTTTTTTTCCTTCAATCTTTCCTGTTGAAGATTCATCCTGTAGCGTGCTTCAATAACATCTTTTTGACATTGCTCAATCAACCTCTCTAAATTCCCCATAAAAAGCTGGTTGTGACGAATTTCTTGGACAGAAAGGCCTGAAGTCAACTTTACTTGCTGATAATCAAGCAGTTCTTCTTTTTTCTTCAACAATTTGTAAAGCTTCTCAGCTACCTGTTCAAAATTTTTCAGCGCTTCATTATATGCCGTACGTGCATCGCTTTTTTCCTTTTCCTTGATGGTTAATATCTTTTCAAATTTATATTGGTAGATCATTTTCATTCACCTTTTCCCATCAACTGTATAAGGTTGTCAATACTTTCTTCCTTTGTCGCTTTTTCATGCGTCCCTTGCTTTAAAAAAGATAAAATAGCAGGATAGCGTTTAATTGACTCATCAATTGTCTTCGAAGAACCTCGTTTATAAGCTCCAATATTAATTAAATCTTCTGATTCTAAATACGTTGCTAAATTCGCTCGTAATTGCTCAGCTGCCTTCTTATGTTCAGTACCAACGATATTATTCATAACGCGACTCACACTCTTCAATGCGTTAAGCGCTGGAAACTGACCTTTGTTTGCTAGCTGCCTGTCCAATACAAAGTGCCCATCAAGTATTCCACGCACAGCATCCGCAATCGGCTCATTCATGTCATCCCCATCAACAAGCACTGTATAAAAAGCAGTAATCGTTCCAAGTTGATTCGTACCCGTTCTTTCTAAAAGACGCGGCAATATCGCAAAGACAGATGGCGTATATCCCTTTGTTGTCGGCGGTTCGCCCACAGCTAAGCCAATCTCACGCTGAGCCATCGCCACCCGAGTAACAGAGTCCATCATTAACATGACATTCAAGCCCTTATCACGGAAATACTCAGCAATCGCTGTTGCAGCAAGCGCCCCTTTAATACGCATTAATGCTGGTTGATCACTTGTTGCTACAACAATGATAGACCGTGCTAAGCCTTCTGGACCTAAGTCTTTTTCGATAAACTCACGCACCTCTCGACCACGCTCTCCAATTAACGCAATAACATTTAAATCTGCGGTGGTGTTTCTCGCTACCATCCCAAGAAGCGTACTTTTCCCAACACCGCTCCCTGCAAAGATTCCTACACGCTGTCCTTTCCCAACTGTTAGCAAACTATCAATCATACGAACCCCTACATCGATTGGCTCAGAAATAGGTGGACGCGTCATCGGGTTAGGTGGATCTTGATCAATCGCTACAGAAGCCAATCCTTTCGGAAGAATCGAGCTATCAATCGGCTGTCCAAGCGGATCCACAACTTTCCCGATTAGACCGCTTCCCACTTTAATTTCTAATGTACGACCGCATCCTTCTACAATTGCTCCTGGAGAAATATCATTGACGGCTGTAAATGGCATAAGAATGACCATTTCATCACGAAAACCGACAACTTCTGCTAAAATTCTTTTTTTATGTTGACGAACACCGGTATGAATGTAGCAAATATCTCCAATCGCACTTTCAGGACCTTGAGATTCAATCATTAACCCTACAACCCGTTTTACACGGCCATAGTGCTTAAACGTACCAAGTTCATCAATTAGCGGTATCAGGTCAATCGCTTTCATCATGATTCCCCTTCTAATAATTCCGTCAGTTTATCTTTCATTTCTCGAAGTTGACTATCGACACTTGCATCGATTCTCCCGCTTTCAGATTCAATGATACAGCTGCTTTCTGCCAATTCATCATTAGGATAGACGTATAAATCCGTGTTCTTCGGAAAGATTGCTTCAAGCTCCTCTTTATGAGAAAGAATGAACGGATACTGACTTGGATGTATATGAAGTTGTACTTCGCGATTCTCCCTCGCCTCTTTAATTGCCCGTTTCACCATCGAGAAAAAGCCCTCTTCATTCTCCTTTAATTCATATCCAATAATTTTACCAGCCACTTTCATCGCAAGTTCTAAAATAACAGGCTCCGCTGCTTCAATTTGTTTGCTGTATTCTTGTTTAGACAGTTCCACAATTTCCTTGGCATAAGCAATCGCTTCAGCTGTCTCCCTATATCCTTTTTGTACCCCGTCCTCTATTCCTTGCTGATAGCCCTCTTTTTGGGCTTGCTCCATGTACATTGGTCTTTCTTCTTGTTCCCAATAAACCCTTGCCTGTTCTATCTCGTTTTTAATCATGGCTGCTTGTTCGTTTGCTTGTTGAACTAGCCATTCAGCCTGTCTCTCAGCTTGTTCTAACAATTCATGTAGCGTTGTCTCATCGATTACTGCCGCCTGTTCTTCATGTTCTGAATGAATGACGGGAAACGGGCGGATGTTAATCGTTTTTCCAACTTGTTCTTTCGCTTGAAATGATTTAATAATCCTAGACAATAATATCATCTCCTCCGCCACGAGCGATGACGACCTCACCTGCTTCTTCCAGGCGGCGGATAACAGCAACAATACGGGATTGTGCTTCTTCGACATCACGTAATCTTACAGGTCCCATATATTCCATTTCTTCCTGGAACGTTTCCACCATTCGTTTAGACATATTGCGGAATACAATTTCTTTTACTTCTTCACTTGCCACTTTAAGAGCAAGCTTTAAATCTTCATTATCTGATTCACGAATAACACGTTGAATCGCTCTTCCATCCAACGTAACAATATCTTCGAAAACAAACATGCGTTTTTTAATTTCCTCAGCCAATTCAGGATCTTGAATTTCAAGTGCATCGAGAATCGTTCGTTCCGTAGCGCGATCCACACCGTTTAAGACATCTACAACCGCTTCAACACCACCTGTTTGCGTATAATCTTGCGTCACAGTAGCTGATAGTTTTCTCTCCAGAATTTGTTCTACTTCATTAATAATCTCTGGTGATGTACTATCCATTAAAGCGATTCGTCTAGCAACATCTGCTTGCATCTCTTGTGGCAGCTCCGATAAGATTTGCCCCGCTTGTGTCGCTTCCAAATACGATAAAATCAAAGCAATTGTTTGTGGATGCTCGTTTTGAATAAAGTTTAAAATTTGCCCTGGTTCAGCTTTTCGAGCAAAATCAAACGGACGTACCTGCAGTGAAGAAGTAAGACGATTAATAATTGCTGCTGCTTGCTCTTCCCCTAACGCTTTCTCAAGCACTTGTTTCGCATAACCAATTCCGCCTTGAGAAATATAATCTTGCGCCAGCGCAATATTATGAAACTCTTCTAATACTTCTTCTTTTTCCTTTGAATCTACTTTTCTTACACTAGAGATTTCAAGAGTCAACCTTTCAATTTCCTCTTCAGAAAGATGTTTATAGACCGATGCAGAAACATCCGGACCTAAGGAAATCAGGAGGATGGCTGCTTTTTGTTTCCCTGTTAATTCACCTTTTTTCTTTTTCCCTGTCACCTGCATCGCCTCCTAGTCTTCTTCTATCCAGCTTCTTAATAATTTTGCAAAATCTTCTGGTTTTTCTTTTGCCATTTTCTCCAGCTGCTTGCGTTTGATAGAAGCTTCGGAATCTTGTTCTTCAGGTAAATCTGGTATTTCATAAACTGCTTCTTCCAACAATTCTTCTTCTTCGTCTTCCTCTGCTGCCTGTTGTTTTCTTGAACGAATATATAAAACAAGCAGAACGATAATAGCAAGCAATAATACTGCGCCAACAACATAAGCCCATAATGGTAACGTTGAACTTTCTTGAGCATTCGTTACGTCCACTTTTCCATTAAACGGTTGAACAGAAATAGCAATTTTCTCTTCAATTTCCGCATCTGTTAACGCTTCTCCATTCTCACCTTTAGCTACCGTTGTACGAATAATCGTTCCAAGAATTTTTGTAATATCATCGATGCTATCTTGTGAAAGAGAGGTGGGATCATCCGGTGTAGGCGGCTCTACCATCACTTGAACGCCTAGGTCCTGTACTTTATACGGGCTTTCTACTATTTCCTTTTTAATCCGGTTTACTTCATTATTAATTGTTTCCTCTACTTTCTCATAATCCCCATTGCCATTTGTTCCACCTTGCACATATGCGCCTAATGAATCCGCTGTATCCTCACCTTGCGGAATTCCACCTGCTGCTGCCGCACCATCACCTGTATAGGTTTCATTAATTCTCTGGGCAGAGATTGCAATCCCTTCCATATTTTCCTCATCAACAGGAGCAACTAAATTTTCTTCACGATTTTCTTGAGTAAAATCAATATCCGTAGAAACTGATACAACTACTTTATCTCTTCCCATTAATGTTCCAAGCATATTTTGCACTTGTCTCTGAACATCTCGTTCAATTTCTTTTTTGATTTCTTGTTGTGAAGCAAATTTAGTTCCTACAGAATTATTTTCATCTTCTAAGTCAAAATACTCAAAGTTTTGGTTCATAATGACGATATTATTAGTAGGAAGGTTTGGAACACTTTTTGACACTAAATGATAGAGAGCATTAATTTGATTTTCTTCAAATTTATAACCTGGCTTTGTTGTTAACACAACGGATGCAGATGCCTCTTCATTCGTATCACTAACAAAAACACCTTGTTCCGGCAATGTAATCATTACACTAGCATCTTGAACACCATCGATTTTCTTAATAAGACCAGCAATTTCTGATTGCATTGCATCTAGCTTTACAACATTAAACTCATTTTCTGTCATTCCAATTCCAGCATTTTCACCAAAAAAAGAATAATCAATATTTCCTGAACTTGGAATACCTTCAGCAGCTAATTCTACTTTTAAGGTATCTACACTTTCTTCTGGAACACTAATCGTTGTTCCATCGTTCGAAATTGCATTTTCAATACCTTTGCTATCTAAGTTCTCTTTAATTGAACCCGTCTCTGAAGGAGTCAAATTAGAATATAAAGGAACAAGAGTAGTGCGTGTAGCTAAAATCGAAGCAACAACGATGAGGATAACTAGTAAAACTGCTGCACTAATACCAATAATTTTTTGTTTTTTTGTACGAGTACTCCAGTATCCCGTTATTTTCTCTTTTATTCTCACTAATGAATCATTCATTTTAATCCCCCGGTTAGTCTAATTAAATGTATGAAAGGAGGTTTACATTTTCATTCCTCCTAGCACTATATTTTAAAATGAGGTTTTAAAATGAACGTTAAATATTCATTCTCATAATTTCCTGATACGCTTCAACAACTTTATTACGAATCTCTAATGTTGCTGATAATGAAATGCTTGCTTTTTGTGATGCAATCATTACGCTATGTAAGTCTACGTTTTCTCCATTCGCCATTTTATTCGTTAACGAATCAGAATAAAGTTGTGCTTCATTCACTTGATTAATTGATTCCTTCAACGCTGCTCCAAAAGATTGCTGCGCTTCAAATGGTGTTGTTTTCTTTATATTAGTCACTTCTTGCAAATTGGCCACGTTATTGGCAGCAGAAAGAGTAAGTCCTGCCATTGTGTCATCCCCCTATTCTATTTATTTCCCTATTTCTAGTGCTTTCATCATCATCCCTTTTGAGGCGTTCAACACTGTTACATTCGCTTCATACGAGCGTGTAGCACTCATTAAATCTACCATTTCCCTAAGAGGATCTACGTTTGGCATTTCCACATATCCTTCTGCATTTGCATCCGGGTGTTCTGGGTTATATACAAGCTTAAAAGGCGTTGCCTCATCTTCGACAATTTTAGTCACCTGCACACCAGCTCCCACACCCTTCGATTGTCCCATGGCTGTATGTAAAAAGTTTGAGAAGCTTTCATTCTCTGTACTTTGAAGAACTACCGCTTTTCTACTATATGGTTTCCATTCACCATCAACATACTGTGATCTAGTCGTTTCAGCATTCGCCATATTAGAAGAAATGACATCCATTCTCAAGCGCTGACTAGTAAGAGCAGAGGCTGTTGTGTTTATGCTGTGAAACATACTCATTATTTACCACCCCTGATTACATTTTGTAATGAACTAAATTTTCCGCTTAGTCGCTCTGTTACTGCATTATAATAAATTTGATTTGTCGCTAAAGCAGTCATTTCTTTATCAATATCAACACTGTTACCATTATTGTTATACGTTACATTTTGCTGTGTCACAATCGCTGAGCCATTGATTTTTGTACTAAACTTAAGATGCCTTTGATCCGTACGGTAGCTGTCCATAGAGGCCTGCAACGCTTCTTTAAAAGAACTGGTCGTCACATTCTTCGCCTTATAGTTAGGTGTATCTACATTAGCAATGTTTTGCGAAATAACTTTCTGCCTCATACTTGAATAGTCTAAAGCATTTTCAAGATCCCTAAAGGTATTTGAAAATAATTCCATATTATTCTCCACCTCTTTCTTATGGCAATTATATTTTACTTTTGTATTATATCGACCATCTTCTCAGTAATTATTGTAAGACTAATCCGCAAATAAATCATCGAATTTTCACGGAACTAAAGCACTATTTTGTCGAGACCCTGCTCCTCAAATCCCAAAAAATGATTTTTTGTTACATATTTCGACAAATAATCCAGTTATTCTGAAAGCACATCTCTAATAATAGAAGAAAATCACTCTATGCGCCTGTTACTTTAGAACTATTTTCTTAGTGGAAATAATTGCTTCTTCCCTTTTAACTCATTTCAAAATAACTTCTTTTAAAAATAATGGTTAAGAATCTATAGCTATTAACAATTATACCGTATATTGGATTCAAAAATTATTAAGATTTTTCATACTTTTAAACATTAATACCTATACCAACTAGAAATATCCACCTATTTTCGATAAAAATTGACAAATATCTACATTTACCACGACTATCGACCGTCTTCTTCAATCTTACATATCCCGCACATTATATAAAGCATTTCTACTATTGTAGTAGTTATAATAATATAATTAAAATGATAAAAATCACACTTACGTAACTTTTCCCCCTATTTCCCACAAAAACGTCACACTAATGTAACAAACTGTTCTCCATTATAACTTTTTACCTAACACTTAACAGAAAAATCAAGACGCCGATCTCAAACTTATGAGGAAATAAGAAATATAGACAGGGAATAAATAATCTACTGTACCTCTATAACCAGCTTAGCCTCTCGAGGCCATATGCTGTCAAAACTGGACCGCCACCCGCTTTCGGAGAAAATCCCCACTAAATTGTTTTTTTAACATCAAAAAAAGAGCCTTGTAATACCCTTACTTAGGACATTACAAGACCCTATTCTTCTATTAACTATTTTTTAATTTCTCTAATTCAAATAAAAATTTATCATTCAATACTTTAATATATGTCCCTTTCATACCTAAAGAGCGAGATTCAATAACCCCAGCGCTTTCTAACTTACGAAGAGCATTTACAATAACGGAACGTGTAATGCCGACACGGTCAGCAATTTTAGATGCTACTAACAGCCCTTCATTCCCTTTTAATTCTTCAAAAATATGCTCAATTGCTTCTAATTCACTATAGGATAGTGAAGAGATTGCCATTTGTACGACCGCTTTACTGCGAGCCTCTTCTTCAATTTCTTCTGCTTTTTCACGCAAAATTTCCATTCCTACTACCGTTGCACCATATTCCGCTAAAATTAAATCATCATCTTCAAATTTTTCTTCTAAACGAGCTAGAACTAATGTACCTAAACGCTCACCACCACCGATAATCGGCACAATCGTTGTTAATCCATTAGCGAAGAGGTCTTTATTTTCAATCGGGAAAACTGTATACTCACTATCCATAGTCAAATTAGGAGAAGTTTCTTGTATATTAAATAAACTCTTCGTATATTGTTCAGGGAATTGTCTCTCTTCATACATTTTTATTAAGCGTTCATTTTCAATTTTTTGACTAATAGAAATACCTAGTAATTTTCCTCGACGACTTACAACGAATACATTCGCGTCAATCACTTCACTTAAACTGTCGGCCATTTCTTTAAAATTCACAGGTTTACCAGCTGCTTTTTGGAGCATTGCATTAATTTTTCTTGTTTTACTTAATAAGTTCATCTTTATTGTTCCTCCCAATAGTGCCTATCCATCTAAATCATTAACTATAAAATAAATTGACTCAAGTCTTTATTACGCGCAATAGAGCCTAACTTCTCTTCCACATATTGCGGTGTTATCATAATCTTCTCAAGAGTAATCTCCGGTGCTTCAAACGACAAATCTTCTAATAAACGTTCCATGATTGTATGAAGACGTCTCGCCCCGATATTATCCGTATTTTGATTGACTTCAAACGCTACTTCCGCAATCTTACCAATAGCATCGTCAGAAAATTCAATTTGTATACCTTCTGTTTCCAATAATGCTATATACTGTTTTAACAAAGCATTATCTGGCTCATGTAAAATCCGTACAAAATCATCCACCGTTAGTTTCTGTAACTCAACACGAATTGGAAATCTTCCTTGTAATTCCGGAATTAAATCAGAAGGTTTAGCCATATGAAACGCCCCGGCCGCAATAAATAACACATGATCTGTCTTAACAGATCCATATTTCGTTACAACAGTTGATCCTTCTACAATCGGTAAAATATCCCGTTGAACCCCTTCACGAGAAACATCAGCTGAAGATGAACCGGACTGTTTGCTTGCAATTTTATCAATTTCATCAATAAAAATAATTCCAGTTTGCTCCGCGCGTCTCACAGCATCTTGTGTCACTTCGTCCATATCGATAAGCTTTGCCGCTTCTTCATTTACTAAAACACCGCGCGCCTCACTTACCTTCAGCTTACGCTTTTTCTTCTTCTTCGGCATTAGTCCGCCTAGAACATCTTGCATATTCATACCCATCTGTTCCATGCCCGAACCTTGTAATAAATCAAACATCGATGCTTGTTGTTCTTCAACCTCTACCGTAATAATTTCGTTTTCTAGTTCACCTTTGGCTAAGCGGTCCGCAATCAGTTTGCGCTTTTGTTGCAAGCTTACATCCTCAGAATGAGATTCAACCGTTTCTTCTTGCACATGGCTTCCACCAAACAATGCTTCTAATGGATTTTTAAAATTGTTCTGCTTTTTTGTTGATGGAACAAGCAATTCAATTAAACGGCGATTAGCTTGTTCTTCCGCTCGTTCTTTGACGCTCACCATCTTTTCTTCTTTCACAAGACGGACGGATGTCTCCACTAAATCTCGAACCATCGACTCCACATCACGGCCGACATAACCGACTTCCGTAAATTTTGTAGCCTCAATTTTAATAAAAGGAGCTCCAACAAGCTTCGCCATTCGGCGAGCAATTTCCGTTTTCCCAACACCAGTCGGTCCAATCATTAAAATATTTTTCGGAACGACTTCATCACGTAACTGATCAGATAACAGACTTCTACGATAACGATTGCGAAGGGCAACAGCTACAGCGCGCTTTGCCTCTTTTTGACCTACAATATATTGATCCAATTTCTCAACAATTTGTCTCGGTGTTAAAGCAGCTTTTTTTGCCATTTTTGCGCTCCTCCTTTACAGCTCTTCTACAATAATATTTGAATTCGTAAACACACAGATTTCAGCTGCAATGTTTAATGCAGACTCTGCAATGTCTCTCGCCGATAACTGCTCAGCGGAAAACCGCTTTAAAGCTCGACCTGCAGCCAGAGCATAATTACCGCCAGAACCAATCGCTAAAATTCCATCATCTGGTTCAATCACTTCTCCTGTACCCGAGACAAGTAACAAATGTTTCCGATCCATTACGACTAACATCGCTTCAAGCTTACGCAAAATATTATCACTGCGCCATTGCTTTGCCATTTCGACAGCCGCACGCTGAAGATTACCATTATATTCTTCAAGCTTCGCTTCAAACATTTCAAATAAAGTAAAGGCATCCGCTACAGATCCAGCAAATCCCGCCAGCACATTACCGTTAAAAATCTTTCTCACTTTTCTCGCTGTATGCTTCATCACGACTGAGTTTCCTAATGTCACTTGACCGTCGCCAGACATCGCACATTGTCCATTATGATGAACAGCAAAAATGGTTGTCATAAGAATACCCCTTTCGAAAAGCGTATTAAGCCCTTGGATGTGTTGAATTATATACTTTTCTAAGCTGCTCTTTCGTTACATGCGTATAAATTTGAGTAGATGAAATTTTGGAATGCCCTAAAAGTTCTTGAACCGTTCTTAAATCCGCTCCATTATTTAATAAATGTGTGGCAAACGAATGCCTTAACATATGAGGATGCAGCTTCCCATTTGCCGCAGCTTTTTTAATGCATTCATTTAACACATAATGAGCTCCTCTAACAGTTAATGGCTCTCCGCGATAATTAATAAATAAATAGGAATGAGATGTTCGATAAGAAGACATCGTCTCCGTACGTGCTGTATTTATGTAAGTCTGTAGAGTCTCTTTAGCACATTGACCAAATGGCACATATCGATCTTTCTTCCCTTTCCCATGCACTAAAATCGTTTCAAGAGAGAAGTCAATATCTTGTAATTGAATGTTGCAGCATTCACTAATTCGAGTCCCTGTTGCATAAAGAACCTCTAATAAAGCAGCATCCCGCAAGCCCATCGGTGTATCTTTATTTAAAGTAGAAAACAGCTGATTAATCTCTTCCTCATAAAGAAAACGAGGCAGCTTGTGTTCTTTTTTAGGTAGAGCTAAGAGGGAAAATGGATTTTCCCCCACCATCCCTTCTCGCACTAAAAATTTATAAAAGGTTCGTAAGCAAGATATTTTTCTTGCAACTGTCCGTTTAGATAAATCTCGTTCATATAAAGTTGTTAAAAATAGACGAGCATCAAAATATTCAACCAACGCTAATTGCTCAATGTTCTGGGTCTCTAAGAACAAAAAAAATTCGCCAAGATCTCGTTTGTAATTATCAATTGTATAAGGTGAACAGTTCTTCTCAATTTGTAAATATTCGATAAACAATTGTAACGCTTTTTTCGTATCCACCATACATACACCTCTCAAAGGCTACTAAATCGTATCACACTTACTGACTGCAAGCAAATATTTCACAAACTTTTCATAAAGTTCTGAATTGTTTGTAAAGCGCGATTAGCATGCATTTCATATCGTTCTTTCTTCGACTTAATTCTAACACCAAGGTCTGGGAATAATCCAAAATTAGCATTCATCGGTTGGAATGTTTTTGCATTTGTTGACGTAATATAGTGAGCCATACTTCCAATCGCTGTTTCTTGTGGGAATACAATTGGCTCTTGATCCATCATCATTCGAGCCGCATTCATTCCTGCAACTAATCCTGAAGCAGCCGATTCCACATAACCTTCTACACCCGTCATTTGACCTGCAAAGAAAAGATCATCACGATTTTTAAATTGATACGTTGATTTTAATACTTTTGGTGAATTAATAAACGTATTGCGATGCATAACCCCGTATCGAACAATTTCCACATTTTCAAGACCTGGAATTAATCGAAGGACTTCCTTCTGTGGCCCCCATTTCAAATGTGTTTGAAAACCTACTAAGTTATATAGCGTACCTGCTGCATCATCTTGGCGTAATTGAACAACCGCGAAAGGTCTTTTACCTGTTTTCGGATCTTCTAGTCCAACTGGTTTCATCGGCCCAAACAGCATAGTCTTCTTCCCGCGTGCCGCCATTACTTCAATTGGCATACATCCTTCAAAGAAGATTTCTTTCTCAAACTCTTTCAATGGAACAGTTTCCGCTGTGATTAACGCTTCATGGAAACGATCAAATTCCTCTTCCGTCATCGGACAGTTTAAGTAAGCGGCTTCTCCTTTATCATAACGGGATTTTAAGTACACTTTATTCATATCAATGCTATCTTTTTCAACGATTGGTGCAGCAGCATCATAAAAATATAAATACTCTTCCTCCATAATCTCCTTCAAACTATTCGATAATGCTTGGCTTGTAAGAGGTCCCGTCGCAATGACCGTTGGGCCTTCTGGAATCGTTGTTACCTCTTCATTTACAACGGTTACATTAGGATGATTCTTCACTAAATCTGTCACACGTGCTGCAAATTCATGTCGATCTACTGCAAGAGCTCCGCCAGCAGGAACTGCACACGCATCGGCTGCTGCGATAATAACTGAATTAAGCATGCGCATTTCTTCTTTCAAAACGCCTACCGCATTCGTTAACGCGTTGCCACGCAAAGAGTTAGAGCATACAAGCTCTGCGAACTTATCAGTATGATGAGCTGGTGTTTGCTTCACTGGACGCATTTCATACAAACGAACTTGAATTCCTCGATTAGCCAGTTGCCACGCAGCTTCACTTCCTGCAAGACCTGCTCCAATCACATTAACTTTTGCTTCTTTCATTTTACGAACCTCCATATAAAGATATGATAAGAAAAGCACAAGGCGCCTTAGTCAACTCCCAACACACGAGGAAATTGGACGCAAAAAACCGTTTGATTAACACTATGATTTAGTACAGCTCGCCTTAAAAAAACACAGCGAGTGCCTCTCTTTTAGACAGGTCATGTTCATTTTATAGTTCAAATAAAACTATGATTTTAATCTACCTTCTCATATATTCACTCACAAATTTTCATTCATTATTTTACGGGAAATAGTGACCTCTATGTGCTTAGATGCGCGCATCCTTTTTTATTCCTAGACCGCAATTAAACATTATATCGTTAAACAAAAGGAATTGTCCACTGCATTGTACATTACCTTCGCTAAATAAAAAAGTTTTTCGATCTATCACTTATAATGCTCTATTACATAACGTTGGTGGTTTTTGATTCATTTAAGCCAAAAATCGTAAGAAATAAAAAGTTCATTCACATAGCCCCCAACCAAAAGAATCCCTCTCTTTTTTAGACAATAAAAAGCCGCAAACTTACATGATTGCCATTTCCTCCACTTACTTTTATCTATCCAATCTACACAAAGAAAAGGTGAGCATGGGCTCACCTTTTCTAACCATTTAACTTTGTGGCTCTTCTTTGTAATCACACTCTATACATTGAACTTGCATTCCTTTTTTCAGCTTCTTCTCTACTAATATGCCTTCGCATTTTGGACAGCTTCTTGGTAATGGCTTATCCCAGGAAATAAAATCACAGCTTGGATATGTATCACAACCGTAAAAGAGACGACGTTTTTTACTTTTTCGTTCAATGATGTCGCCTTCCTTACACTTCGGACACTTCACACCAATTTTCTTTACGATTGGCTTCGTATTGCGACAGTCTGGGAAATTGCTGCAGGCCATAAACTTTCCATAACGCCCCATTTTAAAGACCATCTCATGACCACATTCTTCGCAATCTTCGCCTGCTGGTTCATCTTTGATTTCGATTTTCTCCATTTCAGCTTCAGCTTTTGCTAAATCAATGGCAAAGTCTTGATAAAATTCATCAATTACTTTAATCCATTCTATCTGGCCTTCCTCGACACCATCAAATTGCTGCTCCATTTTAGCTGTAAATTCAACATCTAAAATATCCGGGAAAAACTCACGAATAAGCTCTAACACAATTTCTCCAAGCTCCGTTGGCACAAAACGTTTGTTATCGAGCGTTACGTATCCGCGTTTCTGAATCGTATCAAGGGTTGGCGCATACGTTGATGGTCGACCTATTCCAAGTTCCTCTAATGTACGGACAAGCCTTGCCTCTGTATAGCGTGGAGGCGGCTGCGTAAAATGCTGCTTCGGCTCTACATCTTTCGAAAAATAGATGTCACCTTCCACTACATCTGGCAGTAAATTATTTTTCTCCTCAACGGAATCATCCGTTCCTTCCACGTACACTTTCATAAAACCAGGAAACTTAATTTTCGAGCCATTAGCACGGAATAACACGGGGCCATTTTGAAGGTCAACGCTCATCGTATCCATAACCGCGGCAGCCATCTGACTAGCTACAAAACGCTCCCAAATCAATTTATATAAACGAAATTGATCACGAGAAAGAAATTCTTTTACCGAACTCGGTTCACGTAATGTACTCGTTGGTCGCACAGCTTCATGAGCATCTTGTGCATTAGTTTGTTTCTTTTCTTTCCTCTGCTCTGCTTGCATATATTCTTGCCCGTATGTGCTTTCAATATATGTATGCACTTCTTGCTTAGCCACGTCCGAAATTCGGGTAGAATCCGTTCTCATATAAGTAATTAACCCGACGGTTCCTTCTTTACCAAGCTCAATTCCTTCATATAATTGTTGAGCAAGCATCATCGTTTTTTTTGCACGAAAATTTAATTTTCGCGCCGCTTCTTGCTGTAAGGAAGACGTTGTGAAAGGCGCGGCTGGATTACGCTTACGTTCTTTTTTGGTTACGCCTGCAATCTTAAACTCACTGCCCTCTAAGTTAGCTAGTACTTTTTTTACATCTTCTTCACTTTTTAATTCCGTTCGCTCACCATTTAAGCTGAAAAAAGCACCTTCGAATTGTTCCTTTCCTTTAACAAAATCAGCTCTAATGCTCCAATATTCTTCCGGAACAAAATCTTTTATTTCTTTTTCGCGATCAATAATCATTCGAACGGCCACAGATTGAACGCGTCCTGCACTTAGTCCTTTTTTTACTTTTTTCCAAAGCAAAGGACTAATGTTATAGCCTACTAAGCGATCTAGAACGCGTCTCGCTTGTTGAGCATCAACTAGACTCATATTAATCGGTCTAGGTGATTTAAACGATTCTTTAATGGCATCCTTTGTAATTTCATTAAATACCACACGGCAATCTGAATGAATATCTACATTTAAACTATGGGCTAAATGCCAAGCAATTGCCTCTCCCTCTCTATCGGGGTCAGCTGCGAGGTAAATTTTCTTTGCTTTTTTAGCAGCGGTCTTTAATTCCTTTAATACAGGACCTTTACCACGAATTGTTATATATTTAGGCTCATAGTCATGCTCAACATCTACCCCCATTTGACTTTTAGGTAAATCGCGAACATGTCCCATTGAAGCTTTAACTTTATATTTTTTTCCTAAATAACGCTCTATCGTCTTCGCCTTCGCCGGCGATTCTACTATTACTAAGTAATCTGACATTCAACAAGTCCTCCTCAAAGAGGTAATATAAATCTTCACTATTATTAATCATTCAAAATTCATTTGTCAATATCTCTTTCCATTGTTAACCTCTATCTAGACAAAAAGGGGTTTTGCAAAATTTATAACAATTTTACAAAAATTTCAACCCTTTTTATAAAAATTCCCTGTATAAATTGTATTAATTTTGCACATTCTCCCTAAAATTCCCCTATATAAAAGGCCGGATGACTGAACCACCATATTGTTTAACAACATTATTTAAAAAAGATTCGCATACTCTTCCTCGATATCTGAAGCGGTTAGCACAAGCTTGGCTCCATCCTGAATTAATTGATTAGTACCCATAGACTGAGGACTTAAAATATTCCCAGGCAAGGCATAGACATCTCTTCCTTGCTCAAGAGCAGCCTGTGCTGTAATAAGTGTACCACTTCTTTTTCTCGCCTCTATAACAAGCACTCCTCTTGATAAACCGCTAATAATTCGATTGCGTACGGGGAACATCCATGGTTCTGCCCGTCTCATCGGAGGTATTTCTGACAATAAGAGACCTTGTTTCATCATTGTCTCTGCCAATTGTACATTCCTTTTCGGATAAATCTGCAGCAGCCCGCATCCTAAAACACCGATGGTTTTTCCTCCTTCATTAAGGGTAACCATATGAGCAGCAGCATCAATGCCTGCGGCGACTCCACTAATAATAGTAAAGTTCTTCTCAACTAACTTGGGAAGAATAGCCTTTAATGCCCCTAGGCCGTATGTTGTCGGCGTTCTTGTCCCGACGATAGCTAATGTGTTCTGTTCCTTTAATAATTCTTTTCTCCCTTTCATATAAAGCACCCAAGGGGGGTCAAAGATTTGTTGAAGTAAATAAGGATATTCTTCGTCAAACATTGTTAAACACTGAATATGGCACTCTTCGTATCTCCTTAGTTTCTCCATAATAGAAAGCGAATGTAAATCGCGAAAGAACATTTGCAGCTTATTTGAAGGCAGCGGCACGATATCCTTCCATTCAGCATATGACTTTGTAAAAAGAGAAGATAGTAATGGATCGACTTGAACAATAGCCTGAATCGTTTTCCAACCAGCGCCGCGACAATGATGAAGATGGATAAGCTTGTCTTTTGGATTCAAATGAGGACACTCCTTACGGGGGGATTTTTTGAAGAAAAGTCGACAACAAAAGCATGCAGCACTTTGCCAAGTTGACTTTTTAGTACACCTACGATTTATACCTTAATACAACAACGCCTCTGACTTTAAATAAGTCAAAGGCGGTTTTCCTAATTATTTAACGCACTTTACTAACTTCATAAAGATCGTTCTCTTTTAAAACGGAAATTAAAGTTTCTCCAATGACAGACGGTGTGGCTGCCACTCGAATTCCGCATTCATTCATTACACGAATTTTTTCATCCGCTGTTCCTTTTCCACCAGAAATAATTGCTCCTGCATGCCCCATACGTTTTCCCGGAGGTGCAGTACGACCACCGATAAAGCCAACAACAGGTTTCTTCATATTAGCCTTCACCCAGCGTGCCGCTTCCTCTTCAGCTGTTCCACCGATTTCACCAATCATAATAACAGCATGTGTGTCTGGGTCTTCATTGAAGGCCTTTAATACATCAATGAAATCCGTACCATTGACCGGGTCACCGCCAATCCCAACAGCCGTACTTTGTCCAATGCCTGCATTCGTTAATTGATGAACGGCTTCATAGGTTAATGTACCTGAGCGAGAGACAACGCCTACATGCCCTTTTGTATGAATATAGCCTGGCATAATGCCAATTTTACATTCATCCGCTGTAATGACACCCGGACAGTTTGGCCCTATTAATCTCGTCTTTTTACCTTGTAAATATCGTTTTACTTTTACCATATCTAACACCGGAATATGCTCAGTTATACAAATTACTAAGTCTAGCTCAGCATCTACCGCTTCTAGAATTGCATCTGCCGCAAACGGAGCTGGAACATAGATAACAGAAGCGGTTGCATTCGTTTTACGCACAGCTTCTGCAACTGTATTATAAACAGGAACCCCTTCGATTTCTGTGCCGCCTTTCCCCGGTGTTACTCCCGCTACAATTTTTGTACCATAATCAAGCATTTGACTCGTATGAAATGCGGCTGTCGAACCTGTAATCCCTTGAACAATAACCTTTGTATCTTTATTAACAAAAATCGCCATAACATTCCCTCCTCCATTCATTAACCAACTAATGAGACAATTTTTTGTGCACCATCTGCCATCGACTCTGCTGCTGTAATATTCAAGCCGGATTCTCGTAAAATTTGTTTACCTAATTCAACATTTGTACCTTCTAAACGAACAACAAGCGGCACATCGAGTCCTAACTCCTTCGCGGCTGCTACTACTCCCGCAGCAATAATGTCACACTTCATAATTCCTCCAAAAATATTAACAAAAATTCCTTTAACCTGGCTATCTGATAAAATAATTTTGAATGCTTCTTTTACTTTTTCTTCCGTCGCACCGCCCCCTACATCAAGGAAGTTAGCCGGATCACCATTATAATGTTTAATAATGTCCATCGTTGCCATTGCAAGTCCTGCACCATTAACCATACAACCGATATTTCCTTCTAATGAAATGTAACTTAACTGATATTTAGAGGCTTCAATTTCTTTTGCATCTTCTTCATCTAAATCCCGATAAGCCACAACCTCTTTTTGACGATATAAAGCATTATCATCAAAATTAAACTTGGCATCTAAAGCTAACACCTGATTATCTCCCGTTACAACTAACGGATTAATTTCTACAATTGAACAATCTTTTTCAATAAACACTCTATATAATCCAAGCATGAACGTTACAGCTTTATTAATCACTTGATCTGGTATATTTATTTGAAAAGCAATCTTTCTTGCCTGATAAGGTACTAATCCAACAACTGGATCGATATATTCTTTAAAAATCTTCTCTGGATTCTTTTCTGCTACTTCCTCGATGTCTGTGCCCCCTTCTTCAGAGGCCATAAGTACGATACAATCGGAGTCACGATCCAAAACAAAACCGATATAATATTCCTTTCGGATATCGCACCCCTCTTCAATAAGCAATCGTTTTACTTCTTTGCCAGATGGTCCAGTTTGATGCGTTACAAGTGTTTTCCCAAGAAGCTCTTCAGCATATGTACGGACTTCTTTAAGATCTTTTGCTACCTTCACGCCACCGGCTTTTCCACGTCCCCCGGCATGGATTTGAGCCTTGACAACAACGACATCTGTCCCTAGTTCTTTTGCTGCATCAACCGCTTCCTCAACCGTATACGCAACTCGGCCATTCGGCACAGATACCCCGTATTGCTTTAAAATCTCTTTGCCTTGATACTCATGGATATTCATGTTCCCATCCCCCTTATTTCGAGAAAATATTCTCCAAAAAATCTTTGCCGCACAGCTTCTATATCAGTATATAAATAGGCTAATTTATTCCCCTTATAATCCCAGGTATTTAATAGCACTTTTATCATATACTTCCATTTTATTGTATAAAATGTTAAAAATATTGTCTACTATATTCTCTTATTAGGACCAGATAATTAACTAAAATAAAGAAAAAAACATAGCCTAAGCTATGTTTTTACTAAACTATAATTATATTAAAATAATTCTATTTGTGATGTGATCCTGCATCTCGATCCATTTTATAAATAAAAGCAAATACCTCAGCTACCGCGCGATACAATTCATCTGGTATGGTTTCATTAATATCCAATTTCCCTAGAAGCTCAGCTAGTGACGGATCCTTTTGGACAGGAATATTTAGCTCTTTTGCCTTTTCTAAAATGTTCTCTGCTACCTTCCCTTTTCCTTTCGCCAATACTTTGGGAGCCGGGTCTTTTTCAGAATCGTACTTCAAAGCAATAGCTTCTGCTCGTTTATCCTCTATCATATTCGAACATCCACTCCATTGTAGGAACCAGCCGCTGGATACGAAGTCGACTGGTTCCTTTTTTCCTTCTCATGTTTCATAAGCGTATTTTCAAATAATACACCAGATAATTTATAATTTAATTGTGCAAGACTGCTTCGTAAGAGACCGATATAAGGCCTTGCCATGTTTTCTAATATCTCACTTTGTTCATTCATGACAACGACTTTAATCACTCGATTTTGAACTTGCATATCAATAACCGTTTCCTTTAATTGTTCAAGATCTAAATAAAATAAAATTCTACAATAATTTGAATCAATGCCACCCTCTTGTGTTCGACGGCCGCTCCATTGTAAAGTAACATCAGTTTCATATTTCCCTATATTTAATGGTAACGTCAGCAAAACATTTTGAAGCGGCCCATTTTCTTGTGACATAATTTGCTGAGCCGTTAAACGATTCACAATCTGTTCCGCTAGCTCTTTAATACCAGCTGGATGCTGCTGTTCCTGAAGCAACTTAAGCAGCAGCGGCTTTAACGTCACAAGCTCTTCTTCTAAAGCAGCCGGATTCGCATTTTGCGCATGCGCCAGTACATGCTCGAATTGTAGCCCTAATATTTTGACGATGTCCTTTAAATGAGAATATACGGCGGTTCCTTTCGTCAAATCTATCATTTGAAACTCTGATGCTAGTACTTGTAAAACTGCTCTTTCATGTGGTAATACCGAGCGCTCAGAAGGATTTTGTGAAAATGATAACAATTGGTTCGCTAAAGCCTCTTTCGCACCATTTACCTGTGAATGATTTGGATTCAACAAATGTAAAAATGATGCTAGAACAGATTTGCTCTCACTTTCAGTAACTAGCATTTCCATTACGTTCATCGTCAACTTTGGTAAATCCGTTTGCTGAGGATTTATCTTTAAAGGCGCAGCTAAATTGGCAGGTTGCTGAGCAAAATCAGCTGAGCTTACACTCGCTGTCGCCAGCTGTTGTCCTTGTACTAAGTTTGTTAATGGAGCTTTCGACACTCCTTGTTGCTCAGCCAACCAGTTTGTCACATTTTGAAGATGTACAATACGATGCTCTCCATTTCGCAGTGCTGTTTTATAATCAGCAAGCAACTGCATCCCTTGCTGCCACTTCATAGCAAGCTCTGTTTTAGCCTGAGGAACACCGCTTATTTGTGAATCTGTAACTAGTTTCGTTAAAAATTCTGCTTCCGAAAACGAAGAAGAAATCAAACCAACTTTTTGAAGTAAACTAAATGCTCCTGCTTTAAGGTCAGGAGATGCATCTGAACTTGCCCATTGACTTATAAGCCTCAATAAGCCTGTTTCTTGTAGATGTCCTTGTTTCGATAAAACAAGTGACTCTAGTACTTCTTTTAATTGACTCGTTGTCGCTGTGCCAGTAGATGCTGAAGTGAGCCTGCCAAGCAAATCGCCAAGCATATTATGTAGAGATTCGCCTTTAGACTGGGCTAATAGAGCTTTAAAAATATCCTCGACAAAAGGCAATTGTTGAACATACATCGTTTTAATCGTCTCTAAGCCAGATTGAGAAGAGTCTGTTAATTTCAGCCAGTGCAGGGCCGCTTGGAACGAATCTTTAGTAATAGGAAACTGATTTCTCATAAGAAACTCAGCAAGTTCTGCTGCCTCCGCATTCGCAGTTATCCCAAGATGCGCAATCAATTGCTGAGCAGCTGCTTTCATATTCATCGTCTGGGCGGCATGCGGTGTATCTAATACCTTTAACACCGGCTTCCTCTCATTAGATTGAACTTGCAGCCAGTAGCGTTCTCCTGCTTGCAAAGGAGCTTCTAAAGTAGAGATCAGTTTTTGATTGCCAATTCGCACTTCGGCTATTTGATTCGGGTAAATTTTATTTACTTTCCCGAAAAAGATTTGTCCAACTTTAAACGCGAGACCGGAATCTACATTTGTAGATGTATGGACTTGGGCTCCCATCGTTATAAATTGCACACTTCTCAGCTCCTTCCATACGTTTATCCACGATGAATCATTTCTTTAATAGGTGAAAAGCTTTTTCTATGCCATGGTGTCAGTCCATATCGGGATAGCGCCTCTAAATGTACGCTCGTCCCGTAACCCATATTATGTTCAAAACCATATTCAGGATATTGCTTTGCATATTCCTTCATCATGCGATCCCGCGTCACTTTTGCAATAATCGATGCTGCAGAAATAGAAATACTTTTAGCATCTCCTTTAATAATGGAATATTGCGGAATGTCCACTTCAAGCTCCATTGCATCAATTAAAAGATGATCCGGTTGCTCACGTAATTCAGAAATCGCAGTAATCATCGCTTTCTTCGTTGCCTGATAAATATTAATCGCATCAATTTCTTCATTATCAACAATGCCTATTCCGACCGCAATCGCTTCTTGCATAATCGTTTCATAAAACAATTCACGCTTTATTTCGGGTATTTTTTTAGAATCATTGAGTCCCGGCAAATAAAACGTCTCTGGCAACATAACCGCGCTCGCCACAACAGGACCTGCAAGCGGACCTCTACCTACCTCGTCAATTCCAGCAATAAGCGCAACCCCTTGCTTTCGCAACTCTCGTTCATATTGAGACATTGTGATAAAATGCTGCTTTAATTGCTGCTCTTTTTCAAACGAACGCTCCCATTTCTTCACTAAATTGATAACACCTTTACGCTCATCCTGTTGACATTGAATGAAAAAATCATCATGTGGATTCGTAATCTCTTGTAATTTCAATGCTATTTCTTTAATACTCATACGTGTGTCCATATTCTCACCTGTTATATTCATTATCGGCTATCCCACTGTTATTCTATAGCATCTAATTAGAAAAAACGCCACCGGTCCTTGATTGATAGATATTAGATTTAAATAGCTATTAGCCTAAGGGGGCAGGTATAAAATTAGACACCAACACTTATCAAAAATTGCATGCTGTCATATTGCACAAAAATACGGAGCGAAAACATCCGGCTCCGTATCAATTAATTATTCTTCTATATCTTCTCGTTCTTCACCAGGTACTTCAAATGTAAGAGGCCCTAATTTTTCCGAACGAATCTCTCGAACAACTAATTCAGCCGTCTTATCATAATCGACAAGTCCACCGCCAGCTAAACAGCCGCGGAATTGACCAACTGCATCGAAAAGCTCCACGGTTTCTTCTGGAATCTGGTCTAAATTATAGCGCGATTGCAGCCGCTCTGGATATTCTCTTTCTAAAAAGCGAAGGCCGTAGAGCGATACCTCATGTAAATTTAAAATAGTATCTTTAATAGCTCCCGTTAATGCTAGCTTCAAGCCTACCTCTTGGTCCTCAAATTTTGGCCAAAGAATTCCCGGTGTATCGAGCAGCTCCATTTCCTTGCCTACTTTAATCCATTGCTGCGCTTTCGTCACACCTGGTGTATTCCCCGTTTTAGCAATATTTTTCTTCGCTAATCGATTGATCAGTGTCGATTTCCCAGCGTTTGGAATACCGACAATCATCGCCCGAATTGCTCGTGGCTGCTTAATACCTTTCGCTCTCATCCGCTCATGCTTTTCTTTTAACAGCTCTTTAGCAGCTGCTGTAATCTGATTCAAGCCATTACCTGCTTGCGAGTTAATCGCAATAGCTGTTTTTCCTTGTGCTTTAAAGTACTCGAGCCACTTCTTTGTTTTCACCGGATCAGCCATATCTGCCTTATTCAATAAAATAATTCTTGGCTTATGTTGAATAATCTCATCAATCATCGGATTTCTTGAAGATGCCGGGATTCTTGCATCTACTAATTCAAATATAATATCAATTAATTTTAACTTTTCCGTTACTTCCCGTCTTGCTTTGGCCATATGGCCAGGGAACCACTGTATTGTCACTAAAAATCAACCTTCCTATTTCTAATGTTTCAACAATCTATTCGACTTTCCTGATATCTTTTATAGGCCAATAAACCGTATTTGTCTTACCTAATATTTTATCATACGGGATGACACCTATATGCCGGCTATCCTTGCTTAAACGACGATTATCACCCATAACGAATAAATAGCCTTCTGGTACCGTTTCTTGATTAATTTCTTTAATATCCTTTAATGTAAAAGATTCTGTTAGAGGGCCGCCATCTACTAACTTTGATTTATATTTATCTAAATAAGGCTCTTGATACGGTTTGCCGTTAATATAGAGCGTATCATGATCATACTCAACTTTATCTCCTGGCAAGCCAATTACACGTTTAATATAATCCTTGCCTTCTGGTGCCTCAAACACAATAATATCGAAGCGCTTCGGTTTGCCTATTACATAAGAAAATTTATTCGCAATGACTCGATCTGTATCCTTTAAAGTCGGCATCATCGAGTAACCATCCACAACAACTGGAGCAAAAAAGAATTGGCGAATGACCGTTGCGATAATAACAGCGACAATAATCGCTTTTATCCACTCTACTAGTTCATTTTTCCCTTTAGCCATGGTCACCATCCTCTTTAAATCAGGCATGTTCATCCATTCATCATTTTACCATCTTACTCATCTGATAGCGAGTAACTCCTGTTACCCAAGAATCTGTTTTTATTAAAACATTCTTCTTTAGCCCAGCGATGTTCACTAAGGCTGTTGACTAGGGACATGAACATACCTTGGGCACTAATCAATATATAAACACTTATACAAAAAAGGAGCCTGATAATCAAGCTCCTTTTTTGTATAATGCTATATAAGTTATAGCCTTTTGAAAACGGCAGTGCGTACCTCTTACTGAAATCGATAAATTAGCGACGAATTTCTTTAATACGTGCTTTTTTACCACGAAGTTCACGTAAGTAGTAAAGTTTCGCACGACGTACTTTACCGTGACGTACTACTTCTAATTTCGCGATTTTTGGTGTGTGAACAGGGAATGTACGTTCAACTCCAACACCGTAAGAAACTTTACGAACTGTGAAAGTTTCGCTCACTCCGCCACCGCGACGTTTGATTACAACACCTTCAAATAACTGAATACGTTCGCGAGTTCCCTCAACAACTTTAACGTGTACACGTACTGTGTCACCAGGACGGAACGACGGAAGATCAGTGCGAAGTTGTTCTTGTGTAATTTCTTGAATAAGTTTTTGCATTGATTTCATCTCCTCATGGATGCTCTTGCAAACCTAGCATGTCTACAGCGGAACATCGTTATAAGACTGGACATATTGCCCAAGTCACAAAAAATATTGTACCATAGGATGAACTGGAATACAATAGATTCATTGTTCTTTCTGAATCTCAGCTAATAATTTTTTTTCAACTTCTGAAAGAGAATAAGAATCAAGTAAATCCGGGCGGCGCATCCAAGTGCGACGCAACGATTCTTTCATTCTCCATTCTTCAATTTTTTTATGATTACCTGATAATAATGCATCCGGAACCTTCATACCGCGAAAATCAGCCGGTCTTGTATAATGTGGATGTTCAAGAAGTCCCGATGAATAGGAGTCAAGCACAGGCGAAGCTTCATTCCCTAATACACCAGGTAAAAGACGGACTACGCTATCAATAATGACCATGGCCCCTAGCTCACCGCCCGTTAATACATAATCTCCAAGCGATATTTCATCTGTCACAACATGTTCTCTAATTCGTTCATCATAGCCTTCATAATGTCCGCAAACGAAAATAAGATGCTCTTCACGGGCTAACTCTTCCGCTTTCTTTTGCGTATATCGTTCACCTTGCGGGCAAAGCAGAATTACACGCGGCTTCACCGTCGCCTCTCCTTGAAGAGTCTCCACTGCATCAAATATAGGCTGAGGCTTCAAGACCATCCCTGCACCGCCACCATACGGATAATCGTCCACCGTATGATGCTTATTGTCAGCATAGTCGCGAAAATTAATCACTCGATAGCTGGCCGCTTGTTTCTCCGCCGCCTTTTTTAGAATGGACGATCCTAAAACACCTTCAAACATTTCCGGAAAAAGAGAGAGCACATCAATCTTCATCAGTCTAATAATCCTTCCATTGGTGTAATAATGACCTTTTTATTTGTAATATCGACCTCTTTCACAATGTGCTCGATATAAGGAATTAATACATCCTTCCCTTTAGGACCTTTCACAACCCAAACATCGTTTGCACCCGGTGTTAAAATTTCACTAATGGTACCGACTTCTTCTTCGGTATCAGTGTATACGGTACAACCGATAATTTCATGAAAGTAAAATTCCCCTTCATCTAAATCCGTTAACTGAGACTCATTGATCTTTAAAATTCCATCGCGAAACGGTTCGACATCATTTACATTATGATAGCCTTCAAATGTTAGTAAATTAAAATTTTTATGTGTGCGATGTGAAGCAATTGTCAGCTCTAACGGCTCCTTATGCTTCTCCCTAAATAAGTAAAGGGTATTCCCTACTTTATAACGCTCGTCTGCAAAATCCGTTTTCGAAATAACCCGAACTTCACCTCGTATACCATGCGTATTGACAATCTTTCCAACGTTAAACCATCTTTCCATGCTGTCACCTCTACCGAATTTCTGACACAATGCCGTCTTTAATGACGATTGTTTTTGTTTTAGTTAGTTCTTCCCAATTCGCTCCAACTTGAACATCAACCAGGCTTTGAACCTCGCGTTCTTTTAACTCGCTCCCAATCGGCAGAATTTCTAATTGCTCCATTTGAAATTCCACTAATTTAATTTTTTCCAAGCGATTGTTAATCTCTTTCTCAAAATGCGACTTAAGAGTTGTTGGTTGTGTATGACGCGTTTTCTCTAGTTTTTTCAATTCAAAACGGAGTTGCTCACTTTCTTTTTGCAACTGCAAGCGCTTCGATTTGTACGCATCAAGGAGCTCATTCTTGCTGGATTCTGTCAACACTTGCGTAACGATAACATTTTGAAGAATTTTCATTCCAGCCCCCCCTATAGTATGTAGGATTTTTTCATACTTAAGCAACGATATGTATAAAAGAATATATGTATCTCGTGGTCGCAGCATTAACACTATAATCGCTTATCCTTCCAAATATTATCAAGTTTCATTCTATAGTTAAGTATATCGCAAAATAAATGATCGTACAAAAAAAGGAGGGGTATTAGCCCTCCTTATTCGGAAATCTCCAAATAGATTTTCTTTTGCTGTGAGGATCCTGCTGCATAAACTACAGTCCGAATCGCTTTCGCAACACGCCCTTGCTTGCCAATCACTTTGCCCATGTCTTCCTTATGAACCGAAAGAACATAAACGATTCGATCAGCCTCTTCCTTCACCGTTACAACAACCGCATCAGGATGATCAACAAGCGCTGAGACAATCGTTTCAATTAGAGTTTTCATCAACTTAGTTGATTACTTGCTGAATTTTGCATTATGGAATTTTTCCATGATGCCTTGGTTAGAGAAAAGGTTACGAACTGTATCAGATGGTTTAGCACCGTCTTGTAACCATTTAAGAGCTAACTCTTCGTTGATTTCTACTTTAGCTGGTTCTGCAACTGGATTGTATGTTCCAATTACTTCGATGTAACGTCCATCACGTGGTGAACGAGAATCAGCTGCTACGATACGATAGAAAGGAGATTTTTTAGCTCCCATGCGTTTTAAACGAATTTTTACTGCCATTTTAAATAAACACCTCCGAGTAGTTTCACACAAGATAATATGTTACCAAACACCTTGTATGTTTGTAAAGGTTTTTTTCTTAACAGATAGAAAAAACATTGTAATATAGAGCGTTGCGCCCATTTTCTCTATCTAAAAACCATTACATAAATGGGAATTTAAATCCTTTTTTCTTCCCTTTTTGCATATTTGTCATTTGTTTCATCATTTTCTTCATATCTTCAAATTGTTTTAGAAGACGGTTGACTTCCTGAATGGATCTTCCGCTCCCTTTAGCAATTCGTTTACGACGTGAAGCATTAATGATTTCGGGTTGTTCTTTTTCTTGCTTTGTCATAGAACGGATAATTGCTTCAACATGGCCAATTTGCTTATCGTCCACTTGAACATTATCCAACCCTTTAATTTTATTGGCCCCTGGAATCATTTTCAATAGATCATCAAGAGGACCCATATTGCGTACCTGGCCAAGTTGATCAAGGAAATCATCAAAGGTAAAAGTAGCTGTCCGCATCTTCTTCTCTAATTCTTTCGCCTTTTCTTCATCCACATTTGCTTGTGCTTTTTCAATTAACGTTAACACATCGCCCATGCCGAGAATTCTTGAAGCCATTCTTTCTGGGTGAAACGTTTCAAGCGCATCCATTTTCTCGCCCATCCCGACAAACTTAATCGGTGTATTCGTTACAGAACGAATGGAAAGCGCAGCTCCGCCTCGTGTATCACCATCGAGCTTCGTTAACACAACGCCCGTTAAACCGAGCTGTTCATTGAAGCTTTGCGCCACATTTACAGCATCTTGCCCTGTCATGGCATCAACAACAAGGAAAATTTCATCAGGCTTTGTGAGCTCCTTAATATCCTTCAGTTCATCCATTAGCTTTTCATCAACATGGAGACGACCTGCTGTATCGAGTAGCACATAATCATGATGTTCTTCCTTTGCCTTAGCAATAGCCTGCTTCGCAATCTCCACTGGGCTTACTTGATCGCCTAATGAGAAAACAGGCATATCTAATTGCTTACCTAGTGTTTGAAGCTGCTTAATCGCTGCTGGACGATAAATATCTGCCGCAACAAGCAATGGTTGTCGGTTATATTTTTTGCGAAGAAGATTAGCAAGCTTCCCGGTTGTCGTCGTTTTACCCGCCCCTTGAAGACCTACCATCATAATGACAGTTGGGGGTTTTGTTGCAACAGCAATCTTGCTTTGTTCACCGCCCATAAGCTCTGTCAATTCTTCTTTAACTACTTTAATAACCTGTTGACCGGGGGTTAAGCTCTTTAGCACTTCCTGACCTACCGCACGTTCACTCACTCGCTTAATAAAATCCTTAACAACTTTAAAGTTAACATCGGCTTCAAGAAGAGCTAAGCGCACTTCGCGCATCATTTCCTTAACATCCGCCTCGTTTACTTTCCCTTTGCCGCGAATTTTTTGCATCGTGCTTTGCAGTCGGTCGGCCAATCCTTCAAATGCCATTATTGCCGCCTCCTAATCTAACTTCTCAAGCGCTGCAATGGCCTGAGCCAGCTCCTCTTTTGTCACAGATTCGTGCTCAATCAGAGCCTTAAACTCAGCAATCCATCTATTACGCTGTTGAAATTTTTGAAATAACAAAAGCTTTGCTTCATATTCTTCAAGCATCGCTTCTGTTCTTTTTATATTGTCATATACTGCTTGCCTACTGACTTCATATTCTTCAGCAATTTCCCCAAGAGAGTAATCATCTAGATAGTAGAGGGACATGTAGCTCTGTTGCTTTTCGGTTAACAACGATTGATAAAAATCATACAAATAATTAATACGCGTTGTTTTTTCAAGCATGTTAGTCACTCCCTGCTGTTAAGTGAAAACCCTTTACAAGTTTATAGTTTACCTATTGACTACAGTAATGTCAAGCAATAATCCTTACCACTTTCTAATGTTTGCGTCGCTTCGCCTCTAACAGTCGTTTCATTCGCTCTTCACGTTCTGACGGAGACAGCTTTTTATCCATTTGCTTTAGCTGTGATTTTCCGGTTGCTTGCTTCTGTTCCTCTACTTGCATTGATTTATTAGGCCCTCTTTCAACCGTTTGTTTCGCCTGTTTCAAACGCTTCACAGTCGTTTCAGCTTTCGAACGTTCAATACCTTGCTTTTTCCTCGTAAAGAAAGAGCACAACCTTTGCCAGCCAAAACGGCGAATGATAATTTCGACAAAGAATAGCAAAAAGGCTGCACACAATAACCATGCACTTATACTCTGTTTGTGCTGGGACATCTCTTTAAGATCTCGAAATGCCGATGCCTCTTTTTTCAATTCTTGCCCACCAGACGTCGCAAGCAGTTCATCTATATATCGTTGATTCAATCCTTGCTGTACATACTCTTTTGAGTACGGAATCGTAAAACCTGTTTGATAAAGGTTTGAAGCCCCCGTTTCATGATCCTGCTGTACACTTAAAAAGTATAAGCCTGATTGATTCGGAACTGTCATCTCGTATTTCCCTGGTGCAACTAATTTCGGATGACTGTCAATCCGGTCGCCTTTTTCAGACACAATACTTGCAGATAACGGGTGTATATTATTCGTTGCCGCTTGAATAGATAATACGGTCTCATCACCGCTATGATCCATCGTAACCGTATATGGCTCACTCTCATACTTCGGTAATGTTGTCGTAATCATCTGATTTAAAAAGTTCCCCCATTGGTTCCAACGCGGCCAATTACCAGACCATTTCCCCATTATATCCGAAGTAAACGCAATCGTCGTGCCCATGCCATATTGCCACTCGGCAAGCACGGGGTCCTCTTTACCACTAATAAGAGGCTCTTTTGCCCGTTCTTTCGCTGTTGTTGCAATATAGGCATTCATTTGCGGCACTCCATCTGCAAAAAGAGAGTTCCAACCAGTTCCCTGTTGTATCGTTGGATAAAACCGGTTATCTTCAATATACGTCTTTGTCGCCATCACCGTTTCACGCGAGAGAATACTTGGAATGACAGAAGAATCAACGACGTCGTAATAACGGCCCGCTCCCCATTGAGCTAACTCTTCTAAAAGCAGCTTATCGGCATCATTTCCAATTGACACAGTGGATAACGTAATATTTTGTTCTTTTCCTTCTTCAATCAACGCTTCATAATCATTTCTAGGTGACTGACCGTCCGTTAATAAAATAATATGCTTTCTCTGTAGTTTCTTATCCTGCAACTGCTCATAAGCAAGCTCCAATGAACGATAAATTTCGGTGCCGCCCCCAGATGCAACGGAACGAATTTGGTCCATCGCTGCTTCCTTGTCCTTTAATGGCTCTGTTTCAACAATTTGCCAAGGTCGATCATCAAAGGCGATAAAACCAAACGTGTCGCCTTCTTCCAATAACTCCACAGACCTGGCAGCTGCTTCTTTCGCAAGAGATAATTTATTCCCGCTCATACTGCCTGAACGGTCCATAACAATGACTAAGCCTAATGATGGCATTTCTTTTTTTCCTTTCACATCCATATCGACCGGGAGCAGCTTTTCAATTGGGGTTTTAAAATACCCGCCAAGTCCAAAGCTATTTTCACCTCCTGTCATCACAAAACCATTGCCGAATTCCTTTACAGATTGCTCAATTAACTGCATTTGGTTTTGCGAAATAGACGTGGCTGATACGTTGTTAAACACCACACTTTGATACTGTAAAAACCCCGATAACGTTGTCGGCAATTTTTCTGGTACAATCGCTTCTACATCAAAGCCATTTCCCGATAAAATACTCGATAACGAACTTCGGTTTTCTTCAACAATCAACACTTTTGGCGTACCTTTAACATTTGTAATCGCATGCAGCGTGTTATTTTCAGCATAAGCATCTTCTTTCGCTGCAATTTCTGCTTTATACACATGCATGCCTGTTTCCGTTACAATATGCGAAAAGCCGAATACGTTGTTTCCTTCCTTGACAGCAACAGATTTTTTGATGATTTCTTTATCATTTAACGAAATGCGAATCGTTGCCTCTTGAGTAATATCGCTTGCTATCGATACCGAAATATCTGCCTTTTCTCCCTGATATAGAGAAGGAGAAACCGATAAATCCGTTAAAGAAGCATCTTTTTTGACTGGTACTTGAATCGGCACAACATCCAATTCAATCCCTTTATTATGGAGCAGTTTCACTGTTTCAGCGGCATGCCCTATCGTTTCATTTCCATCTGAAAACAATACAATTCGTCCGTTTTCATCATTCGAAATAAAAGAGGAAGCAAAGCGAATACCAGCTTCAATGGATGTCTCGGTTTCATCTACTTCACTACTAAGCTGTGAAATTACAGTCTCTTTCTTCGTTACCGCTTGCTCGGCTGCCGCATCGCCCCCAAACGAAGCAACAGCAAATGCATCATCAGCTGCTTTCTTATCAACACTCGCCTCAATCCAGGCCAGAATATCTTCTTCCTTATTATCTACACTCGCTGATTGATCCGCTAAAAAGACGACCGTTGTCCCTTTTACCGGTAGCAATAGCTGCGGAATTGTTAAAGCAAAAATAAGGAGAAAAAAGACGAGTGAACGAAGCGTTATTACAATGACTTTTTCACTACGGTTCATTGTGAGGCGGCTGTTTTTCCAAAAAGAATACATAAGAAACACACATGGAAGGAGTAACAACAGCAAATAAGGATACGTTAGTTCAATACCCACGACGGTACACCTCCCACTCTGCCATCAACAAGAGTAATGCGATACAAGCCAGCCAAAACCACAAATGATCCTGAATATTCTCTGTCGTCTCTCTTGACTGAGCTTCTTTTGGATTCATTGCAAAAGAAGGAGCCGCATTTAAGCTTTTTTCACGCTCATCCAATAAAACAGAAAAATAATAAGACTGTTCACCTGCTACACCTTCATACACGCCTGGTTTAACTGGGGCAATAAAACTTTCTTTGGCAAGATTAATCGTGTACAGATTGTTTCCGTCCTCTGTAAAAATACTTAAATCCGTTTGTTTATTTCCTAAGTTCAACCATTTTTCTTCTCCTGGCTGATAATATCCAAGAAAATTCGTTTGCTGTGTCAACCATTGATAACTGTTATATAAAAAGAGCGGGAACCCAGGTTGCAGCGGCCAATCTGTGTCACTTAATGCAAAATTGAGCGCAATAATCGGATAACCATGATGGGTTCCTTTTTGAATCAACGGCTGGTCTCCGCTTGCCAAAATCGTTTGCCATTCCTGATTAAGTGGACGAAAGGAAGAAGCGATATACACCTTTTTGCTATCAACATGCATAAATAATGGATCATCCGCTGCTGTTAATGTTTCAGTGACTTTCTGTTTCTTCTTCGCTTCACTTTGAATAAAAAGAAGCGGATACTCGCCTAGCTGCGTAAGACTCACTCCTTCTGCAATGACCATGCCATCACGACCAATTTTAGCAACATCATCAACTTGAATCACTTCAAGACCAAGCGTTTTTAATCCTGCTAGATAAAAAGGATTTACATCACCAACGGCATACACCTTATCATAGGATGTCGTTGAAATAGCGGTTAGTTCATTATCCGCTTCATAATCATCCGGTGTACGGATTACAGCTTGATAATATGGATGTGCTGGTAATGTTGGCATATTAACAACCGCTTCCTGATTCGCTGCTACATGCACTTTTTTGGAAAAAAGAAGCGTTTTACCACTCATCACTTGAAAATCCACTTGTTCATCGGCATCTGTTTCATTCGCAATCACAGCCACAGCCGAGACTTTCTCTCCCTCTGGTGCCGTACCAAACGAAAGCAATGAAAGGTTATCATGTTGACTATTATAATTATGTACAAACACCGACTGATCCTCTGAAAAAGAAGCAACATCCTCTTCGACCACATGGTCTGAAAACAAATGCACAACCGAATCCTTCGTTGTCACTAACGATCCGGCAAGCTCAAGCGCTTGATCCATGGCATCATACTCATACGAAAGTTCAAGCTCTTGAATCGCTTTTTGAAGCGCACGCTGATCTTGTTCATGATTCGCAATAATCTTTAGCTTTTGCCCAGTGCTAATAATCGTCACCTCTTGTTGATCTATCTCATCAAGCAATTTAAAGATATCCTCTTTTGCTGTCGCAAATCGAGTTTTCTCTCCTTCCTTTGCACTCATCGTCGCTGATGTATCAACAACCAAAATGAAATGATCACCTGCAGGCACTTTTCCATACCAATATGGACGGGTCAACGCCAGCATAATGAGCACTAGAATGAGCAATTGCAGCCAAAAAAGGAGATTATGCTGCAGCTTTTGTAGCCATGGTGATGCTTGCCGTTCATTTAATACTTGCTCCCAAAGCATATTCGATGAAACAGGTAACTGCTCATATTGCTTTCGAAAGAAATACAATAAAATGAAGGCTGCAATGAACAAACTAAATAAAAAAAAGAACGGACTTGCAACAGACATCTTCTCACCTCAATTCATAAACCCTTGTCTCGGTAAATCATGAAACAAAATCGTTTGAATGTCTTTCTCGCCGTTCATAAGGAAATATCGACAACCGAGTGTACGACAAATCGCTTCGAGTTGCTGATTATGATCGTTTAAACGTCTTTGATAGTTTTCAATTAACAGAGGATTCATACTGATATTTACCGTTCCTGCCGATTCACTATCAACCAGCTTCACGTCACCACTATAGCTTGGTTTCATTTCTTCCTCAGCTAATAGCTGAAACAACCAAACCTCCTGCTTCACCGAGCGCAGCTTTTTTAACGCTGCTTCTATGACATCTAACGGCTCTAATCCATCGGTAAGAAGAATGGCTAACTGTTGATTCTTCAATATTTGTTGACTTAATTGTGCAAAAAAAGCAGTTGTACTCTCCCTTTCTTCTAAACGTTGAATCTCATGAAAAACCTGCTTCCGATACACCGCTCCTTTACGGCGAATCGGCTGTATATTTGTTGAAGCGAATGGAACAAAAGAAAGTCGATCTTCGCTAGAAAGTACAATATGGCTAAGCGCGGCGGCACATAAACGAGCAAGATCCCACTTCCCGCTATACGTGCGCATCGATGAACTCATATCAAGATAGATTGCAATCGCTACTTCCTGTTCGTCCAAAAATCGTTTAATATAATGCTTTTGTGTTCTGCCGTACACATTCCAATCAATTTGACGTACATCATCTCCTGGCTGATAAACCCGAAAATCGGAAAACTCAAGCGATGAACCAAACGCGCTAGATTGCCTGGAACCTTTATGCATACCGCGCTTTCGTGTTTTCACAAGCAGCCGTTTCTTTTGCAGCCTTTCTAAAAAAGAAGATGCTATCATGATGCAGATGATCCTTTGCCTAACGTATACGCCGCTTCCACAATTTCAGCAAGAACGTGATCTGCCTGAATGCCACTTGCTTCTGCTTCAAAATTCAATAGCAAGCGGTGGCGTAACACCGGAATCGCTGTTTGCTTCAAATCTCCCGCCGATACATGATAACGCCCTGCAAATAGCGCTCTTGTTTTCGCCATTTTAATTAAGCTTTGTAAGCCACGGGGACCGCTGCCATACTGCACATATTTCTGTACAATTTCTGGTGCTGCTTGTGCATCTGGATGCGTCATCGTAACAATATCAATCGCATAATCTAGCATTTCCTCTGATAGAAGCACCTCTTTTGATAGACTTTGTAAAAATAATACATCCTCCATCGAAGCGACCTTTTCAATGGAAATCGACTCCGTACCAGTCGTACGCTTCATAATTTCCCTTAATTCTTCCTTGGAAGGATAACCGACAAGAATTTTACAAATAAAACGGTCCATTTGCGCCTCAGGCAGAGGATAAGTACCTTCTAAATCAATCGGGTTTTGCGTCGCTAATACAAAAAACGGCCGCTCAAGCTGTTTCGTTTCTCCCATCACTGTCACCGTTTGCTCTCCCATCGCTTCAAGCAATGCACTTTGGGTTTTTGGTGTGGCGCGATTGATTTCATCGGCTAACACAATATGTGAAAACAAGGGCCCTCTATGAAAGGCAAAGTGCTGTTTTCCACCTTCATCGGGCTGAAGCAGCATCGTTCCTGTAATATCTGCCGGCATTAAATCCGGGGTAAACTGAATGCGTGAAAAGCTTAAATCCATACTTTCTGAAATGGTCCGAACGAGCATCGTTTTTCCAAGACCCGGTAACCCTTCTAATAGCACATGCCCTCCTGCAAAAATACTCCAAAGTACTTGTTCAACGATATCCTCCTGTCCAACGATAAAACGGGCAATCTCTTTTTTAACGTCTTCTACGATCTGTTGTGCTTTCATAAACTGCATCTCTTTATCTGACATATTTCCACTACCTTTCTGGATCGATTTGGTCATAATAATTTTTAACAATATCCGTTAAATCAGTGGGCAGCTTCAGGCGCTCCGTACTTTCTCGATACGACTCACCATATTGCTCATAGACCTCTTGATAATTACGCACATTCCCCTTTAACACAGGGCCTTCATTGGTCGTTTGCTGTTGGCTGCTTCCTTCTCCAAGTTCCCCGCTATCGGATTCGACATTTTGCTTTCCTTCTATTTCTTCAGGAATCGTTAATAGTTCCCGTGACCCTTGTCCAAGTCCAGCACCGCTTCCTTGGCCGTTGCCCGATCCTGATCCACTACCCGAACCACTGCCACCTGAGCCTGAGCCGGAACCAGCTCCTGAACCTGAACCACCGCTGCCGCTTCCGGAACCACTGCCGTTTTGACTATTACTAGTTTGATTGCTTTTTTGATTGCCCGTTGAATTATTAGAAGAAGATGAAGCAGAGTTCTGATTATTTCCCGGGGTACCGCTTCCTATTTGCGTTGGTGTCATTCCGTTATTTTTCATTTGTTGCTGTAAATTTTGACTAACTTGTTGGACTTGCTGACTAGCATTCGCTAATTGTTTAGACAGCTGTCCAGATTGAATCGCTTCTTTTAATTGTTCAGCGAGCGCTGTAAGCTGTTCTTCTGTTAACTTCTCGTTTTGATTCGTTACTTCACTTAATGCCTCTTGCTGTTCTTTCGGTAGCTCCTCCCACTTTTCATTCAACTTGTTCAACTCTTTTTCTAACTTCTCCAAATCCTTTTGTTCAAGAAACTGAGCTAAATCCTTTAAACCAGCCTCATTGGCTTGCTTTTGCCAATTATCTAGCTGTTTCTGTGTTTCCTTTTGCTTCATCGCTTGGAGGTTAAGCTGTTTGGACAACTTCTCTAATTCCTTTAGCGCCTCATCCGGCTCTTTCACTTCGGCTAGCTTCTTCTTTGCCTCTTCTAGCGCCTTTTTGGCCACTGGGTCCTTTGTTTCCTTCACTTTTTCCTCTGCTTTCTTTTCAACCTCTTTCATCACTTTTGCAACTTTTTCCACTTCTTTCGCTTCGTGCATCAATTCATTGGGGAACAAAGCTGAAAGAGTCGCAACTCCTGCGAATAAGAAAGCTATCATCAACCATTTTGGGTACCATATTTTCTTCTTTCGCTTCAAAACACTTGCTTCATTTACTTTCATTTGACGAAGTGCATCACGAAGCTGTAATCTTTCTAGTTCTCCTTCTTTATCTAAAAAAGAAAAAGCTGTTAACACGCGATCATCTGGCACATATTGATTAAAAAGAAGCGAAGCCGCCTTAAACGACGGCCTCTTCTTCCAAATGCGATAGATCAACACAATTCCAAGCATAAGCCACCCAATCGCTAAGAAATGCAGCATAAAGGGGAAAACAATGACTCTTGTAATAAGAAAAGGGAGAAACGCCCAAATGCTCGCTGCAAGAAGAAACCATTGTACTTCTCTTCCAATTAAAATCCAAAAAAGCTGACGCTGCACAGGCTTCACAAGATTTTCAAACTGCTTCTTTTCTTCCATCACCTCGTCCCTCATTTCTTCGCTTTCATTTTTGGACGGAGCTTTCGAACACTAAGTACAATTGCCGTAATAAAAATAAATGTATAAGAAATAAGATGAGCAATCCAAAGTGGAAAAGACACTCCCGACATTCGTGCAATTTCTTCACCGATGCTCGGTTGAAACAAATTTACAAGTGTAATTGGTGTATTAAACATCGCCAAAAGATAGACGAGTATATTCGTAGTTGGTGTTCCTGTCTGACTCATTTGCGTAAAGCTTGTCGCAATTAGCGCCAAAAAGCCCGTTCCCCCAACAAGAAATAACATCACTCCATATGTTGTAACCATTGCTGCAATCGTTTTGCGAATAAACGTCGAAAACATCACACCTAAACTGCCAACCACAAAGACGGTAAAAACATTTAACGCAAACACCGTTAATAGCTCACGCGGTGAAATCCCTCCATATAAAAAGACAATGCTATACAAAGGCAGACTTGCAATGATTAACAATAGTAAAAAAGCGACCGAGGACACGAGCTTTCCAATGATAATACTGCTGGAGCTTTGCGATGTCGTTAATAAAATATTCAACGTTTGCCGCTCTCGCTCACTGCTAATGACACCTGCCGTTAAGCCTGGCGTAATAAAAATAATTAACGCAAACTGCAACACGGATAACATCATAAATAGCTCACGACTTTGTTCTGGGTTCACCCCGCCCATACTGCTCAACTGCTGTACGAAAATCATTCCAATCACGATGATGCCGATTGCCAGCACATAAAATAAAACACCAAGAAAACTTTTTAAAGAACGAAAGCGAAGCTTGAATTCTTTATTTAATACGGGATTCATCAGCCAGCTTTTCATGACTCCATCCCCCCATTCGTAATTTCCATAAACACATCTTCTAAATCGGTTTCGATTTCGGCGAAACTAACTAAGTCGAGCTCTTGCATAATGCAAGCCTTCAATAATTGCTGCTGCGCCTCCGCATTGCCTTTAAACAAAAACTGAATGCTCGCTCCATCCTCATGACGCTCGATTTCACTAATATCTGGATTGTCTTCAAAAAATGCAAACGCACGCTCAATATTACGATTCACCTTTACCATCATGCTCTTAGCACCTTGCAATTTCTCCTGGATTTCCGCAACAGAGCCTTGTGCCTTTAACTTCCCTTGATCAATAATGCCAATGACATCACACATTTCCGCAAGCTCCGGTAAAATATGCGATGAAATCAAAATCGTTTTGCCCATAGCTTTTAATTCTTTTAAAATCTCCCGCATTTCAATACGCGCACGCGGATCTAAACCAGACGCGGGCTCATCTAAAATAAGTACTTCCGGATCATGAATTAAACTGCGAGCTAAACAAAGACGCTGCTTCATTCCACGTGATAATAAATCAACATACGAATCGCGTTTATCGGTTAAATTCACAAGCTCTAAAAGCTGTGGAATCAATTTCTTTCGTTCATTGACAGAGATACCATAGCTTGCTCCGTAAAAATCGAGATACTCTTCTGCCTTTAATTGATCGTATACACCAAAGAAATCGGGCATATAGCCGATTTGCTCTCGAACCTTCTTTGGGTCTTTTAAAATATTGTAGCCATTGACAAAGGCTGTTCCAGAAGTCGGTGCAAGCAATGTCGCTAAAATGGAGAAAGTGGTAGACTTCCCTGCCCCATTTTGACCTACAAAACCAAACACGGTTCCTTCACCAATATGCAAATCTAAATGATCCAGCGCCGTAAATTTCCCATATTGTTTTGTCAATCCAATAATTTCAATCACGGTGTAACCTCCCCATCAACAGTAATAACCGGTAAACGATTTTCGGCACCATTAGGATCTTGCTTTTTCACGAGCTTCACTTTTAGTTCACCATCCGCAGAAAGATAAGCGTTAATCTTCTTACTCCCTTCAAGCGTCAAAATTCGTTCCGTTCCATCTATTTGTTCATATTTACCTTTTTTCGTATTGTATAGTGCATACTGAAGCGTAGAATCCGTCCATTTAATCGTTAGCTTCGAAGCTTTAAAAGATGGATCTTTCATGACAGCTGGCATTTCAGCATACGCCTCATACTCTCCCACTTCCAACCAATAAGAAGGAGGTGTAACATTCATATCTGCTTCATAATGACCCTTGATTGTTTCAAGTCTCCACGGAAACATTTCTTTTGGAAAACTAACTTTCCCTGATAAAGTCGTATCCGCTTCAAAGGTTTGGAAAATCACATTATTATTATGTTCTTTCATCTTTTCATTTTCTAATTTCAATTCCGTCACTTGATCCTTCGTCAAGCCAATAATGACAGGTGCATTATCTGCTGCTTGTCCGTTAAAGAAATACTGTCCGGCAAGATATAATAATTGGTCGTTCCGTACTTGATTCCAATCCACTTTTTGTCCAGGGGTCCACGTATGCATGCTCGATGAAAAACTTATCGTAGGACGCATTAAAAGATCCGTTTTTAGCTTTTGGTTAACAGTTAGCGTTTCTCCTTTTTTTAACGCCCCTAAAGCCCATTTCTGGTTGCCTGACACAATCATGATTTCCTCAAAATCGTAGTTCAAATTGTTCACAATAGTTCCTGCTAGTTTTTTATTTTCCACTTTCAAATCGGTCTTAAATTCACCAGCTTGTTTTTGAGAAATGCGCCCCACTAGCGAACGTGTTGACCAATATTCGACTCCTGGAAATTCAATCGCTATTTCCTTCACTTTTTCTTCGACAACTGGAGCTCGAAGCGGATTGCCTAAAGAAGAGTCCGGTACAGATGGCAAAGCAAGCATTTCATCCTTTGCAAAAGATAGCTTATAGTCCCCGCTTTTATTCGAAAGTAACACATTAGATTGAATGCCCGTTACCTGTTGATGATTCACTTGATAAATACCAAGCTGATTTAATTGAGGCTGAGCGATTCGATCTTTTGCTCCGAACGCAAAAATGACGACTGAGCTAATAACTGCTATAACCGGAATACTCCACCACGCATGCTCGCGTTTATCTAATTTCTTAAGGACCACATATAAGAGCGGGATTAAAATAAGTAAATAGACAATTAATAAGAGAATTAATTGACCTGTGGAAAAGTTTGTATTATCAAACCATTTATTCGGTTCCGACAATTCCCACTCTAAATTATTTAAAAGATTATCCATTCGCTTATAAGGATCATTCGTTGTTAATGTAAGTAAAGTCGACTCAACCCAAGCCCCGTACTTACTCCAAGAAGATAGTGGTTCATCTCCAAGTGAAAAACTTGTTTGGATAATCACCCCGCTTCCAAACTCTTTTTTTACGACGACTGGATGATTATCACTCTTCACCACAATATCTGCCTCTTTTTCAACTTCCCCAACAAAACTAGGAATCTGCTTAAAAGAAGGTGCTTGCTTACCAGTTCCTAAAAAAGCACTACTAACCATTAGCTCTTTAGTCGACTTCATCGGTAATAAATTATAAAGTGTATCATATTGCTGACTGGCATTCGGTGTTGCACCAGCAATCAAAACCCCTCCGTTTTGAACCCATTCAGCAATGGCTTCCTGTTGCTCATGATTGAGTGTGCTCATGGAAAATTCATCGATAATTAAATATGTGAGCACATCGTATCCTCTCGCCTCATTTGGTAAATCTCCCTTTGTTAAATCTAATGTATTCATTGGAGAGGAAGGCAGTACACGCCATTCTTTTAGACGATCATACTTTTCACTTAATATACCAATCTGTACTTCCCCCGAATCGACGAATTTAGGTGCAATCACTTTCGTCCCTTTAAACGCTACTTCCTTCCCTTTCTTCCAATCCCCCTCATATAAATGAATGGTTTGTTGAACTGCAGACGAAGAATAATTCTCATCTGTATATGCAGGTAAGGTAACAGAATATGTTTTCACACTTCCCTTTGGCAGTTCAACTCGGATGGCTTGCGAGCCTCCTAACTGATAGGTTGCTTGAAACTGAAGCAACAACGTTCCACTAAACGCTTCTCCTTTATTCTCTATTTCAACTTTGACAGGCAGCGCCGTCGAACGCTTCGCATATCCACCTAACCCTTCCTCAATTGAAATACTAATCTTCGGTTGCTCAGCAGCAGCCAGCAATGGAAAAAGCATAAAAGCCATTAAAAACAACAAACTGGCGGCTACTTGACGTGCTATATTTGACAAACGAACTCCCCCTTTTGTTTCTCTCTATAAAATAGACGAACGAAAAAATAAAAAAGTATACAAAAACTTTTTAGAATATGAAAAAAAGCCAGAAAGGAAACACCCTTCTGACTTTCGTTTTCATATAATTATTCTGCTTTTTCAATAAGGTCTGCAAACAATCCGTACACATATTTCTCTGCATCGAACTCTTGCAAATCATCCATTTTCTCACCTAATCCAACAAACTTAACCGGAATCGCTAATTCATTTCGAATCGCTAACACGATTCCCCCTTTTGCTGTTCCATCAAGCTTTGTTAGCACAATGCCTGATACATTCGTTGCCTCTTTAAAGGTTTTTGCTTGAATTAATGCATTTTGTCCTGTTGTTGCATCTAACACTAATAATACTTCATGTGGCGCACCAGGTACTTCACGCTCAATCACTCGTTTTACTTTTTCAAGCTCTTTCATCAAGTTCACTTTGTTTTGTAAACGGCCTGCCGTATCACAAATCAAAATATCCGCACCGCGTGCTTTTGCTGCTTGAATCGCATCAAACATAACCGCCGCCGGATCAGAGCCCTCTCCTTGTTTAATAACATCGACGCCAACACGCTCGCCCCATACTTCTAATTGATCAATGGCACCGGCACGGAACGTATCACCCGCTGCTAATACGACCGACTTGCCTTCCTCTTTAAACTTATGAGCCATTTTTCCAATTGTTGTCGTTTTCCCAACGCCATTCACACCAACGAATAAAATAACCGTTAAGCCATCTTTTTCAATGTTCAACTCAGATTGCTCTTCATCTCCGCCTTGGTAAATGTCGACTAATTTCTCAGAAATAACATCTTGCACTTCTTTTGTATCTGAAATATTGCGGCGCTTTACTTCCATTTTTAATTCATCGACAAGCTCCATCACCGTATCAAAGCCGACATCTGCTTGAATTAAAATTTCTTCAAGCTCTTCGAAGAATTCTTCATCCACTTTACGATAGCGTGCGACTAAATCATTGACTCGGCTTGAGAAGGCATTACGTGTCTTCGCTAAACCTTGTTTAAACTTCTCTCCGATTGAAATCTGCTCTTTCTTCTTTTCAATCTCTGCCTTCACTTCCGGCTGCTCATTCAACGCTACTTGTTCGTTCAGCTCCAACTGTTCATTCGCTTCCAGTTGTTCAGTAGATTCTGGTGTTACATTTTCAGTTTTCGCACCTACAAATTTCTCTTTCAGCTTCTTAAAAAAACTCATTGTGTCACTTCCTTCTGTTATACTCTTGCTACTTCTTCTGTCTCTTCAATTCGTACAGAAACAAGCCTTGAAACACCTGATTCTTGCATCGTAATGCCATATAACACATCCGCACCTTCCATCGTACCCTTACGATGTGTAATGACAATAAATTGCGTTTCTTCGCTGAACTTACGCAAAAATTGACTAAAACGTGTGATATTCGCTTCATCCAGCGCTGCTTCAACTTCATCAAGCACACAAAATGGCACCGGACGCACTTTTAAAATGGAAAACAGCAAGGCAATCGCAGTCAGTGCTCGTTCTCCACCTGATAATAAACTTAAATTTTGCAATTTCTTCCCAGGAGGCTGAGCGACAATCTCGACACCTGTTTCCAACAAATTCAGCGAATCCGTTAACTTTAATTCAGCACGCCCTCCGCCAAATAGCGCTTTAAACACTTGTCCAAATTGATCACGAATCGCATAAAAGGTCTCAGAAAAGCGCCGCGTCATCTCTTCATCCATTTCATGAATTACTTGAAGAAGGGTATCTTTCGCTTGCTGCAAGTCATCCTTTTGATTAAGTAAAAATTCATAGCGCTCTGATACACGCTCGTACTCATCAATTGCCCCTAAGTTAACGTTTCCTAACTCGTCAATCGCCAATTTAATGAGCTTGACGTGTTTCTTCGCTTCTTCAACCGGCAATGTTAACGGATACTTCTCTTTTGCAGCCTCATAGCTTAAAAGATATTCCTCTCGCAGCTTAGAAAGTCGATTTTCAAGCTCCACATCAAGTCGATTCAACTTCACTTCTTCATCTTTGACGCTTTCTGCAATGCCTTTATATTGACGATTTTGCTCTTTTAAATCGAGCTCCATATCCTCAAGCTTCGTTTGCAAACTCTCTTTTTCTTGACGTGTAACCGAAATTTTTTCAATCGTTTCATTTTTCAGTGCAAACTGCTCTTTTGCAGCATCCTCTAATCGTTCTTCTCCGCTTGAACTATCACTCATTTCATTCGTTAAAAGCGACCAGTCATCCTCATATTCAGCAAGCTTCGTTTGTGTCATAAGCCAATCTTCCTCAAGACGAGCCATATTTTCCTTTTGGTTACGAAGCTGTTCTCGTTTGGAAGCAAGCGTTACTTTCAGCTCCCCCATCTCTTCTAGGAGGATTTCTTTTGATGATTGCTGTGTTTCCTTTCGCTCCGTCAATTGAGCAATCGTTTCATCCAGTCGACTAAGCTCCTCTGCACAAGATACGATAATGTTCTCCAACTCTTCAAGACGGGCCGTTCTTTGCTGCTCTTCCTCTATGAGTTGTGTTTTATCTAAATCATATAAATGAAGACGGTCATTAATATTCTTTTCTTGTAATTCAATTTCTCGAAATTTACTTTTCAGTAATTGCTCTTTTTCTCGCAATGACTCACCCGATTGCTTCATTTCTGATAAACGTTCTTCTTGCTGCGTGATTTCAGCTTTTAGCTCCCGAACTTCACGTTCTAATTGATTTGTTTTCGCTTCCATATCGACAAGCTTATTTTTTAGTTCCTCTAATTCCGCTTTTCGCGATAATAAGGATGAGGATTTTTGCTTAAGTGCCCCCCCTGTCATCGAACCACCAGGATTTACAACATCCCCATCAAGCGTTACAAAACGATAACGGTGACCGACTAATTTAGCCAGCTCATTTGCTCCTTTTAAATCACGTGTAATAACGACCGTTCCAAGCAAATTGGTTACAATCTCTGCATATTTCACTTCATAGTCTATTAATTGGGCAGCAGTACCAATAAAAGCTGGGTGGTTTTGAAGCAGTTTCAATTGAGACTGGGGCACTTCTCTACCTTTTATTACGGAGAGTGGTAAAAAAGTAGCCCGGCCATAACCATTTTTCTTTAAAAAGCTAATCGCCTGACGTGCATGTTCTTCTTCACGAACAACAACATGCTGCATCGCCGCGCCAAGTGCAATCTCAATCGCCGTTTGATAGCTTTTTGGCACTGTAATCAACTCCGCAACGGCCCCTTCAATGCCTTGCAAAGAAGCTTTTGCTTTTAATATTTCTTTTACACCTTGGAAGAATCCTGCATACTCTTCTTCCATTTCCTCTAACAACTCTTTACGCGCCTTCGCTTGCTGTAAAAATTGATACGCTTTATATAGTTTCGTTTCTTGCTTTTGATAGCGATCCTTCGTTTCTTCTAGTTGCTTTTCCTGATTACGATAACGAGCCACATGCTTTTCTAACTCAAGCGCCATCTCATGCAATTCCGCTTCATGCTGCTGTTTTTGCTTCACGATTGACGTTCTTTCCGTTAAATACTTCGCATTATCATTATCTAGTCTCTCATTTTTATAAGCATGCTGCTCCAGCTGCTGCGCTAAATACTGCTTTTCGTTTTTCGCTGTCGCTTGCTTATTTAGCCATTCAATATAATCACTTTTATGAAGTTCAATCGTCGCCTCAATATTCGTTTGAAAAGAACCTAGGGTTTGTTGCTTTTCCTGCAAGCGCGACTGCAAGTTCTTTACTTCGTTTTCTAATTCACGAACCAAAATGACTTGAGCTTCTTTATCCACCTCTAAACGAGCGATAAATGTTTTAGCCTCTTCGATGGACTTTTCAAGTTGAACTTTATTCTGTGTCGCATTTTTCTTCCGTTCTTTTAATACTTCTTTTCTACCTTCTAACTTTTCAAGATCTTCACTTGATGTTAAAAGAATCGCTTGTAAATCATTCATCGTTGCATCTAAACTAGCTGTTTTCTGGCGCAGTTCCTGTAGAGCTGCTTCCTTTTGATGCAGTTCGCTTGCCATTTGCTCTTTTCTTAGCGTATGCTCTTCTAACTCATGAGATAGCTTTTCCCATTTTCGGTGAAGCTCTTCAATTTCATAAACTGTTAAGCTCACTTCAATTTGCTCTAGCTCTTCCTTTTTCGCCAAAAACTCTTTAGCAAGCGACGATTGAATTTTTAACGGCTCTACCTGACCTTCTAATTCATAAAGAATATCTTGAACACGATTTAAATTTTCCTGTGTTTCAGCAAGCTTTTGCTCGGCTTTCTTTTTACGCGTTTTATATTTTAAAACACCAGCTGCTTCTTCAAAAATAACGCGTCTTTCTTCCGCCTTACTGCTTAATATTTCTTCTACTTTCCCCTGGCTAATAATCGAAAAGGCTTCGCGGCCGAGGCCTGAATCCATAAATAAATCGATGATATCCTTTAAACGACAGGGCTGATTATTAATTAAAAATTCACTGTCACCCGATCTGTACACTCTTCTTGTAATACTGACTTCATGAAAATCAATGGGTAAAGAATTTGTTACGTTATCAAGGGTTAAAGATACCTCAGCAAAATTCAAAGGCTTTCTTGAATCGCTTCCGGAAAAGATAATATCCTCCATTTTCGCCCCGCGCAATGATTTGGCGGACTGTTCGCCAAGCACCCAACGAATCGCATCTGTTATATTACTTTTTCCACTTCCGTTCGGCCCTACGACTGCGGTTACACCTGGTACAAAGTCCATTGAAATTTTCTCTGCGAAAGACTTAAATCCTACAACGTCCAAGCGTTTGAGGAACATGCTCTCTCCCCCTTATCTTTCACAATCATTATGATCTTTTTTGTCTTAATACGTTTAAGGCACGCTCGGCAGCATGCTGCTCCGCTTCTTTTTTCGATTTACCAGAGCCAGACCCTAGTTTTTCTCCATTGAGTAAAACAATAGAAACAAATTCACGATTATGAGCCGGTCCTTTTTCCTGTAATATTTTATACTGAATGGTACCGCTGCTATCACGTTGGATCAATTCTTGAAGCTGGCTCTTGTAATCCATCACATGAGAAAAAGCACCCTCGTCTATTTTTGGGAAAACCACTTTTCTTAAAAACTCGACAACTGGTTCTAAACCTCTATCTAAATACAATGCTCCAATAAAAGATTCAAAAACATCGGCAAGCATCGCTGGGCGCTCTCTACCGCCTGTCATTTCCTCTCCTTTTCCGAGCAATACAAATTCACCAAACCCTAATTGATTGGCAAACATAACAAGTGACGGTTCACAAACAATAGCAGCTCTTAGCTTTGTTAACTCCCCTTCGCTCATCATCGGATATTTTTCGAATAAATATTTAGATACCGTCAGTTCTAATACAGCGTCCCCTAAAAATTCAAGCCGTTCATTATCTTCGTAAAGCTTGCGGCGATGCTCATTCACATAAGATGAATGGGTAAATGCTTGTTTTAATAATTTGACCTGAGAAAACTGGATGCCTAAGCAATCCTGAAGTTGTTTAAATTTTTGCTCCTTGACTGATAGTTGATGATTATTTCCGTTCCTGCGCATTTAATAAGACCCTCCACAACGGTTAAAAAGCTTATTTTCCCGAAATTTATAATTGCCCTCCCTACCATCATACCTAATTCTGGCCACAAGAGAAAGCTCCGTTTAAAAAACGGAGCTTTGATTTGAGAGCATTTCATTACAATACACTCTGTATGTAATTTACAGCATCTCCAACTGTAACGATTTTTTCTGCATCATCGTCAGAAATCTCCATATCAAACTCGTCTTCAAGTTCCATTACAAGTTCTACTACATCTAGAGAATCTGCACCAAGATCTTCTTTGAATGAAGCCTCAAGTTTTACTTCTGATTCTTCAACATTCAAACGATCTACCACGATTTTTGTTACTCTTTCTAATACGTCTGCCACTGCATTCACCTCCCCTCAAGCGAAAAGCGCTCATTTATCGGCTTTTAAAGCTAGACACTAGTACTCATCAAAAATGATTGCATCCTTATTTTCTATAAAAACTCAAAGCCTAACTGTAACAGTGTATTACATGACCATGCCACCGTCAACATGAAGTGTCTGTCCAGTCATATAACGACTGGCATCCGACGCAAGGAAAGCCGCTACAGAAGCAATGTCCTTTGGATCCCCGAAACGAGCAAGAGGAATTTGCTGAAGCATAGCTTGTTGAATCTCTTCAGTCAATTCGTCTGTCATATCTGTAGAAATAAAGCCAGGTGCAATGGCATTAACCGTAATGCCGCGCGGCGCCAATTCTTTTGCTGATGTTTTTGTTAAGCCAATGACACCAGCCTTTGCCGCTACATAGTTTGCTTGTCCAGCATTTCCGCTCACACCAACAATTGAAGCAATGTTAATAATTCGTCCGCTGCGCTGCTTCATCATTTGTCTTGTCACAGCTTTTGTACAAAGGAACACACCTTTTAAATTCGTATTGATGACATCATCCCACTCGGATTCTTTCATACGCATAAGCAAATTATCACGTGTAATGCCTGCATTGTTGACTAAAATATCTAAACGACCAAACTGTTCAATCGTTGCTTTAACCATTTCAGCTACACTTTCACTATTCGCTACGTCACACTGAATCGCCATCGCTTCTCGTCCAAGCGCTTTAATTTGATCCACTACTTCATTTGCTTTTGCTTCACTGCCCGCATAATTGACTGCTACATCAGCACCAAGACGCGCTAATTCCAACGCAATTTCACGTCCAATTCCACGTGAAGCACCAGTTACAAGAACCTTTTTGCCTTCTAACATCATGCACGCTCCTCCTTTAAAGCTTCAATTGTTTTTGCTAACGTTTCTAGGCTCGAGACGGAATAAATATTTACAGAACGGTCGATTTTTTTAATAAGACCGCCTAATACTTTACCAGGTCCTACTTCAACAAATGTATCGACACCTAAATCTAGCAGTTTCTTCACGCTATCTTCCCAAAGGACAGGAGAATAAAGCTGTTCGATTAATTTTTCTTGAATGTCAGCCGGTTCCGTAATTGGCTCCGCTGTCACATTCGAAATAACAGGAATGTCCGCTTGAACAATACTGATATCATTTAACACTTCGTTTAATTGGTCTGCTGCAGGCTTCATAAGTGCAGAGTGAAAAGGACCGCTTACATCTAATGGAAGAGCACGCTTTGCTCCTTTTTCCTTCACTTGTACAATCGCTGTCTCGACACCTTTTCGCGTACCTGAAATAACAATTTGACCTGGACAGTTAATATTCGCTAATTGAACCGTTTCTCCAGTCGTTTCTGTAATTTCTGCTGTAATGTCTGCTAATAGCTCTCGATCCATTCCTAAAATCGCGGCCATAGAGCCTTGCTTATTCGGAACAGCTTGTTCCATAAATTCACCGCGTTTACGAACCGTATAGACCGCATCTTCAAAGCTCATTGCACCAGCAGCTGCTAAGGCAGTATATTCACCTAAGCTATGTCCAGCTGTATAATCTGGTGTAATGCCTGCTTCTGTTAACGCAGTAAAAAATGCATAGCTTGTCGTTAAAAGAGCTGGCTGAGCATTATATGTAATAGTTAATTCTTCTTGAGGACCATGAAAAATTAAATTTGATAAAGCAACGTCTAACTTTCGATCCGCTGTTTGAAACGTTTGTTGTGCTCGCTCATTTTCTTGGTAGATATCTTGTCCCATTCCTACTGTTTGTGAACCTTGACCTGGAAAGACAAAAGCGATTTTTCCCATCATCTACACTCCTTACTTACTGTTAATTTTTTCAATTGTTTTGGCAACTGTCTCTGTCACATCGTGTGCAACCATGTCTCTTGTTTGACGAATAGCATTATAAACAGCATTAGCATCCGACGACCCGTGCGCTTTAATAACAGGTGCTTTTAACCCGAATAACCCAGCGCCGCCATACTCTGAATAATCCATTTGGCTTTTAATCCCCATTAATTGAGGCTTTAAAAGTCCCGCAGCGATTTTACTTTTCAGGTTGCTCATCATCGCGGCCTTCACCATTTTAAATACGCTCATCGCCGTGCCTTCAATCGCTTTTAGCACCATGTTGCCTGTGAATCCGTCTGTGACAACGACATCTGCTGCACCATTGAGTAAATCACGTGATTCAACGTTACCGATAAAATGAATATCTTCAGATTGCTGCAATAAAGCAAACGCTTCTTTCGTTAGCTCATTTCCTTTTTTTTCTTCGGTGCCGATATTCAATAAGCCCACTCGCGGTTTTGCGACATTGCGTACTTTTTGCGCATAAACAGAGCCCATAATCGCAAATTGTAATAAGTGCTCCGCCTTAGCGTCTGAATTAGCCCCAACATCTAAAAACACAAACCCTTTACCATCAATCGTTGGCATTGTTGGTGTTAAAGCTGGGCGTTCAATTCCATCAATTCGGCCTACAACAAACAGCCCAGAAGCCATTAACGCACCTGTATTCCCAGATGAAATACAAGCATCTGCTTTTCCATCTGCTACTTGCTGCGCAGCAAGCACCATAGAAGCTGTTTTTTTACGTCTCACTGCTCGGACTGGCTCATCCGTGCTTAAAATCTCTTCTTCTGTATGTATGATTGTAATACGCTGATCATTCGTTAAAAATGGTCTGATTTTTGCTTCATTTCCCACTAACAATATTTCAACGTCTGCAAAGGCTTCGACCGCCTTCATCGCTCCTAACACTTGTTCTTTTGGAGCATGATCTCCACCCATTGCATCTAACGCGATTTTCATATTTATTCATCCTCCCGCTCATTATGAGCGATACATTTCAAATTCACCTTTAAATACTAGTTCTGTTCCAACGAAGCTACGCACTTCCACAACGGTACGGTGGTCAGTAACGTGATCAAAAGTTTTCACTCTTGCTTTTGCAATCACACGTTCATGCTCCTTTACAGAGCGTGTAAAGGAAATAGACGCTTTCGCTGTCAGAGCTAGTTCATCATTAATAACTGCTACAGCAAGCGAGTTCGCTTGCGCAAACAAATGATGCCCTCTTGCAATTCCATTTCGGCTAAAAACATGTTCTTTTTTAATGTCTAATATCGAAATAGCGCTTTCATCTAAGTTAATATCGATTACTTCTCCAATGACTTCATCCAAAGGTAACGCTCGTACTTCATCCGTGAATTTTTTTTCAGCTACGTTTTTAATGCGCTCACGAAGCTCTGGAATCGATAATTCAAGACGATCGAGCCGTATCGTTTGGACGCTCACAGAGAACCGATTAGCCAGCTCTTCATCCGTGATAAAAGGATTTCCCTCTATCGTTTCGACTAATAATTGCTGGCGTTCCTTCTTATTTCTTCTCATATCGAAGGTCACCATCCAAAGTATTAAGACTAGGTACTAATAGTAGTATATAAGTTAAACTAGCAGAATGCAAGAAAACTCGTAATCTGCTAGTTATTTTTTAGAACTAATCCAATTTCTCCCCATCTAACACGCCTGTTTGTTTCAAATATATACGCAGCGGCAAATATTCCGGCGTGCTCCAAAAACTTTGTGAAGCTATTAATTTTGCCGCATCATCGCGCGCCACTTCAAGCGTACGATAATCATGAACCATATCCGCTACTTTAAATTCCGGTAGCCCACTTTGTTTTTTACCAAAAAAGTCTCCAGGGCCGCGCAATTCTAAATCTTTTTCCGAAAGAACGAAACCATCATTTGTTTCGGTCATAATTTTCATCCGCTCTTTACCTACTTCTGTTTTCGGATCTGCTAACAAAATACAATAAGACTGATCGCTTCCTCGTCCGACTCGACCTCGCAGCTGATGAAGCTGTGAAAGCCCGAAGCGCTCGGCATCATAAATGACCATAACCGTTGCATTCGGCACGTTTACCCCAACCTCTACAACGGTAGTCGATACTAAAATTTGTACTTCATTCATGCTAAATCGCCTCATGACTTCTTCTTTTTCATCCGCAGGCAAGCGTCCATGCATTAAGCCAACCTTATAGCGGCCTGAATAGTACTGCGAAAGCATTGCATGAACATCTAGCACATTTTGCAGCGAATCTAATTTTTCTGACTCCTCCACTAATGGACAAATAACATACGCTTGGCGGCCTTTACGCAGCTCTTTTTCAACAAAAACAAGAATGCGATCCAACATTTGATGTTTCGCCCAATAGGTTTCAATCGTTTTCCGGCCGGCAGGAAGTTCATCAATGATCGACACATCCATTTCCCCAAAAACGGTAATTGCAAGCGTCCTTGGAATCGGTGTAGCTGTCATAAATAAAACATCAGGATTCGCTCCTTTTTCCCGTAAAATACGACGTTGCTCCACTCCGAAGCGATGCTGCTCATCTGTAATCACTAAACCGAGCTTCCGAAAATTCACTTCATCTTGAATGAGAGCATGTGTCCCAATTAACACATCGATTTCACCTTCTGCAAGCAACTGCAATAGCTCTCTACGCTTCTTTCCCTTAACAGAACTCGTTAACAGAGCTGTTTTCACTCCAACAGGTTCAAGCATAGCCGAGAGAGAATGAGCGTGCTGTTCTGCCAATATTTCAGTCGGCACCATTAAAGCACCTTGAAAGCCTGCAGAGACCGTAGCAAACAAGCTAATAGCCGCAACAACCGTCTTCCCTGAACCAACATCCCCTTGAAGCAAACGATTCATCCGAAACGGCGACTTCATATCATCCAATATTTCGCTAACGACACGCTGCTGTGCATTTGTTAATGGGAACGGCAAAGTCTGAGTGAAGTCCTCTACACTCTCTTTATTATACATTTGTCCAATCCCTTTTGATTGCTCTCGCTGGACTTTTCTAAGAGCTTGCATTTTCAATTGAAAAAATAAAAACTCTTCATAAACAAAGCGGCGGCGTGCTTGCTTCACGGCAGCTGCAGATGGCGGAAAATGCATCGTTTGCAACGCTTCTTTCCGCGGCATTAATTTATATCTAGCTAATAATTTGGGAGGTAAATTATCTTCAATGAAGGAACCATACTGCGCAAAAGCATTCTTCATCAAACGACGCATTCCTTTTACCGTTAAACTGCCCCGAACGGAATAAACAGGCTCAAATTCTTTCTCTAATTGATATGGACCAATATGGCATTCTGAACCTGTAATCGTTTGACGATGACGGTCCCATTTACCTGTAATCGTTACTGTTACACCCATTTCTAACTTGCTTTTTAAATAAGGCTGATTAAAAAAAATGACCGTAATTAAATAGCGACCTGTTAGCACTTTAAGCGTTAGACGCGACTTCTTCTTTCCAAAATAACTAACAAGCGGTGCACTATGAATTGTCCCTTCAATTGTCACCCGCTCATCATGTTCAACAGCTTCTAAATCCTTTAGTCGATAATCTTCATAGCGATAAGGTAAATGCTCTAATAGATCGATAACGGTATCAATCTCCATCTCATGTAACAAAGCAGCCGTATCCGTACCTATCCCCTTTATCGCTGTAACAGGCTGTAATAAATTGTTCATCGCTTCACTTGCGACCTCCTGAAACATTCTCACTTCTCCTCTCCGCAACAACGATTGCTTGATTGTTTCTTTCATCCTCGAAAAATAAACTGCATAGCCTAATGACTTATGCAGTTTATTGCTGATTCACAGCTTATACACGACCAATCGAATCCATACATTCAATTGGATCGTTTTATTCAATTGAGAAAATAAACGCATATAAAGGTTGCTGTCCGTTATAGACTTCTACCTCAACGTCTTCAAATGTTTCTTCACAAAAGGCAACCAGTGCTTCTACTTCTTCATTTATCGCGTCTTCTCCATGAAGAATCGTTAAAATTTCCGACTCTTCATCAATCATCTCTGCTAACAAATCTTTTGCAACTTGAAGCTTTTCTTTTCCCTTGACTTTAATCTTTCCTTCGTCAAGACCCATGAAGTCGCCATTTTCAATTGTTAAGCCATCGATTTGCGTATCGCGAACAGCGTAGGTAATCTGCCCCGTCTTCACATGAGAAAGGGCTTCTTTCATAACCGCTTCATTCTCTTCTGCAGAAAGAGCTGGATTAAATGCAAGTAACGCCGCCATTCCTTGCGGGACTGTTTTAGATGGGATAACAATAACTTGTTCCTCTAAAACAGCTGCAGCTTGCTCAGCTGCCATAATAATATTTTTATTATTCGGAAGGATGATAATCGTTTCTGCATGAACAGCTTGTACCGCCTTAACGATATCCTCTGTGCTTGGATTCATTGTTTGGCCGCCTTCAATAACCTGTTTGGCACCAATGCTTTTAAATAATTCACTAATTCCAGCACCCATCGCAACCGATACAACACCATATTGTTCTTTTTCCTTCGGCGCTGTTTGTAACGGTGTTTTCGTTTCATTGACAATCGCTGTATGCTGCTCACGCATATTATCAACTTTCACCTTTATTAAGCTGCCGTACTGTTGACCATAGTTTAAGCAAGTTCCCGGTTGTTCCGAGTGAATATGTACCTTAACAATTTCTTCATCAGAAATAACTAGCAAAGAATCTCCGTACTCACTTAAATCTTGACGAAAGGACTCTTCGTCAAAAGGATGATTGGCTACTTTTTCTGCCTCTAATCGCAGCATAAATTCTGTACAGTAACCAAATACGATATCCTCCGTACTCATGTGTCCTTGTACATTCATATGGTGCTCCGCATTTACTAGCTCATCCATACTTGGAATATTGGCCGAACGAGTTGGAAGAGCTTCTCCCTTTAACTCCGCAAGAAAGCCTTCATATACAAACACTAAACCTTGACCGCCGCTATCTACTACACCTACTTCTTTTAAAACCGGTAATAAATCTGGCGTACGATTTAGCGATGCATTTGCTTCTGCCACAATTTCTTCCATCACAAGAACGATATCACGATGCTTCTTAGCAGAAGCAACCGCTTGCTTAGCTGCATCTTTAGCCACCGTTAAAATTGTTCCCTCAACAGGTTTCATGACCGCTTTGTATGCCGTTTGAACACCCGCTTCAAATGCTTGAGCAAATTCTTCGCTCGTAATTGTTGCTTTATGTTCAATCGCTTTTGAGAAGCCGCGGAATAACTGTGATAAAATAACACCGGAGTTCCCACGCGCTCCCATCAGCAAGCCTTTCGATAACGCAGCTCCTACTTTACCAATATGCTCCTGCACATTGTTCTGTACTTCCTTCGCTCCAGAAGTCATAGATAAATTCATATTCGTTCCTGTATCTCCATCTGGAACAGGGAAAACGTTTAATGCATCGACCATTTGAGCATGAGCTGCCAGCTGATTAGCCCCTTGAATAATCATTTCTGCAAAACGCTTTCCGTCTAAACTTGTAATTGACACAAAATTTCCTCCTATACTTAAGCGTTCGTTACACGAACTCCTTGCACATAAATATTAACAGAATCAACAGCAAGCCCGACTGTTTGATCCAGAGTATATTTCACCTTCGATTGCACATTATGAGCAATTTCTGAAATTTTTGTTCCATAACTAACAATAATAAACATATCAATGTGAACTTCTTCGTTTTCTTGACGAACGATAACGCCTTTAGCGAAATTCTCTCTTCGTAAAATTTCAGCAATACCGTCTTTAAATTGTTTTTTGGAAGCCATCCCGACAATTCCGTAGCAATCAACAGCCGCTCCGCCAGCTACAGTAGCAATTACATCCATAGAGATATCAATTTGTCCATATTTCGTTTGTAGTTCGATAGACATTTTCTTTACCCTCCCAAAAAATCGCATTAACTATTTAACATTCTACTATAATGGCCCTTGTTTTAAAAGTCATAGCCATCCTATTTTATTATAAACGATTCTTCTCAACTATATGTCAAGGTATTTTTCTTGAAAGTAATAAACTACAGTATTGCATTCTCACGGCATGTATGATAAATTATTAAGGTATTTCAAAAGACTTAAGATAGTTTTGAACTTAAGCAAGAGTAGTTAGGAGGGAATTAAACATGGCACGTCAATGTGTAATCACTGGAAGAAAAACTCGTTCTGGTAACAAACGCTCTCACGCAATGAACGCAAACAAGCGTACATGGGGCGCTAACCTTCAAAAAGTACGTATTTTAGTTGACGGTAAACCTAAACGTGTATACGTTTCTGCAAGAGCTCTTAAATCAGGCAAAGTAGAACGCGTATAATGTTAACGGCATCCTCCCCAGGGTGCCTTTTTATTTTGAAAAACTCTACCGGTTTGATTAGCTCGTTATATAAAAAACAACACCCAAGTGACTGGGTGTTATCATTTATTTATATTTGTTATTTATCCTTTTTTAAGTGCTCCAAGCATCGCCTTCACTAAACCACCAAGGACCTTAGGCAATTTAATCGTATAAAATTTCATTATGCCCCTCCTCTTATATCTCCACACCTATTTCGTGGAATGTTCTATCACGAGATAAGCTTTTTAACAGATTATGCACAGAAGATGAATTCTGAATCTGTCTCCAGCATAAATTTTAATCATTGCTTCTTACCATCATTATTATGCCTTTTTCAAATGAAACATTCCCATATTCAGAAATTAGTTCATTGCTAATACAAAGCGTGGATCCTCTCGTTAATCGCGCTTGATGCAGCGGATATTTAAATCCTGTTAGCGTAATACCTGTTACTTCCTTCGTCACAGACAAAAGAGAAAAATATTTCTTCTTTGAATCGTATTGAATATCGTATGTCCCAGGCTTTTTTATAGTAACACTGTTTTTCTCATCAATGATGTATATATTCACTTCATCTAAACAGTGTAAAACAGCCTCTTGCTGAAGTAGTTGAATATTTCCAAGAAAATGGTCAATTCGCCCTCCTGTCGCCCCAAAAATATAAATATTCTTTGGTTTTTGGCCAATGGCCCAGTTAAGAGCAAGCTCAAGATCTGTTTCATCTTTCTCCGAAGGAAACAGCGATACTTCTGGCAATTGAGCTTGCATCATTTGAAACTCGTCCTTCGTCACCGAATCAAAATCCCCTACTGAAAGATGAGGAGTAATTCCCTGCTCTAATAATGCCAATACTCCGCGATCAACGCCGACCCACAGATTCGCTCTTTGTTTATACATATGTAAGTTGGGCCAATATTGACTGGGCCCCCCAGCCATAATACAAATATTCATATAACGCCTCCATACCTCTATAGAAAAAAAGCCGCTCAAGTATTGAGTCGGCTTCCTTCCATACAATTAATAATTACCGCGAATTTTTCTGATTGCCTCAGTTCGGTCTTCTTGGTTATAAATAGCAGAGCCTGCCACTAATACATTAGCACCTTGTTCAATGCATAGTTTGGCCGTTTCTTCATTTACACCACCATCAATTTCAATCTCCAAATTTGGATTGAATTGATCAGCCAATGCCTTTACTTCAGCGATTTTTGGTAACACAGAATGAATGAACTTCTGTCCCCCAAAGCCTGGATTTACAGTCATTAACAGCACCATGTCCACATCTTCAATAATATGTTGAATTTGGACAACAGGTGTCGCTGGGTTCAACACAACGCCTGCTTTCACACCGAAAGATTTAATTAATTGAATTGTACGATGTAAATGCGGGCATGCTTCAACGTGAACAGTAATATAATCCGCACCTGCTTTCGCAAAGGCTTCAATATACTGATCAGGATTTTCAATCATTAAATGCACATCAAGCGGAAGCTTCGTAACTGGTCGAATCGCCTCTACAATCAACGGACCAATTGTAATATTAGGAACAAAATGCCCGTCCATAACATCGACATGAATATAATCCGCACCACCGCGTTCTACGTCTAAAACCTCTTCTCCTAATTTTGCAAAATTAGCTGACAATATAGATGGAGCAATTTTAACCATCGTTCAATACCTCGGCTTTCTCTCTCTAATTTCTTCTAAAAACTGTTTATAATGTTCATAACGGTAAACAGGAACTTCCCCTGCTTCCACTGCTGCTTTCACAGCACAGCGAGGCTCTTTATCATGCAAGCAACCTCGGAATTTACAATTCTCACTTAACTCATAAAACTCAGGAAAACAATACGTAAGCCGTTCAGCTTCCATTTCGATAAAATCCAGCGAGCTAAATCCTGGTGTATCCGCAACAAGACCCGAACCAATATGAATAAGCTCCACATGCCTTGTTGTATGTTTGCCGCGGCCTAAGTGAGATGAAATGTCATTCGTCTTTAAATCTAGTTTAGGATTAATCGCATTTAATATTGAGGATTTACCGACACCCGATTGCCCGGCAAACACACTCGTTTTTCCATCTACAAATGGAAGCAGCTCCTCGATTCCTGCTTCAGTGACAGAAGACGTAATCATCACAGGATACCCTAATTTTCTATAATCGCTTACGTACTCATCCAACTGAGCTCGCTTCTCTTGAGGAACTAAGTCAATTTTACTCACAACAATAATTGGGTCAATTTCATTATCCTCAATCAATACAAGAAAGCGATCTAACAAAGCTGGACTAAAATCTGGTTCCACTGCCGAAAAAACGAGAATCGCTTGATCTACATTCGCAATCGGCGGGCGAACCAATTCGTTTTTTCGCTGTTTTACTTCTAGCACGTAGCCATCTGTTTTATTTTCAGCCTGATAGACGACATGATCGCCGACAAGGGGCGTGACTTTATTTTTGCGAAATACGCCTCTACCGCGACATTGAATCACTTCTTCACCGTCTAACACATAATAAAACCCGCTAAGTGCTTTAATAATTTTTCCTTCGGGCATAGCTCCACTCCTTCTGCTAAACTTTCTTAATCGGAATACTGTACCTCTTCATCTATAATTACTTGATCATCCCGCATAACTTTATACCTGGCAGGTTTATCAATTGAAACCGTGAAATCAATTGTTCGTGTCTTATTCTCCGTCATAAAAAACGAGGCAATTGGTTGATCCATTGTTCGTGTTAAATCTTCAACGTAAATTTGTACATACTGAGCCTTCCCGGTAACATCAGGCTCATATTCAATCGTAATTTCTTTTGTAACCGTTTTGGGCGGTACTTCTTCTTTTCCTTTAGATAATACAACTTTGACTGTGCTCCCTTTATCAACGGAAGAATGAGCAGCAGGGGACTGTGAAATAACTTGTCCTTCTGGTACAGACTGATGATATTCTTCCTTCTCTACTTCTATGATCAGGCCGCTATCTTGCGCGTAGTCTTTTAGGCCTGCCTCACTATAGCCTGTTAAATCTTTCAGTAAAATTTGTTCGCTTCCTTTACTAACAGTAAATTCAATAACGGTATCCTCAGGTAAAACTTCCGTATTGGCCACTGGATTTTGCGAAATAATCGTTCCAGAAGCAATATCAGCATGGTACTCCTCTGTCACGACGATATCTTTAAATTCCATTTTTTCTAATTCTTTTTCTATGTCTTCTATATTTTCCCCTTCATAATCAGAAAGAACTATCGTTTCTTGACCAATACTTTGATAAATGTCAATTTTCGCTCCTTCTTTTACTTTCTTACCTTCCTTTGGATTCGTTTTAATAACATGATCCTCAGGAATTTCTGCGTCTTCTAATTCAATAATTTTGCCTGGTACTAGACCTGTATTTTGCAATTCGGTAATCGCATCCTCTAACTCTTTTCCTTGCAAGTCGGGAATCGTTACTTCCTTTGTTCCTAGCAAAGACGGGAACACTACAATAATCAAGATTGTCAAAAATAATAGCGTTAAAAAAGATGCCACTAAAATAACCGGCCCCTTTTTCCGCTTTGTTTTTTCTTGTTCAGGCTGTTTAGCAGGCTTATTATGATTGGCTTTATCGCTGGCAATGGTCGGTTCATCATCGTCGGAAACGGGCTTATTTTTCTCTGGTCCTCTAACGATTGTCTCATCGATGCTGTCTAGATAATCATTCGTAATAATCGGAATCGCCTTTGTAGCCTCTTCATCTTGCGGGATGGAGAAAGGAGCTTCATTCTCTCTACTTGGATCAAGCGCTGTACGAATATCCTCCCCCATTGCTTCAACACTTTCATAACGATAATAGCTGTCTTTCGCTGTTGCCTTTAAAATAATGTTTTCTACACTTTGCGGAATGTCGGCATTCCATCGCTTCGGTGACGGAGTTTCAGACTGTAAATGTTTCAGAGCGATAGAGACAGCGGATTCTCCTGAGAATGGCAATCTTCCTGTCAACAACTCAAACATCACAATGCCAAGCGAATAAATGTCCGATTTTTTATTGGCCATCCCCCCTCGCGCTTGTTCAGGGGATAAATAATGAACAGAACCGAGCACCGCATTTGTTTGCGTAATATTTGTAGCACTTAATGCCATCGCAATGCCAAAATCCGTGATTTTAACAGTCCCTTCATGGTCAATGAGAATGTTTTGTGGTTTAATATCACGATGAATAATTCCGTTATGATGCGCGTGAGATATAGCAGCTGTAATTTGCTTCATAATATCTAAAGCTGTTTCAATAGGAATGGGAGAATTTTTTTGTATGTATTGTTTCAATGTCATTCCTTCGACATATTCCATTACAATATAATAGATATCGTCTTCTTCACCGACATCATAGATGCTGACAATATTAGAATGAGCAAGACTCGTTGCCGATTGTGCTTCACGATTAAAGCGCTTAATGAATTCTTCATCATTATTAAAATCCATACGCAAGATTTTCAGTGCCACATCGCGATCTAAAATCATGTCCCGAGCCAAATACACATTTGCCATACCGCCGCCGCCAACCATTTTTAGCAGCTTATAGCGGTCATTGATTCTTTTACCAACCAGCATCGGACTCACCTCACTACACTTTCATCATAAAATTGAACGAGTACGAGGGTAATATTATCTTCGCCACCATAATGATTAGCTAAATCAATAAAGGCTGTTGCTTTTTCTTCTAATGAATGTTCATTTTTCACAATGTTGCACATTTCTTGTTCACTTACTTTATTAGACAAACCATCCGAACAAAGCAGAAGAATATCTTCTTCTTCAAACATGACAGTTACAATATCCATTTCTACTTTCAATTCAGTACCTAATGCCCGCAATAAAACATTTTTTCGTGGGTGATTTTCCGCATCTTCCTTCGTAATTTGACCAGTACGAACGAGTTCATTGACGAGAGAATGATCTTCTGTTACTTGTTTAAACCCGCTTTCATTGTACAAGTAACAGCGACTATCACCGATATTGGCAACCGATGCAAATTTGTCTGTACAGATAGCTGCAACAATAGTTGTTCCCATTCCTTGGCATTCGCTATTCTCCGCAGCATGTTGAAAGAGAACTTCATTTACCTTCGTAATATGTTTTCTCAGCCACTCTTCTGCTTCATTCGCTGTCTCGATAGCTCCGGCTTCATCCCAGCTTTTCTTTAACAAATCAACGGTCATCGTGCTTGCCACATCCCCAGCACGATGACCACCCATGCCATCGGCTACGATGGCAAGGCGAATCCCTGCGGAATTAATAAAAACTCCACCATTATCTTCATTGTGTTGACGTACTTTACCGCGGTCTGTTCTATAAATTGTCCGCATATCGAGTCACCTCGTCTCTTCTTTTCGCTCCTTGGCCCGAAGCTGACCACAAGCCGCATCAATGTCATGACCTTGCTCTCTTCGAATTGTTACATTAATACCACGTTTCTTCAATGTCTTTTCAAATGCAAAAATTTGTTCACGAGGTGTTCTCACATAGTTGCGTTCTGGTACGTAATTAACAGGAATTAAGTTTACATGGCACTTGATTCCTTTAATAAGTGCAGCGAGTTCTTCCGCATGCTCCACTGTATCGTTTTCTCCACCGAATAAACCATATTCAAAGCTAACACGACGCCCGGTCTTTTCTGTATAATACTTAATGGCTTCAATTAAATCAGGCAGTTTATACGCACGGTTGATCGGCATTAATTTACTGCGGAGTTCCGTATTTGGTGCATGAAGAGAAACAGCAAAATTAATTTGTAGAGGTTCTTCAGCAAATTGATAAATTTTTGGAATAATACCGCTTGTTGAAACCGTAATATGACGTGCTCCAATATTCAAACCTTTTTCATGATTAATGTTTCGTAAAAAGGACATCATGTTGTCATAATTATCAAATGGTTCCCCAATTCCCATAATGACAAGGGAACTCACCCGCTCGCCAACCTCATCCAATGCTTGCTGTACTTTTACAACTTGAGCAACAATTTCTCCTGCCTCTAAGTTACGCTTTAACCCACCAAGTGTAGAAGCGCAAAACGTACAACCGATTCGACATCCGACTTGCGTTGTAACACAAATAGAATTTCCGTAATCATGACGCATTAATACCGTTTCAATTGAATAGCCATCATGAAGCTCAAATAAAAACTTCATCGTACCATCACTAGATGTTTGTTGAATTAATGTATTCAGCGTTGTAAATGTAAACTGTTCTTCTAATTTATCACGCAGCTGTTTTGATAGGTTTGTCATTTCAGCAAACCCTTTTACGCGCTTTTTGTATAACCAATCATAAATTTGTTCACCACGAAAGGCTTTATCACCGTTCTCAACAGCCCATTCTTTCAGCTGCTGAATTTCTAACGAATAAATCGAAGGCTTTTCCGGCTTCGTATCTTTTTTCACTCTTGTTGACTTTGTAATTTCTGTCATGCTTGTACCTTCTTTCTAAAGCTTGCAATAAAAAATCCATCGCTTTCAAAATATTGAGGGAACACTTGAAGGCTATGTCCTTCCACATAAGGCACGATTGCCTCAGGCATTCTTTCTTTTAAACTTAGATCGCTTTCAAATTCCGGATGGCTTTCCAAAAAGGCAGCTGCCACTCGATCATTCTCCTCGCGATCGACCGTACATGTACTATAAATCAAACGCCCGCCTTGCTTCACTAAAGGTGCCGCTGCGTCTAACAACTTTTGTTGAATAGAAGAGAGCTTTATTATATCATCTTTTGTTTTCGTATACTTCACATCTGGTTTACGGCGCATGACACCTAGACCTGAACATGGTGCATCGACAAGAATACGGTCAAAGCCTTCTTTATTAAATAAGTCTTGAACATGCCGGCTATCCGCAGCTTGTGTTTTAACATTTCGAAGCCCTAAACGCTCTGCTTGATCTTTAATCAGCTTCACTTTATGCTCATGCAAATCTAAAGCATACACTTGTCCAGTCGTTAAACCTTCGGCAATATGTGTTGTTTTTCCTCCAGGTGCTGCACAGCAGTCAAGAACCGCATCATTTCCACTTGCTCCTAAAGCATGAGCAACGAGCATTGAGCTTTCATCCTGAATGGATAGGTATCCTAATTTATAGCTTTCTGAATGCGCTAAATTCCCACGATAACAAATAATGGCTTCAGGTAAAATATCACTCGCTTCAACATCGTAGCCTTCTTCAATTAAAATACTCACAAGTTCACTGCGGGAAATTTTCTTTACATTCACCCGTGCCGTTTGCAAAGGCGCTGTTAAATTAACTTCACACATATCCGCGGTTTTTTCAAAGCCAAATTGCTCAATCCAACGCTTCACAAGCCAAATGGGATGACTCGTCCTAATCGCTAAACGTTCGCTTTCATCTTCAATTTCCTCAAAAGAAGCAACGCCATTTCGTTGAATATTGCGAAGTACACCATTAACCATCGATGTCGTTCCTTTATGGCCGCGTCTTTTCGCAATTTCTACTGCCTCAAACAAAATCGCATGATCCGGCACTTTATCTAAGTAAACCATTTGATAAACAGACATACGAAGTAAATTGATTACCCAAGACTGTGTTTTTTTCGGGTTTTTAATATACGGTTTAAGGAAATAATCTAACGTCATCTTTCGTTGAATCGTTCCGTAACTAATTTCCGTTAACAACCCGCTGTCTGCACTGGAAAGCTGGTATTTATTAATCACATTATTTAACATCAAGTTGCTATACGCTTGATTTTTCTCTACTGATTCGAGAATATCAAGAGCAATGTCTCGCACACCCTTTTTCGTTTGCTTCATTATTCTTCTCCTACCTTCATACCTGCTTTAATAAATGCCCCAGCACCGCGTAAATAATCTTTTGCCAGCATTTTTTTCTTACCTGAAGGCTGAAGCTCGGTAATGAGAATAGCGGTTTCGTTACCTGTTGCAACAACAATCCCTTCTTCACGAACATCGATGATAGTTCCCGGAGCGGATTCTTTCATGTCTGGAAGCTTTTTTACTTGCCATACTTTTAAGACATTGCCTTCCAATAGTGTATACGCTACAGGCCACGGATTTAAGCCGCGCACATGGTTATAAATTTCTTGCCCTGTTCTTGTCCAATCAATTTTTTCATCGGACCGTTTAATATTTGAAGCAAAAGTTGCTTTCGCTTCATCTTGCTTAATGGGAGTAAGTTCTCCATTTATTAGTTTTGGCAAAGTTTCCGCTAATAAATCTGACCCCACTTGACTTAACTTATCATGAAGTGTTCCAACATTATCTTCTTCTTCAATGACAACCTCTGCCTGTGTTAAAATATCTCCCGCATCCAGCTTTTCAGCCATATACATAATCGTAATACCTGTTTTTTCTTTTCCTTGCAAAATTGAATAATGAATCGGTGCGCCGCCGCGCAGCTCTGGTAAAAGAGAAGCATGGACATTAATACAGCCAAACTTTGGCGCTTCCAGCAGTTCATTCGGTAAAATCTGTCCAAAAGCCGCTGTCACAACTAAGTCAGGTTTTAGGGCCAAAATCTCAGCTAAATCTACTTCATTACGAATTTTTTCTGGTTGATATACTGGGATACCGTACTTCTCCGCCTCTACTTTTACAGGGGGAGGCGTTAATACTTTCTTCCGTCCAACTGGTCGATCAGGTTGCGTTACAACCGCTATTACTTCATAGCCCTCATCCATAATTCGCTTTAAAACAGGTACCGAAAAATCCGGCGTCCCCATAAAAATAATCTTTGTCATCGTTCCTCAAACCCTTCTAGCTCTTCTACTGTTATATAGCGAGAAATTTTACTTGTAAATAAAACGCCGTGCAAATGATCAATTTCATGTTGAATGGCGCGCGCTAAAAAATCTTCCGCTTCAAGCTCATAATATTCTCCACGTCGATTTTGTGCCCGAATCTTTACACGATATGGACGTGTTACTTCACCGTATACATCCGGAAAACTTAAGCACCCTTCAATCCCAGTTTGTTCTCCATCTGCTTCTAAAATTTCTGGATTGATCATTTCAATGACACCGGATTCCTCATCTATTTCCACGACAGCAATTTGTTTTTTCACACCAACTTGCGGAGCAGCGAGCCCTACTCCATCTGCTTCAACCATCGTTTCATACATATTATTTAACAGCTTAGCCAAATTTTTATCAAAACTTGTGACTTTTGCACATTTTTGTTTCAAAATTTTTTCCGGAAACATTACAATTGGTAAAATCGTCAAAAAATTAAACCTCCTATTAGAAAAGCGCAAGGCGCGTGAAGCGATATCCCCTTACTCGTTTTAAAATCATTTTATTTAAAAACGCGAGCGCTTCTAGCAGCTCGCGACTGGACTACATCATAATTTGTGGATTTAAATCAATCGAAATGGTCAAATGATGTTGTATAGATTCTTGTTGATAATGCTCTAAAATCGTGTGTAAATGATGATGTAATTGCGGCTCCCGCTTGTATTTTATCAGACATTGATAGCGATATCTATTGTTGATTCGACTAAGCGGTGAAGCAACTGGGCCGAAAATAATAGAATGCGGACTTAAATGCATTCTTAAATAGTGTGTAATCTTTTCTGTCGTCGCCACCGTTTTCATGACATCTTCATGTGATACGGTAATAAGAACAAGATAGAAATAAGGCGGATAATGACTTTGCCTCCGAATCAACATTTCTCGTTCATAAAACGAATCATAATGTTGAAGAGCAGCTAACTCAATACTATAATGCTCAGGTGTATATGTTTGAATCACTACTTCTCCAGGAAGATTGTGCCTTCCAGCTCGTCCACTCACTTGCGTTAAAAGCTGAAACGTTTTCTCTGAAGAACGAAAGTCTGGTAAATGCAACATTGTATCCGCTGATAAAACTCCGACAAGCGTAATATTAGGAAAATCAAGACCTTTTGCAATCATTTGCGTACCAAGTAAAATATCAGCCTTGCCTTCTCCAAAAGCATTCAACAATCGTTCATGCGAGCCCTTCTTGCTTGTCGTATCCACATCCATACGAATAACGCGTGCTTCAGGGAGTATCTTCGCTAGTTCTTCCTCTACTTTTTGCGTTCCTGTTCCAAAAAAGCGAATATGTTCACTTTCACATTCTGGACAAACATTGGGCATGCCCTCTTCATGGCCGCAATAATGACATTTCATTATATCATTAAAGCGATGATAGGTGAGAGAAATATCACAGTTTGGACAATGAATCACATAGCCGCAGCTGCGGCACATAACAAAGGATGAGTGCCCTCGTTTATTTAACATCAAAACAGTCTGTTCCCTTTTTTCAAGACGGTCTGTTAATTTCGTCAACAGCATTTCTGAAAACATCGAGCGATTTCCATTGCGGAGTTCCTCGCGCATATCGATGATTTCAACAGCTGGAAGTGCACTTTCATTCATGCGTCGGCTCATCGTTAGTAACTTATATACCCCTTTTTGAGCGCGGGCAAACGATTCTAATGTAGGTGTCGCACTGCCGAGAATAACCGGACAGCGATGTGATTTAGCTCGCTCAATCGCTACATCACGGGCATGGTAGCGTGGTGTCTCTTCTTGTTTATAGCTTGCTTCATGTTCTTCATCGATAATAATTAAGCCAAGATGTTCAAATGGCGCAAAGATAGCCGATCGTGCCCCAACAACCACTTTCACTTCTTTACGATGAATTTTACGCCACTCATCATACTTCTCCCCGATTGACAAGCCGCTATGCATCACAGCGACCTGCTCGCCAAATCGTTCTTTAAAACGTTTGACCGTTTGCGGTGTTAACGAAATTTCCGGAACAAGCATAATTGCTTCCTCTCCCTTTTCAATAACAGAAGCAATGGCCTGAAGATAGACTTCCGTTTTTCCGCTTCCTGTTACTCCATATAGAAGAAACACCTCATGTTCTTTGTTCCTAATATTTTCTTGAATCGGATGCAGTGCTAAAGCTTGCTCATTCGTTAACGACAGCGGCTCTGACCGCTCAAATATTCGGTTTTCATACGGATTACGATACACTTCCTGATTTTCTTCAGCAAGCAGCTGCTTCTTGACTAATGCTTTGACCGTCCCGTTCGATGTATGCGTTACTTCAAGCAACTCTTTTAACGAAATAGGTTCAGGATGCGCACAGAAATATTGTAAAACCTCACGTTGTTTTTTCGCATTTCCGGTAAAAGTGAGTGCAATTTCCGCAAGCTTTTCCCCTGTATGTAATGGGCGAATCACTTTAATCGTTTTTTTATTTAATTTATTCTTCACATAATAAACAAGCTCGAGATGCCCCTGTTGTACTTCTTTTTGAAAAAGAGCCCCATGTTCTCCTTCAATGACTTCCTTCCAAGTAATCGAAGAACGATGTCCCATTGCAGCAAGAACAATAGGAGATAACCTATCTTTTTTTTCTTCGATTATATTAAGGACTTTTTCATATTTTGCTTTCATCGCTGCTGGAAGCATTGCTTGTAAAGCGGTAATCTTAAAGCACATCGCTTCCCTCGTCATCCAATCAGCAAGCTGCAGCAATTCCTCATTTAAGACCGGTTCTAAATCCATCGGCTCTTTCATATTACGCAACTTATTCCACTCACTATGATCTTTCACTCCGACCACAAATCCTTGTACCATTCTTGGACCAAAGGGGACAATTACACGCATTCCTGGTTGAATGATGTTTGTCCATTTTTCCGGAATTCGATAATCAAATTCACGGTCGGTTTGCTTTGCGGGAACATCCACAATAACTGTTGCAATGTTCATACTTTCCATCAATCCTTTTGTAACATTGAAGCTGCTTCAGTTAAAATTCGTTTCGCTGTCTCTGCTTTTGTCAGCATTGGCAAGTTGATGGCACTGCCATCTCGTTTAAATATCGTTACAATATTCGTATCTGTTCCAAAGCCTGCTCCTGCTGTCGTCACATTATTGGCTACAATCATATCTGCATTCTTTTTCTCAAGCTTTCCACGTGCATATTCTTCTACTGCGTTCGTTTCAGCAGCAAACCCAATAATGAGTTGGTGAGTTTTCTTCATTCCCAACTCTTGAAGAATATCTTTTGTTCGTTCTAACTCAATGACATTGTCTCCCGGTTGTTTTTTCATTTTATGTGTATGATAAACTTTTGGCTTATAATCGGCCACAGCAGCTGTACCAATAACAATATCCGTATCGTCATAAAATGGCCAGACCGCATCATACATCTCTGCTGCTGATTCTACTTGTACAACATGTGCTTTAGCAGGTGGCGCCAAATTGACTGGTCCTGAAATAAGCGTTACTTCTGCACCTAGTTTAATTGCTTCTTCTGCCAAAGCATACCCCATCTTGCCAGTCGAATGATTCGTTAAAAAACGAACGGGATCAATCGCTTCCCGCGTCGGCCCTGCTGTGATTAAACATTTCTTTCCGCTAAGCGGTAATGGCTGATTCTTCTCATTAAAAGCCTGCTGCAAATGCTGAACAATCGTTTCGGGCTCTTCAAGGCGCCCTTTGCCAACATAACCACACGCTAAATAGCCTTCTCCTGGTTCAATGAACTGATAGCCGAAAGATCGTAATGTATCCATATTTTTTTGAACAGCAGGATGAGCATACATATGTACATTCATCGCTGGAGCAACCCAAACTGGTGCTTCTGTTGCCAAAAGTGTTGTCGTAATCATATCATCAGCAATACCATTGGCAATCTTCCCAATCACATTCGCTGTTGCTGGAGCAAGTAGAATAAGATCTGGCCAATCCGCTAAATCAATATGAGCAATAACGGCTGAATCCTTCTCATCAAACGTGTCCGTATAAACATCATGTCGTGAGAGCGCTTGAAATGTAAGCGGAGTCACAAATTGACGAGCTGAATCACTCATGATTACCTTCACCGAAGCTCCTGCTTGTGTTAATCTACTTGTTAAAGCTGCTGCCTTATACACAGCAATCCCACCTGTTACACAAAGAAGAATCTTTTTATCGATAAGCATAGAATTTCCCCCTAGCTTGAACATTGTTTAGTTTATTATAATCCAAATGGATATAAAACGAATATCACTTTACCTTTTGAAACGATTATCATTCAAACATCTATTCCAATAGAATAAGTTCATGCAGACATCCCCTTCTCCTGCACAAAAAGAAAAGGTCTGACAACGTTTGCAGAGCGAGATACGGTAGATAAACTACCGAGCCTCATTGCTTTACGGAGTCAGACCCGAAAAGGTCAAGCAAATACGATTACTTACTTTTCTTCATATTGATTCGTATAAGTTAATTTTCCAGAATAAATTTCCTCTAGCGCACGACCAACAGATTTATGAGAAACTGGCTTTTCAACCTGGCAATCTTCCTTCATTTGCATTTCACGAGCGCGCTTAGCAGCAACAGAAACAAGTGAGTATTTAGAATCAATTTTAAGTAATAAAGAATCAATTGGTGGATATAACATAATTTATTCAGCCTCCAGCATTTTTTTATAACGAGCTTCTACTCTTTCACGTCGACAATGTTCAGCAACAATAATGCAGTTTACTTTTTCACATGCTCTTTCTACAGAATCATTTTCAACGACATAATCATATAAACTCATAAGTTCAATTTCCTCTTTTGCCACTTTCATTCGACGTTGAATGACCTCTTCCGTGTCCGTTCCACGATTCACGATGCGGTTCTCAAGCTCTGAAAGACTTGGCGGCGCTAGGAAAATAAACAAGCCATCTGGGAACTTTTCCCGAACTTGCTTTGCTCCTTCTACTTCAATTTCTAGGAAAATATCCTTTCCTGCCTCAATTGTCTCTCGTACATAATCAACAGGTGTACCATAGTAGTTTCCTACAAACTCAGCATGCTCGAGCAATTTCCCTTGCTCAATGAGCGCTTCAAATTCTTCTCGCGTTTTAAAGAAATAATCAACCCCGTCAACTTCTCCTTCACGTGGAAGACGAGTCGTCATCGAAATAGAATACTCAAACGATTTATCAGGCTCGGAGAAAATAGCCTTTCGAACCGTTCCCTTTCCAACACCAGATGGTCCAGATAATACAATCAATAACCCTTTTTCTTTCATAATATGTCCTTTACCCCTCTTCTACGCTGTCATCACGATCTTGAAGACGTGCAGCAACTGTTTCCGGCTGAACAGCTGATAAGATAACGTGATCACTATCTGTTATAATTACAGCTCTTGTTCTTCTTCCGTATGTAGCATCTATTAATGAACCGCGATCGCGGGCATCCTGAATAATTCTTTTAATTGGAGCCGATTCCGGACTCACGATTGAGACAATACGATTTGCAGAAACAATATTTCCAAAACCGATATTTATGAGCTTGATCGACATTATTGTCCTCCATCCCTATTCTATTGTCACCTTGAAGCTTTAATCATAAACAACCTATTCAATATTTTGAACTTGTTCTTTCATCTTTTCTAATAAGCTTTTCATTTCGACAACTTCCTTTGTAATAAGAGAGTCATTTCCCTTTGAACCAATTGTGTTGACTTCTCGGTTCATCTCTTGTACAAGAAAATCAAGCTTACGACCAATCGGATCTTTTTGCTTCAATGTTTCTGCGAATTGTAATAAGTGGCTTTCTAATCTAGTTAACTCTTCGTTAATGTCACACTTATCTGCAAAAATGGCAGCTTCTGTAACAAGTCGACTTTCTTCAATCAATCCGTCCGTTAACTCGTTTAACTTCATCGCTAGCCTGTCTTTATAAGCACGAACAACAGAAGGAGCATATTGTTTCACATGCTGTGCAATAGCTGCTAACTTTTCCTTATGTTTTTCTAAGTCATAAGCTAGCTCTTGACCTTCTTGAACACGCATACGTTTTACATCTTCTAACGCGCTTGTTAAGGCTTGCAGTAGAAGCCATTCCACTTCATCATTTTCTGCGGGCACTTCCTCTACCGAAAAAACCGTTTCAAGTTTCAGTAAATCTTGTAACGTAACTTGTGATGTAAACTGATACTTTTCTTGTACTGTATCTATGAGTGAAACAAATTGATCTGCAATATCCCAATCGAACTTCAGCTCCTTAGAAACAAGGCCTTCTCCTTCGACTGTAATAAAAATTTCTCCCCGTCCACGTCGAATATATTCATTTGCTTTCTTCTTTACTTTATCTTCTAAGAATAAAAGCTGTCGCGGCATTCGAATATTGTATTCACAAAAGCGATGATTCACCGTTTTAATTTCAACAGTTACCCTTACATGATCATTCTCTGCCTTACCTCGTCCATAGCCTGTCATACTAATAACCATGGTTTCACTTCCTATCAAACATAATGTACAGTCATTATATGTATTGGAAAAAATAAAAAGGTAATAGAGAACACTCTACTACCTTATGGATTATATCATATATTATTTTGATTTTCTTGCTAAAAAGCTGCCAGCCAGTAAAAAAGTTGGAATCGACGACATTCCGATAATTAACAGCCAATCACGAGCAGGAATCGCAATCGTATGGAAAATCAGTTGCAATGGCTGATAATAAATGACCGCAATCATTAACAGTAAAGAAGACAATACGGCACCAACTAAATATTTATTTCCAAAAGGATTTCGTGAAAAGATGGAACGTTCGCTTCGGCAGTCAAACACGTGAATCAGCTGCGTTAGCACTAATGTAGCAAAAGCGACCGTCTGAGCATATTCCAAATTGTCCGGATTCGCACGATAGACAATATAAAAAGCAATCAAGGTGGAAACACCAATTAAAAAACCGCGAGAAATGATTTTCCACCCAAGTCCCCTTGCAAATACGCCTTCGTTTGGACTGCGCGGCTTTTGCTTCATCACATCATCTTCTGGCTCATCTAGACCTAAAGCCATCGCCGGTAAACCATCTGTCACTAAATTGACGAATAAGATTTGAATAGGCACCATCGGCAACGGTAAGGCACAAAGCATGGCAAAAAACATCACCAAAATTTCTCCTACATTCGAAGCTAATAAATAACGAATAAACTTCCGAATGTTTTCATAAATATTTCGTCCTTCTTTAATCGCTGATTTAATCGTCGCAAAATTATCATCCACTAATATGAGTGAGGAAGCTTCTTTTGCCACATCTGTTCCTGTAATCCCCATCGCTACCCCAATATCCGCTGTTTTAATAGCCGGGGCATCATTCACTCCATCGCCGGTCATCGCTACGATATGCCCTTTATTTTGCAGAGCCTTTACAATTTGTAGTTTGTGCTCAGGTGACACACGAGCGAACACCGCAACATCTTCCACTATTTCTTCTAGCTCTTCAAACGACAAATCATTTAATTGCTTCCCTTCAATAACCTTCTCCTTGCCCTTTAAAATACCGAGCTGCGCAGCAATCGCTTTAGCGGTCGTTACATGGTCTCCCGTAATCATCACTGTTTTAATGCCTGCTTCTCGACATTCTTTAATAGCTTGCTTCACTTCAGGACGCGGAGGATCAATCATTCCTTGCAGCCCCATAAATGTTAAGTTCTTTTCAGCTTCCTCTTCATGTAACACGACATGTCCAGCCGCTAATGGCTTATAGCCTACCGCAATCATCCGAAGAGCAAGTGAAGCTAGTCCTTCCATTTCTCGATGAACACTTGCTTGATATTCTTTATTCAAAGGAGCTGTTTTCCCATCCCACAAAATCGACTCACAGCGAGCAAACAGGACATCTGGAGCCCCTTTCGTTACAACAAAATGCTTTCCTGCTTCATCTTTTATGATGACACTCATCATTTTTCGTGTCGAATCAAACGGAAATTCCTTCACAATTGTAAACTTCTCAAACAATTGCTCTCTCGTTAATCCTGCTTTTAATGCAGCAACAAACATCGCTCCTTCTGTTGGATCACCATCTAACGTAAACCGATCTCCTTTTCTCACTAAATCCGCTTTATTACACAGCATACCGAATGTTAACAATTGAAGCAATGACTTTTCCGCTTGTACAGAAACAGCTCGTTCACCGTCTAGAAATTCTCCTTCAGGAGCATAGCCCGTCCCTGTAGCATCCCATGTCTTTCCGCCACTCCATAGCTTTGTCACTGTCATTTTGTTTTGTGTCATCGTTCCTGTTTTATCTGAACAAATAACCGATGCACAACCGAGCGTTTCAACAGCGGGAAGCTTACGAACAATCGCCTGCTGCTTAATCATACGTTGCACACCTAGCGACAAGGCGACCGTCACAATAGCCGGCAAGCCTTCAGGAATAGCTGCAACCGCCAGCGATACCCCTGCTAAAAACATCGTATACACGTCATGTCCTTGTAATACACCTGTCAATACTACAATAACGGTTAACACGAGTGCCGTCGCAATTAAAACTTTACCAAGCTGCTCCAATCTGCGTTGAAGCGGTGTAATCATCGTTTCCGCTGTTTGAAGCAAGTGGGCAATTTTCCCCATCGCTGTATCCATTCCAGTGGCGATGACAATTCCTTTACCGCTTCCTCTCGTTACCATCGTCCCCATAAATGCTTTATTCTCTTCGTCCCCAATACCATCTGCATCAAATAAAAGCGGCTCAGATGTTTTAACAGCCGGTTGCGATTCACCTGTTAAAGCAGATTCTTCAATTTCTAAACTGAATGATTCAATAATTCGCAAATCTGCTCCGATTCGGTCACCGCTTGCAAATTTTAACACATCTCCAACAACGACTTCCTTAGAGGGTATTTTTATCCATTTATTATCACGTAACACATGGACTTGCGGAGCAGACATCTCCTTTAAAGCATCTAAAGACTTCTCTGCTTTTCGTTCTTGAAAAAATCCAAGAATCCCGTTTAAAAACACAATTGCAATGATAGCAATGGCATCTACATACTCACCTAGTATCCCAGAGATAAGCGTTGCGACCAATAATACGAGCACCATGAAATCTTTAAACTGGGCAAAAAATAACAGTAACGCAGACTGTTTTTCAGCCTCTTGAAGTTCGTTAAACCCATGTTTACGCTGCCTTTTCGTCACCTCATCTTTGTTCAATCCAAGCTTAATGCTTGTTTGAAGAGCATTCTCTATTTCTTGCGTCTTCATTTCCCGGAACTTCATCGAGCATCACACATCCTCTGCATAATAGTAGAAAAGTGGCGGCGGGATTATTTACAGCAACAGATAATGTGCACGATCTAAGCAGTACTCCCCCTCCTCTAACCTTGCCAAGCTCCAACCATCTCTCCTCCCATACATATTCAGACTCGTCCAAAAAAATGCTATAATGATTATGAAAAGTGGTACCAGTCTCGATTGCTTACCATATAGTCGTTACTTCACTCAATATTTGAAAAAGGATGTAGAATATATGTCATTTGACGGATTATTTACAAAGGCGATGACAGAAGAAATCGCTTCTTTACTAAAAGGCGGCCGTATTAACAAAGTGCATCAGCCTTATAAAAACGAATTAATTTTGGTTGTTCGGGCAGGCAAGAAAAATTTTAAATTATTACTCTCTGCTCATCCAAGCTATGCAAGAGTTCAAATAACAGAAGAAGATTATGAGAATCCAAAAGAGCCGCCAATGTTTTGCATGCTGCTCAGAAAGCATCTTGAAGGATTTACGATTGAGGATATTCGTCAACATGAATTAGACCGAATGATTATTCTGGATGTAAAAGGACGTAACGAACTCGGCGATTTATCTCAAAAACAATTAATTATTGAGATTATGGGTCGTCACAGCAACATTATTTTAGTCGATCAAGAACGAAATATGATTCTCGACAGTATTAAACATGTATCTTATGCAGTGAATAGTCACCGTTCCATTTTGCCAGGGCAAGAGTACAAGCTCCCTCCTGCACAGCACAAACAAAACCCATTTACTGCTTCTACAGAAGATATCGTAAAACAACTAGATTTCAATGCGGGCAAATTAGATCGTCAGCTTGTACAACAATTCGCCGGAATCTCCCCTTTATTCGCTAAAGAAGCCGTTCATCTCGCTGGACTTGCTAATTCAGACACATTGCCGGGGGCTTTTCTTGCATTAATCCATACTCTTTCTAAGCAAGATTACATACCTACTATGATATCAGATGGAAAAAAAGACGTGTTTTATATGCTTCCTTTACATCATCTTTCTGGCGAGGCTAAATCTTTCTCGTCGCTTAGCCAAATGCTGGATCGCTTTTATTTTGGTAAGGCTGAGCGTGATCGTGTTAAGCAGCAAGGACATGACCTTGAACGATTCATCACAAACGAAGTGGAAAAAAACCGAAAAAAAATTGGAAAGCTTGAACGAACATTACAAGAAACCGAACGCAGTGAGCAATATCAACTATATGGCGAATTATTGACCGTGAACTTATATCAAATGACAAAGGGACTAACGGAGATTGAAGTCGTCAATTATTATGATGAAAATGAAGGGACCGTCGTTATTCCACTTAATCCACAAAAAACACCGACAGAAAACGCTCAGCATTATTTCGCTAAATATCAAAAAGCGAAAAATGCAGTCGCTATTGTTCAAGAACAAATTGAAAAAACAAAAGAGGAATTACACTACTTTGAAACGTTGCAGCAGCAGCTACAATCCGCATCACCAAAGGATGTAGAAGAAATTCGTGAAGAGTTGCAAGAAGAAGGCTACTTACGCCAAAAGCAAAAAAAAGGCATGAAAAAACCTGCCAATGCCAAACCGCAGCTTGAAACATACCACTCTACAAACGGAGATATTATTTTCGTTGGAAAAAACAATAAACAAAACGATTACTTAACAAATAAATTTGCTCGTCGTGATGAAATATGGCTTCATACGAAAGATATTCCTGGTTCACATGTTGTCATTCGCAACGAAGTACCGAGCGAACAAACGATTAAAGAAGCTGCTATTTTAGCCGCTTACTATAGTAAAGCCCGGCAATCAAGCTCTGTCCCAGTTGATTATACAAAGGTACGTCATGTAAAAAAACCAAGCGGCGCAAAACCCGGCTTCGTCATTTATGAACAGCAGCAAACCCTGTTCGTTACACCAGACGAGGAAATCGTCATTCAATTAAAAAATAATGAATAGCAACGTAAGAGGCTGCCAACACAGCCTCTTTTCTTTGAAATGGAATAATCATGTCCAATTCACTATATTTAATTATTTGGTTATGCTCATAAATATTGTTAATTTATACGAACGTTATTTAACAGAACCAATTATTTAAGTGCAATCCACGTTCGATCTTGCTCATGTTGAATAGCAATCGGCTGCTTAAAAAAATCTGAAAGCATAGATTCTGTTAACTGTTCATTCGTTCGTCCAGAAGCAAATACTTTCCCCTCACGCATCAAAAGAGTATGTGTAAAGCACGGTAAAATTTCTTCAACATGATGCGTCACGTAAATAAGTGTCGGACCGTTTGGCTCAGTGGCAACCTTTTCGATAAACTGAAGCAACTGTTCTCTTGCTAGTAAATCTAGTCCTGTGCATGGTTCATCTAAAATAAGAAGCTTAGGCGACGGCATAAGCGCTCTTGCAATAAGCACTCGTTGGCGCTCTCCTTGCGATAAAACGCCATAAGCTTGATCCTGTAAATGTTCACATTGTAATAACTTCATTAATTCTTTTGCACGCTCAATATCACGTTCATCTACTTTATCGTATAAGCCAATTGAAGCAAATTTTCCGCTTAAGATAATCTGAAACACCGTATCATACTCTCGAAAGCGCTGTTGCAGTGATGAACTCACCCAGCCAATTTCTTTACGCAGCTCAGGTAAATTCGTTTGACCAAATGTATGTCCTAATACATGAACTTTCCCCTCTGTCGGCCAAATATAGCCATTGATTATATTTAAAAGCGTTGTTTTCCCAGAACCATTTAGCCCTAATAGACACCAATACTCTCCTTGTTGTACAGACCACGATACATCATGTAAAATATGCTTATTATTACGTCGAAATGAAACATTTTCTACAGTAATCAAGATGTGCCCTCTCCTTTATCTATAACGAATTTCTCTAATTAATGTACATCAATATTTTAACAGAAATAGGCTGTTTACAACGCTCTTTCTCACTCAAACGTTGTAAACAGCCTATACATTCTTTTATTCTCTAAACAAATTCAATGACTTCATGCGCAAAACAAAGGCATGGTCACTATCAGTCAAAATCCTTTTATACTTATCATCCACGTTATAATCAGCAATTAACAGCGCCATCATCATTTGCTGATGAGTCACTCCAAATACGCCGCGTGAGAATAAGTATTTCAAAAATTTCTTAGTCTGCTTTCCATCAGAGTACTGTTTTTTCAAATTAAAGAACGTCGCAAGCTTTATCACATCAACCTCTTCCGTAGTTAACATCGACTGACATGCAGTAAACACCTCCGCGAAACGTTGCTGATAACGCCCGGAAAGAGCATGCTCATTCAGAAGCTGTTCAATATCACGCTCTAGTATATTCTCACATACAGCTCCCTTTAATAGATAATCCCATACAACCCCTTCTCTTAACCCATGCTTACTTAAAATAAGTTGTTTATTCTGTACATAATTCATAATCGTTATAACAAATAATAAAGCACTCGGAAAGATGGCTGCTCGTTTCTTAGGGAGCCCCTCGGCATCTAAACGTTCCTGCTCTGTTAACATTCGCAGCTCTTCAAAAATAGCTTGAACCCGTTCGAAGGTTAGCGAATAATTATGCTGAATCGACAACGGATAACGCTTCCTAGCCCGGTCATACTTTCCAATAGTCCGCATCGTTCCGCCAACACCAATGATTGCATCAATTTCTAAATCTTTTAACCATTCAACGCTGTCTAATAGTGTAGTAAAAGATTGCGTCATTTTTACGAGGAGCTGATTATCAATCATATTCGTAGATTGGAATCGATCACAAATATTTAATGAACCAACTGGTAAGCTAATCGATTGTTTCATCTCCCGATTACTAACATACACAAGCTCTGTACTGCTCCCGCCAATATCAACCATTAAATAATTGTCGAGTGCAAAACCATTAACAAGGCTGTAGTATCCTAGATACGCTTCTTGTTGTCCGGAAATCAACTCAACTTCTATTCCGATCTGTTCTTTTATCCGTTGAATGATTTCCTGTCCATTAGCCGCACGACGTAAAGCCTCCGTTGCTACGCAAAAGATTTTGCTCACTTTGTTGCTCATTGCTACATGCTGAAATCTAGTTAAAACCGTCATAATTTCCTGGATTTTTTCTAACTTTATGCAATCACCTTGTTGCAAGTTAGCCCCTAAACGAACGTACGCTTTATAATCATTATCATTGACGATTTTAATTGGATTAAAATCGTTTTCGCTCACTTCACAAATAATCATATGAAAGGAATTTGAGCCTATATCAATGACCGCTATTCGTTTCATATCAAGCCCCCCTTAACCCCTATTACAAAATCCCTAATTGTTTGTAAGACCAATTCGCTTACGTTATTATAACACTACTTCTCTTTCTCTTACGTTAGGCTAGCATTTCATTTGATTAAAAGTTTCGTTAAGATCTAATCAGATTAACGAATATTGTTGATGTATACGATTTTTAACAGAACCAAAATAACAAAAAATGCCCTACCGTTTCATACGGTAGGACATTCTTTTTCTTTTAAGCATCAATCCAAGAAGGATCTTCTGGATTTTCGCGCCATTTCGTTAGCTTTTGCAGTTCGCCTTCGTTAATATAGCCTTGTTCTTTTGCTACTTGTACAAGTGTTGAATAATCGCTAATCGAATGAGAAGCTAACCCTTCAGCTGCTAGTTTTTCTTTTCCTTTTTCGAGCTCATATGTAAAGATCGAAACGATACCAAGTACATCACAACCAGCTTCGCGAAGTGCTTGTGCAGCTGTAATCGCACTGCCGCCTGTCGAAATAAGATCTTCTACAACAACGACTTTTTGACCTGGCTTCGCGCTGCCTTCAATTTGATTCCCTTTGCCATGCTCTTTTGCTTTCGAACGAACGTAGCACATTGGGAGGTTCATTAAATCACTTACCCATGCTGCATGGGCAATTCCTGCTGTTGCTGTTCCGGCAACTAATTCCGTACCAGGGAAATGCTCTTCAATTAATTGCTGCAACCCGCGAGCGATATCTTGACGAATAGTTGGATAAGAAAGCGTTAAGCGATTGTCGCAATAGATTGGTGCTTTCATTCCTGAAGACCATGTGAAAGGATCATTCGGCTGTAAGTACACCGCTTTAATTTCTAATAGATGTTGTGCAATAGTTTGTTTTAACATGAAATTCCCTCCCAAGCGTTCTTCATCGATAAATAAGATTGTAATGGATCATCAGCTTTCGTAATTGCTCGTCCTACCACAATAAAATCTGAACCAAGCTCTCTTGCTAGTGCTGGTGTCGCAACGCGCGCTTGATCGTGCGTTGCTCCTGTTGCATTACGGATACCAGGCGTTACCGTTAAAAATTGCGAACCAATCGTTTCATGGATTCGCTTCACTTCATGAGTGGAACAAACCACACCATCCAATCCTGCTGCATTTGTAAGAGACGCATAATGCAGGACAGCATCCTCAAGTGAACCAAGGATATTCTGTTCTCTATTCATCTGCTCTTCTGTTGTACTTGTTAATTGCGTAACCGCAATACATAGCGGTCGTTTTTGACCGCCTGTAGTCCCAGCATCTAAACCTTCTAGTGCTGCTTCCATCATTTTTTGGCCACCAGCGGCATGAACATTGACTAAGTCCGCTCCTAAACTAGCAAGACCTTTCATCGCCATTTTCACTGTATTCGGAATATCATGAAGCTTCAAGTCAAGAAACACATCATGTCCTTGCTCTTTTAAATATGAAACCATCGCTGGACCATTTTGATAAAAAAGCTCCATACCGACTTTCACGAACAACTTTTCAGAACCGAAAGGCTGTAAAAACTTTTTCGTTTCTTCTAAATTAGGAAAGTCAAGCGCAATAATCAACGAGTTATTCATCTTATTTCCAGCTCCTTCCCGTACATTGTGAAATATGATCAAAGCCAAGCTCATCAAGGAGCGCTGGAAGCTCATCGATAATCGTTGGACAAACAAATGGATCAACAAAGTTTGCTGTACCAACTGCGACTGCACTTGCTCCCGCATAGAAAAACTCAATTACATCTTCAGCATTCGTAATACCGCCCATACCGATAATCGGTAGAGAGGTTTGCTGACTTACTTCATAGATCATACGAAGGGCAACTGGTTTAATCGCCGGGCCTGATAAACCGCCTGTTCTATTCGCAATAATCGGTTTGCCTGTTTTTAAGTGTAGACGCATGCCGACTAATGTATTAATCATCGTTAAACCATCAGCACCGCCCGCCTCAACTGCTTTCGCCATTTCAACGATATTCGTTACATTTGGAGATAGCTTCACGTACACGGGAACGCTTGAAACGTCTTTCACCGCTTTTGTTACTTTTTTTGCTACTTCTGGATCCGTTCCGAAGGTAATCCCGCCTTCTTTTACGTTCGGGCAGGAAATATTTAATTCAAGTGCATGTACATTAGATGCTTGACTAATTTCACGCGCTACTTTCACATAATCTTCTATCTGTGAACCAGCAATATTCGCAATAATCGGCACATCATGGTTACTTAGCCATGTTAATTCCTCTGAAATGACTTTTTTCAGACCAGGATTTTGTAAACCGATTGCATTTAACATCCCAGCGTCTGTTTCCGCAACCCGCGGCGTTGGATTACCGAATCTTGGCTCAGGTGTTGTTGCCTTAATCATGATCGCACCAAGCTTACTTAAATCATAAAATTGGCTGTATTCACGGCCAAAACCGAAGCAGCCTGATGCTGGTATAATTGGATTTTTTAATGAAAGACCTGGTAATTCAATTGACAGTTTGCTCACAGTATCACCTCTCCAGCACGGAAAACCGGTCCGTCACTACATATTTTTTTATAAGAAGATCCTTCCCCACTGTGACAAACACAAGCAAAGCAAGCACCGACTCCGCAGCCCATTCTTTCTTCTAATGACAGATAGAGGGGCTTGTCCGAATATCCCGCTTCTAACGCTTTTAACATCGGTGTTGGACCGCAAGAGTAAATCGCTTTATAGGAATCAGCTAAATCTTTCATCACATCCGTTACAAACCCTTTTGTACCATGTGATCCATCAACTGTAGCAATATACGTTTCCCCTAAAGCGGCAAACTCACGCTCATAAAACACGGCGGATTTTGTTTCAAAGCCAAGCACATGAATCACTTGAACACCTTTAGCTACAAGCATTTGCGACAGCTGATAGAGAGGAGGAACACCAATTCCTCCACCTACTAACAGCGCTGTCTCACCGCTTTCTACTGCATCAACCGGGAAACCATTTCCTAATGGTCCAAGTACATCCACTGTTTCAGTTTCTGTTTTACGTGAAAGCAGCTTCGTACCTTTCCCTCCTGCACGATAAATCATCGTAAAGGATTGTTCATGTTGATTAAAGGAACAGATGGAGATCGGGCGTCTTAATAACGGATCCAGACCATCGCTCGTTTTTACATGGACAAATTGACCAGGTTGTTTCATTTCTTCGACTAATTGCCCTTGTAAAGTCAACTCAAAGATGGCGGGCGCCAATTCTTTATGTGACAAGACCTTCATCGTTTCCTTTACGATCATGAAAAGCTCACCTCACGACTTTTTTCTGATTTCTCCATCGCTTCTGCAGAGAATGTCATCGATTCAATCACTCGCAATATTGCTTCTGCCGTATCAAGTGACGTTAAGCAAGCTACACCATTTTCAACGGATTCACGGCGAATTTTAAAGCCATCTCGTTCTGGTTGTTTTCCTTTTGTTAACGTGTTGATGACAAATTGAGCTTCTCCATTACGGATTACATCAAGTAAATTTTTACCTTCTTCACCAATTTTACCAACCGTTGTAACCGGAATACCAGCTTCTGCAATCGATGCTGCTGTTCCGCTTGTTGCAATTAATTTGAAGCCAATATTGTGGAAGCGTCGCGCTAATTGCAGCGCTTCTTCTTTGTCTTTATTAGAAACTGTTAAAAGTACGGAACCGTGACCTTGAATTTTTATCCCAGAAGCAACAAGGCCTTTGTATAATGCTTTTTCAAGTGTACGATCTTTCCCCATTACTTCACCGGTTGACTTCATTTCTGGTCCGAGCGTAATATCTACTCTTCTTAATTTCGCGAAAGAGAAGACTGGAACTTTTACATATACGCCCTCTTTTTCAGGTACTAAGCCGCTTTCATAACCAAAGCTTTCTAATGAGTGGCCTAAAATCACTTTTGTCGCTAAGTTTGCCATTGGGACATTCGTAATTTTACTTAAGAATGGTACCGTACGGCTTGAACGTGGATTTACTTCGATTACGTATACTTCACCTTCGCTAATAACATATTGAATGTTTAGCAAACCGATGATGTTTAAGCCTTTGGCTAAACGTGTTGTATAGTCAATAATCGTTTCTTTTTGCTGAGCCGTTAAGCTTTGTGTTGGGTAGACAGCAATGGAATCCCCAGAGTGAACGCCTGCACGTTCAATATGCTCCATAATCCCTGGAATAACGACTGTTTTACCATCGCTAATCGCATCTACTTCAATTTCTTTTCCTGTTAAGTAACGGTCAATAAGAACTGGATGTTCTGGATTCACTTTTACTGCATTTTTCATATAGTGTAAAAGTTCTTCCTCGTAGTAAACGATTTCCATCGCACGACCACCTAATACGTAAGAAGGACGAACTAATACTGGATAGCCAATTTCTTTTGCAATCACAACCGCTTCTTCTACAGATGTTGCCGTTTTTCCTTTTGGTTGCGGAATATTAAGTTCGTGCAGAGCCTGTTCAAACTTGTCACGGTTTTCCGCCCGATCGATATCCTCTAATGATGTACCGAGAATTTTCACGCCTCGTTCCACTAATTGATCTGCTAAGTTAATCGCTGTTTGTCCACCGAATTGAACGACAACACCTTCTGGTTGCTCAAGGTCAATGACATGCATTACATCTTCAATTGTTAGCGGTTCAAAGTACAGTTTATCTGAAATACTGAAGTCTGTTGATACCGTCTCTGGATTGTTATTAATAATAATCGCTTCATAACCAGCTTCTTTAATTGCCCATACGGAATGAACCGTAGCATAGTCAAACTCAACACCTTGACCGATACGGATTGGACCTGATCCTAGAACAACAACGCTTTTCTTATCTGTGACAATTGATTCATTTTCATCTTCATATGTGCCATAGAAGTAAGGAGTTTCTGATTCGAATTCCGCTGCACATGTATCAACCATTTTATAGACAGGAACAATGCCTAATTGTTTTCTTGTTTCATATACATGTAACTCTGTCACATCTGCTAATTGAGCAATCGTTTTATCAGAAAAACCAAGCTCTTTTGCTTTTCTTAATACGTCTGGATTAAATGGATCTTCTTTCACTTGTTGTTCGAAGTTGATAATTTTGTTCAGCTTATGAAGGAAGAATAAATCAATTTGGCTCCAGTCATGAATCGTTTCAATCGTTACGCCACGGCGAAGTGCTTCACCGATATAGAATAGACGCTCATCTCCTGCAATACGAATTCGTTTTTCGATTAAACCGTCTTCTAGCTCTTCTCCGTTTAGTCCTAAGTGATATAGACCTGCTTCAAGTGAACGAACCGCTTTTAAAATCGATTCTTCAAATGTACGGCCAATCGCCATAACTTCTCCCGTTGCCTTCATTTGCGTACCAAGCGTACGGTTTGCACTTTCAAACTTATCAAATGGCCAGCGTGGAATTTTTGTCACGACATAGTCAAGCGCCGGTTCAAAACTTGCATACGTTTTACCGGTAACTGGATTCATCATTTCATCAAGTGTTAAGCCGACTGCGATTTTGGCTGCCAATTTTGCAATTGGATACCCTGTTGCTTTTGAAGCAAGTGCAGATGAGCGACTTACTCGAGGGTTTACTTCGATAACATAATATTGATAGCTATTCGGATCAAGCGCTAACTGAACATTACATCCACCTTCAATTTTCAAAGCACGAATAATTTTTAAAGAAGTATTTCGAAGCATTTGATACTCACGGTCACTTAACGTTTGACTTGGTGCAGCGACAATGGAATCCCCTGTATGAACGCCAACTGGGTCGAAGTTTTCCATGTTACACACAACAATTGCGTTATCATTTGCATCACGCATTACTTCGTATTCAATTTCTTTAAAACCTGCGATACTTTTTTCAAGTAAGCATTGGTGTACAGGACTGCTTTTCAAACCGCCCTCTACGATTTCAATTAACTGTTCTTCGTTTTCACAAATTCCGCCGCCAGTTCCACCTAGTGTAAAGGCTGGTCGAACAATAACCGGATAGCCTACGCGCTCAACAAACGTATACGCTTCTTCTAATGAGTGGATAATGTCACTATCTGGTACAGGCTCACCTAAATCATTCATTAATGTACGGAATAAGTCACGATCCTCTGCTTGCTCAATCGCATCAAGCTTTGTGCCGAGAATTTGCACGTTGCATTCTTCTAGAATTCCTGCGTTTGCTAGTTCAACCGCCATGTTCAGTCCTGTTTGACCGCCAAGTGTCGGAAGAAGAGCATCTGGACGTTCTTTACGAATAATTTTGCTTACAAACTCAAGTGTAATTGGTTCAATATAAACAGCATCTGCGATTTCACTGTCTGTCATAATCGTTGCCGGGTTCGAGTTAATGAGGATAACACGGTATCCTTCTTCTTTTAAAGCGATACACGCTTGTGTACCTGCATAATCAAATTCCGCTGCCTGGCCAATGATAATCGGGCCAGATCCAATCACTAAAATGCTTTTAATATCATTACGTTTCGGCATATTAAATCCCCACTTTCTTAGATGCTTCAATCATCTGCATAAATTCATCGAATAAGTAGTTTGCATCTTCTGGTCCTGGTGATGCTTCTGGATGGTACTGTACGGTAAACGCAGGATACTGTTTATGACGAAGCCCTTCAACCGTTCCATCATTTAAAGCAACATGTGTAATTTCTAACTCTGTATTTACAACAGATTCTGTATCCACTGTGTAACCATGATTTTGAGATGTTAAGCTTACTTTCCCTGTACGTAAGTCTTTAACTGGGTGATTCGATCCACGATGACCGAATTTTAATTTTTCCGTATCTGCACCATTCGCAAGAGCAAACAATTGATGGCCTAAACAAATTCCGAATAGTGGCACTTCTTTTTGAACTGTTTGAATCATCTCAAGTGTTTGTGTTACCGTTTTTGGATCTCCAGGTCCGTTAGAAAGCATAATGCCATCTGGATGGAAGCTTAACACTTCTTCAGCTGTTACATTATAAGGTACAACAACCACATCGCAATTTCTGTTATTTAATTCACGTAAAATTCCGTGCTTCATGCCGTAATCAACAAGCACAACACGCGGTCCGCGACCTGGGCTAAAGTAAGCTGATTTTGTTGACACACGTTTTACTTGATCAGCAGGTAATACCGTTGCTTTTAGTTGCGAAATAATTTCTTCTGCATTTTTCTCAATGCTGCAAATTGCTCCTTTTAACGTACCGTGTTGACGGATAATTCTTGTTAGTTTTCGCGTATCGATTCCGCTGATTCCTGGAATGTTTTTATTTTTCAAAAACTCATCTAATGATAATTGGTTACGCCAGTTAGATGGGAATTCAGCTGCTTCTTTCACAACAAAACCTGCAACTGCTGGAGAAACTGACTCAAAGTCATCACGATTGATTCCATAATTTCCGATTAGCGGATATGTTAATGTGACAATTTGTCCACAGTAAGAAGGATCCGTTAAAATTTCTTGATACCCTGTCATTCCTGTATTAAATACAACTTCTCCAACTTTATCAATATCACTTCCGAATGCTTCACCAATAAACACTGTACCATCTTCTAAAATAAGTTGTCTTTTCATCACTGTCCACTTCCTTTTTGCCATGCTGTCTTACCTTCAGCTATTGTTAATACCGGCCATCCAAAACATTTCATGCCGTTAAATGGTGTATTTTTTCCTTTTGATGCAAATTCCTCTGCATTAATTTCTTGCTCTGTTTCTAAATCGAGTAACACAATATCTGCTAGTGCACCTTCTTTTAATTGCCCGTATGGAAGTGCAAAGTTCTCAGCTGGTTTGACTGTTAAGAAATCTACAAGCTGTTGTAATGTAAGTACGCCTTTTTTCACAAGATGTGTATAAAGGAGCGGGAATGCTGTTTCTAAACCAACGATTCCAAACGGTGCTTTTTGCATACCTTGTGCTTTTTCTTCTGCTGTATGCGGTGCATGATCCGTTGCAATAAAATCGATTGTTCCATCTAATAATCCTTCAATCAGTGCTGCTTGATCGTCAGCGCCTCTTAATGGAGGATTCATTTTATAATTTGTATCTAGCCCTGGAATATCATCTTCACATAATAATAAGTGATGCGGTGTTACTTCAGCTGTCACACGAATGCCTGCACGCTTCGCATCGCGTACTGTACGTACGGATTCTTTCGTACTAATGTGACACACATGGTAATGACATCCGGCTGCTTCAGCAAGTAACACGTCGCGGGCGATATGTACAGCTTCGCATACAGATGGAATGCCGTTAATGCCTTGTTGTGCGGAGAACTTTCCTTCATGAACAGAGCCGCCATTAATTAGGCTGTTATCTTCACAGTGTGCAACGACCGCCATATCAAGCGCTGCTGCCTGCTTCATCGCTTCAAGCATCATGCCTGCTTCTTGTACACCTACACCATCATCTGTGAAAGCAAATGCTCCGCTTAGTTTTAAGCTTGCGAAATCTGTAAGCTTTTCTCCTGCTTGATTAACCGTAATAGCTGTATACGGTAGTACGCGCACATGTCCTGTTTCTTCAATTTTTGTATTTAATGCTTCTAGCGTTTCAACAGAATCCGGAACTGGCTTCGTATTCGGCATAGCTGCTATTGTTGTGAAGCCTCCTCTTGCTGCCGCTAACGTTCCTGTAGCAATTGTTTCTTTATGCTCGCCACCCGGCTCACGTAAATGAACATGTAAATCAACAAATCCTGGAGCAACTAACAAGCCTTTTGCATCAATAACCTTCGAACCTTCCGTTGGTAAGTTTTCTCCGATTTTTGTAATGCGTTTACCTTCTATTTCTATATCGACTTGCTTGAATTCATTATTATTGAGTAATACTCCATTTTTGATGACTGTTTTCATGTAAAGTTCCCCCTTCGAATTGTTCAAGTACATTTTTCAATACGGCCATTCTTACAAATACACCATTTTGCATTTGCTTAAAAATTCTTGAGCGGCTGCATTCTACTAATTCACTATCGATTTCTACACCTCGGTTGATTGGTGCTGGATGCATAATAATCGCGTGCGGCTTCATCATTTGCTCGCGCTCTTTTGTCAATCCATATTGCGTTAAGTAATCGTTTGTTTCTACGCTTGAATCATGTCTTTCGTGTTGAATTCTAAGCAGCATCACTACATCGCTTGTCGTAATCGCTTGATCAATCGCTTCATACTCCCCAAGACCGCTGTTTTCATCAAACCATTCTGGTGGGCCTGAGAAAACAACCTTCGCTCCGAGACGTGTAAGCGCAATCGCATTAGATCGTGCCACTCGACTATGCGTTATATCACCAATTATCGCAATTTTCAATCCTTTGAATGTATTAAATTCCTGTTTAATGGTTAATAAATCGAGCAAAGATTGAGTGGGATGATGTCCGCAGCCATCTCCTGCATTAACAATTGGAATATTTAACTGCTTCCCAAGTAATTGCTCAAAATAATGATCTTGCTCATGTCGAATCACCAAAGCTTTAACACCGATAGACTCGAATGTTCTTGCTGTATCATATAGTGTTTCCCCTTTCAGCACGCTTGAAGCACCTGCATCAAATGGAATCACTTCTAAACCTAGTTTGCGTTCAGCCATTTCAAAGCTTGACTTTGTACGTGTGCTCGGTTCAAAGAATAAATTAGCTACCATCGTTTGCTGCTGTGGTCTCCATACTGCGCCGTTGGCAAACTGCTCGGCTTCTGCAAGAATATGCTCCATTTCAGAAATCGTTAACTCGTTCATTGTTAATAATCTTTTCATTGATCCTGCTCCTCCCACAATTTTGTGAGGCAAGGTAGTTTTTATACAAAAAACACCCCGCCAGTTAAGGACAGGGTGTGGGCTAGAAAGACGTGGTAGAAAAAAGTATCTACTACTGTCTTTACTGCGAACACCCTTTTAAGCCTCTCTGGACTTCTTTTAAAAGGTGGTTAGTTATTCTATTACGTCTTATTATAGTATTACATTATTGTTCAAACATGTCACCATTATTTTTTTCACGACCTGGTAATACAAGGTTAAGGACCACTCCAACAATAGCCGATAAAGCCATACCCGATAATTGAACATTACCTGGTAAATTAATGAAGGCGCCCCCGATTCCTAAAACAAGTACGACAGAAGCAATCATTAGGTTACGTTTTTGATCAAAATCTACTTTATGATCGATTAACATTCTTAATCCACTTGAAGCGATAATTCCAAATAACAGGATTGAAACTCCACCCATAACAGCTGAAGGAATCGAGCTAAGCATTGCTGACACTTTTCCAACAAATCCGAAGATGATTGCTGTTACGGCTGCCCCACCTATCACATACACGCTAAATGCTCGTGTCATCGTTAATACACCAATGTTTTCCCCGTAAGATGTAAGCGGCGGTCCTCCGATTAAAGATCCAATCACAATCCCAGTACCATCCCCTAAAATAGAACGATGTAAGCCTGGTTTTTTAAGAAAATTTCTGCCGACCACTTTACTTAGTACCATTTGATGCCCAATGTGTTCTGATAACGTTACGATAACAACTGGTAACATAATTAGAATTACAGACCATGAAAAATTCGGTGTATACGTCGCGAATGGAATCAGTAAATCCGGAACATCGAACCATTTTGCTTCTTTAATTTTTTCAAAGTTTACAATCCCCGCAAAAACCGAGCAAATATATCCAACAATAATCCCCATTAAAACTGGGATAATGCTAAGAAAACCTTTAAAAAATACGTTACAACAAATAATTGTAGCCACAGTAATAAGAGCAATCGTAATATGAGTTGTACTATAAACTAATGTTTTAGCATTCGGATCCTCGTACATCGCCATTTTAACTGCTGTTCCAGCTAAGCTTAAACCAATAACCATAATAACCGGTCCGACAACAACTGGAGGTAATATATTCATTAACCATTTAATACCCACATTTTTAATAATCAATGCAATAAATCCGTATACCAAACCGGCTACAAAACAACCAATCATTGCCGCTTCTGGTCCTCCGGTTGCTTTAGCGACAAGAATCGGAGTAATAAAAGCAAATGATGAACCAAGATAAGCCGGAACTTGCCCTTTAGTAATCAATAAGTAAGCTAATGTTCCAAGTCCACTTGATACTAAAGCAACAGCTGGACTGAGCCCGACTAAAATCGGTACTAATACCGTTGATCCAAACATCGCGAACAAATGTTGTAAACTTAACGTAATCCATTGTCCTGCTTTCGGGACATCCTCGACATCTAACAAGACATCTCTTTTTGTTTCTTTCATGATGTAATCCTCCTAGTATGCTGCAACAATCTTTGATGTCATAAAAAACCCTCTTTGCTTATTTACAAAGAGGGTTACCTAGAATGTGCAATCGCATGCATCGAATACACATTCTAAGTTTGCGACCCCCTTTGTCAGCCTCTCTGGACTGCCTGTTAAAAGGGAATATTTTATTTTTCTAGTATACTTACTTGATCAATATCATCAATTTCTGTTAACGTAACAGAAATTTTCTCTGAGTGAGATGTTGGTACGTTTTTCCCAACGAAATCGGCGCGAATCGGCAATTCGCGATGACCGCGATCAACAAGAACTGCAAGTTGAATTTGTGAAGGTCTTCCAATATCAACCAAGGCGTCTAATGCCGCTCGTACTGTGCGACCCGTAAATAATACATCATCTACTAAAACCACCGTCTTATCCGTAATATCCACGTTGATATCTGAACCTTTTACTAATGGTTCACCATCAGTTGTCTTCTTCGACAAATCATCACGATACATCGTAATATCGATTTCACCAATTTGAATGGCTTTTCCTTCAATCTGCTGAATTCGTTCAGCAAGGCGGTTAGCCAAGTAAATTCCACGTGTGCGAATGCCTATTAACACACAGTGTTCAATCCCTTTGTTTTTCTCGATAATTTGGTGAGCAATTCTCGTTAGCGCTCTGCGTATAGCTTGTTCGTCAAGGACGATTGCCTTTTCCTTCAAGCTAGCCACCCCCATCCATTTTATATGATGGACACTTTAACAAAAAAATTCTCATACCTTCAAAAGGCATGAGAATTTTGTAACATCCGTAATAGGCAATTCTATCCTATTACTCATTCCGTTACCTTCTCAGCCTCTCTGGACTGTGTTAAAGGTTCATTAAGTTATTATTATAATAAAATGTTTGCGTAGTATTGTCAATTACTTTTTCGTAAATACTCCAGTAATTCAACAAAATCTTGAGGAAGCGGTGCCTCGAATTCTAAATATTCTTGTGTACGAGGATGCACAAATCCAAGTAACCCTGCATGAAGCACTTGTCCATTGAATTTCAACGTTTTCTTCGGACCATATTTTGGATCACCCGCAAGCGGAAAACCAATATACTTCATATGCACACGAATTTGATGCGTTCTTCCTGTTTCAAGCTGACATTCTACTAATGTATGGGCTTTAAAACGCTCAATTACACGGAAATGAGTAACCGCATGCTTCGAATTCTCCTCCGTAACGGTCATGCTTTGGCGATCTTTTTTATCACGACCAATTGGTGCGTCAATTGTTCCATAATCATGAGGAATAACCCCGTGAACAACCGCTTGATATTTACGCGTCACCGTTTTATCTACTAATTGCTGAACAAGGCTTTCATGTGCTACATCGTTTTTAGCTACCATAAGTAAGCCGGATGTATCTTTATCAATTCTATGAACGATTCCAGGGCGCATCACCCCATTAATACCAGACAAGTCTGTACAATGAGCCATTAAGCCATTTACAAGTGTACCGGAATGATGTCCAGGAGCTGGATGCACGACCATCCCTCTTGGCTTATTAACGACTAGTACATCCGCATCTTCATAATAGATATCTAGATCCATCGGTTCAGCCACGACATCTAGCTCCTCCAGTTCTGGAATCGTAATTTCCACGATATCTCCTGCACTGCATTTATAATTAGTTTTTACAACAGACCCATTTACGAGTACATGCTGCTCTTTAATCCACTGCTGAATTTGCGTGCGTGATCCTTCTTGATTCAATGTCGACAACGCTTTATCAATCCGTACTCCTTGTAGTGTTTCATCTATGCTGTATTGCAATTTATCCATTTGTTTTCTCCTTAGCAAGTTTTTCTTCTAATATCATATAAATAATGAGTAGTCCGACTCCAATCGTTAACGCAGCATCCGCTATATTAAAGATTGGGAAGCTATAGGTAAAAATATACGTATGTACAAAATCAACCACTTCTTGACGAAATACGCGGTCGATAAAATTCCCAATGGCTCCACCGAGCATAAAAGCTAATGAAACACCAATTAAGACGCTTTGCTTCGCCATTTTCTGTATGTAATAAACAAGAGCAATAATAACCGCAACTGTAATTGCATAGAAGAACCACATCTGCCCTTCTAGTATTCCCCATGCAGCCCCGCGATTCCGATGTGAAGTAATATACAAAAGATTTTCAATTACTTCAATGCTTTCACCATACTCCATTCTTTTCACAATCATCCATTTTGTCAGCTGATCCATCACAATTACAAAAAGGGCAATTACGTAATACCGCATCAAACTTCCCCCAAACTAATTCAATCTTTACTTATGCATTGTAGCATAAACAACGATTTCATGGCGAATGTGAATGAGAAAAGCTCAAGGCACCTTAGTCCGTCCATCAAATCACTTATCCTTTCCATCCACTAACAAAAAGACGTTGCAGGTATGTCCTCTACAACGCCTTTCCGTATTACTCTACTCTACTCTACACTTAACGCACAATAAGGCCCTCATTGATGGAAGTTTCACTTTATGTCATTGTGACTCTTGTGTTTTAATCAACTCATTATAAAAAGTAGCTGTTGATGTTGTAATATAAGGAATTAACCATAAAAATCCGATTCCAAATGTAATTACAGAAAGAATCCCCCATCCGATAAAACTTAAATGAAGCAAGAAGTATTTCCACTTATATCCTTTCATTCGCACTTTACTTTCTGTAATTGCCTCCAATATCGAATATTCCGGATGATCTTTTAATAAGAAGAATGTTTGGGAATAAGAAAATTGTTTAATAATACCTGGGATAATAAGCAATAAGCTCCAAAGAAAAACAAAAATGCTCACTACAATCGACGTTCCAATTAATTTTAACGACCTTTTCCAATCTGCATAAATCGCAAACACTTGCGATAACCTAGCTCCTTCTAGACGAGCAATCGAAAGATAAAACCAATACACCGCAACCGATAATGGAATCAAAAGAAGAGACACAATAATATTTGCTACACTCGCTTGCCATGGTACCGCTGCTGTTGCTGATACTGATGTTGATCCTTCACTTACCTCACTTAACTCCCACCCTCCACCAAATAGAAGGGATACAACATTTGGAATAATACTAAAAATCAGGAATGTAAGAAAGGAAAGAAGAACACAAAGTCCCCACTTTCCTTGTAAGGCACCTCGCGCTTGTTGCTTAATGGCTGAAATTTTCATCTGTATTCGCCTCCTCGAAGTCTGTCTATAACAAAGTATGTAAAAAGGAGAAAAAAAAGAATAGAGCACGTTCAAAAATATTGTTTAATCAAAGCTGAAAAAAGAACTAGACCCGATAGAAGGTCTAGTTCCCTAAAAAATTATTGATTGACATAATGTTCTTTTACAACTGTTGCACAGCGTGGACATAATGTTGCATGTTCTTCTACTTCACCAACCGCTTCAGACACATTCCAGCAACGTTCACATGTTTCACCGTTCGCTTTTGAAACAACAATGGCCGCATATTCTAGTGTAACTGCCTCTTGAGGAGCTTCAGATACATCGCCTGCTACTTCGAATTGTGAAACGATAAATAATTGTTCCATGTTTTCTTCAATGCTAGCAAGCAGGTTTTTCACATCTTCCTTCACATACACTGATACTTTCGCATTTAACGACTTACCGATCACTTTTTCATTACGCGCTTCTTCCAATGCTTTTAACACATCATTACGCAAGTTCATAAACATATTCCATTTTTCTTCAATCGCTTCTGCTCCATCAATTGAAAGCTCTTCAGGCATTAATGTCAATTGAACACTTGCTTCTGTTACACCTGGAATAAACGCCCATACTTCATCAGCTGTATGAGAAAGAATTGGTGAAACAAGCTTCGTTAAGCTTACTAACGCTTCGTATAATACCGTTTGAATCGCTAAACGATCTTTCCCATTCGGTGCTTCACAGTATAAAATATCTTTCGCATAATCAAGATAGAATGAACTTAAATCTTGTGTACAGAAATTATTGATAAGATGATAAATTGTCGCAAATTCATAATTGTCATATGCTTGTTTCGTATTTTTAATTAATTTATTTAATTTCACTAACATGTATTGATCGACTTCACGTAAATCAGTAATAGCTACTTTATCTGTTTCTGGATTAAAACCGTCTAAGTTTCCTAATAAGAAACGGAATGTATTACGGATTTTACGGTATACTTCCGCCACTTGTTTCAAAATAGCATCCGATACACGAACGTCTGCTTGATAATCTACAGATGCTACCCATAGACGTAAAATATCAGCACCTAATTGATTCATAACTTTTGCCGGGATAACGACATTCCCAACCGATTTACTCATTTTACGTCCTTCACCATCTAAAGCAAATCCATGACTTAATACGCCTTTATACGGGGCTTTTCCTGTAACCGCAACTCCTGTAGAAAGAGAAGAGTTAAACCAACCACGATATTGGTCAGAGCCTTCTAAATATAAATCTGCTGGACGTTGCAGCTCATCGCGCTCCTCTAAAACGGCTTGATGAGAAGAACCCGAGTCAAACCAAACATCCATAATATCTGTTTCTTTTGTAAATACGCCATTTGGGCTGCCTTCATGCGTAAATCCTTCAGGAAGAAGGTCTTTCGCTTCACGCTCAAACCACACGTTTGAACCATGCTCACGGAATAATTCTGATACATGATTAATCGTTTCGTCTGTGATAATTGGTTCACCATTTTCCGCATAAAACACTGGAATCGGAACACCCCATGCACGTTGACGGGAAATACACCAATCGCCACGATCACGAACCATATTATAAAGACGTGTTTCTCCCCACGCTGGCACCCATTTTGTTTCAGCAATCGCTGTTAACAGGTCTTCACGGAAGTCCTTAATTGAGGCAAACCATTGAGCCGTTGCACGGAAAATTGTCGGTTTCTTTGTGCGCCAATCATGTGGATAAGAATGCGTGATAAAGCTTAAGTTTAACAACGCACCTGCTTCTTTTAATTTTTCTGTAATTGGTTTATTTGCTTCATCATAGAATAATCCTGCAAATTCACCAGCTTCTTCTGTCATAACACCTTTTTCATCTACCGGACAAAGAACATCTAAACCATATTTTTGACCAACGATAAAGTCATCTTCCCCGTGTCCTGGTGCCGTATGAACACATCCTGTACCAGCATCTGTTGTAACGTGCTCACCTAGCATGACTAATGAATTGCGGTCATATAGTGGATGTTTCGCTACTACACGATCTAGCTCTGCACCTTTTACCGTTTGAATGACTTGTGGGTTTTCCCAACCGATTGCCGTCGTTACAGCTTCAAGTAATGCTTCAGCAACTAAATATTTCTCACCAGCAGCTTCTACAACCACATATTTCAATTGCGGATGAACAGAAATTCCTAAGTTAGCAGGCATTGTCCAAGGCGTTGTCGTCCAAATGACGATTTTGACACCTTCTTCAAGAACACCTTTCCCATCACGTACTTCAAATGCAACATAGATGGAAGCCGAACGTTTATCTTGATACTCAATCTCCGCTTCAGCAAGCGCTGATTCACTTGAAGGAGACCAATAAACAGGTTTTTTCCCCTTATAGATATACCCTTTTTTCGCCATATCGCCGAACACTTTAATTTGTTGTGCTTCATATTCTGGTTTTAATGTAATATAAGGATTTTCCCAATCTCCACGAACACCTAAACGCTTAAATTGTTCACGTTGATTATTAATTTGCTCATAAGCGTACTCTTCACAAAGCTTGCGGAATTCAGCTACGCTCATTTCTTTACGTTTTACACCTTTTTTCGTTAATGCCGTTTCAATTGGTAAACCGTGCGTATCCCACCCTGGTACATAAGGGGCATGAAAACCGTTCATCGATTTAAAGCGAACGATAAAATCTTTTAAAATTTTATTCAACGCATGACCCATATGAATATCGCCATTTGCATAAGGAGGGCCATCATGCAAAATAAATAACGGGCGCCCTTCTGTATGCTGTTGCACTTGTTTGTAAATATTCGCTTCTTCCCATTTTGCCTGAATTTCCGGTTCACGCTTCGGTAAATTCCCACGCATCGGAAATTCTGTTTTTGGCATCAATAACGTATCTTTATAATCCATGTATATATCCTCCATCTTTATTTAGACAATTTTCTGAAACAATGACAGGACAAATAAAAAAGCCTCCTCATCCCTAGTAAAGGGACGAGAAAGCTTGGATTCCCGCGGTACCACCCTGGTTAGATTACTCCTCCTAAAAAGCAAGAGCCATCCTCTTTGAGCATTCATAACGTGAATGTAACGCCTTGTTTACTAGCAAAATTGCGTTCAACTTGGAACTCTAGGGTGATCTTCTATTCTTCTCTTATTTCCGGGCTCCCACCATCCCCGAATCGCTTAAATAAGATTTTGAAGAAATATACTGTCCCCGTCATCGTCTACTTAATTATCTAAATGGTTTTGTTAAAAAATTATATGCGAAATACGTACTACTCGTCAAGGAATCGTTTAATTTTCTTCCTTGACTCCATCATTTATTTCAATTTCAGTTGCATCTACTTCATATTCAAGAAGGTGATCCCAATCCTCATTATCTAATAAATCAAGCTGTGCTTCGACAAGCATTTTAAAACGCATGCGGAACACTTTCGATTGCTTCTTGAGCTCTTCGATTTCAACTGCTATTTTACGCGCCTTAAGTAACGAATCGTTGACAATTCGATCCGCGTTTTTTTCGGCTTCTTTAATAATCAACTTTGCTTCTTTTTGTGCATTACGCTTCACTTCTTCCGCTGCTTCTTGAGCAACAAGAATCGATTTATTAAGCGTACCTTCAATATTTGTAAAATGCCCTAGGCGTTCGTATGTTTCTTCTAATTTTTGTTCAATTTCTTTCTTTTCTCGTAAAACGAGCTCATAATCTTTAATAATTTGATCAAGAAATTCATTTACCTCATCTTCATCATACCCACGAAACACTTTACTAAACTCTTGATTATGTATATCCATCGGAGTTAAGGGCATTAAGGGCACCTCCACAACAAATTCTTCTCTCTATGATTCGACAAATATCTATAAAATCCCTTTCGCTAAACGATTATTTCTTCTTACCGATTAGCACTTTCCACTTGTCTTTTTTTGTTTTCCCATCAATCGAAATAATCTTACATCGACCAAATCCTCTAACCGAAATCACATCTCCGACTTGGCATTCCTCTGAAGTTTTTTCTGTTTGCTTAAAATTCAATTTCACTTTACCAGCCACAATCAATGCCTGAGCCTTTTGTCGTGATATATTCAAAGCCGTTGCAAGTACCGTATCAAGCCTTAAAGAGCTAACAGTTAAATAGTGCTCCACCCAATTCTCATCCACTTGAATAATGTGTGAAAATGGACGCTTCTTAATCGTTACTGTTGCTTTGCCGACCTTTTCAAGATTAGCCATTAAATACGTATCGATTTCTTCAGCCGCAATAAACTGAACCTCGTCATCTTTTATGAGAATATCACCAAATTTTTCGCGCTTTAATCCGAGCGACATAAGCGTTCCAAGTACATGACGATGTTCAAGTGTAATAAATTTTTTAGGATAAGAGATTTCATAGAGACTGAGTTGAAAATCGCTCAATTCCGGGGAAAAGTAGTCTGGAAATAATAACGCTCGTCGACGTTCTACCGTATCAGCACCACCATAAAATTGCAAGTGAACATCCTCATCACGTCCTAACAAAGAAAGAACAATTTGCTGCTGACGCGGATCAAGAAAGTCTGTAAGCTTCGGTGCATAAGAGTTCTTCACTTGTTGAATCCAACTCGCAGCTCCATCGATAAACTCCTTTTCCTCCGGTCTAAAATGTTGATAAATACTCATGTACAACTCCCTATGTATGTTCATGATTGACAATATAAAAATGGTATGCGTTTATTGCAGACTATACACGTCCACTCTAAAGAGTACATCACTTGTCAGCTAATCCAATTAGCAAGTTGAAACACGCCCGATTTCGCGAGATTTAAAACAAGTATCGCCACGATTGGAGAAATATCAATCATTCCTAGCGGTGGAATAAATTTGCGGAACTGTTCTAAATACGGCTCACAAACTTTAGCAAAAAACTGACCCACAGCTGATTCTCTAGCATTCGGGAACCATGACATTAAAATATAAATAATTAATGCGATAGAATACACTTCAATAAGTGTTACAAATAAACTTAAGATTACTCCCATAAAATACTACCACCTCGTTTCCTCATCTTCCTCATCGAACCCGAAACCAGTAATGTTTCCGGAAACATCGACGTTAGCAGGCGTACATAAAAAAATATCTGTTCCTATTTTTTGAATATCCCCATTAATTGCATAAACGGTCCCACTTAAAAAATCAACGATACGCTTTCCTTGATCACGCTGAATTCGTTGTAAATTCACAACAACGGCTCGCTTATTATTTAAATGATCGGCTACTTCCTGTGCATCCGCATAAGCACGAGGTTCCAATAATACTACTTTAGAAGATTTTTGTACGCTTTGCAAACTTACGATATTATTATTCGATGTATTAACAGGAGCTGGTTTCGAGGTCTTAACCACTTTTGGCTCTTCAACCTCTTTCTCTACCACTTCTTCCTTATACTCATACTCATCATCTAACGCAAAATAAGATTTGAATTTTGATACAATCGACATTCGCGTACCTCCTTAAGATTCTTCGCCCACCAATGCAGTACCTATTCGAATCATCGTTGCTCCTTCTTCAATTGCAATGACAAAATCATTAGACATCCCCATTGATAACTCTGTACACGGTGCATGAGCAAGCTTAGCCTCCTGAATCTGCATTTGAAGTTCTTTAAGTCCTCGGAAGCATGTTCGCAATGCTTGCTCATCATCTGTTAACGGCGCCATTGTCATTAACCCAGCTACAATAATTCGATCATACTCCGCTAATTCTTGAATAAACGGGAGCACTTCACTCGGTTTAAGTCCATGTTTAGATTCTTCACCGGAAACATTCACCTGTACTAAACATTTTATCGGTTCATTTGCTCGTTTTTGAATCTCTGCGGCTAAAGAAATTCTATCCAATGAATGAATATAGGCAATTTTATCAATAACGTTCTTCACTTTACGTGTTTGTAATGATCCTATATAGTGCCAATTTGGCCTGTCCTGTAATACTTCATATTTAGCTAAAAGCCCTTCGTCACGATTTTCTCCTAAGTCCTCAATTCCCGCTTCGAGAGCTTCCTTTGCCCGCTCTATTGTTACATATTTTGTAACAGCAATTAGCGTAACCTCCTCACGCTTCCTGTTGCTACGCGCACATGCCTCTTGTATTTGTTCTTCGATGTGTAATAATTTATCTGCAACTTTCACAGCTACATTACTCCTCCTTCCAACCAATAAAGCTCATCAAACGACCTGTACGTCCTTTATCACGTCGATGTGAATAAAATAAATCATCATGACAGCTTGTACAATAGGTTGATATATCTATCTGATGTTTTGGAACTCCGGATTTTTCTAATATGATAGCGTTTAAATGCTTCAAATCTAATTGATACTGTCCTTCACTGATTAAATTATATGGCTTTTCGTCATATTCTTCCAGCAATTTTTGCACACGATGGATAACTTTATCATCTACCATATAGCAATTTGAACAAATTGAAGGTCCAATCACAACAAAGATTTCGTTTGCTGATATCCCCTCTCCTTGCCAAGCTTTAATCATTTTACCGGCGATTTCACCAACCGTCCCTTTCCACCCAGCATGTGTCGCGCCGATAAAGCCTTGTTTCGGTGCATAAAACAATAATGGCACACAATCTGCGTAACAAAGAGTCAGCAATATATTTTTCTCCGATGTATAAAAACCGTCTGTCCTTTTGAAGCTAGATTCGTATTCGATTGCTCCTCTACCTGCATCTGAACGACCGATTCGTTGAATATAGGTTTCATGCGTTTGCTCTGCACCTACCCAACAATTCAATGAAAATGAGAGATCCTCCGCCAAAAGACGGCGATTGGCCTGCACATCTACGAGACGATCATCAACGTGAAAGCCAATATTTAGCGTTTGATACTCTTTTTGACTCACTCCGCCGTTTTTCGTCGTAAACCCTGCAACAAGGTTAGAATCTTTTTTAGTCCATGAATCAATAAGCAAATATCGATCTTTGATTAAAGTAAATGGTTCTCGCATATATTATTCCTCATTATTTTTTATTTAGTGTACCACATTTATCACGCAATCGCTCATGTTAATACTGATCATCGGGCATTTCTGTTTGAAACAATAACTGGTGCTCAACGAGAATAACATCCGTTCCAATTTTTTTAATTTTATGCCATGGAATGACGATTTCTTGATCCCGCCCAAATACTCCCATCCATCTGCTGCTGTTAGAAACAACAATTGCTTCAATTTTACCAGTAGCTGTATTAATTTCTAAATCAGTCATATTTCCTAGCTTTTTTCCGTCTGCTATATTAACAATATCTTTAATCTGAAAATCAGAAATTCTTGTCAACGAACATCAGCTCCATTTCATTGATGTACCTGTTGATTCATATATATGATAAAACAAAGGCTCCCATGAAACATAATCGATGAAAAAGAAGAATATATTCAATAATATGGTTCATTCAACTCAATCATGTCATATAAAGTGAAACTTCTATCAGTAAGGGCTTACTGCCCATTGAGTGTAGGATAAAGTGAGGGCTCTATTATAGAACGTTATTGATCTTTTACTCCTATTCACTCTAGCCCCATCTATAAATGAACAAAAATAAAAAGCCCGCTACATAGCTTGCTGAGCAAAGGGTAAAGAAGGGCTTCTTTACCCAGTTGGGCAAGCTTGTAACGCGCTTAATGTTGGATATTTTTATTCATTTGTTTAATGGCCGCTTTTTCTAACCGAGAAACTTGCGCCTGTGAAATGCCGATTTCCTCAGCTACCTCCATTTGCGTTTTTCCCTGAAAGAATCGTTTACGTAAAATCATTTTTTCACGTTCATTTAGGCGGCGCATGCCTTCGTTCACAGCAATTTCATCAATCCACGTACTATCTTTGTTTTTCTCGTCACTTAACTGGTCGAGTACATAAATTGGATCCCCGCCGTCATTATAAATCGGTTCAAACAAAGAAACAGGATCTTGGATTGCATCTAGAGCAAAGACAATTTCCTCATGGGGTACCTCCAACACTTTTGCGATTTCTTCTGCTGTTGGCTCACGAAGCGTTTGGCTTATGAGCTTTTCTTTTACTTGCAAAGCTTTGTAGGCGATATCCCTTAACGAACGAGACACACGAATTGGATTATTATCACGCAAGTAACGTCTAATTTCACCAATAATCATGGGTACAGCGTACGTTGAAAATTTTACATTTTGACCGAGGTCAAAGTTATCAATGGACTTCATTAACCCTATACAGCCTACCTGAAATAGATCATCTACATATTCCCCGCGATTATTAAAGCGTTGAATGACGCTCAAAACGAGCCTAAGATTCCCATTTACCAGTTTCTCTCTTGCTGAAATATCGCCATCCTGCATTTCTTTAAAGAGTACTCTCATTTCATCGTTCTTTAAAACCGGTAATTTCGATGTATCAACACCGCAGATTTCAACCTTATTACGAGACAAATTTATTCCCTCCTCACAGGAGCGCTGTACAAACATCAGTATCTCCGCGGGAGGGAAAAATATGCACTTGTTTGTCGTCGAAACATGTCAGTTTAGCTAGAAAATATTGATTACATCACTATTTATCAGCATTAGAAAAAATTTTTTACACCATTTTATTAAACTCTTTTCGAAGCCGCTTAATAATTCGTTTTTCCAAACGTGAGATATAAGATTGAGAAATACCAAGCATATCTGCTACATCCTTTTGAGTCTTCTCCTCTTCACCTGCTAGTCCAAAGCGCAGCTCCATAATTTGCTTTTCACGGTCCGATAGTTGGGTTAGTGCTTTCGTCAATAAATTTCGATCAACATTCGCTTCTAAATCTTTCGTTATAATATCTTCCTCTGTACCTAATACATCTGATAGTAAAAGCTCATTCCCATCCCAATCAATATTTAATGGTTCATCAAAAGATACTTCCGAACGAATTTTATTGTTTCTTCGTAAATACATAAGAATTTCATTTTCAATACATCTCGATGCATAGGTAGCTAATTTAATTTTCTTCTCTGGGTTAAACGTATTAACCGCCTTAATTAACCCAATCGTTCCAATGCTGATAAGATCCTCAATATTAATGCCTGTGTTTTCAAATTTACGAGCAATATAGACCACGAGTCTTAAGTTACGTTCAATTAAGATGGAACGAGCCGCCTCATCTCCCTTTGGCAGCTTATTAATTAAGATTTCTTCTTCTTCTTTTGATAGGGGCGGTGGCAAAGCTTCACTCCCGCCTATATAAAAAACCTCATCTGTTTTGAGCCCTAATTTAAATAATAATTTGTACCACAAGTACGTTATACGAAGAATAAATTTCCTCAAAGTAATTCTCCCTTCTACACTTAGACTTTATTATTGAACGCGATTATGGTGTATTCCATATGCGGATTAATGAACAACTTTGTTACATGACACATCCATTAATAATATTCTGTAATAAAAATGAGACTCATAGATTATCGCCCTATGAAGCACTCGGAACAGGAATGCCTGTCAACATTTTCGGATGCACAATACATTGATACGCATTCTCTGCCGAAAGCTGCTGCAAAGTGAACGACACAAGGCCACGTTCTACTTCGTATACTTTTTCGTTACACTGAATGCGCAAAGAATCTGGTTTAATAGCGGTCAATAATTGATGACTCTGTCCAACTACTTTATAAGGAATCACGCGAATTCGTTCAGCCCAGGTGTAGTTCGTCATTTCACCTTCTTGCAGCATAGTATCAGGATTTTCAAAAAGCTCCAACATATCAGCCGGGATATGTGACTCCTGTCCAACAATTGACACAATCATGACCGGAGAACGACTAATCGGATCATACAGCTGATTCCCGCTATCAATGAGGCCTTGAAATTCAGCTTTAAAGTCCGCTACCTCAACCGTTACCGTCACTATCTGTTCATAGTTGAGTTTCGTCATTTCCATTCCATCAAGCATTCGTTTCGAAAACTGCCACGCAAGTGGAAAACCAAGCGCTACAAACAGCCAGCTCATCGGATCACCGAAACGATTCATACCCATTTGTGTACTAGTAGCCATTTCTGCCACTTGAAACGAGAAGAAATAATGGAGCCCAAGTAAAATTCCTCCTGATAAAAAGGTCACAAAATACAGTGTCATAAGTGTCTTCAAAAAGAGTTTTAAACGAATAAAGCCAAATACAGTCAACACCATAAAGACGGAAAATAATAATTTCATATAGATGTTATCAGTCAAAGCAGAATATGAAGTGAATGCCAACGCGATAATGAAGGAACCGATTAAACCACCTGCTACCAGCCGCCATAACGGTACTCGTCGCTTTAAGATGATCGCAGTCCAATACAAAAGAAGACAGTCAAAAAGCCAATTTAATAGCCAAATGATATCTACGTATACTGTCAAGCCGTTCACTCCTTTCGAAGGAAAAGGGGCGGAACTCCGCATCTTTTACATCACCTTCAAGTTAGGGGAACATTTGATGTATCCTAGCGCTTTTAGTGGTGCATGCTTACGTTCACGCCGCCTTTATTCTTCCACTTCATTTTTTCATAATCATGTAGATCACCTTGTTGATGGTCTATCGTTCTTGAAAAGAGTATAACGTACCTGCTTTGCGAAAGTGTGTCACTTTTTGTGCTGAAATTGTAAAAGTTTTTCAACCTTTTTGTTGAAAAAACACTATAAGTATTGGTTCTTTTTTTCAGATAGAGGCATAGCCCCAAAAAAGGTCTAAAACTAAAGCATGAGAGACTAGAGAAAAATCGACAATACTTGTAGATAAACAAAAAAAGATTCAAAGGCTACATAAAATCATAACCTTTGAATCTTTTTCAATCATTAGTATTCCTTAACGACGTCTATTACGGTTGCGAAGGAATGTTGGAATATCCAATGTTTCTTCCGCTTGATTATTTACACTGCGAACCGGTGGCTCATGTGTTTCTTCTCTTTTCACTTCACGCTTCATAGTTGGCTGCTGTGATGGCTGTTGAGGTTGTGATTGTGGTTGTGTTCTCGGTTGCTGTTGTCCAAATGAAGGACGTGCAGCCTGACGTAATGGTTGCTCTACTTCATTGAAGCCTGTTGCAATAACCGTTACAACAATTTCATCTTTTAAATTCTCATTAATGACCGAACCAAAAATCATGTTTACCTCTTGATCAGACGCAGTCGCTACAATATCAGCTGCTTCCTGAACTTCAAATAAACTTAAATTCGTACCACCTGTAATATTCATAAGCACACCTTGTGCACCATCAATGGATTTTTCAAGCAATGGACTGGAGATTGCTTTTTTGGCAGCTTCTGTTGCACGATTTTCTCCAGAGGCAATTCCAATTCCCATAAGGGCAGAGCCTTTGTTTGACATAATCGTCTTCACATCGGCAAAATCGAGGTTAATCAAACCTGGTGTAGCAATCAAATCTGAAATACCTTGTACCCCTTGGCGAAGAACATTATCCGCTTCACGGAATGCTTCAAGCATCGGTGTACTTTTATCAACAATTTCTAAAAGACGATCGTTTGGAATGACAATTAACGTGTCTACCGATTCCTTCATCGCTGAAATGCCGCCTTGGGCCTGTGTCGCACGCTTGCGTCCTTCGAATGTAAATGGACGAGTAACCACTCCAACCGTTAGCGCTCCTAAATCTCTTGCAATTTGCGCAATAACCGGAGCTGCACCAGTCCCTGTTCCGCCACCCATACCAGCAGTAACAAACACCATATCTGCACCACGAAGAGCTTCTTCGATTTGTTCTTTACTTTCTTCGGCCGCTTTCTTCCCAACCTCTGGATTCGCACCGGCACCTAATCCACGTGTTAATTTACCGCCGATTTGCATCTTTACTTCTGCTTTAGATAGATTAAGAGCTTGAGCATCGGTGTTCACAGCAATAAATTCTACACCTTGTACTCCATGCTCAATCATACGGTTCACAGCATTGTTTCCGCCGCCGCCAACACCTATAACTTTTATCATTGCTAATTGTTCTAAATTAGAATCAAACTCTAACATGACAGGCCTCCTATTTTGACGAAATTCCCTTTTTCTTTGTTTTATTCAAAAAAGTATCCTAGAATTTTTTTGAATTTAGATTCACCTTGTTTTTTGGCAGGGGCCTCTTGCGGCTGTTGTGTCTGCCTTGGTTTACGCGGCTCGTTTTGTTCTTGAGTCGGCATAGCAACATCAGGTGTCTTTGTAGCAGTGTTTTTCTGCATTCTCTCTTTTTTACATGCATGTTTAATCAAACCAACAGCTGTCGTATATTGTGGTTCACGAACTCCAATATAATTCGGCTCAGCCGTTCTGACTCGATTTTGGAAAACGTATTGTGCTAAATCTAGCACGCCAGGCATCTTCACACCACCGCCAGTTAGTACAAACCCTCCTGGTACATCTGAGAATCCAAGTCTATTTAATTCATCTTGGATCAACTCAAATATTTCAGTCATCCTTGCCTCAATTATATCTGCCAACATTAATTGATTACAAGGCTGTTGTTGGTCGCTGCCAATAATCGGAATTTGAAATACTTCCTCTTCAGAAGCATCATCATAAAAGGCATGTCCATGCTTAAGTTTAATCTTCTCTGCATCTTCTGTCGTCGTTCGAAGTACAATGGAAAGATCCTTCGTAATCGTTTCGCCACCAATTGGGATGACCGATGTATACTTCAAATAACCCTGTTCAAAGATGGCTAATGTCGTAGAACCCCCGCCAATATCTACCAAGGCTACGCCAAGATCCTTTTCATCCCTCGATAACACAAGTGAGCCTGCTGCCAATGGTTGAAGGGCGATATCTATAATTTCTAATCCTGCTTTCTCTACACATCTTAACGAATTATGTAAAAGCGTGCGTAGACCTGTAATTAAAATACCACGCATTTCAAGCCGAACCCCAATCATACCTCTTGGGTCATTAATCTCATCTAATTCATCCACTTTGTAATGAATCGGCACAGTATCAATAATTTCACGATCCGATGGTATTGTAATCAGCTCAGCTGCCTCTTTAACACGCATCACATCATGTTCTGTAATTTCTTTGTTCTCGCTTGAAACAGCTACAACCCCATGACAAGGCTGAAGATCCACATGGTTACCGCTAATGCCGACAACTACTTTTCGTATCTCCATTCCAATCATTCTTTCTGCTTGTTCAACAGCTTTTTGAATAGATTGAACGGTTTCATCTATATCGACTATGGATCCCTTTTTAAGTCCCATCGATTTGACATTTCCCACACCAATAATGTTTAATGTATCATTCACCATTTCCCCAATGATTACTTTTACACTGGATGTACCGATGTCGAGACTAACGTAAAATTCATTGCTGTTCATTCCATGGCACCTCCTTCAGTATTATATATTTTTTTGGAATTACAACGTTAACGTTTATATAGTAAGAGCAATTAATTATAAGCAAAGTATTTTCGTTCTTAACTTATTTGACAACCTTACTTTCTGCCCGGCAAAAAGGATATCCATTTTCTAGCAATAATAGATATTTCCTTAATCTATTCGTCATTTATAGCTGTTTCCCTTTTAAAAACGAACGATTTTTTCGTTTTTTTATAAGAAGTCAACCATTTTATCCAAATCATCCGAACATGAACGTAAAATTCCAAAAAGTTTTTTGTCAAACACAGCCTATACTCAATACAAGTCTACACTAAGATTCACGTCTAGAAAAGATAAACATACGGTTGACACACGATTATAATAAAGCTGTATATATTCTGATATATAAACAGAATGTAACACCGTATGAACGAATCTTCCTACCTCATTCCCCTCCAAGAGATACCATTTAAAGGGAATTTCAACACAAATTATACAGTATAAGATCAAACGATAATAATCGCTATATCTTATTTCGGAACCTCTTATTACTTTTTTAATATATAATTTAGAAATTTCCTAGATTGCATTGATAATAGAAAGATATCCTTCTATTACTTATTCTCCCTCTTTCTCTTTCTCTTCCTCTTGTTCAGGAGGCTGATAGGCTTTAAAAAATGAACCTACCTCTAAATCAATAATCCCTTTTACTTTAGGATCTAACTGATTTGCAATTGAGGGATAGTGCACCATTTTTTCAGAAAGAGTTTCGCTCGTCGCGCTTACTTCAAACCCGTCATTCATATACATTATAATATGATATGGATCCATTTTTGTTGGTTTATAATGAATTTCCGAAACCAAATTCTGGATTTCTTCCGGCAATTTTACCAATTCTTCCAACAAGCGATTCAAAGCTTTTCCTTCTTTGAAATCAATTAACACAGGAGCAAATACAGGGATTTCCCCTGTCTCTAAACCATCTAATATCTCTCCATTTTCAAGAATAGGATAAAAATGCTTTCCTTTAAGCAAATAAGCCATTTTATTATGTTCTGACACTGTAATTTTAATCGAATTAGGAAACACAGGAACGACCTCAGCACTCTTAATTTCAGGCTTTTCCTTTATATTAGCCGCAATTTGTGCTGTGTCGACCTTCCATATACTTTGATTTTTGTTTATATTACTCAGCTTTGCAATCTGCGCCTTAGACAAATATCGATTTCCCTCTACTTCGACCGATTTTACATGGCTTAATGGTGATAGAAAGTATAATACGCAACCAACAAGAATAAAAAAGAGAGACAGCAAGAATATTAAACGACGATTTGTGTTCCTCTTTCTTATCTTTTTCAGCTTTGGAATGCGATCCTCAATTGAAATGACTTTCCCTTTCTCCACCCCTTTCACCTCTTCCTAAAAAGTAAAATCAAACACCAGAAAAGCGACTTCGTCTTATTCAACTTAATTAAGCTCTACATCATCATTTATTTACAAGAATAGTTATCCAAACTCGACGATTCTTCATTTTCCGCAATTTATTATATCACAGTACATAAGTATGTTTATAGATTGTTCCATTATTTTCGACCAATTATTTCAACTTCTGTCTCCATCACAATTCCATATTGTTTAAACACAGTGTCTTTTACATGCTGAATTAAAGCTAACACATCAGCAGCCTTTCCATTTCCCGTATTTACAATGAAATTACCGTGCATTGGCGAAATTTGTGCACCACCAATGGAATACCCTTTTAAACCAGCCTCTTGTACAAGCTGCCCTGCATAATGAGGAAGTGGATTCCTAAAAATGCTGCCTGCACAAGGAAGATTGTACGGCTGTGTCTCTTTCCGATAGTTTTTATTGCTCTGCATTTTAGCTACAATTTCTTCCCGATTACCAGGTGTTAACTGAAAGATAGCTTCTAACACAATCCCCGGACGTTTTTTTTGTAAAATAGATGTTCGATAAGAGAATTCCATCTCTTCTTTAGAGAGCCACGCAAGCGTACCATCAGCAAATAAAACATAGGCCTTCTCTAATATCTCACTCATATCAGAACCATGGGCCCCCGCATTCATATACACAGAACCTCCAACTGACCCTGGAATGCCACTGGCAAACTCCAGACCCGCTAACCCTTTTTTGCTAATTTGCACAGAAAGACTAACAAGCGAATAGCCTGCTCCAACTCGGATTTCCGACCCATTTATCTCCAAATGATCTAATCCTTTGCCCAATTTAATAAGGGCTCCTTCGATGCCAGCATCACTTACAAGCAAATTAGATCCTCTTCCGATTGCACGCCAAGGCAGATTATTCTCTCTAATAATCTTCATCGTTTTTTCCAAATTTTCAATCGAAGAAGGTTCAATAAATAAATCCGCAGGTCCTCCCATTTTCATCGTTGTATGATTTGCAAGCGGTTCATTCACAAGAACTTTACCAACCTGTAAATCTCTTAATTGTTGTACAATTGCCTCCATCATAAAAATAAGCCTCCTCAATATTCCTTTTAGAAAAGCATCACTTGTCTCTCTAGCAAAGAAAGCCCATGTCTTTTCTTCCCCTTCAATCCTTTGGGGGGATTAAACGTTTTTAACGTATTAAAAGCGAAATGTTTCATCTACATTCCGACATACAATTTGATTTAACAGCATTGACAGACGTATCACTATTTTACATCGTTTTAGCCTCTTATACTATAGTCTAAACAGGGCATTAATGCCAATAATTCTATACAAATTCTCCATAATCTATATTAGTAATTTTCCCCAAATGTCTGTTAATCAATGATGATTGATGTAGACAGCGGATTATAAAAAAAGAAGCTCTATATGAACAGAGCTTCTCCTTAAAAACGGGAATAACGACTAATGTTCAACAACACACCGATGGCCATAAGCATCAACGTTAACGAAGATCCTCCGTAACTTAAAAGAGGCAGGGTAATTCCGGTAACCGGCATCAACCCGGTTACAACGCCAATATTAATCATCACTTGAATGGCTACCATTCCAATAATCCCAACAGCCACAAGACTGCCATAAAGGTCTGGAGCACCTAGGGCGATGCGAATTCCTCGCCAAAGCATTAGAGCAAATAAAAATAGAACGAGCGAGCCTCCAATAAACCCTAATTCCTCCGATAAAATAGCAAAGATAAAATCCGTTTGCGGCTCCGGAAGATAAAAGAACTTTTGCCGACTTTGCCCTAATCCAAGACCAAACAAACCTCCTGGACCAATCGCATACAAAGATTGAATCATTTGGAAGCCGCTTCCAAGAGGATCTTCCCACGGATCCAAGAAAGACGTAATTCGCTTTATTCGATACGGAGCCGATAATACGAGGACTACGAAACCAGCAACGCCGATTAAACCTAGCCCAACAAAGTGGCTAATTCTTGCTCCAGCAATAAAAATCATGACCATACACGTACCAACCATAACTGTGCCCGTTCCTAAATCAGGCTGAAGCATAATTAACCCAAAAGCTAAAAAGACAAGGCTTAGAGATGGCAGCATCCCTTTTTTAAATGATGTAATCAGCTTTTGCCGTTCAGAAAGAAACTTGGCTAAAAAAGCAATCATCGCCAGCTTCATAAATTCTGATGGTTGAACAGAAAAAGCTCCAACGCCAATCCAGCTTCGCGATCCATTACGCGTCATTCCAATTCCAGGAACCAGAACAGCTAATAGTAAAATAAAGCAAACAATAATCAGCAGCTTCGCCCATGTGCGCCACGTCCAATAATCAACATTCATAATAAAGAACATCGCGACAACGCCTAAACAGGCAAACAACAACTGACGCTTCGCAAAATAGAAAGAATCATCAAATTTATAATCTGCCCAAATAGCACTGGCGCTGTATACCATAGTTAAACCAATGGCCAAAAGACTTAGTGTCACAATAATGAGAATTAAATCGGGATTAGATTTTTTTAATGGCACAGACAATCCACCTCTAAGAAGATTTTAGAGCCTTTTGCGAGCAACACCAGCTGAAGTCGTACATAGGCAGGCTATACTTTAGTCAAAAAAAAAGCGATAACCACCATTATCGCTTTTTTCTAAGATGTCGAAGTGAAAGCAATACTGCTTTCTTCTGTAAAGCCCAAATACTTTCAATAAAAAGCTCTTACTTCAGCTTATGCACAGCCTCCATAAACATGTCCCCTCTTTGCTCAAATGTTTTATATTGATCCCAGCTTGCACAAGCAGGAGAAAGGAGAATGCAGTCGCCCTCGTTTGATAATTCGAAAGCAACTGGAACAGCCGTTACTACATTATCGACACGTTTAATATTCGTTATTCCTATTTCTTTTGCTACACGTTCAATTTTCTCTGCTGTTTGCCCAAATGTCACAACAGCTTTCACATTTTTCATACTCGCCTTCAATTCGTCAAACTCATTGCCGCGATCCAGGCCGCCAGCTAGTAAAATCGTTGGTTCTGAGAAAGACGCAAGCGCCTTAGAAGCAGCCAAAATATTCGTCGCTTTTGAATCATTATAAAATTTACGATTCTTTATTGTGGCTACATATTGCAAACGGTGTTCTACTCCATGAAACGACGACAGTACCGATTGAATCGCTTCATTTGAAACATCTTTTAATTTCACAGCAGATATAGCGGCTAAAATATTTTCTAAATTATGTTTACCTGGCAGAGCAATATCCGCTGTATTCATCACTTTTTCACCGCGGAAGTAAACAGCGCCCGCTTCTATATAGGCACCTTGCTCCTGTTTTGTCGTCGCTGAAAATGGAACTAGCTCCGCCTGTGAGCCGGCAGCCATGCGTCTTACGTCTTCTTGGTCTGCATTGTAAACAAAGAAATCTGTCTTTTGTTGATTTTTTGTGATTGCTGCTTTCGCCTCTGCATATTCTTGCTTCGAGCTATGATAATCGAGATGAGCATCATATAGATTTGTCACAAGTGCGATTTCCGGGCGAAACTCTTCGATCCCCATTAACTGAAACGATGATAGCTCAATGACGATTGTATCCTCTGCTTTTGCCTCTTTAGCCACACCGGAAGCAACTGTACCAATATTTCCAGCAATTAATGGCGACTTGTCCCCAGCCTTCAACATTTCAAAAATTAATGTAGTCGTCGTTGTTTTCCCATTTGTTCCAGTAATCCCAACAAACGGCGCCTCACTAATTTGATAAGCAAGCTCTACTTCCGTAATAACGGGAATCCCTTTTTCCAGAGCCCCTTTGATAAGCGGATTACGATAAGGAATTCCTGGATTTTTGACAATTAGCTCGAAGCCTTCATCCAACAGCTCAATAGGATGACTTCCGCATATCACTTTAATACCTTGCTCTAGCAGTCCTTGTGCCTCAGGATTCTCAGACAGTGGCTTCATATCATTCACCGTTACAAATGCTCCTAGCTTATGAAGAAGGGAAGCAGCCGTGACCCCGCTTTTCGCTAACCCTAATACCAATACTTTTTTTTGTGAATATTTTGCTGTTTCCTTCATTTTACACCCACACCTCTAAATAGATTCCGAGCACTGCACAAAGTAATCCTACCGTCCAAAACGTCACAACAACGCGCCATTCTGACCAGCCAGAAAGCTCATAATGATGGTGCAGCGGACTCATTTTAAAAATTCTTTTCCCTCTTAATTTAAACGAACCAACTTGCAAAATAACCGATAATGTTTCAATAACAAAGACTCCACCAATAATAACAAGCATTAATTCTAAATTTGTTAACAGCGCAATCGAAGCAATGGCTCCACCTAAAGCTAGTGAACCTGTATCTCCCATAAACACCTTGGCAGGGTGAGCATTAAAGACAAGAAATCCTAATACAGCCCCTACAACAGCTACAGAGAAAATAGCAACATCATATTGAGATTGATTCCAAGCAAGTACAGCAAACGCTCCAAAAGCAATAGCTGACGTTCCCGATACAAGCCCGTCTAAACCATCTGTTAAATTCACAGCATTCGAGAAGCCAACAAGCCAGAAAATCACGATAAACACATAAAACCATCCAAAATCAATAGCAAAATCCGTTCCTGGAATCGTTAAAGAAGGAACAAAATGATCCGCGCGTCGATAAACTAAATAAAAAATAACAGCAATAACGATTTGACCGAATAATTTTTGTTTCGATGTTAAACCGAGATTTCGCTTCATCACTACTTTAATAAAATCATCTAAAAAGCCTAATAGACCAAACCCTAATGTAACGAATAATAATAAATATGTTTCAAACGATGGTTCTGAAAATTTAAATGTCATCACGAGTGTCGCAATTGTAACCGCAAGCAAAATCATGATGCCGCCCATCGTTGGTGTTCCTGTTTTCTTTTGATGTGATTTTGGCCCTTCTTCCCGAATGCTTTGCCCAAATTTAAGTCTTCTTAAAAATGGAATAAAAATCGGGGAGAATAGGACGGTAATTAAAAAAGCTACCAAAATCGTATAAAAAATCACTTGTTCCAACATTCCTTACTCCCTCATTCCTCATACAATAAAATCATTTATTTGTTTAAAATTGCTTTCTTTGCTTCTTCACGGTCGTCAAAGTGCAGCACTTGATCTCCTATTAGTTGATACGTTTCATGTCCTTTTCCGGCAATGACAATGACATCACCAGCTTCAGCTTGTGAAACTGCATAGGCGATTGCCTCACGACGATCCTCTATTACTTTATACAGTTGGCCGGCAACGCCTGCTTCCATATCACGCAAAATCTGGCTTGGATTTTCACTGCGTGGGTTATCGGAAGTAAAAATTGGAAGCGTCGCAAATTGACAAGCAATTTTAGCCATCAATGGACGTTTTGTTTTATCTCGGTCGCCTCCGCATCCAACAACAACAAAAATCTTTTTCTCCGCAAATTCTTGAACTGTTTTCAACACATTTTCTAAGCTGTCCGGTGTGTGAGCATAATCTACAATAACAGGAAATGCTTGCCCTGCTGAAACAAGTTCAAAACGACCCGAAACACCCTTTACTTCTTCGATTGATTGAATGCTTGCATCTAGATCTACACCCGCACATAATGCTGCTGAAATTGCTGCTAGTACGTTATACACACTGAACTTACCCATAAGCTGTAGTTGCACGCGTCGCTCTTCATTGGCAAATACAAGCGTAAATGCGGTCCCTTTTGCCGAAATATGAATGTCTTTAGCAACGACATCAGCCGGTTTGTCAATCCCATATGTCACAACCGTCGCTGCAGTTGCCTTAATGAAATCTCCTGCTGCTTCATCATCGGCATTTAACACAGCATATTTAGGACGGTTCTCTATATAGGTATTTCCAAGCTGAGAGAAAAGCAAAGATTTTGCTTGTTTATAATGTTCCATCGTTTTATGAAAATCTAGATGGTCTTGTGTTAAATTGGTAAAAACTGCAATATCATAATCACAGCCATGCACCCGCCCAAGCTCTAAAGCATGTGACGATACTTCCATAATAGCCGTATCTACGTTCGCTTCAATCATTTGATGAAACGCTTGCTGCAACGTTACACTATCGGGTGTTGTATTTTTCGTTTCATACGTTTGATCAGCGATCTTCGTATACATCGTACCGATTAACCCGGTTGTTTGTTGTTGGTCACCAAAGATTTTCTCTAAAAGATGGCTCGTTGTTGTTTTGCCATTTGTGCCAGTAATGCCAATTAAGCGCAGCTTTTGTGTTGGATGACCGTAAAAAGCATCGGCCAGTACCGCCATCGCCCGTTTTGTATCTCGAACAACGATAACGGGTACCGGTAGATCAAGCGGCCGCTCAGCAAGAATGGCACTTGCTCCATTGTCTACGGCAGATTTGGCAAACTCATGGCCATCAACTGTGTACCCTTGAATACAAACAAATAAACTACCGTCCTTTACTTTACGGTTATCATTCTCTATCGAGGTAATGTCTGGATTATCCCCTTCATATTTAACTAAAGCATGCAAATAAGATAGTAATGTATGTAGCTTCATTTTTCTCCATCCCTCTCAACTTTATCTGAGGATTTATTATAGGTGAATCATTACACCTTGTCGAGAAAAGCATGTATCATTGCTTTTCTATCGTAGACTCTTCAGCCTTCTTAACTGTTTCCTTTAACTGTTTTATTTCTAAACAAAACCTCCACTCCCTAAACTGTGTCAGTCAGCTTAGGTTATCGTAAAACAAAGCGGCTGATGTTTCAGCCGCTTCCACTAACCATGTTTATTTTATACTTATTCTGTATTTTCGCCAAGATAAATTCGTATTGTGGACCCTTCTTTTATTTTCACACCTGCTTCTGGTGCTTGTTTAATAACATAATTACCTTGTCCAGCAATATCGAGCTTTAAATCAAGCAGCTGCGTTTGTAATTCGTTTTTCGTCATTCCTACAACATTAGGCACTTCAATCATGACAGGGTCGTTCCATTTCCGCTCTTTTTCAATTTGATTTTTTCGCGGCTTGACATCAAGAGCATGAAGAGAGTCTTCCATGATTTTCCCAACGATTGGAGCAGCAACTACACCACCAAATTGTACAGTCCCTTTTGGATTATCTACAGCAACATAAATAACAACTTCTGGCTTGTCTGCCGGGGCGAATCCAATGAAGGAAACGATATGATTATTTTCCAAGTAACGGCCGTTTTCTGCTTTTTGAGCCGTTCCTGTTTTCCCGCCAACTCGGTAAGATTCTACGAAAGCACCTGCTCCGCTTCCTTTCGCTACAACCGATTCAAGGGCACGGCGCACTTCCTTCGATGTTTCCTCGGAAATAACGCGCCTCTTCGCTTTAGGTTTCTTCTCCATCACTACTTCCCCTGTTGTTGAATCAATTAGTTCCTTCGCAATATAAGGTGTATACAGGATGCCGCCATTAACCGCTGCAGAAACAGCCGTTACCTGTTGAATCGGGGTCACAGATACCCCTTGCCCAAACGCTGTTGTAGCCTGCTCAACCGGGCCAACTCGGTCCATATTAAACATAATCCCTGTACCTTCTCCAGCTAAATCAATACCCGTTTTCGCTCCGAAACCGAAATCTTTAATATATTGAAACAGCTTGTCTTTCCCAAGACGCTCTCCTAATTGAACGAAGCCGGGGTTGCACGAATTTTCAACTACTTCTAAATAGGTTTGTGAGCCATGCCCGCCCCTTTTCCAACAACGTAAAGTTGCGCCTGCTACTTCGACATGTCCTGGGTCAAAAAAAGTATCTTTATCTAAATTGACCTTGCCTTCTTCAAGAGCCGCTGCCAGTGTGATAATCTTAAATGTCGAACCTGGTTCATAGGAACTCCATACTGGTAAATTTCGATTATACACTTCTGGTGGTACCTTTTGGAAGTTAGCTGGATCAAAAGATGGCCTACTCGACATCGCTAAAATTTCACCTGAATTCGGATCCATCGCAATTGCAATGATGCCATCCGGATTATAAGTCGCCTCTGCATTATCAAGTTCTCGCTCAACAATCGTTTGAATTTTGCTATCAATCGTCAGCTTTACATCATTGCCATCAACAGGCGCTTTATAATCATCTGCCATATTTTCGAGTCTTTTTCCTTTAGCATCTGAGTAAAATTTCACATAGCCTTTTTCACCACTTAATTCTTTATCGTACGTCAATTCAATGCCCATTAAACCTTGGTTATCTGAACCAGCAAATCCAAGTACATGTGATAAATAGGAACCAAATGGGTAATGCCTTTTTGAGTCTTCTGCAATATATACTCCCTTTAACCCTAGCGCTTTTATTTTTTTCGCTTTTTCATGAGAAATCTTCCGCCCTTCTGGAATACGAACACTCATTGTCTTCTTTGTCAGTAATTCGTAGGCTTTTTGTTTGTCCATATTTAATATAGAAGCAAGTTGTTCCGCCGCTTCGCCTGGGTTTTCGATTTGCCTTGGAATGACGTATACAGTCGGAGCTGAAATATTAGTTGCAAGCTCTACTCCATTTCGATCCAATATTTCACCGCGCTTCGGTTCGAACGGAATATTCCGACTCCACAAATCTTCTGCTAAACTCGTTAATTCGTCTCCCCGTAAAAATTGCACAATTCCTAGGCGAATATCAATAATGAAAAAAATGATAATCCCTGCTGCTAAAGCAATCGCCAGCCGTTTTCGCACCGTTACATTAGAAACTCGCAAAAACAGACACCTCCATTCACACTTGCTACAATATATGCTTGTCTTATAGAAGGTAGACTAAGAAAAGCAAAGTCGAATGGGCCACAACGAAAAAGCACCGGCTTATGCCGATGCTTTTTCGTTAATCATGTACTTCTTCTTCATCCGGTTCCTTTTTCTCAACGATGTCATTCGGTTTGGTTAATTCAACAATAAGATAATCTCCCTCTTTCATCGTCTTACCAGTTTTCATATTTTGTTTTGTTACATACCCAGTACCTGCTGTATTTAATTGTACACCACTAATATTAGCCACCTTCATAACATCCCGTAGCGACCAGCCTTGCATATTAGGGGCTTTCATTTCCCCTTCCGTTCGGAAAATAATTTTCTCACCCGGCAGTAAAGCAGCCCCTGCTTTTGGAGCTTGATCAATTATTTTACGTCCATCGCCAATTGTCACTACTTCATATCCTAATTGCTTAAGTTTTTTTGTAGCAGTTTGAAGTGGTTGGTTCGCAAAATCTTCAAGCTCGGTCGCTGTTTGTTTTTTTATATTCGTTGGTTCAATATTTAAATATTGTAAACTATTTTGCATAACTGGCTTAAAAATCTCTGATACAGGATCTGCTCCTACATAAGAAGTACCCAATTGCGGCTGCTTAACAGCCACATACATAACGAGTTGAGGATCATCCGCCGGTGCCATTCCTAAAAAAGAAAACATATAGTTATTCCGTCCAACCATATAACGTCCATCTGCTCCAGCAATTTCAGCAGTTCCTGTTTTCCCAGCTACATCATACCCTTCTAAAGCATATGGCTTACCCGTTCCTTTTTCAGCTGTTACAACCGTCTCTAAATAATCTCGAACTTCTTTCGCCGACTTCGCCGAAATAGGCTGTCCAACTACTTTCGGCTTTGTTGTTTTCAACACTTTCCCAGTGTCTTGATTAGAAATACTTTTAATGACGTATGGTCTCATCATCTTGCCATTATTAGCAATCGCTGATGCAGCTTGAATTTGCTGAATGGGCGTGATTGTTGACCCTTGACCAAATGCCGTTGTGACCTTTTCAATTTTATATTTATATTGAATCCTTCCAATAATTTCATTTGGCAAGTCGATGCCTGTTTTGTTATCAAAACCAAATTTTGTTAAATACTCACGGAACGTATCGGCACCGATCTTATCCATCGCAAGCGTTGAAAAGGCGACATTAGAAGAGCGTTGAACTCCTTCTAGAAACGTCATCGTTTGTCCTGCTGGTATCCCACTATGGTCTCTAGGTGATTTGGACCCCGGTACATTATAGCTCCCAGATACATACGTCGCATTCGGATTAAATACTCCCTCTTCCACCGCGGCCGCTAATGTAAAAACCTTCATCGTGGATCCTGGCTCGAAGCTTTCTTCAATGGCTAAATTTCGCCAAGTATCTGCCAAACCTTCCTTCGTAACCGGATGAAAGCTTGGACGTTGTCCCATTGCAACAATTTCACCTGTTTTAGGATTAGAAACAATCGCAATGATTTGACTAGGTGTATACTTTTCTTCAACCTTTGTTAAAGCGTCCTCTAATACCGTTTGAACCTTCTTATCAATCGTTAACGTAACATTCTTCCCATTTTGAGGAGCGGTCACCTTTTCTTGACTATCCGGCAATAACATGCCCCATCGATCACTATCAAAGGTAATCTTCCCATTCTTCTCTAATAAATCATCGTTCATATACCGCTCAATTCCAAATTTCCCTACGGTCTCTCCTGTTTTTTCATCTTGTTCCACATAACCAATTAAATGAGAGGCAAATACACCATTTGGATAAAAGCGTCGGTTCTTCTTTTGGAACGTAATTCCAGGCATCTCCAGCTCTTCAATCTTCTGTTTCGTTTCGTGTGTTAAATCACGTCCCGCCTTCCCAAACTCGACTTGAAATAGACCTTTTTTAGTCAAACGTTCATAAATGTCCGACTCATCCATTTCAATGAACTTAGCTAGCTGCTTTGCCGTCTCTTTCGGATTCTCAACATGCTCTTTCTCTTTTTCACTCAATATCGCTATTAAGGTGAAAGACGACGTATCCTCTGCAATGACTTCCCCATTTGTGTCTAAAATATTTCCTCTTTTTGCTTCAAGCACTTGTTCTCTTTCATATTTCTTATCCAGTTTGGATGCCAGTACTTCTCCACCAGCGATACCTGTTGCCTGAATATAAATAAAACGAATCAGTAAGACAAAAAAGAGCAGGCCGAAGAAGAAAAATAACCCGGCTGCCCCTCGCTTCATATTTTTTTGTTTGAGCATTATTCCTGCACAACCTTCACGTTATTATCATTACGTTTAAGGCCAAGTTCTTCAGCCTTTTTCCATAATCTTTCATAACCACTTAATTCTTTAACCTGTATTTTTAAATCTTCATTCGCTTTTGTTTGCTTTTCAATAGAAACTTCCGCTTGCTGAATATCTTTATTTACTTTATAAATAGCAGCCTGATTAGAAATCATTTTGACACTAACAAATGCCACCATTGCAGCAAGGGCACATAGCAAAAATAGTTCACCAATTGAAATTTTGCTTTTCCGAACGACAACTGTCTGAACAGTTTGTCGCTGCTGTTCAGGTTGTTGCTCCTGAATTTTTTTAGCAAACGAGTTCATTCCACTCACTCCTATTGCGTATCATTTGTTTACTGCTTTTCTGCAATTCGTAACTTAGCTGACCGCGAACGATTATTTCCTTCTAATTCAGCTTCTGAAGGTAAAATCGGCTTTCTCGTAATCAACTTCAACGTTGGCTTAAACTCATCAGGAACAATAGGCAAACCAGGTGGAAGGTCAGGTAGGGAACTAGCAGCTTTAAATACCTTTTTACAAATACGATCTTCTAATGAATGGAAGGTAATAACAGAGATTCTACCACGAGGGTTTAACATGGATATCGCTTGTTCTAACGAATCTTCAAAAACACCTAACTCATCATTTACTGCGATTCGAATTGCTTGAAACACCCGCTTAGCTGGATGTCCGCCTTTACGTCTTGCAGGGGCTGGAATCCCTTCTTTAATAAGGTCAACTAATTCAAATGTAGTCGTAATTGGTTGTTTGGCACGAGCAGCTTCAATCTTTCTTGCAATCTGTTTAGAGAATTTCTCTTCTCCATACTGGAAGAAAATGCGTACCAAATCCTCATATGACCATGTATTCACCACATCATAAGCAGAAATAGAAGCATTTTGATCCATTCGCATATCAAGTGGGGCATCATGTTGATAACTAAACCCTCGCTCTGGTGTATCTAATTGCGGCGAGGAGACACCTAAGTCATATAAAATACCATCTACTTTGTCCACTCCACGCGCCTGCAGTTCTTCTTGTAAATATTTAAAGTTATTTTGGATGAGCACAACGCGATCACCATATGCACGTAATTTCTCTTTAGCATTTTGGATAGCGGTAATATCTTGATCAAAGGAGTATAGCTTTCCCTCACTAGATAACTGCGAAAGCAAGTATTCACTATGTCCCGCTCCTCCAAGTGTACAATCCACATAAATTCCATCCGGTTTTATATTTAAACCATCAACCGTTTCTCTAAGTAGCACAGTCGTATGTTGAAACATTTTTTTCATCCTTCCAATCGATTAATTGAGTCCCATTCGGGTCGCCTTAAATATCAAAGCCGATCATACTCTCTGCTATTTCAGCAAAAGAGTCTTCTGATGTTGCAAAATAGTCTTCCCAAAGGGGCTTGCTCCAAATCTCAATTCGATTGGACACACCAAGAATTACACATTCTTTTTCCAGTTGGCCATATGAAATAAGCGGCGCTGGAATATTAATTCGGCCTTGTTTATCTATGTCGCATTCTGTTGCAGCTGAGAAGAAAAAGCGAGTAAAAGAACGGGCATCTTTTTTCGTTAATGGCAACGCCTTTAACTTTTCTGTGAGAAGACTCCACTCCGCCATGGGATAACCAAACAAACACTGATCAAGACCGCGTGTCAACACAAATTGTTCACCTAGGTTGTCCCGAAATTTCACAGGAACAATCAACCGCCCTTTGGCATCAATGGTGTGATGGTATTCTCCCATAAACATACCCAATACCCCACTTTCTACTATCAATGTACCACATTTCTCCACTTATCTCCACTTGTTTTGAATTTAAATACTTTGGACCTATCATTTTCCACTAAATGTTGATTATAGGATAAATAAGCACTACTAATTGCACTTATATACTTACACAATCCTCCGACATGCAAAAAGAGACAGGCTCAAAACCTGTCTCTTTCTATACATATATAAGTTTATGCTGATTATTAAAGCTATACGAAAGCTCCATCAAATCCTGTACAAAATCCGGCCCATATTTATTTACATAATAAAAGATATTCCAAATTCGTTCCTGAGGAGAATGTAGCGGATACAAAGATTGAGCGATTCGATCGTATTTACGGACGACAACGGCATTTTTTTCTTTCGTGCTCGCTTCCATTTTTCCATAGATAAAGTCTAACTGCTGCTCAATAAAAAAGCGGTTTTTGTGCAGCAAAGATTGAAGTCCTTTATCTAGTCGAGCAGCATGCTCTGATAACTGTTGATGATTAACTTGTAAATCTCGCTTCATCTTGTCATACAACTGTTCAAGCAGCGGATCTTTAACAGATTCCAAATAACTTTCTTTTGCTTTATCTGTTCCTTCTGTTAAAACCGTTTCAAGCTCCAAACCAACTTCCTGAAGGTCTGTTTCAATCCCGCGCTCTACTAGCGTAATATTAAGCCTTGGCACAATCGGCGGCATTTTCATCTCGAATAAATCGAAAGCCCGCTTTAATTCAGCCCAGTAAGCAATTTCGCCCGGACCTGAAATAAAAGCTAGTACCGGAAAGAGCATCTCCTGCATTAACGGACGTGTAACAACATTGTTGCTTAACCGCTCCGGACTATCTTTCGCCGTCTGTAAAAGTTCTTCTTTTGTAAAACGTAATTCACCATTTTTTCCAATAATTTGCCCATTGTTTCTCTCTAACAAGCAGCGGTCTTTCTTCTCTGGATGGTAATAGAATAAATTCACAGCGTTCGCATCCATTTCAATCATTCGTCGGTATCCTTGTTCCTGAATGAACGCTTGTTGCGCACATACGGCTGCCGTAATATCTTCATGACACTCTACCATTTGCGTGAAAAATTGCGCCTCTAATTGTCGTAACCGCGGATCTGCTGCATCAATCAACAATAAACCATATTCATGAAACCATTCATGGATAAGCGCCGAAAAGAAATCAACAAATGTTTGAGAACGACACAAAATAGTCTTCATATTGGCAAGCAGCGCACTTGTATAATTTGTCTCACCATACGTTTCGATAATTTCCTCAAACCACTGTTGCATAACCTGTGCGTCTAATTCAATATCAGAAACCATCGTTTTAAACGGCTGATAGGAAGGATATGTTTTCTTAGTTGGTTTCCCCTCTTTCATCACATAGACATGATTTACTTCTGCTACGTCATGGTCTTCCCCTGCAATCCAAAAGACGGGAATAACTCTCTTCTTAAGCACTTCTTCTTGCTCTTTAGCCAATTTAATAATCGAGATTACTTTATGAATCGTATATAATGGACCTGTTAATAAACCAGCTTGTTGTCCACCTATTACGACAACGGACTCCTCCTTACGCAAGTCCGAAATACTATTCATTACAGCTTCACTCTTTGGCAATCTTGCCATATAGTTCTCTATATAATCTGCCACCTCTTGGCGCAGAAACGTTCGATTCATTAATTCTTTATATCGATTATGGTACATGTCTTTACTAGACAAATCATAGTGAAAATAATCTTCAACTTCGAGAAGCCCTTGTAAATAATCCGAAGCAAACCGATTTAAAGATGGTAACTCGAGATCTTTCATCTCCATTTATGTACTACTCCCTCTCTCTGCATCTTCAGTACTTTTGAGTATAGCACGCTATGTCAAAAAAATAAAAAAAGTTGCCTAACAGCCGAATTTTATGCAACACTGCTGAAAGCTTCACAAAATGGTTTAACTAGGTTAGATTATACAAGAATTCATTGCTTGCCCTCATCACCTTACTTAACATTCGATATAACCATCGTTAAGCTTTTGTTTAACATAGTTCAAGTCGTATGTACTAACAGGTTATGCAGTATCAGAAGAGCAATACCCTTAGAATTCTAGTAACTAACCCATACAAGACAAGAGCACAATACGTACAAAAAAAGCATGCAAAGTTTAATCTCCAAAACCCTTTCAGAACCTTTGGAAAAATAATTTCCTGTTTTACCTTATAGTGGACAAGAACAACTGTACAGGCGATTGTTAAAACAATCAACATTAATACCCAAAAAAGCTGCTTATTCCAAATCACCATAATCAAATAATTAACAGCAAAAATAAAAAATATAGTACTTAAATCCATCGCAATACGAACAGACCTGCGGTGGTTTTTTGTCATTTGCTTTGCCACAGTAAAAAAAACGATATATCCGAGAATCGGTAATGTTACGAATGTTGCCACGAATGCGGATACAACAAACTCCACTACTATCAGCCTTCCTTCTGTTCTTTACCTTTAATCATCGTATAAAGAAAATCAATCAAACGATGTTCCTGTCCATTTTGTTTCGCTTGTGAAAGAACGTATCCTAAAATGGCTTCAATCTCTGTTTGACGTCCATGCTCTAAATCTTTCAGCATGGACGAACGGTTTTCTGATGTTCCTCGACATACTGCCTTCACATACTCTAATGCTTGGCCCGGATTATCTATATGCAAAATCGACGCTAGTTCCTGAAAATAGGTGTCCATTAACTTGGCATATGCTGCATTAGTAACAAGCTCTCCATTTGGAACACCTAAAATAGCCGTTAACGGATTAATAACCGCATTGACAATCAACTTCTCAAGCAACATAGAATGATAGTCCTCATACACTTCAAATGGAAAGAGCTCTATCGATTCATGTCTAAACGGCAGTTCACTTTCATTCCCTCTAAAAACAGCAAGCTTTGTTTTACCTACCCCTGTATGTTCAACTGTATGTGAATCATGCTTTAAAGCTCCATGCTCAACAACCCCAACAAAAAGAGAAGGTGAAGCTAGCTTCTTTAGAAATTCAATATGTCCATAGCCATTTTGCAAAAATAACAGGGGCTGCTTACAATATTGAATCGACGAATAAACATCGGAAAGCTGATATTGCTTAACCGTGACAATCACCAATTGTGCACCTTCCACATTGTTTGCTAATTTTTTCGCGGTAATTGTTTTCGTTTGCACCTCCCCGTTTCTCATAAAATTTAATCCATCATGATTTAAACGCGCAGCCTGTTCTTCCGTTCTTGTATATACGGTTACACTATGTGATTGGCTCAAATAATTGGCAAACAATAAACCTATTGCTCCGCCTCCAATAATCGCTATTTTCATAAATTACCTCCATAATTATTCCTATTTTATCACATTTAACCTAATCACTTATAGTACAGAAGCAGATATAGGTTTGTAAGAATAAGAGAATCCCCTCTCAACAAGCAACCTATTTTGATTCTATTCTTTAAATAGGAAGGATAAAATAGAATATGTTATACTAGTAGTGAAGCGTTTTCTTTTTGGATATAGGTATTAATAACGGTTGTAGATTTGTTACTCATTTAACTTTCAGCAGAGCTGAAAGGCGTGTGAAAACATAGTTTCACACCGAATAGGTCAAAAATCGTATAAATCAACCATATTCATGAACATAGCCTTGATATAAACATAAATAAAAGAGCGCTTTATTCTGTACAACTAGATAACAAATGGGGTTTATGGAAGATATAAGGGGGAGCTTTAGATGGAATACAAAGTGGAACGTTTACTCGTGAATTTCAAAACGCTTGAAGAATTTAAGAAATTCAAAGAATACGGTATACAAGAATTATCTATGCTCGATGATTTAGAAGCAAATATCATTGAAAACGACAGTGAATCACCATTTTACGGCATTTATTTCGGAGATACACTTGTTGCCCGAATGAGCTTATATCAAAAAAGCGCGAAGTTCGATCATTACTTTGACCAGAAGCAAGATTTTCTTGTGCTATGGAAATTAGAAGTACTTCCGAATTATCAAAAGAAAGGCTACGGAAAAGCTTTAGTAGATTATGCTAAAAGCTTTCATCTGCCAATTAAAACAAACCCGAGGGTTCAATCACAAGCTTTTTGGACAAAAATGGGCTTTGAACCAATTACCTACGACATGGATCGCGATCTTGGTGAAAATCCACTCGTATGGCGTCCATAATTGCGCAATCGTCTGCAAAATAAAACTCGTGGCTAAGAGGTTGCAAAAACTCCCCTTAGCCACGAGTTTATTTATTTACTCTCTCGAGGTTACCGTTTTTATCCATTTGGAACTTCACTTTTGAACTTGTTGGATCATCTTCATGAATAATGAGTTTCCTAGCACGCTCCATAATATGCAAAAGCGCTCGATAATCTTCTTCCACAACAACAAGTTGACTTTGTAACACTTTAATTTCCTCACGCAATTGTTGATTTTCTCGCTGTAAATCCCCAAGTTCTTCAGCTCGTTGCTGCTTTTCCTGCTCATATAGTCGAGCCGTTTCATCCATTTTCTTTAAATATGAAACAATTTCTTGAAACGAGACCGAATCACTCACCTTATTCTCCTCAACACATTCTACTTGTTGAGTACATTCATGCATATTCTCCACTTTTCGTTCTAGCTTTTCTTCTAATTGTACATCCCTCTGACCTTTATTCTCTTTTCTCTGCTTCTTTGCGAGCTCGATTCCCGATTTATATTGCTTACGAACAAAAGAATTCCAACGAAAGCCACAAGCTGCAGGTGTTCTTGACAATTGTTTACCCACTTCTTCAAATGCTCGAAGTTGAGTGCTGCCTTCTCTAATATACCTTAAGACAACTTCAGCCAACAATAAATCTTCATCTTGACTCCATGCATCTTGTCTCGCAATTGACATCTCTCTACCTCCAAAGCAAGCTTTTTCTTCATATATATGTACTTACTAGAAAAGATAGAAGGGAAAAGAGTAAACTAAGTCAGATTATTTTGTTTTATTTAAAAATGAGTCGACTGCTTGATGATGAGCATCCGTTTCCCATAACTTTGCACATTGTCTGCTTTCCATTTCCATGCGCCCTTTTAAATCCGTCTCTTCCCATTTATTAATTAATAGATTTTTGTAAGCCATCAAGACGCCTACCTCACGATTCAGAATCGTATCGACAAAGCGCTCCCATTCTTCTAAATCTCCTTGAATCACTTCATCAATAAATCCTAATTCTTTCGCTGCCTCTGCTGTATAAATGGTTCCATTCAATAGTAGCTTCATAGCTGATTGATAAGGGATTTTCTCTAATAAAATCGAGGCTCCTCCCCATCCTGTTGTAATTCCTAACGATGCTTGAACAAAACCTAGCTTCACACCGCTTTTAGCAAGACGAAAATCACATGCTGAGGCAATCTCACAGCCCCCTCCAACTGCACTACCATTCAGCAAAGCAATAGTAGGCTTTTTGAATACAGCTAATTTATATAAGATTGCTCCCATTTTAGACAGCATTCCGTAAGATTCTTCCTCTGTATAAAGCGAATGGAATTCAGCTAAATCGCCACCCGAACAAAAGGCGCGATCACCATAACCTGTTATCACAACTACTTTTACATCATTATCTTGGGCCGCTTGGTCAAGCGCAGCTTCAAATTCTTCCATCAATTGATAACTAACTGCATTTCTTTTTTCTGGTCGATGTAAAATAAATTTCATGTAACCGCGTTCATTTTTTTCCACTAAAACCGTCTGACTCATACCTTCACCATCCTAACTAATTAATCACTCTTCTATTTTACACCATTCATTGAACATTCTGTGAATTTTATTTAACTTTTTCCATTTTAAAGTTATATTTTACTTATATTAAACATAACAAAAGCAAAGAAGCACAGAGGATATAATCCCTGTGCTTTCATTAGCATATTGCTCGATGTAATATAAAGAAATTATTTGTTAACAACTTCTTTTCCGTTGTATGTCCCACATTCTTTACAAACACGGTGTGAAAGTTTCATTTCACCGCAGCTTGGGCATTCTACCATACCAGGTACAGATAGTTTGAAGTGTGTACGACGTTTTCTTTTTACAGTTTTAGACGTTCTTCTAAAAGGTACAGCCATTATTCCCACCTCCTTAAAAAATATAAGAAATCCATAAAAACCAGATTAACTGACTTTTATACTTTCAATTAAGATTCTTTATTGTTTTCAAAAAAATCGGCAAGCTTTGCGAATCGAGGATCCACTTTCTGTTTGTTTTCTTCTTCAGAAATAACGGTCCAGTCATTTCCAGATTGAGGAGCAGCTTCTTCTGAGTTAACATCCTCACAGAAAACTTGCATCGGTATTTCTAGCAATAAATTTTCTTTAATGACTGGCAAAAGATCCACAACATCACCTTCTACAATTGTCACATCATCTCCATCATACTCGATGCCTGCTGTTTTGAATAGAAAAGTTTCTGTTGTTTCAATATCAATTGGGTAGTTGACATCTACCAGCGTTCGGGAACACGGTAAAATAAATTTACCCGATAGATGCAAGTGGAAAGTAACTTTCGTTGAACCAATATCGGCTCTTCCTGTTACTTTTATTGGTGAAACGTCGCGAATCTGCGGGTCTCTCTCCTTAATGTCTGTAACATCCACTATTTCATCAATTTGCAAATGTTTGTCCCGTATTTTTTGAAGTTGACTAATTGTCCATTTCAAATGAAATCACCTCAAGGCAACAAAAATAATTATAGCTTTCAATTATTCGTTTGTCAATATTTTTTCTTTACACTATAATGTAGTCATTCTAACGAATGTTGCAAGCTTTACGAATGATACTTACGATGTTGAATAAATACTTCAAACTATACTTGAATTTCTATTTTAGCATGTAGAAACCAAATTACAAACTTTTTCCGTGAGGTGACCTTAATGAAGGCTGTTGGTATAGTTGTCGAATACAATCCATTTCATAATGGACATGCCTTACATATTCAAGAAAGTAAGAAACAGACTGAAGCTGATGTAGTCATCGCTGTAATGAGTGGTTCATTTTTACAACGTGGTGAACCGGCACTCGTCAATAAATGGGCACGAACAGACATGGCCTTACGCGGCGGCGTAGACCTTGTTATCGAGCTTCCTTATCGTTTCGCAACAGCCAACGCCGAATTATTTGCTCGGGGCTCCATTAGTCTGCTTGAGGCTATGCAATGTGATGCGTTCTGCTTTGGCAGTGAAGACGGAAAGATTGCTCCGTTTCTCGATACCTATCATTTGCTTCAAGAAAAAGAAACAGAATATAAAAGTGCGTTAAAAACGTTTTTAAAAGAAGGAAAGAGTTATCCAGCAGCTGCTTCCCTTGCTTTTCGCAGCCTTTCATCCAATGAAAGAGGACTAGATCTATCACAGCCAAACAACATTCTTGGCAAAGAATATGTGCACACTGCTTTATCAAACAACTACAAAATAAAACCTTTTACAATCAAGCGGGTAGCAGCAGGCTATCACGAAACAACGCTTCACGATAAAGCGATTGCAAGCGCTACAGGCATTCGAAAAGCGATTATCGAACAGAAACAAAGCATGCAGACGATTTCTAACTATGTACCACATTCAACCCTTGCTATTTTAGAAACATATATTACTTATTATCAAAGCTTTCATCATTGGGAGTTGTACTGGCCTCTTCTTAAATATCGAATTCTTACTTCTTCTGCCGCTGAATTAGCGTCCATCTATGAAGTAGAGGAAGGCATTGAACATCGATTATTAGATATAGCTAAACACTCTAGTACGTTCCAACAATTTGTGACACAAGTGAAAACAAAACGCTATACATGGACACGTATCCAACGCATATGCACTCATATTTTGACGCATAGCTTGCAAGCCGAAATGGAGGCGTCGTCCTTTCCATCATACCTTCGTTTACTCGGAATGACGGAAAAGGGACAACAGTATTTGCAATCGGTCAAAAAAGAGCTGCCTCTTCCTTTAATTTCGAAAATATCAGCCTACAACGATGATGATATTACACCAGATTTACGTGCGACAAACGTATTTGCCCAAGGCTTAACAGAGCCTTATCAAACGGAATTAATAAAGCGGGAATTCGCCGCACCTATTCGACTCAAGGTTTAACAATTGTGAGGGAGCGCTATTGATGAACAATAAAAAATAAGAGACGGAAAGTCAAAGTCCGCCTCTTATTTTTTATCTTCTAATGTTTTTAAATAATGCAGGGCATCTGTAAAGTGATCAACTGGAACAATCTTCATCTTCGTATTAATATCTTTCGCTGCCACTAATGCCTCTTGATAATTGGAATGAGGATTCCCTTCCTCATTAGGTGCAAAGAAAATATCAGCACCTGATTTATCAGCCGCGACAATTTTCTGTTGAATGCCTCCAATAGGCCCTACTTTTCCTTCTTCATCAATCGTACCTGTACCTGCAATTTGATATCCTTGCGTTAAATCCCCTTTGGTTAATTGATTATAAATTTCTAAAGAAAACATTAATCCTGCCGATGGTCCACCGATTTGCTCAGAATCAATAGACACTTTTGGAACGGTTATGACTCTCGTAGCATCATCAAGAGAGATACCTAATCCTACTTGATTTGGTTTATCTTTAAATGCTTGCAGGGTGATTGTTGCTTGTTTCTCCGTTTCTTCTCGCTTATAAACGATGTCAACGGTATCCCCTGCTTTTTTCGTAGCAATATAATCAATGAATTGTTGCGAGGAATCAAAACTTAAGCGATCGACTTGAATAATTTGATCACCTGCTTTTAAAATTCCAGCCGCTGGCATATCCTCGTGTACATCTAAGACAAACACACCCAGATACTGATAAGAAAACTCTTTCCCAGCGTGATCATAAGCCACTTTAATGGCATGATTTTTCGAAGTATCCATTAAATGCAGCTGCCTTACATTATATTCTTCATCCGTTTCATCCTCGCCTCGAACAGATGCCTCTGGATAAATTTCTTGATAATCACTCCATTTAGCAAGCAAATACGAATAAATATTTGCTCTTCCCATTCTAACCGTTGTGAGCATGAAGCTCCCTTCTGCTCGATCACCGCCAGAAACTTCAATAATCGGTTCTAATTCTTTCGCCATACCAGGCTTTGTCACATAATACGGCAAATAATAAAATGCAGAGGCAAAAAGAAGCAAGGCAACCACTAAAGTAGTGTTGACATACGCTTTACGGCTCATTTTTGCAAGACTCCTTCCAAGATGCAACACATGATTTAATGTAATCGACTTTCTGTCTAGCTGCTTCTTCTCCAATACTAATTATTTCAGATATATTTGTAAATGATTTTGAACTATACTTTTCCACTCGCGGACGAATCATGACATCGGAAGCAAACTCTCTATTCTCGACCAATTCCATTTGTAAAATATCAAGGCTTTGCATAATCACATCATAAATAGATGTAATCTCTACCTCTTGATTAATATGCGAAACATCTACACCAATAACGATATCTGCTCCCATTTGCTTTGCAACCGAGACAGGTACCCGATCAACGACACCTCCATCAACTAGTAGATGATTATCAATTTTCTCCGGAACAAAAATACCGGGTATCGAAATACTTGCGCGGACAGCTGGAGCAATCGGTCCCTGCTGAAAAACAACCTTTTCTCCTGTTCGAATGTCAGTTGCTACAACCGCAACAGGGATATCTAATTCTTCTAACTTCTTTCCATATGTAAATACCCGAATTAATTCTTTTACTCGCTTCCCTGCAACAAAACCCATTTTCGGAAACGTAAAATCTAAATAATACTTCCTTTTAAATACACGCGATAGTTTATAAAGCCGCTCAATATCTGAGCCCGCTGCAAATAAAGCACCCACCATCGCTCCCATGCTGCTCCCTGCAATTAAGTCAATAGGAATGCCCTCTTCTTGTAATACCCGAATCACACCTAGGTGAGCAAAACCTCGCGCACCACCCGAACCAAGCGCTAATCCAATCTTCGGTTCTCGCAATGCTATTCCTCCTCAAATTGTCTCATTCAAAATTATTGTCTTAAAGCGGTTCATACAAGCATATTGTTTAAACAGGATAAAATGATTAGCTTCGATTTAGTAGATTACTTTTTATCTTGGTTTTCCCACTTGTATAAAACTTCCTTTTATTTTATCACTCATATGCATAAAGTGCCTAGCAGATTCCTGATTAAGGAGGAGCAAGCTTTGTTGTTACCGAAACTTAAATCAATCACCTTAGCCCTACTCATTACGATTATGGCCATTGCATTAGTCGTTTTTCCTCAGGAGTCCTTTGACGCCTCTAAGAACGGCTTACATATGTGGTGGCAAATTGTCTTTCCATCTCTTTTGCCGTTTTTAATTATTTCTGAGCTATTAATTTGCTTTGGTGTTGTTAGCTTTCTAGGAGTCATGTTTGAACCATTAATGCGACCATTTTTTCGCGTTCCTGGTGTAGGTGGTTTTGTCTGGGCAATGGGGCTAGCTTCCGGCTTTCCTGCTGGAGCAAAATTTACCGCTAGACTTCGACTGGAAAAACAACTAACTCGAATTGAAGGAGAACGTCTTGTTTCCTTTACTAACTCCTCAAATCCATTATTTATTTTCGTTGCCGTTTCCGTTGGTTTTTTTCAAAACCCAAAGCTTGGTATCCTTCTTGCAGCGGCTCATTACGGAGGAAATATGATTGTTGGCTTCATCATGCGGTTTTATGGACAAAAAGAGGAGCAAGCCATTCCAAATAGAATAATCAAACTTCCATCTATAAAAGCGGCCCTCAAGCAGATGCATCGGACACGTTTAAAGGAAACTCGACCATTTGGAAAAATGCTCGGCGACTCGGTGACCTCTTCCATTCATACATTATTAATGATTGGCGGGTTTATCATTCTATTTTCAGTTATCAATCAGCTATTATCTCAAATGAATGTAACAGCCTTGCTTGCAAAAGCCATAGCTGGATGTTTACATGTATTTTCACTGTCACCTTCCTTTAGCATTCCTTTTATTTCGGGACTGTTTGAAATGACGCTTGGCGCAAAAATGACAAGCTCAATTTCAAACGCTAATTTATTACAGCAAGCGATGATTGCAAGCTTTATTTTAGCGTTCAGCGGCTTAAGCGTTCAAGCGCAAGTAGCAAGTATTTTAGCCGAAACAGATATCCGTTTTGCTCCCTTTTTCTTTGCCCGCGTCCTGCATGGCTTTATTGCCGCAACACTTGCTTATCTGCTTTGGAATTCACTTTATGTAGAGATTCCAGACTATGGACATGCCGCACTCGCTTTTCCGGTTAGTCAGATTATTGGAGATGAAACAACAACATTATATGAACAAATGCTCCACTTAGGACCTCTGTTCACCATTATTAGTTTAAGTGTTTATACATGCATTATAGCCAAAAGAATAATTCGATTTTAATTCCACTAAAAGAGAGCGCGTCGAATGACACGCTCTCTTTTAGTGGAATATTCAGTCATATCAAATGGAATTTTTCTTTCATCGCCTGAATGACAACGTCAGGTACTAGCAAGGAAATGTCCCCACCATATTTAGCCACTTCTTTCACAATGCTTGAACTTAAAAAGGAATACTGATTTTTTGTCATAATAAAGAATGTTTCTATTTGATTATTCAAAAGCCTGTTCATCGACGTTCCTTGCATTTCGTATTCAAAATCAGATACAGCACGAAGCCCTCTAATAATCGCATTAGCGGAAACGCTTTCAGCATAGTCAACAGTAAGACCTCGAAATGAATCAACTTTTACATTCGGAATATGAGCCGTCGCCCCGCGAATTAGATCCATCCGCTCTTCGACTGTAAATAGAGACTTTTTAGCCGAATTATTTAAAACGACAACGTATACTTCATCAAATACATTAGCTCCCCTTTGAATAATATCAACATGACCAAATGTAATCGGGTCAAAACTTCCTGGACAAATCGCTATTTTTGACATGATTTATTCCCCCTGTTCGTCTTGAAGATACCCCCATTGATAAATAGTAACGGCGATAATTCCATAGACTTCTTTTCTTTTTATAACTAAATCACCGACTTGCTCCGGCAAAGTAACATCATGGCTATGTTCACAAACGATGTATCCCTTATCATTTAACAGTCTAGCCTTTGATATTTCCTCTAGCAACTCGATAAGCTTTTGCTTCTTATAAGGTGGGTCGAGCATAATTAAATCAAACGTTAACTCCCGTTTAATAAGCGCCTTCAATGCTCGTTGTGAATCATTTTTATAAAGCTCTGCTTGATCCGTCAATTTACATAGCTCTAAGTTCGCTTTCACTGTTTGAAAAGCTGCATAGTCACGATCGACGAAAATAGCTCGATCCGCCCCTCGGCTTAACGCTTCTATACCAAGTCCCCCGCTGCCTGCAAATAAATCCAGCACAAGGCCGCCATCAAAATACGGGCCAATCATATTAAAAATCGATTCTTTTACTTTATCAGTTGTAGGACGGGTTCCTGTACCCGGTACAGCTTTCAACGGTCTTCCTTTACATGTTCCAGAAACGACTCTCATGTTCTCACCACATTTTTCCGACAAATTTCTGTTACTCAATTATCCTAACACATTCCAAATAGCACGCCAATAAAAAAAATAAGAACAATACAACACGTTTCATGAATAATAAGGAGAATTTTGGTCATAATGTGAATAACAACATCACTATCGTAGATGTTGTTGCCAACCGCGGAGAAGGCTTACGTTTCCCCATAAGTTCTTCCTCCGGTTTCTCCTCTCCCTTTGCCTTCTAGTCCTTAATCAGACATAGAAGGACCCTGCAGAAGTCTGCAGGGCTTTTTTTTATACCATAAGGGCGTAAAGCTCTTTGATATGTGTTATTTTCCAGACTACGCTTTTCTTACTGTAACGTATTCAAATCCACCAATTCCAACTCATTGTTTTGTTCACGAACAAATACGTTAAATACCTTTAACATATAATCTTCGCTAATATAATACTGATTATTAAATTGTGTTAATAACGTCCCTTCTACACTATGCGCTTTTTCATTGTAGAGAAATACTTTTTTTCCTGGGTATAAACGAAATGTCTTTGAACCATTATTTAAATAAAAGTGCTGATTCACCCACTCTGCGTGAAATCCTAGTTTTTCCGTTACCTGCTCTAATAAATAATAACGTTTCAAACGAACAGTCACAGATTGTACAACTGAATGTTCCCCGTCTCGATTCAGCCATTTAGC